>Ga0163150_10006086_pt1 | contig 14990 bp, 15 predicted proteins | sample OliLakLV19P2IB_FD_148628 | JGI IMG/M metagenome (GOLD analysis project Ga0163150, IMG submission 148628) | Freshwater microbial mat bacterial communities from Lake Vanda, McMurdo Dry Valleys, Antarctica - Oligotrophic Lake LV.19.P2.IB | ecosystem: Environmental > Aquatic > Freshwater > Lake >...
CGACAAGGCCGCCGAGTGAGGAGCCTTGGGCTCCTCGCGAGGGGGAAGGCCGCCGGAGGGAAAGGTGGAGCCGCGCGCAGCGCGGACTACCTTGGCGGGCGTGGCAAAATAGGGCCACGTGCGGAGGAGGAGAAAATTTCCTGTCCCGAGCCGGGCCCGGCTCCAGTTGTCACTGGATCACAGGCCGGTCGTTCTGGCTTCAGCCCGTGAGCGTATCGGTGAGTTTCGCGCAGGCCAATCCGGTGGAATGTCCGGCGGCGATCCCCGGCGTGACCTCGCCCTACATCGCCACGACACCGGCCACGCGGTGCGTGACGGAATGGTCCGGACTCACGGCATCCGTTGCCCCCGCCCCCGACGCACGCTCAGGCGGGAAGGGAGGGCGGCGTGCCGGTGGCCGCCTTCACTGGCGGCTCCGCCAGAGTTTCCCTCGCCAGCCGGACCGCCTCGTGCAATTTGCGCTCCAGTTCCTTCTGCGGGAGCGCTTCCGCTAGGTAGGAGGCGACCCGGACTTCGCCGCGGTCGAGCCCGAGCAGCCGGACGGTTTCCTCATTCTTGCCGGCACACAATATCAGGCCGAGGGGCGGGTTTTCTCCCTCGGCGACTTCGTTTTCCCGCAACCAAGCGAGATACAGGTCCATCTGGCCCTTGTCGGCCGCCGCGAAGTTCCCCAATTTGAGGTCGATTGCCACCAGCCGCTTGAGCCGGCGATGGTAGAACAGCAGGTCGAGGTGGTAGTCTTCGCCGCCGATGATCATGCGCTTCTGGCGTTCGAGAAACGCAAAGCCGACTCCGAGTTCGAGAATGAACGCCTCCATTTCGCGCAGGATGGCGGCTTCGAGGTCTTTTTCCGCGTAGGTGTTCTTGAGCCGGAGGAAATCCAGCATGTAGGGATCACGGAATACGAGGTCGGGCGAGAGCCGGTCTTGTTCCCGCAGGGCCGCAAGCTCCTCCCGCACGAGCTTCGCTGGTTTCTTGGCGAGGGCCGTGCGCAGGAAGAGCTGCCGCGCAATCTTTTCGCGCAGGGTGCGGACGCTCCACCGCTCGACGCAGCTCATGTTCGCGTAGAACTCACGGGCCAACGGGTCGGTGAGCGGGAGGATTTCCACAAAGTGGCTCCAGCCCAATTTTGCCGACAGTGCCGACACAATCTTTCTTTCGGGAAAGGCTTCGGCAAAAAGGATCAGCCGGGCTAGATTGCGCGTGCCGAAGCCCTCGCCGAATTCGGGCGTCAATTTTGCCGACAGCGTCGGCAAAATCTCCTCGCCATAGGTTGCGCGCTTTCCCCGCAGAACTTCCCGCCGGATCCGGTCCCCCACCTGCCAATAAAGCAGCGTCAGCCCGGAGTTGACCGTTTGTGCGACCCGTTCGCGCGCCGCGAGGATGAGTTCCCGCAGCTCCGTATGGAGCACGATGGTCGGTTTCGCGATTGGGATTTTGGTTACGATCTTCCGGGGCATGGTGTCATCAAGTTGACGCTTGGGGTGGTGTCCATGCCGTAAATCATCTGAAGCGCCGTCTCGGTTGGATGAGGCACGGCTCACGCGCCTGGAGCAAGGCGGGCCATGCGCCGCATGACCATCCGCCGTTGCTCGGCCGCCGGAATGCTGGCGAATTCAGCGGTCTTCATGGTGGGTTGTTCGACCGCCAGTTTCTCCCTGACCCACCCCCGCGCCTCCGCCACCCGGGCCAGCGCCGCGCGCACGGACTCGTGCGCGGGCGTGCCTTTAAGGCAATCGAAGTTCGACGCGACTTTCAGCGCGAACTCCGCCTGGCTCAGGTGGTCGTCGAGGTGCGACCGGGTGGACGGCGAGACCGGCATGGATCACGCGGCAACCTTGGCGCCGGCGGCCGGCGGCGGTGTCGCGGGCGTGGGGGCAACACCCGGATTCGCGAATTCCCGCCGGCTCTGGCGGTCCTTTTCGCGAAGCGCCGAGTTCACGAACGCCTTGTCCTTGTGGTAGGGGCTGATCCCCTCCAGGTCGCGGTCGATGCGCGCCTTGGCCTCCGGGGCCTGGGCGCTGTAAAACGCGCGGGCCTGCGGGAGCTGTTTCTCGATGAGCCGCATTTCGCTCTCATGCTTCTGCTGGTCGCGGTAGAGAAAAGTCTCGATGGCGCGCTCAGGATTCTCCTTCACGAGCCGGGTGTAGTACACGACGTCGTCGGGGTTAGCTTTTTTGTGCGTCTCGATCTTCTTCTTCACCTCGGGGTTGTCGCGGAAGACGAGCGGCTTGGGTTTGTCTGTTTCGGATTTGGGTTTTTGGTCGATGGCCATATGCGTATTTTGTTATGCAGCCTCTTTATGAGGTGCGGGCTGCGGCGGCACCGGGCGGGGGTTCCGCCCGAAGGGTTCATGAAGCACGGGGTTGAACGGCGGCTCGGCCGGGCCTTGGACGAGACGCAGGGCGAGGTCGAACTGGGCGCAGATGTCGGCGCTCTCGTGGCGAGCCAGCGCGAAGGCCATGAGGCTTTTCGCCTCGATCTTCGGACTGGCGCCGGTGAAACGCCCGTTGAGCTGGTCGGCGGCCGAAAAGAATTCGGCGGCGACCGCTTCGGGCAGATGGAGGGTCAGGGTGATCATTTTATTATGGGTTGGTGGGTTGGGTTGGTGGGGATATGCCGGCCCTGGGACCCGGAGGGTCGGACCGGAACGGAGTGCTCGCCGGTCCGGGAGCCGGAGGCTCGGCGGAGGCGGACGGGCGGCGGAGCGAAGAGACGGGGCCGATCTTCCGGGGGGTGGCCGGACTTCCCGCCGAGGCGACGGGGAGCGGGCCGTGGCTCGGGACGGCCCGCTCGGCGTCGCTCAACGGTGCGTCAGCAACCGTGAACCGAAGGCCGATGGTCACACGGGTGAACCGTCGCTCCCGGGCCGCACCGTCGGCGTGGAATTCGACGGAGTCGACCGAGACGCCGGGCTGCCGGGCGAGTTCGGCCACGAGGGCGACGTAATGCGGCCATTCTTCCAGCCGGGGCGCGGTCCGCTGGAGAACGGCGCGGTGCGGTCGGACGCCCGGCTCCCATTCCCAGCGCCAATCGGCACTCAGGCTTTGCTGCAAGCCTGCGACGGCCTCGGCGGACCACGCCTGCCGGGCGAGACCCTTCCGTTGGTCGCGCAAAGTGTCGCGCGCCTGGTCGTCGTGGCCGCGAAGCCGGTCACGCTCGCTCACGAGTGCGGTGACTTCGGTGTCGGATTCCGGCGTGATCGGTCGCCACTGGTGGGCGACGAACCAGACCGCGCCGCCCAGCACCGCACTGGTGGCGAAGGCGAGCCACGCTCCGCGAGAAATGGTGCGGGCGTGATTCACAGGTGAAACGCTCCGATCAGCGTGAAGGCACCACCGGAGCCGGTCTTCGCAACCAACGTCCACGGTGCGTCGGCCGGTGCCAGCCGTGCCCGCCAGTGGTCGAGGGTGGTGGCGGGCGCGGTGGGCATCAGCCAACCGTCGAGCGCAATGCTCCGCCCCGATATTTGGAGCGAGGCAATGACAATTTCGGACGGCAAGGTGGTGGATACTTTCGTCAGGAACGCGCCGCAAGGCGGTCCGGCGGAACCGCCGTCGAGCGCCGCCCGCAGGGTGGCGATTTCGGTCGCATTTTCCCACAGATGCCCGACCTCGGCCCGGAGCGCGGCCAGCCTCGCCTCTCGTTGTTCGGTTTCGGCGTGTGCCGCGATGGATTCGCGGGCGTAGCCCGCGCCGGTCCAGCCGGCGAGGAGCAGAAACGCGAGACTGGCGGCGATGACCGCGCGCTGCGCCGTGACCAACGGCAGCCGCGGCAGGAGCTGGGCGGGATGATACCGCGGCAGCACGACCTGCCGCGCGAGCGCAGCGGTGAGCAGCGTCCGCTCCAGGCCGGGATGTCCGTCGAGCGCCCCGTGGCTTTCGAGTGAGCCGGTGATTTCCTCGTCAGCGCAGACGAGCAAGACCGGCTCCTCGGCGTTCTGGGCGAAGATCCCGGCAAGCCAATGGCCCACTTCGGCGACGGTGGTAGCGCCGTGCCAGAGTTGGACCGTCCGTCCGGCATCGGCGGGATGCCGATACGCGACGGCGCGTTCCGTCTGAAGCGCAATGACGGTGACGGCACCGGACTCGCTCATGTCATCCGGCAAGGCGTGCAGGAAGGTGGCAAGCGGCCACGCGGAATCAACCGCGAGCCCGCGGTGAGCCAGCCGGGTGGCCAGAGCGAACAGGCCCGGCTGCGCCTCGAAGTGGAGCACCGCGGAAAAACCGGTTCCCACCGGCAGCACCGGTTCGTGGCCCCAGGCGTGGTCGGGATTCGCGAGCGCGGGGAATTCCCCGGCGAGCGCGGCCGCGAGCGTCGCCCGGTCGCCGTGGGGACACGCCACGGCGACCGACTCGAACGCATCCGGCTGGTAGACCAGCCGGAGCCGGACGGGCTTGGGCTCGGCCGCGTAGTGGGCGGCGAGCACCTCGGCGGCGTGCGACAGATTGGTGAACTCGCACGAGGCCCCGGTGCCGGCGAACCACCAGCGGTCGCCCCAGAGGAGCACGGTGCGCGGGTCAGATGGCCGTGAGATATACATAAACGTCGGTGATGCCGTTGACGGGGGCGGCGTAGGCGACGACGCCGGTGTCGGAGGCGGTCCCTTCGACGGGCGCCAGCTGTGCGCCGTTCATGGCGAGTGCCAGCTCGTAGGCGTCCTTGGCCGGGCACCCGGGAATGACCAGGTAGGAGACGACGTAGTTCGCGTTGATCCCATTGGTCGTTCCGTCGAGCCGGAAGTTGGCGCCCTGGCCGGCGGAGGGCAGCAACGCGGGATTGGCGGTCCGCGCCTCGACCCGGGTGATGGCCGACCAGTTGCGCAAGGGTGCGGCATCGGGGGTCATCACGAATGCCTGCACTGTCTGGCTCCAGGTCATTTCGTTGCTGGTGCCGGTGGACGCAAAGAACTGGCTGCCCATCCGCAGCGACAGCGGCCTTTCGATCTTGCCCGCGGCGAGCAGCACGGCATCGAGGCGCGCGCCGTTGCCTTTGGCGATGTCGGTCGCACCCGAGAGTGCGGCACCGGAGCAAGGCACCCCGGTGCCTTCGGTGCGCGGCAGGCTGCCGTTGCCGCCGGCCATGGACAGGTAGTCGGTCAGCGCGGTCTTGAGCGTGTTGACCGTGCCGGCGACCTGCTGGACGCGCGCATTGCGCAGGGCGTCAAAGCCCTTGGGGAGCAGGAGGCCGACGAGCACGCTGACGATGGCGAGGACGAGGACGAGTTCGAGCAGGGAGTAACCCTGCGTGGAGTGGGGAATGGATTTGGTTTTTTTCATGCGGATTATGGGTTGTGGGCCGGATGGCCCGTGGGAAAAATCAAAGGACGCGGGCAACCTGTTCGACGGTGGTGAGCCCCGCGGCAGCGGCGGCGAGGCCGTGGTGCCAAAGCGTGGCGCAGCCTTCGCGGTCGCGCAGGGCGGCCAGCTCGGCGAGCGGTGCGTCGGCCGCGATCAGCGGCAGAAACTTCCGGGCGGGAATCACCTCGTGGATGGCCAGCCGGCCCCGGTAGCCGCGATTGCGGCAGGCCGGGCAGCCGACGGGCCGGCAGAACCGGGCGTCGGGCACCCGGTGCAACTCACGCAGGCGGGCGTTGTCGGGCTCGGGTTCCTTGCATTCGGCGCAAAGCCGGCGCACCAGCCGCTGGGCGGCGACGAGCCGCAGGGACGCGGCCAGAAGAAAGCTCTCCACGCCCAGGTCACGCAGCCGCGGGATGGCGGCCAGGGCATCGTTGGTGTGAAGGGTCGAGAGCACCAGGTGTCCCGTCAGGGCTGCGCGCACCGCCAACTGGGCGGTCTCGGCGTCGCGCGTCTCGCCGACCAGCAGGATGTCGGGATTCTGCCGCAACAGCGCCCGGAGCGATGAGGCAAAGGTGAGACCGATCTTCTCCCGGATTTCGGTCTGACGGATGCCGGGAAACTCATACTCCACCGGGTCTTCCAGGGTGTGGATCACCCGTTCCTGATGGTCGAGGGCGTGCAACGCAGCATGGAGCGTGGTGGTCTTGCCGGAGCCGGTCGGCCCGGTGAGGTAGATGATGCCGGCCGGTCCGGCGAGCGCTTCGCGCAGCGCGTCCGCCTGCGGGACAGCCAGTCCGAGCTCGGCGAAGTTCTGGTTCGGCATCGTCTGATCGAGCAGCCGGATGACGAGACTTTCGCCGTGGATTGTGGGTAGCGTGGAGAACCGCAGGTGATACCGCCGGTTGCGGTCGCGCAACATGGCCCGGCCGTCCTGCGGCAGCCGTTTTTCGGTGATGTCCATGCGGCCGAAAATCTTTCCGCGCGCGAGCAGGGCGTCCCGCTGGGCCACGGGCAGCCGCAGGTGTTCGCGCATTTCGCCGTCGAGCCGGAAGCGCACGAGGAGGCCGTCCTCCTTGGGCTCGAAGTGGATGTCGCTCGCCCCTTCGGTCGCAGCGGTGCGCAGGATGCCGTCAAGCGTGCGCGTGGCGTCGCCGCCCGCCTCGGTCGCAGGAGCCGCGGCACTGGGCCGGGGGCGCAGGTGTTGGAGGACGGAGAGCATCAGTTGCGGACCAGCCGGGGAGTCAGGAAAATCACCAGTTCGGTGCGGTTGCGGAGCTTCGCCTTGCTGCGAAACGCCGAGCCCGCCAGGGGCACGGCCCCGAGAAACGGGATGGCGCGGACGGACTCACCCCTTTCCTCAGAGATGAGTCCGCCGATGACGGCCGTCTCTCCATCCTTCAGGCGCACGATGGTGGAGGCTTGTTTGACCTCGGTAACGGGGGCCGTTTGCTTCCCGTCGGGACTGGTCACGATGGACTGCAACCGGGTGATGGCGGGCAGGACATCGAGGGTGATGACGCCGTTGCCGTCGATCTGGGGCGTGACCGCGAGGATGGTGCCGATGGTGATGGTGGAGACGGTGAAATTCTCCTGCGTCTGGTTGAAGGGAGTGGACGTGCCGCCCTGGTTGAAGGTCGTCGATTGCTGGAGCCGGAAGAACGGCCGGTCCTCCCCCACTTTGATGAAAGCCGTCTGGTTGTTAAGGGTCCGGAGCCGCGGCTGCGCCACCGTCTTCAGGTCGCCCTGCTGCTTGAGGGCGTTGATGATCGCGGTGGCCCGGCCCCAGCCGAGGTTGGCGGAGAAGGTGTTCGCACTGAGCAGCGTGCCACCGACGCCAGGGACATTGACCGGCGCTCCGGCCGTGATGGTGGTGGCTCCACCCAGCGACGCAGTCGCAAGATCCCAATCAACGCCGAGCTTCTGTTCGTCGTGGAGCGTGACCTCGACCAGCCGGGCCTCGATTTCGACCTGCTGGGTGATGCGATGGTTGACCAGGTCGAGGAAAGCCCGGACGACCTCGTGGCGCGTTACGGGAGCGGTCACCTGGGCCACACCGCTGAAACGATTGAGGACCAGTCCATCGCCGTCCTTGAGCATCGCACGCAGTCCAGCTTCCAGGGTGGGCCAGAAGGTGTTTTGGTTATCCTGGGAAATGGAAACCTGGGTCGCATCGGTGCCGGCACCGTTGGCCCCGTTAGCCAGCGTCTGGGCGGCGGTCCCAAGGTTGGTCTGGCCGTTGCCGGTGTTGCCCCCATTGGCACCGCCGAGGGTAATGGACGCGCTCCCGGAACCGCTGCGGGTGAGCTGGGGGTAGTCGATGGGATAGAGGACGGTCTTGAGCCGTCGCACCATGATTGCGCCCGCCTGCTCCTCGAAATAAAGCCCAAGCGGGGCGGTCACGTTGGCCAGGGCACGGCGCAGAGTCCCGGCGGGCAGTTCCGCGGCGACTTTGCCCGTGAGGTCCGGCTCGGCGGCGATGGTGGTCTCGGTGGCGCGGCCAAGGATTCGCAGCACGACCGGCAGCGGCGCACTGTCAAAGCGGAGCGGTGGCACGGGGCGGTCGAGCGGCGATTCGGCGGCGAGTGCCGCGCAGACTGGGACTAGAAAGAATAGGATTCTCATGCGTTTATTGGGTCAGGGTTTTTCGAGCACGAAGGGTGCGGCTCCGGTGAAGGCGTTGGCCTGCAGCAGGGTGCGACCGGCCGGGCGGTATTTGACGAACGCCGCCGCCACGGCGTTAAAGGTCTGCGTGACGTTGGCGGCGAGGAGGTAGAGGGCGTCACCGGGCTGGCCCGCTTGCACGGTCACAGCCCCCGGTCCGGTGACCTGCAGCTGGTTGCCGCTCACGATCGCCGGCCCGCTCAGAACGGTGTAGCTGACGGGCAGGCCGGACGAAGCGGAGCCGCTTAAAGTCAGGGCGGGTCCGCCCACCGGCTGATTTCCCGGCGACGGGAAGGTGATCGTTTGGGCAGTCTTGTCGGTGAAGACGGCCTGCACATTAAGCGGACTCGTGAGGGTGAGCAGAATGCTCGGCGCCGTGCCGCTGGCATCACCCGCCCAGCCGATGAAGCGATGCGTGGCGTCCGGCGACGCCGCAATGGTTACACTTGTGCCGTAGGGGTAGCTGCCACCTGGTGTCACGCTCCCGCCGGTTGAAGCGCTGGTCGCGAGGGCGAACATTTTTGGGGAGAAATTCGCCTGCACCGCCTTGTTGCGGTCGAGCACCACGGACGCTGGATTGCCGGTGCCCGCCGCATCGCCGCTCCAGCCGGCAAAGTCGTGCGTGCCGTCGGGCGTCGCCGAGGCGATCACCACGGTGCCGGCATTGTAGGTTCCTCCTGACGAAACCGCTCCGCCCGCCCCGGCGCTCGTGACGAACGAAAACTGCACCGGCGGCAGTGCGACCACCGTGATGGCGATGGTGGCCGATTGCACCCAGCCACTGCCGTCGTTCGCGGTGCTGCGCACCTGGTAGGTGCCGACAGCAGTGAAGGTAAAATTGGCTGAGCGGGTCGAATCCGCCCCGCTGCCCACGGGGCCGCCCTGAAAGGGTTCACCGATGGCGAATCCGCCTTGGAAGTTCCAGTCCCCCGCCGGGCGCTGAATGTCGAGATTGTGGCCGGTGATGTTGCCGTCGGGATCGGTCGCACGGCTCGTGATAGTCAGTGTGGTGCCGGCGGTGATCGTCTGGGCATTGGGCGCGATCAGCGTAACGGTCGGCGGAGTGTTGGCCGGCGAATCAATGGTGACGACTTGGGTAATGACCGACGACGTTGCTCCGTCACTATCGACGGCCTGGGCCGTGAAGGTGATTGTTTGTGGTCCGGTATCATTGGTGCTATTGCTGGAGTCTCCGTCCGTGCCATTGCCCCCACCGGCGAACGCGAAGGGCTGGCCGTTCTTCCACACGTTCACTTGGGCGAGGTTGCCGTCGTCGTCGTGACCGTGGGCGAAGACGGTATAGGTCTGGCCGGAAGCGGCGCTCCCGAGAGTCGAGACCCATGCGATACTCGGAGCACGATTTGGCGGGGGTCCGGCCTGCAGATATTCGTCCAGTTGCTGCCACGTGCTGCTGGCCTGGGGCGCGGCGTAGCCGTAGCCATTCCAGACCTGCCAAAGGCCGACCTCATTGAGAGTAATCGGCACGCTCGAATAGCCATCAGGCCGGTCCAAGCCGTCGTAGGTATCCTCGGTATACCATTGCCCGCTGGGGCTGAGCAGCGAGGTCGAGCCCCACGACTGGATTCCGTCAGGAGTGGTGCTGTGTGATGAGCCGACGTTGCGCACCGTGCCCAGCGGCACGTTGCTGGGGTTTTGGGCGGAGAGATGAAGCGTGCTGCCAAATAAAACGAACAGCAGAAGGGAAAATGTTTTCATTGGACGGTGACGGTGGCGTTTTCGCGGAGCCGGAACCGGAGCGCCTCGACGCCCGGCAGGCTCGTGCCGCGGTTGATGGAGATGAGGCGCCCGCCGAGGATCTCCGGGGTGACATTCGCCCCGGAATTCGCCGGGGCGGTGAAGACGGGCGAGACATTGTTGAACGAAGCGAAGGCCGAATCGGTCGCGTGGTTGTTGTTCACCGTGACCGTGAACTTCGGCAGCACGATCCGGCGGACGCAGAGCCGGTAAACCTGGGTCAGTCCGCCGCTGCCCTGGGTCCAGGCGGCGAGCTGCGCGGGGGTGAGCTTGCCGGTCCAATAGGCCGGCGACAGTGCCGTCCGGCTCTCCCAGTCGCTGTTCCAGAGTGCATCGAACCAGGCGGCGGAGGTCTCGTAAGCCGGCAAGGTGAGCTGTTCCGCCCGCGCGGTCAGACTGACGAGCAGGAAACGCTGCCGGCCGGCCTCGTTCGGCCCGGCGAAGAGAAGTCGCGGATTCCCCGACGGATTGTAGGCGAGCTGCGCGAGCGCCGGTTGGGCGGCGGTGGTCGGAGCCACCCCGATCTGCGGGGTGAGGCCGCGAGCGCGGGCGATCTTGGCGAACCAGTCGGCGGCGGCGGTCGTGGCCGACGTGGCACTCGTGGATGTCGAGAATCGCGTCGCGGTATCGCCCGGGCCGATGGTGCCGGGCAGCGCGGCGACGTTGTCATTCGTGAGGTCGGTCGAGTCGAAAGTGGAAGTGACGGCGTTGGCCAGTTCGTCGAGCGACTTCGTTTCAGCGTCGCGCCGGCCGCGCTCGACAATTTCGCGCAGCGACGGCGCGATGGCTGTCGCGAGGAGACCGAGAATGAAGAGGACCAGGACGATTTCGAGGAGCGAGAAACCGCGCAAAGCGCGGAGCCCGTGGGTCCGCCGTGAGGAATTTCCGGAAAGATAGGAGTAGAGAACCATGTTCAGCGGGAGTTGATCCCGCCCAGGAGCGAGAAGAGCGGGAGGAAGAACGAGAGGGCCATGAGTCCGACGATGGCGGTGAGGCCGGCGAGGAGCATTGGCTCCAGCAGCGCCAGCACAGTGGCGAGGCGCTCGCGCGCCCGGCGCGCGGCGTAGGTTTCAATGTGGCGCAGAGCAAGACCCAGCTGTCCGGTCGTCTCGCCCGACTTGAGGGCCGGGATGATGAATCCGGGGAAGGCGTGGTTCTTCGGCAACGAGGCGTAGAGGGGCCGGCCGACCGCGACGCCTTCGCGCGCGGCCAGCAGGTGCTGCGCGAGCACGGCGTGATTCATCAGCTCGGCACCGGTGGCCAGGGTATCGAGGAGCGGGACACCCGCCCCGTGCAGCAGCCGGCAGTGGGAGGCGAACCGGGCGGTGGCGAGGCAGCGGACCGTTTCACCCAGGACCGGGACACGGAGGAGCGCCGCATCGCGCAGGTAGCGAAGTCTGGGAGTGCGGGCGGCAAACACGGCGCTCGCGGCCAATCCCGCCGCTCCGAGCGTCAGCCAGGGCCAGCCCGTCCGGACGATTTCGCTGACCCGGATGAGTCCCAGGGTGAGGGCCGGCAGGGTCAGGTGCATCGAGAGAAATATCTCCGCGAACTTCGGCACCACGCCGCCAAGCAGGAACACGATGAGCCCCGAGACGGCGACGAGCACGATCAGGGGATAGATGAGCGCCCGTTTGGCGGTCCGCCGGATTTCGTCGGCGCTGGTGAGATGCTCGGCCAGGGCATTGAGCGACTCGGGCAGCTGCGCCGACGCCTCGCCGGCGGCGATGACCGCGGCCAGATGCGGCGGGAACTGTCTCTCGAAGAACCGGCAGGCTTCGTGGATCGGCCGGCCTTGCGCCACCTGATCGTGGATCTGCGTGAGCATGGTCTGCATCGGCCCCTTCGGCGCGTCCTCGGCCAGTTGCGCGAGCGCCACGTCGGCGGTCACGCCCGCGCGGAGCTGCATCTCCAACTGGTGGAGGAGCGGCACAAAATCCCCCGTCGCCAGCTTGAGCCGGGCGAGTCTCCGACCGGATGACACCGGCCGGATCTGGACCGGCCAGAGGGCTAGCGCGCGCAGTTTGGCGCGAAGCTGCGCCTCGTCGGGTGCGGCTTCCCGGAGCGAGCGGCGGACACCCGCCTGGTCGATGGCAGTGATGGCGAAGGCGGGCATGTCAGAGCGGGAACCGCACGCGGGCGGGTTTCTCGGAGACCGGCAGGCGCAGCCGGCGTCCGGCATAGCGCAGCCACACGGTGTCGGGTTCGATCCGCTCCACCGTGAGCGATTCGACGGATTCCCCGGTTTGCACGAGCCGGTCGTTGATGACGGCGCAAGGCACCGCGCCGGACATGATGCCGGACACATGCAGCGCGACCTCCCGCACTGCCTCAGCGGACACGGTGCGAACGGCAAACGGGTTGACCGGCTCACCCGCCTTGGCGTCGGCCGTGATCGCCGCGAGGTCGATGATGCCTTCCGCATTGGGAGACAGGACAGGCTCAGCGGGGACAGCTTGGGTCGGTGGTGACAGAGGAGCCGGTTTGGGCACGGGGGCCGGCTCCGGTGTGGCAGCAGCGACAATGGGCACCGGCGGGGTGGCCGCGACGGCGGTGAACTTCGCCGTGAGCGCATCATTCTGACTGATGAGCGCCTCGATGAACTGCGCCTGCTGCCGAATCTTCTGTTCTTGAGCGAAATTTATCGGCGCGGGTGAGGCGGTCACGACCGGCCGGGGTTCCGGCGCCGGGTTCACCGGCATTGGTAACGCGGGGACGGGTGCGGCGGTCTGGCAGCCGGCGAGTCCGAGCGAGAGCAGCAATAGGAGTAATTTCATGGATGGGAAGGAGCGGCCGTTTGGACGACTGCCGGGCGGCGCCGGGCCTGGCTCCGGTCGAGGGTTTCGGTGAGGTAGAGGTAAAAGGGTTTCCCGGCGGGCACGCGCAGGTAGAAGCCGTCGCGCGCGATGGTCTCGCGCATGGTCTGCGCGAACTCGCGGAGCACGGCACCCGTGCCGGCCAGGACGGCGTTGCGCGCCGTGGCAACGGGGACGGATGACTCGCCGAGCAGACCGGCGGTCGGCCGGGAGTCCTGCAAGGCGGCGGTCGCGGTCGCGAGGAAGGTGGCGGCGAAAAGCTTCAGCTCGCGGTCGTCGCCCGTCTTGACGATCTCCCCGCGCAGCCCGGCGGAGCCGTCATGCTCACCCCATGTTTTGGTCGCACGGTCGAACTCGCGGTCGAGCACGACGCCCTCGGTCACGAGTTCCGTGCCGTTGTCACTGTCCGCCGTGCGCCAGACGATCCGCCAAGCCCCTTGTGCCGCCAGCCGTTCGCGCACCCGGTCGAGGGCCGCTTTACCATGGACTTCCGCCCCGGCGGGAATCACGAGCCGCCCGTCGTGCCAAATGTCCTCGGTCACGAGGCCGATGATGGGGGTTTCAAGCCGGTTGGACTCGATGGCGACGACGGTCTCGCAGGGAATGAGGCGGCCAAAGGGAGCGAAGGGCAGCGCGGGCTTCGTCGGAACTTCCGGCGGGGCGGAAAAAAGAACGAGTGGACTGCCATGCGACGCCGGGATCGCGCCGGGGGCAGTCGGCGCTGGGACAGTCGCCTGACCGGTCACGTTGACCGGCGGTGCGGGCGGCTTGGTGAAGCGCGCGCCCTCGCGGGTGAGCGTCTTGGGCAACGCCACCGTTGGCGCAGGCTTCGCCACCGGCAGCGCCGGGACCGGCCGCTGCTGATGCTGCCAGCGCACGGCGAGCACTCCGAGAAACAGCACCGCGCCGACCAGCATGACCTGGCCGGTGGGTGAAGTGAAAAAGTCGCGGTCGAATTTCATGGATGGGGCACGATGACGGAGAACTTTTCGTACACGGACAGATTGGCCCGGCCTCCGCCGGGTGCGCCCGAGACCACCAGGTAGATGATAGAGACCGCCTTGGGCGGAATGGCCCCGGACGCCTCGGTGAGCTCCGCCGTGAAAAACTCGCGGCCGAGCCGGACGGCGAGTCCCTGCGGGTCATAGGGCACCGGGTCGTCGAGCGTGTTCTCCAGCCGGACGCGGAAAACAAGTGTGTCCTCGGCCTCGAACCGGACGATGGATTCAATGGTGGCGGTGAACGCGCGGTAGCGGGTCAGGTTGCCGGGCTGGGCGCTTTCCAGCGACGAGGCCATCCCGGGATACTGGGTTTGGATGCGGGCGAGCTGCTTGGCCCGCTCCAGGAGTCCGCGCAGAGTAACGTCCGTCGGTCGCTGGCCGTTGGCCGCCGCGAGCGGCTCGTCGAGAAACACCACGGCCCGGTCGGGTTCCACCGCGGTGATGAACGCCAGTGCATAGACCCGGCCGCGGAAGACGACGTTCAGGGCTCCAGCGGCGTTTTCCTTGAGGGCGCGCAGCGAGAAATACTCCGTCCCCGGTTCATGCGAGAGGAGCACGCCGGGGTTGTCGTCCAGTTTGGTGGAGACATTGGCGCCGACGAGCGCCTTGAGCGCGCCCGGGAACACACAGGTGGTCGGCTCGGCCAGGCTCAACCGCACGGTATAGACGGAGCGTTCGTCCAGCGGGTAGCTGCGGATCTCGGCGGCCGGCACCCCGGCGACCAGGAGGGCCTGCACCATGATCATTGCGATACGTCGTAGGTCCATACTGCGAGAGGATACCGGCCGTTGGCCGCGAGGTTGGGGTTGCGCACGAACTGGAATCGCACGGTGAAAGTGGGTGCTTCGCCAAAAGTCTGACTGCCCATGACGCCCGTCCGGACCAGCTGGCCCTCGGCCTGCACGAGGATCAGGTTCTCGCGGGTCTCCAGGACGGTGAGCTTCAGCACCTCGGGTTTCTGGTGCAGCGCCTTGGCCGCGAATTCCTCCGCGCTCGTGGCCGCGCCGGCCCGGGCCTTCCTGGCGGCTTCGGGCAGAAACAGCTTGTCGAGGAGTTCCGGGAAATCCAACCCGGCCGGGTTGCGCTGGAACAGGGCGAGACACGCCAGAAGCGCGCACTGTTCGTGGAGTTTCGATGCCTCCTCAAACCCGAGCAGCGGGCTGACGTGGAAGGTGCCGCTCGGGTCGAGCACAATGACCCGTTCGCGCTCGCGGTAGGCGCGAATGACGAGGAAGGGCTGCACGACGCAGAAGCCCACGGCGACCAGGGCGACGATGCACCACAGGCGTGCGGCCATCGCGTGGTCGGCGAATAGATCCAGCGGACGCCACCGGCGGCGCGGCCGGCTGGCCGGATTGGGCCGAATGTGCGGAGCAACGGTTTCGCGGAGAGTCGTCATCGGGGTCAGATAGAGGTTTGCGGGGCGGGCAATTGCGCCATGGCGAGGGCAGCGGAGG
>Ga0163150_10006093_pt1 | contig 14976 bp, 6 predicted proteins | sample OliLakLV19P2IB_FD_148628 | JGI IMG/M metagenome (GOLD analysis project Ga0163150, IMG submission 148628) | Freshwater microbial mat bacterial communities from Lake Vanda, McMurdo Dry Valleys, Antarctica - Oligotrophic Lake LV.19.P2.IB | ecosystem: Environmental > Aquatic > Freshwater > Lake >...
TCCCACCAATCATCGTCCAGCAATTTCTTGGCCTCTCGCATTCTTCCAAGCTTGCGTTTGAAGGCCTTACAACGTGTTGGGTGAATCTTGAGCGATTGGCTCAAGGCGGTCGCGCCCAGGAAACCTGTTGGGGCAACAGGCGCTTCATTCAGGTCAGTCGAAATAAGTGTTGACTGGTCATGCGGTGAAGGCGACTTGGGTTGCTCGGCGACTTGGACGTGATTGCCTTCGATCGATGGCAGGACGTTTTCGTTCGGCTGATCGGCTTGCTGTTGCCTACCAACCTCAGGCAGCGGCATTTCTTCACTCGAAACGGTTTGATCCGACGAACCGTTTTGCGGCTGACGGGCGTTAGCACCGATGCCGGGAGACAATTCCAGTGCTCTGCTTGCAAACCCTGCTAGTGGCATTCGGCATACTTCGTTGTAGGCCATGTCACTGTGAAGCTGGACGCGGGCCGCTAAAACTTCGATTGTCTGTTCTCGGTCACCACCAAGTACAAGCAACAATGCGTGCATTTGGTCGATCGCAGCCAGGGCAATTGATTCCTCCACACCGGGGGCAGCCATACTTGCCGCGGAAGCGTTTAAGGCGGGAGCCTTCGGATCGCGAGCCACCGGTACCTTTCCGTTCTTCACGGCGTGGATGTAGTCTCCGGCCGTTCGGACGATGTGAAAATTGTCTTTCCGTTCTGGTTGCAAGTGCCGCTGGTAGGCATCCCGCAAGTCGAAAACTGCTGGCCGAAGCAGTTCGCTGATTTGATCGACAGTCCCAACGGTGAGATCCCAAGCGAGTACATCCGTTACTCTATTTCGTACTTTCTCGGGCAGGTCGGCCAAACACGAGGCTCGTGCATAGGCCTCCTTCCACGGAATTGTAGTGACCGCTTCCTTGACAACATCATCTGGAATCCTGAGCGCTACTTGCCCCAGCTTCATTGCGGTCGCTTTATAGACTAGATCACGAGTTGATTCGAGAAAGCCAACATGCCCGCCCGGAGTATTGGGAAACTCCCGCAAGCGACTGAGCTTCGGCGTTGATGAATTGGCTTGTTTCACGATCTCCCCACTTTGCCTCGATCAATCCAGAACCAAGCATGAGCTATCAAGAACGTCGAAATCCAAGCGAGCGTTGTGGCATTGGCCCGCGGAACGCTTTCAATCACGCAAAATGGGCAGCAGCGCCTCGATTCGCTCTGCTTCCGCCAGTAACTCCTCCATGCTTTCCAGTTGGCTAATCGGGAAGTCTTCAATGGCATGTCGCAAAGCTGCTGCCTCTTGCGGAAAGTCCAATTCCTTCAATCGGTCGACTAAGACCACGGCATCACTCTGCCAGAACGAGCAGCTCTCCGGCCAGTCAATTCCATCTGGTTCCTGGATCAATTCGCCATTCTCATCTCGCGGGAACTTAAAAGTAGGGTCGTTGACCATCTTGTCGTAAATCGCGATCATTTGGTCGTGCGACTGTTTCTTGCACGCAATCCACTTGAGCCGTCCGCGCATCAATTTGCGGACCGCACTTGTCGTCGCCTGAACAAGCATGTTCCGAGAGTATTCGTTTGGAGTCGAAGGGGCCACGAATGCGTCCTGTCGAAGGGATCAATGAACTGGAATTGGGACTAAGTGCAAGGCGGTAGCGACTGGTCCGAACCGACACAACTAACTGTGCAGGTTTGCCCAGCTTCACAGCAGTTTTGGACCGACATATCGAAACGCGGTATAATGTGCTGTTCGCGCGCGCGCGGAGATAAAACAACATTCCGCTCTTCCCGCAGCATCGAAGCGCTCGATCAGCAATTCGCACCCAATTGTAGCAATTTGCTGGGTCCGGTCACAATTGGCATCGTTGCAATAGAGTCGACGGAAGGGACTCGACCGGACAGAGGTGCGATACACTTCACCTAAGATTTTTTTGAGGGGCTGTCCCTCGCCTAACACTATTGGTTTGCCCCCTTTTGTCCCCCCTATTCCGGCGTTCTTTGTCGGTTCTCGGGGATCCACCCAGCAATTACCCGGCCTGTTGGGAACTCAGTCCGGACTCGACTGGCATGTTCTTGAATTAATCTCAAATTGGTGACAACTTATAGGCATAAAGTGAGAGTGCCGCGTCGAATCTGACGCCACAAGGTGCCAAATCCTGCGGAACTTCGCCGAATAGCACTGTCTGAGATTGCAATGTACAATCGGCGATTCGAGAGGGCTGTCTCTTCCGCGGATCGCCTCTTAGATTTCAGCACACTCAATACCCGATTGGCCCTTCATTCAGTGGCCAAATCCGGGTTCGGACAGAATGGACGAGTACGGGTTCGATGTGCCGAATTCAATCCATCCGAAGTCGGGCGGCGGGATCAAGGTGACCAATTCACGGCAATTTCACAAGCTATCTATCTGCGTTTGGCCGATTCGGGTGCCTGGCAACGTGCTGGCTGAGTGGCGAATTGATGAGTGTTCAAATTTAGAGATATAGGATACGGCATTGAGCTTATTGACCGATTATCATGCCAAACTCTTTGCTTCGGAGCTGACTCGACAATGTCCGTCGGACAGCGTCGAGAAGCTTACGGCCGTGCTGTCGGATGCGCAGGTTGACCTCAATCCACACCAAATTGATGCGGCGCTGTTTGCCTTCGCCAACCCGCTCTCCCGCGGTGCGATCCTCGCCGACGAGGTCGGACTGGGCAAAACGATCGAAGCTGGGTTGCTCTTGGCGCAAATGTGGGCCGAGCGTAAGCGTCGGCTGCTGGTCATCGTGCCAGCCAATCTTCGCAAACAATGGGCGCAGGAACTGGCCGACAAGTTTTTCTTACCCTCGGCGATCCTGGAAGCCCGTACGTTCAATGAAACGGTCAAGTGCGGCAATCTCAATCCATTCAGCCAAGACGCGGTCATTATCTGCTCCTATCACTTCGCCCGCAGGATGGAACCTTACCTCCGCCAGACGGGCTGGGATCTCGTAGTGATTGACGAAGCTCATCGTCTTCGCAATGTCTATAAGCCGCAGAACAAGATCGCCAATGCGATCAGGGATGCATTACGTCCTTACAAGAAGGTGCTCCTCACGGCTACGCCGCTCCAAAACTCGCTTCTGGAGCTATACGGACTGGTCAGCATCATCGACGAATACGCTTTCGGTGACCTTGGGGCGTTTCGCGCTCGCTTCACACGGCTGGCGGAAAACGAGGACTTCCAAGAACTTAAAGAACGTCTCGCACCGATTTGCAAGCGAACGCTTCGCAAGCAAGTGCTTGAATATGTCCGCTACACCGATCGCCACGCGATCGTTCAGGAATTCGTCCCCTCCGAAGAGGAGCAGCAGCTTTACGACCTTGTCACCGAGTATTTGCAGCAAGAAACGCTCTACGCGTTACCCGCCAGCCAGCGCAAGTTGATGACGCTCATCTTGCGCAAGTTACTCGCGTCATCGACCTACGCGATTTCAGGAACGCTTGCTGGCCTCTCCATGAAATTAGAACAGGCCGAGCGAGAAGCTACATCCATCGAAATGCCCCCGGATGACCTCGGCGATAATTACGAAGAGTACGACGATCTTGTCGACGAGTGGGACGACGATGAACCGACCGATCCTGCTAAAGAGAAGCTGAAATACACGCCCGAGCAACTGGCCGAACTTCGAGCAGAACGGGACAAGCTTAAGAAGTTCCATGAACTGGCTCACTCGATTGTCCGCAACTCCAAAGGGGAAGTATTGCTCACAGCGCTCCGCCGCGGATTTGAAGCGGCTGGAGCAGCTCGGGAGCGCAAAGGGGAAACCGGTGCCAACGCAGCGGCGTTGCAAAGCAAGGCGATTATCTTCACCGAGTCGCGACGCACGCAGGAATATCTCTACCGCATCCTGCAACAGACAGAGTTCGCTGGCAAAGTCGTGCTCTTCAACGGTACGAACAGCGATCCAAACTCGAAAGGAATCTACCGCAACTGGTCGCAGCAGCACGCCGGCACCGATAAGATCAGTGGCTCTCCTGCCGCCGACATGCGGCAGGCCCTGGTTGAGCATTTCCGCGACGAAGCGCAAATCATGATCGCTACCGAAGCGGCTGCCGAGGGGATCAACCTTCAATTCTGCAATCTGGTTGTCAATTACGACCTCCCCTGGAATCCGCAGCGGATCGAGCAGCGGATCGGCCGTTGCCATCGCTATGGTCAGAAGTGCGACGTGGTCGTGGTCAATTTTCTCAACAAAAACAACGCTGCCGACCTCCGCGTCTACGAATTGCTCGCCGAGAAGTTCAAGCTGTTTGATGGCGTCTTTGGCTCAAGCGACGAAGTGCTAGGGGCCGTCGAGTCGGGTGTTGATTTTGAGAAGCGCATTGCAGCCATCTACGAGCGTTGCCGCACGCCCGAGCAGATCGCCAAAGAGTTCGACCAGTTGCAGCACGACCTTGATGCGAAGATCGCCGAAGGGAAGCGGGACGCCCGCGAAAAACTGCTTGATAACTTTGACCAGGAAGTCGTCGAGAAGGTAAAGGTCCAAACCAAGGGCTTGCTTGACCGCTTCAACGAACAACTTTGGCGGGTCACGCGGCATGTTCTCAACGACCATGCCCGCTTTGACGGCGACGAGTACAGCTTTTATCTCACCAATAACCCCTTTCCGGGCGATACGATCTACCCAGGGCCTTATCGACTTGGCCGAGCTGTTGAAGATGCCAACACGTTTCGCGTGGGGCATCCGCTTGCGCAGCGCCTTCTGGAAAAGGCCAAGACACTTGGCACGCCCACCGCGGAACTCATCTTCGACTACACCGGTACTCGAAAAAAGATTGCTGTGCTGGACGAGTTGGTCGGATCATCCGGCTGGCTCGCCGCCGAACAGCTAGCAATCGCTTCGCTTGACGCGGAAGACGTAATCCTGCTTGCCGGATTCAGCGACGCTGGGCAATCGCTCGATGCGAATCAGTGTCGCCGGCTGTTTGATCTGCCGGCGGAGGTCATCGGACCCACTACCTCGACAGACGCCATCAGCAAAAATCTTCGCGACGTGCTAGGCTTCGGGCAAAGTCGGGCCTTGGAGTCGATCTCATCACGCAACGCCCATTGGTTCGATCTGGAGATGGAGAAGCTTGACCGCTGGGCCGACGACCTCAAGGACGGCATTGAGCGAGAAATCCAGGACTTATCGACTGATATCAAGACGCTCAAGCGAGAGGCCCGTACCGTTCCATCGCTAGAGCAAAAAGTCGCCTTGCAACGCGAAGTCAAAGACAAGGAGCGGAACCTGCGCGACAAACGAAAGGCCCGCGACGAGGCTCAGGACGAAATCGAAGAGCAGAAAGAGAGCTTACTTGCTACCATCGAAGCTCGGATGGCTCAGAAGGTTGTCCGATCGCCCCTCTTCACTATTCGCTGGAGGATTGCATAAGTGCGTTTAGATGCTAGAAATACCACGTTGCCGAAGCGGCCCTCTGGGGAGGGGGTCTGCTACCGCCATGCTAGCATTTCGTTAAAGCGTTACGTAGCCGGCACAACCAGCGCACTCTATCGCTTTTTGCAGCAGGAAACCGATTCCTGGCTTTGTTTTCTTCTTGATTTCGGCCACTTCTTCCGATATCCTTCTAGTAACACACTCGCCGCACCGCTCCCCGCAAGGGTGATGTGCATCAAGGGCGAGTTTTTTTATGCGCCCTCTCTGATTGCATCGCTGCCGGGCCATTTCTGGCCTTCATCTAGGCCGATCCAATTGCGAGCTAATCAGTTTGATCGGCGAAATAGCTTCAGTGCGGGGGGTAGCGGTTCATGAGCACTGGTCCAACACCAATTCCCTACAACAAGCCCTGGTTATCTTATGCTGACCAGCTCGCACTACTAGAGAGTCGCGGTATTGCGGTCAACGATCGATCCGCAGCCGAAGCGTTTCTGGCTCACGTCAACTATTACCGCATCAGCGGCTATTGCCTCGCTTTTGAAACGAATCGGCACGTCTACCCGAAAGGGGTGACCTTCGAGCAAATACGCCAAGCTTACGACTTCGATCGTGACTTGCGCGACCTGGTTACCGAAGCGCTTGAAGTCATGGAAGTCGACTTCCGTGCAGCGATCGCCTACCACTTTGGGAAAGCCTACGGAGCCTTTGGACACCTCGATTCAAATAACTTTTTCGCGCGATTCGACCACGATGAATGGCTCGACAAGTTGCGAATCGAAGCTAACCGCTCAAGTGAACTCTTTGTCACTCACTTCCAGCGGAACTATCAGGAGTTCCCAGATCTGCCGGTATGGATTGCCTCTGAAATCATGTCCTTCGGTTGCTTATCGCACATGTACCGTGGCATGAACAAAAATGACCAACGGCAAATTGCTAGACGCTACCGCTTTCAGCCGCATACCTTGGTGAAGGTGCTTCATCACTTTGTTTATATTCGCAACCTGTGCGCACATCACTCGCGACTATGGGATCGAGTCTGGTCGATTAAGCCCGAACTGCCTTTTGGTCCAGCGTGGAAGGCGATCAATAACGGTCGCATGTTTGCTACCGTGCTATTGCTCTATGAAATGATGCGACAGGCACCATCTGTTGCTCCGTTTGACGCAGCATGGAAAGCCAGATTGTTTCAGAGGCTGGATTCACTCCCTGCCGTCAGCGATCCACTCGCGACAATGGGCCTGACCAGCCACTGGCAAATGCATCCGGTTTGGAAATCCTAAAAGTTTAATTGAGGGCAGAAAGAATACCATGGCCAAGAAAACTAAACTTGAACTCACCTGGATCGGCAAGGACGAGCGACCACGGCTGGAGCCGCGAGTCCTGGTCGAGGATACCGCGAAGTCGTATCACGCCCCCCAAAGGGTGAGCGAGAACGACATTTTCGATAACCGGCTGATCTTTGGGGACAACCTGCTGGCGCTGAAGGCGCTGGAGCAGGAATTTTCTGGCAAAATCAAGTGCATCTATATCGACCCGCCGTACAACACGGGTTCAGCCTTCGAGCACTATGACGATGGGATTGAGCATTCGATATGGCTTTCAATGATGCGGCAACGCATCGAAATTCTGCGTGCGCTGCTTGCCGTAAATGGTTCACTATGGGTAAGTATTGACGACAACGAGATGCCATATCTCCGATTGGTTCTCGACGAAGTATTTGGACGGTCCAACTTTGTGGCCCAATGCATCTGGCAGAAGACGTTTTCCCCGAACAGCACTGCAAAGCACTTATCCGACATGCACGACTACATTGTCGTCTACGCAAAGAATAAAGATAGCTTTAAACGCAACCTATTGCCGCGTACGGCTGAAAATGATCGCAGCTACCGCAATCAGGACGATGATCCCCGCGGACCGTGGACGTCTAGTGATCTTTCAGCAAGGAATTACTACAGCCTCGGAACGTATTCTGTCACATCACCCACTGGCAATATTATCGACGGACCGCCAACAGGACGTTACTGGACTATAAACAAGGACCGGTTTAGGGAGTTGGACAATGACAATCGCATATGGTGGGGCGTGCGAGGCACTAATCAACCCCGGTTAAAGCGATTCTTATCTGAGGTCATGGAAGGCACAGTTCCCACTACCTTGTGGCTGCACCAAGAGGTCGGACATACTCAAGCGGCAAAACAGGAAGTGATGGCAGTTCTTCCTGGCGGAACCGAAGTGTTTCAGACCCCGAAGCCAGAGAAGCTTCTTCATCGCATTCTTCATATAGCGTCCGATAAAGGTGACTGGGTGCTTGATTCTTTCGGAGGATCGGGAACAACGGGTGCTGTTGCTCACAAGATGGGCCGTAAGTGGATCATGGTGGAGCTAGGTGAGCACTGCCATACGCACATCATCCCGCGGCTCAAAAAGGTCATTGAGGGCGAAGACCCTGGTGGCGTCACAGAAGCGACTGGCTGGAACGGTGGGGGTGGTTTCCGCTACTACTCGCTAGCACCGTCGCTGTTGCAAAAGGACAACTTCGGCAATTGGGTCATCAATCGCGAATACAACGCGGAACTCCTTGCCCAGGCGGTCTGCAAGATCGAAGGGTTTACCTACTCTCCGAGCGACCAGCACTACTGGCAGCAGGGACACTCGACCGAGCGAGACTATATCTACGTCACAACGCAGACGCTGACGCGACAGCAGATCGACGCCCTGGCCGAAGAAATTGGCCCGAATCGCTCGTTGGTGGTGTACTGCCGGGCATTCAAGGTCAAGAACGTCGAAGTCTCCAATCTGACGCTCAAAAAGATTCCCAAGGCAGTCCTTACTAAGTGCGAGTGGGGACACGACGACTACAGCCTGGAGATCAGGAACCTGCCGGCAGCCGATCCTCGGCCTGACGCAGAAGGCAGCGGATCGCCTTCTCCCAAAAGCCGCCGTGCCCGTAAGAAGGCAGCCGATCATCCCACACTCTTCGCCATGGAAGGAACAGAGCAGTGAGCATTCAACACGTCAACGCAATTTCCAACCGCCTAAGTCTGCGACCACCTCAGAAGAGCTCGCTCGAAATCCTGGCCCGGTTATGCGAAATCGTCGATTTTCAGAAATCGACCGACGCGGCCGCAGCCTTAGATACAATCCGTAGCGAGTACAGCCACGTTGAGGATTTTGAGCGGGAGTTTCCTTCGCTCTGCTTTGCTCTCGCAACCGGCGTCGGCAAAACGCGGCTAATGGGGGCATTCATCTCCTACCTGCACCGGGCAGAGCACATCGACAACTTCTTCGTCCTGGCACCGAATCTTACGATCTACAATAAGCTGATCGCCGACTTCACACCCGGCACGCCAAAGTACGTGTTTCAAGGGATTGCCGAGTTCGCAACGACCCCGCCGGAGATTGTCACTGGCGACAACTACGAAAGCGGTCGTGGTGTCAGAAGTGGCCGGCTATTTACCGACCAGGTCAATATTAACATCTTTAATATCGCAAAGATCACTGCCGAAGTCCGTGGCGGCGCTGCTCCCCGGATCAAGCGGCTGAGCGAGTACATTGGCGAAAGCTACTTCGATTATTTATCGAAGCTTGATGATCTGGTGCTATTGATGGACGAGTCGCACCGCTACCGTGCTTCGGCTGGTGTCAAGGCGATCAACGAGCTCAAGCCAATCCTTGGCTTAGAATTGACTGCGACCCCTCAAATCATGAGCGGGCAGCGGGCCACCCCATTCAAGAACGTCATTTTCAGCTATCCGCTGTCATCGGCCCTCGACGATGGTTTTGTAAAGTCCCCCTGCGTTGCCACGCGCGAAAACTTCAACGTCAACAACTACGACGAAGCTGGCCTAGAGCGGCTGAAGCTAGAAGACGGTATCCATATTCACGAGGAGACCAAAGTCCAACTGGAGGTCTTTGCCCGTGAGCGAGGGGTCCACCGCGTTAAACCGTTCATGCTTGTTGTGGCACAAGATACGGAACACGCCAGTCGTCTGAAGTCAATCGTCGAAGGAGATGATTTTTTTACGGGCCAATATCGAGGCAAGGTAGCCGAGGTCCACTCCAATCAACGTGGCGAAGAGAAGGACGAGAATGTTCAGAAACTGCTCGCGATCGAAAACTCCGAAGACCCGACCGAGATTGTGATCCACGTCGACCAGCTCAAGGAAGGCTGGGACGTGACCAACCTTTACACCATCGTCCCGCTGCGCGCTTTTAACTCGCGGACGCTAATCGAGCAGGCCATCGGGCGTGGTCTGCGACTTCCCTATGGCAAACGGGTGGGCGTGGACGCGGTTGACCGACTGACGATTGTCGCTCACGACAAGTTTCAGGACATCATTGACGAGGCGAACCGAGGTGACTCGATTCTGAAGGTCGGTTTAGTTGTGATTGGCAGAGACATTCCCGAAAAACCTTCCAAGGCTTACGAAGTCAAGACGACCCTGGAAGAACGACTATTCGGGCCGACGCCGCCGGCTGATGGTGAGAAGCCCCTTTCCACTGCCGTTCAAAAACCACTGTTCGATACGGACGGAGAACGTCGAGCAGCGAAAGCGACTTTGGACGCATTGCCGGCGTTCGAGAAACTGCGGAGGGCGGGCGATTTACGTTCCCCCGAAGTGCAGCAGAAGCTTGTGGAACAGGTCAAAGAGGTGCTGAAGCCCGTCCAGGGTGAACTCCCGACAATGGCTCAAGAGGTCGACGTTAAGGCCGTGGTCGCGAAGACCGTCGAGCAGTTCATCGAAATGACGATTGAGATTCCCCGTATCGTGGTGCTTCCCTCGGCGGATGCGACTTATGGCTTTCACGATTTTGATCTCGATTGCCGCAATGTACGATTGCAGCCGGTCTCGCAGGACATCCTGATTCAAAACTTGCAGAGCAGCGAGCGGTACAAGTTACAGGATTCTGGACGAGTTGCTTCCGAACAAAAGCTGGAAGACTATCTTGTGCGTGGGCTGATCGACTTTGACGACATTAGCTACGACGACCATGCCGAGCAGCTCTACAAGTTAGCCGGACAATTGATTACCCACCTTCGTTCCTATCTGGCCAACGAAGAAGAGGTGATCAATGTCGTTATTTCACACACTCGTCAGCTTGTCGATTTGATCCATGCCCAGTTACAGGAGCATTATTTCGAGACGGCGACTTCGTCTGAAGTGAAGGTAACCAAAGGTTTCCGTACGCTACGATCTGCGAACTTTCTGGCCGATGCCGACGAAATGGCACGACCCTTCCGTCAGCCGGTGGAGGAGCGTCGCTTCATCCGCGGCATGGTGTTCGGCGGCTTTGCCAAGTGTCTGTATCCGAAGCAAAAATTTGATTCGGATCCCGAACGCCGCTTTTCCGTCATCCTGGAAAATGACGGGGAAGTGCGGAAGTGGCTCAAGCCAGGCAAGGGAGTATTCAACATCAGTTACCGCTCCGGCGTCGATGAAGGCGAGTACGAGCCTGACTTCGTTGTTGAAACGAAGACTGGCAAGTACCTTTGCGAACCGAAGAAGAAGGACGCGATGGAGGATCCGGTAGTGATCGCCAAGGCCGAGGCAGCCTCCGCTTGGTGTCACAATGCCACCGAAGCTATGGGTACGCCGTGGAAGTATTTGCTGATCCCACACGACATGATTGATGAGTCGAAGACCTTGGCCGGGCTGGTAGGAGCCTATGAATATCAGCCGATGCAGCGAAAGGATGGGGCTTGAGCGATCTGACCATTGCTTGTCCGAACTTCGTCGTCGAAAAGCACGTCATGTTCTCGTTCCATCCAACATCTACCACCATTGCCTCGTTTGGCGACAAAGGAGATTGATTGCATGACCATTCATATGTCGGCTCGTGTCGCATGGCACATGGACGGGTGGAATGGCCATATCTGCCAGAATCCTGCCGCAAACACCTATTGTGTGGGTCCGCACTCATACCCGGGCGAAATGATCGCTGAACGGCGCGATTTGCCATTGGAAGTCGCTGATGCGGGCAAGTGCTGTACGAAGATCGGCCACATCCCAGCGTGCTGTTACAGCATCAACGCCTTCGGGAAAGAGACAATCAAGGCCTTTTCCGAGCCACCGAATTTCTTCAAAGACGATACCCGCCGGGCAGAATGGGAACTGCCTCCCGCCACGGTCAGTGTATGGCCTTACGAAGTAATGTATGGCGACGACGTAAAGGACGGCGATAAATACGACTACCAACAGCGTCTGGAAAATGCGCACCAGTATTTTAGCCAGTTCAAGCTGAATTCAAGCTTAATCATTTACTACGCGAACTACAGTAATCCACTAAATCAAGACGAACGACGCTATGCGATCGTCGGACTTTCTCGTATCAAGAGAATTGGTGATATTCGATACTTCGAGAATTGCTCGGAGCGAGTAAGGGAAAAATACGCAGGCGGCTTTATCTGGCAATGCGATGTCACGTCGCACTATCCTGACCAAGGGGTGCGACTGCCGTACCACCGGTATCTCGACAAGCCAGAGATTCTAGAACGATTCGCATTCTATCCCGATAACGCTCAACGCTTCAAATACGCCACACGCGAACTTACCGACGACGACGCCCTGGAGGTCGTGGAGCGATTTCTGGAAATTGCTGGGACACTTCATGAGCTAGGGGATACCAGCGAAGATTGGCCTGCTCGCATCAAATGGCTCAACACGCTGATTGCCGAACTATGGCAACATCGTGGACTGTACCCCGGCATGCCGCATGTTATGTCTGTACTGGGGTTGGAACAGGCGATTCCTTTTTGGAAGAAGCAGGTCTTAGCCGGCACTGAGAAAGAGACCCACGATGTGATCATGCGGTTTGTGCAAGGCAAGTTGAAATCTATTCCTGGCCTCCAGCTTGACGACAACCAAGTCAAGATCGTCCACAAGAAGTGGAAGCTCAAAGAGGACAACGAGCAAACACTGTTGCGGGACGTGCTTCCCAGGTTTGAGCTTGCGGCGGATCAGATCGAGGCGATTCTCAATGCCGACCGTTCGCAGAACGGCATTTATTCCACGCTCGAGGCGATTGCGGAGAATCCCTACATCGTCGCCGAAGAATACACCGGCAACGACCCCGATGACCACATTTCATTCAATCGAATTGATCACGGAGTCTTCCCTTCGCCGGACCTCGGCGGGGAGCCACTGGCAGACAAAGACGACGGCCGCAGACTGCGAGGGTTGTGCATTGATCGCTTCCACCGAGAGCAGAAGCATACGTTTCTTGCCGCAGACACGCTGATACATGACATCAACCACAAGCTCAGTTTTCAACCTGACTGGAAGCGACAGCAGTTTATCGAGAACTACTTCGCCGTCGAGGAAGAGCTGCTAACAAAGGCGTTGGTATTCCGCGAGCTTAACGGTCGCAAATATGTCTACCAGAAGCGAGTCCACGACGACGAGCGGTGGGTTGAACGCTACGTGCGGCAGTTGGCAAGTCGGGCCGACATCAAGCTGCGCTCTGCGGTCACTGCCGCGACATGGCGAACATTCTTAACCGATAGCGACAGTGTCCTGAATAAGAAGTCCCCGCAGGAGTACGCGAACGCAATTGAGGGGCAAATTGAAGTTTGCCAAAAAGTCTTCTTGCGGCCAGTATCCGTCATCTGCGGTGCGGCCGGTACAGGCAAAACACGAGTCATCGACGCGATTATCAAGGCCATTGAGAAAGGGCATGGCACCGGCACTTCATTTCAACTCTTGGCCCCCACTGGCAAGGCCGCGGATCGAATTCGGGAGCTGACGAAGAAACCGGCCACCACGGTTCACTCATTCCTGGCTAGCCAAGGGTGGCTGAATACCAACCGAACACTCAGGCTAGAAGGTGGAAAGCAGGAAGACAAATTTCAGACGTACATCATCGACGAAGCGTCGATGCTCAATCTTGAAGTCGCCGCTGCGCTCTTTCGTGCGATCGATTGGACATCGGTACAACGGCTCATATTTGTAGGCGACCCCAACCAATTGCCGCCCATAGGCGTTGGTAAGGTCTTCGCAGACATTATTAACTGGATGGGGAGCGAGCAACCGGATAGTGTTGCCGAACTTACCACGAACATTCGGCAAATGGAGAATCGGATCGAGGGTCATGGCACAGGTATTCTTGATCTGGCATCGCTGTACGTTCGGGAGACTGTCGAGGATGACAACGAAGAACGCAAGGCCGAAGCAGAAGCCCTTCTCCAAAAAGTACAGGAAGGTGGTGATGTCGATACGGATCTGCGTATTACCTATTGGAACACGGCAGAGGAACTTGCCAAACAAATCGAGCAGCAGTTCATCTCCGACATCGAAGCCGATAGCAAACTCTCGTTCAATGTAGACAAACCTTATGAGGCATGGGGTAAGGCGTGCGAAGGCAAGGACGGAGTCAAGCGTCCTGAATATCTGCAAGTCATATCCCCCTATCGCGGCGATCTGTATGGGACCGACCACCTCAATACCGTGATCCAGAGGCTTCTGCAACCCTACGCGCGCAAGGCACCCGGTCAGAGCGTTCGAGCACTCGACGGCATCATGCTGTCAGACAAGGTGATTCAGACACGCAATCGCACGAAGTCTGATCCTGTGTGGGCCTATAGCTTTGAATCGAAGCAGAATGAGTCAGTGCAGGTCTTTAACGGCGAACTCGGATTCGTGCGTGCCCACCCGTTCGACAAGGATAAGTTGGGATGGAAGGGATTCCGGCTAGAGCGATTTAACGTGTCGTTTGCAAGGAAAGAGAATCTGTTGGTGGGCTATGGCAACAAGCTAGGCAAGAAGCCAAACGGAAACTGGTTGCCACAGCAAAAGGTCGAAGACAACCTCGAATTGGCCTACGCCATCTCGGTACACAAAGCACAAGGTAGCGAGTTCGAGCGGGTTTATTTTATCGTTCCGAAGCACAAGGCAGCCTTGTTGTCTCCAGAGCTATTCTACACTGGCATGACGAGGGGGAGGCGGCATTGCACCTTGTTCATTCAGGAGGACGTATCGCCTCTGCTATCAATGCGACGCCCTGAAAGATCCCACCTCCTCACAATCAACTCGTCGTTGTTCGCGTTCAAGCCACTGGCCGATGCCTTACTCAGTATGGGATCTTGGTACGAGGAGGGAAAAATCCACGAAACTCTTGCCGCGGAAATGGTGCGATCCAAGTCGGAAGTCATAATCGCCAACATGCTCTTCGAGCGAGGCATCAAGTTTCGGTACGAAGTCCGGCTGTCGGCACCGGACGGCACATTCTATCTCCCAGACTTTACAGTCCGTTGGAACGGCGAGGATTGGTATTGGGAGCATTGGGGTCGCATGGACGAGGAAAAGTATCGCAAGCATCGGGAAGAGAAAGTCGCGTGGTACAAGAAGAACTTTTCAGAGCGGCTGATTGAGACATTTGAGAGTGGCACGCTCAGTGTCGAAGCTGATCGGCTCATCACGCAATATTTCTCGTAACAAGAACTATATCAATTTGGCCTTCGTATCATGGCTGATTTCGTCGAAGGCAAACGATACGCGCGCAACATGATTCGCGCTGACTTGTTTTCAAGGCAAGGCAAGCTTGCCCAATTTAAACAGAAAAAAAAATTTGGGAATTCAGGGAAGGACTATATCAGGG
>Ga0163150_10006094_pt1 | contig 14973 bp, 10 predicted proteins | sample OliLakLV19P2IB_FD_148628 | JGI IMG/M metagenome (GOLD analysis project Ga0163150, IMG submission 148628) | Freshwater microbial mat bacterial communities from Lake Vanda, McMurdo Dry Valleys, Antarctica - Oligotrophic Lake LV.19.P2.IB | ecosystem: Environmental > Aquatic > Freshwater > Lake >...
CGCCATCTCCACAAAATCCGGCGCAAACGCCGGTCCGGGCGGTTGGGCGGGCTCCAGCGTCTGCACGCCGGCCTTGTAGGTTCCGGCAGCATCTTTCAGATCGACAGTCAACCGCAACGGCGAGAACGGTTGGACCACGGCCTTGCCATTGGTACCCAGGATCTCGATCAGGCGATACCGGTCGCCGTGCGGCTGAAAGGCTGCCACATGGATTTCCGCGATCGCCCGATCATATTCGAGAATCGCAAGGGTATTGTCGGCCAGGCCGTCCGGGACGGGTGATTCGTACCGCAGAAACCCGGTCACTTTCCCGGGTTTACCCAGCAGTGCGACGGCTCGGTCAATGAGGTGGCATCCCAGCTCGAACATCATCCCGCCGCGGAACGCGGCCAGTTGCCGGCGCTCGTCCGGCGGAATCGGCTTGTCGATTATGGCGCGGAGGCAGTAGACTCGCCCCAGCCAGCCTTTGCGCGCCGCTTCAATGGCAGCCTGCATTGCTGGATGGTAGCGCCACTGGTAGCCCATCTGGACGACGCGCTTACGCCGGCCCGCCTCGGGAAGGAGGGAACGCAGTGCGTCGAGATCTTCACCCGGCGCTTTGTCCAGATGCACGTACTTGCCTGCGGCAACGCATAGCCGCGCATACCGCAGATTGCGCTGGACTCGCGATTCGACCGCCACCAATTCGATGGATTCGTCTTGCAGCACCTGGTCAAGAGACAGCCAGCGCACACCGTCGAACACCTCGCCTTGGTTCGGCTCATCCGCATCGGGGCGGCAGATACCGGCAAAATCGTACTCCGGCAGACTGCGAAGCGTACGGATCTTGCTCAACCCATGGGCGTGTCCGGTGCCCAGCACCGCGACGCGGACTTTCCCCGAAGCTGCGGCGATTTGCGCACAGCCGAAGGCTCCGGCAAGGGAGCAGAACGCGCGGCGGTGCAAATCGGAGGTGCTGGCGGCCATCGAGTCTCCTGGTTTCGAATCAGGCAAGAATGCCTTTGACGACCTTGGCCGGGTTAACATCGGTGAGCCGCTCATCCCGCGCGCCGTGCCGATAAGACAACCGCTCATAGTCCAAGCCCAACAGATGCAAGATCGTCGCTTGAAAGTCGGCGATGCTGACTTCGTTCTCCACCACGTGGTAGCCGAAATCGTCAGTTCGGCCATACGTCACGCCACCCTTCACTCCGCCACCCGCCATCCATAGGCTGAAGGCGAACTTGTGATGGTCGCGGCCATCGGCTCCCTGCCGCCCATCCGACATCGGCGTGCGGCCGAACTCGCCAGCCCAGATGACCAGTGTGTCTTCCAGCAAACCCCGGCGCTTCAGGTCGGTGAGAAGCGCAGCCGTCGGCTTGTCGGTCTTGCGGCACACGTTGCCGATCTCCTTGTCGTTGCGCACGTGCGTGTCCCACGGCTGGTTCCGGTGAAGCACCTGCACAAACCGAACACCGTTTTCGATGAGACGTCGCGCCAGCAGTAATTGCCGCCCGTAGATTCCCGTGGCGGCCTGCTGCGTGCCATAAAGTTCATGGGTTTCCGCGCTTTCCTTGGAAAGGTCCAGGGCGCGAGTCGCTTCGACCTGCATGCGCGCGGCTAGCTCGAATGATGCAATACGCGCCTCGAGCTCGAGTTGATCTTCGCGCGGCGCGAAATGTTGCCGGTTCAATTGCTGCAGCAGTTCCAGCCGCCCCGCCGCGGCTTCCGCGGGCCCGTGTGGCACGAGGTTGATCACGGGTGTGCCCTCTGCCCGCATGGGCATGCCCTGATACACAGGCGCCATCCATCCGCTGGAAAAATTGCGGGCCCCGTCCACCGGCAGACCCGCGGGATTCAGGATCGCCACATACGCGGGAAGGCTCTGGCTTTCCGAGCCAAGCCCGTACACCACCCAGGAGCCCATGGAAGGACGGCCCGGCTGGATCATTCCGGTGTTGAAGTTCCAGATCGCCTGCTCATGATTGCTGTGGACCGTCACCATCGATCGGACCATCGCGATATCGTCGGCATGCGACGCCAGATTCGGCACCAGTTCCGAAAGCTCCATGCCGCATCGGCCGTGCCTGGTGAATTGGAACGGACTTCCCATCCAGCCCGCGCCCATGCGCTTGGCGTCAATGGTCTGCATGAAGTCCGCGCCCGGCTTCTCGCCGTGCCTCTTGCTCAGCTCCGGTTTCGGATCGAACAGGTCCATGTGACTGGGCCCGCCGTTTTGAAACAGCAGAATGACGCGTTTCGCCTTTGCGGGAAAGTGCGGCTTCTTGGGCAGCACATCGAACTGCGCCTGGCGTTCAGAGGCCATTGCCTCACCTAGCAGGGACGATAGGGCAATCCCGCCCAACCCGGTTGCTACCTGGTTGGAAAAACCTCGCCGGCTCAACATGCGCCGGATCGGCGTGTATATTACGTGTCCGTTAGTCGACATATACAAACTCATTGGCGCTTAGCAGCACCTGGCAAAGATCGGCGTAAACCTGCATCGTGAGCGCCTCCGGCGCGAGCCCGGGATACCGGGTCCCCTGCTTTCCGAGAAACGCTATCATGTTTCCCAATTCCCCTTCGCGCGGCGGGCGCGCAAACGCCAACTCGACAGCCCGCTTCATGGTCCGCGCGTCGGCATTCGATTCCGGAGGCGCTTCCTTCAATATCCGCTGCGCGAACCGCTCCGCCTGCGCTTTTACGAATTCGCTGTTCATGAACGCGAGCGATTGCAGGGCCGACGTCGAATTCACGCGACGCGTGCAGTTGGTCTCCATTACCGGCGCATCAAAGAACTGCAGGAAGCTCTGCGGCGCTGACCGGCGAACTATTTGGTACACCGACCGCCTTCCGCTTTTCGTCTCTTCCAGGGGAACGATTTCTCCGGTAGGCTTGGTCTTGGACGGCACGGGTTCCCCGAACATTTTCAGATCAAGTGCGCCGGAAGCGGCGAGCACCGCGTCCCGTATTGCCTCGCCTTCGAGCCGGCGCGGGGGAAACCGCCAAAGCCGCACGTTGTCCGGATCCGCTTTTAACGCGGTACCGCGAGCAGCGGAGTCCTGGCGGTACGCGGTGGAGGTCATGATCAACCGGTGCAGCGATTTTATTTTCCAGCCGTGCGCGACGAACTCCGTCGCCAGCCAGTCGAGCAACGGTTGATTCGTGGGTGCCGCCCCGGATTTTCCGAAATTGTCGGGAGTCGGGACAATGCCTGCTCCAAAGTGATGCGCCCAAACTTGATTGATAAGGACGCGCGCGGTGAGCGGGTGGTCAGGCCTCGTCAACCACTCGGCGAAAGCAAGCCGGCGGCCGGTAGTTGCGGGGTCCGCTGATTTCGGGTCAATTCGAAACGGCCGCGCCGGATCGTCAAGGACGGTGGGGACACCCGGCTGCACTATTTCGGTGGGCGACAACGGATCGCCCTTGGCGAGCACGTTGGTAGGTGGAGGCGTACCGTCCACATCATAAATGGCTCGTATGGTCGGGAATTTTGTGCGCTTCGCATCCTCGGCTTTGATTTGCGCCACAAGGTCATCGGAAATTTTCGCGTATTCCGGAACAGTCTTGCGCAACTCCTCATCGGTGGCTTCCTCACCATCCGGATGCTTCGCCCGGTACTGCTGCATGCGTCCGGCTTTCAGATCGCCGAGCGCCTTGATGATCATGTCCAGGGGCCCGTTTACCTCACCGGCGGCGGCTTTTTGCTCGCGCGTCGCTTCGACAATCGCGCGCTTGTCGCTTGGGAGCACCGGCCCGTTCGGCCGGATCGCGCCCTGCAGGATGGCAGTCATCCGGTAGTAATCTTTCTGGCTGATAGGTTCGTACTTGTGATCGTGACAGCGCGCGCATTGAAGCGTCAGGCCCATCAGCGACGAAGCCACGATCTGCTGCGTGTCAAACAGCGTGCGCCACTGATACTCGGCAAAGTCGGCAGGCAGGAAATCCTCCCGGGTGGCGTCCACGGCCGTGCGGAGGAATCCGGTGGCTTCCAGCATATCCACCACCTCGGCCGACAACTTATCGTGCTTCCGGTACCGCGAAAGCTCGTCTCCAGCGAGCTGCTCCTTCACAAAACGGTCGTAAGGCTTATCGTCATTGAACGCACGGATCACATAGTCGCGATAACGCCATGCGTTCGGACGAAGCACGTCAGCCCCCAGCACACCTTCGGAATCGGCGTACCCCGCCAAGTCCAGCCAATGCCGCCCCCATCGCTCGCCGTAGCGCGGACTGTTGAGCAGCCGGTCGATCACCTTCTCATATGCCTGCGAAGAAGCGTCGTTGAGGAAATCGGACACTTCCCCTGGCGTGGGCGGCAACCCGATGAGATCGAACGTCGCGCGGCGGATCAGTTTCACCCGGTCCGCATCCGGGGAAAAGCTCAGGCTACGTTTTTCCAATTCCGCCAGCAGAAACGCGTCCACCGGATTGCGCACCCTGTCGCGGCGTTGCACCTCCGGTAGCGACGGCCGCCGCGGCGGCTGGAAAGCCCAATGGGACCGATCGCGAGCGCTCGTCCCGATGGCATCGGCGGTTGCCTCCGGGCTCTCCGCCTTCGCGCCCTGGTCGATCCAGTGTTTGATGAGGTCGTTTTCGACAGCGGCGAGCGGTTTTGCTCCCAGTGGCATCTGCCCGCTGGCCACGCGCTGATACAACAGACTTTTAGCGGCATCTCCTGCAATGACAGCCGCGCCCTTGGCCCCGCCGCGGAGCAGACCGGCGCGCGTTCGCACATCCAGGCCCCCTTGGGCGCCATCGCCGGAGTGACACTTCACGCAGTTGTTTTCCAGAATGGGCAGAATCTTCTGTTCGAAGATCACCGCGGAGTTCCCCGCGTCTTGCGCCGAGACGCATAGACACAAACTCAGCGTCAGCCCGATCATCCGCAAATAGGGTTGGAGTGGATGCAGCTTCACGTTACGCGGGCTCCCGCCCGTGTAATTATGTTAGCACCGCCAACAATGGCAGTCAATACTTGTTTATCACTTTAGTGTTTTTTCCCCGTTCAAGGTGGGCTTTTGTAATTATGCGGCGAAACCCGCAGAAAAGCCCCCAAGCTCGGCGCGCGACCAAATTTACCCCGAAACCGCGTCTTTGCTCCGCGTGATTCGGGGCAGCGTCTCTACCTTCCGCACCCCGCTCTTCGGCGCTTCCTGCTTGGACAGAAACAGCTTCTCGAGTGCCTTCTCCCCCACCAGAAGAGAGGCGCCGATCGCCCAGTCCACCTCGCGCAGTTCAGAAATCTGAATGCTCAGGTTTTGCGCGGTAAGCGGCAAAACCCCATCCGATACCGCCTTGTGGATGATCGGCATGAGAAATTGTCCGGCATCGGCCGCGAGCCCGCCACCCACGATGATGAGTTCGGGGTCGAGAAGGTGTATCAACACCACCATAGCCTTCCCCAGACAGGTGCCCAGATCGTTGAGCAGCCGGACTGAATAGCGGTCACCTGCCGCTGCCGCGCGCACGATCAGGTCCACGGAAATCTGGCCCACATCGCCGTCGCACAGCTCCCACAACTGGGCGCTGAGTCCTTCGGAAACCGCCGCCTGCGCGGCGTGAATCAGCGCCGTTGCCGAGACGAACGTGTTCAAACACCCGCAGTTTCCGCACCCGCACAGCGGCCCGTCGTTTTTGACGTTGACATGGCCGAATTCGCCGGAAAATCCCCGGCTTCCGGTGTAGAGTTCGCGCTTTATAAAGATCGCCGAACCCATTGAGGCGCCGATCATCAGATACACCCAGTTTTCCGCCTGCCGCGCCAGCCCTAAGCGCCGCTCCGCCAGCGCCATGGTGCGCGGCGTATCCTCGATTTCCGGTGCAATGCCGAAGTGATCCGCAAAGATCCGCCGCACCGGTACGTTTACCCATTGCGGAACCTTCGGCCAGTAGAGCGTTGTGCCTGTGCTGCGGTCGAGAATCCCGGAAATGCCCACCCCGATTCCCAGCAACTCCTCCCGTTTCACGTTGGCTTTCTGCAGACCCTTTTCCACCAGGTCAATCAGATGCGGGATGGCCACGCTTGGGCCGACATTCACGCGGCTCGGCATCTTCAGGAAGGCCAGTTCATTTCCGCAGATATCGGTGATCACTACCCTGGCGTTCACCCGGCCCACATGCAGGCCGGCGATCTTCCCAAGCCCGGGCGCTATCGATAGAAGCGTAGGCCGCCTGCCCCCGCTTGAATCTCCGGATCCGACTTCGGTGATGAATCCTTTTTTCAAAAGAGCGTCGCACAACTTAGAGACCAGAAAGGCGCTGTAGCCGGTCATGGCGCTCAGGTCCGAGCGCGAAATTCGCACGTTCTGGTACAGCAGTTTCAGCAGACCGAGCGCATGAAGGCTGGTATTCCGGATTTTGGGCATCTCGACACTTCCACCTATTTTTGGGCGAAGTACTATGATAGCTCATCCGCTTCCATCCGGCCGGTTTGGAGAACGATTCAGTACAGTTTCTTCAGAACCGATTCGTCCCGCCAGGGCGTGAAGGTTTTGCGTGCCTCCACGGAAGATTCCGACAGACAACTACAATTTTTGGCGAGCGTTTCGAACACTCTGTTCGCCACCAGGCGATGGCCCAGGTTATTGGCATGAACGCCGTCCGGATCAATCGTCCAGGGCGCCATTCCTTCCGCGTCGAACACGTCGGCATAAAGTACATCGCATTCGCGGGCCAGGTCTTCTTCGGCGGCATTATAGGCCTTGAAGGAGGCAATGGACCCGAGCTTGAACGGGTCGTAGCGGTCGAAGCCGGTCATGAAATAAGCATTCAGGACTACGACGACCGCCCCTGTCTTCCCTTTAATGTCCAGGACGATGTGCCGGAGGTCTTCAATGAACTGTCCGACCGGCGTGCCCGCGCGCGCGTCGTTCAGACCGAAGGACACCAGCACCAAGTCGGGATGATGGTCGATGACATGCTTCTGATAACGCAACATCGCCGCCGGCTTGCCGGATTGCTCGTAGTAGGAGCTGCGCTGCGAAATGACATTCGCGCCCAGCCCGCTGTTGATCATCTTAACCGGCTCCAGTTGGGCCTCATTGATCAGGGCGGCAAGCCGGCTCACCCAGGAGAGATTACTGGATGTAGCCGAACCGCCCGCCGTCGTGCTCTCGCCAAAGGCTGCCGCCGTGCGGAAAGGCGTCTTCCGCCAATCGCGTTTCGCCGGAAGCTGCATGCGCTGCTGAGCCGCGAGGCGGGGTCCGCAGAATCCCGCGGGAGCTGCCACCAGAGTCTGTAAAAGCCGCCGCCGGTTGGGTATGAATGTCATTGGTCTCCACGCAATCATAAAAGCGAACCGGGGTTCCTGTCAAGAACTTCTTTATAAAAACGAGTAAACTACCTCAATTGGGCTTCGGCGGAGCTTTGGGGTCGCACTAGAGCGGTGCAGGTGAGCATCAACCCGACAGCTCGCAAGTTGGCGTAAGAAGAAAACATCATACCGGCACCCAGCTTATTGTACCTCCCGGGTGTGTACGTATGTTAACGCCAAGCTCCACCCCGGGTCAAGACTTATTTATGACTTTTGTAATTGTGGCCGCAAGACCCCACCTAGAGCGACATGTTGAGACTTAAACGGGAGAAAGAAGTTCTCAATTGCCGGATTGTCTAGGGTGCGCGCGACGTGATGATCAGACGCCGATAATCTGTCTTATCTTCTATTGTTTTGAGCTTGGCGTGCGCGCTGAGCTCCCGCCTTGCGAGTTCGGTCTTTCCTTGCTTTTGGTAGATCCGTCCCAAGACATATCGCGCCTTGGGATGTTTCGGATCCAACTGTAGGGTGTTCTTCAGTTCTGCTTCGGCGGATGTGTCATCGCCGGTTTCCGAATACGCCCTGGAGAGTTGAAAATGGGCGCGCGGTGAAGTCGGGTCGAGTTCGATCGCGCGCTTGAATGCCGCCACCGCCTTGGGCCCTTCGGCGCCGCCTTCGCGAGCCCTCCGCAGGTATGCCGCGCCTTCGAAATACGGCCCATGCGGATTGGCGGGATTCACGCTCTGCAGCTTACGCCCCACCTCAAGCAGCGCATCGACGTTGCCCTCATACTCGTAGGCCTCGCCAACCGCGACGTTGGCCGCTTCGAAGCCGGGGTGTTTTATTACAAGCTGCTCGAGCAGCGCTTTGGCCGGCTCCAATTGATTGTCCTGGAGGTAATTTATAGCAAGCCCGTACTGCACGCGCGGCGACTCCGGCATTCTCTGCAGGGCGATAAGGAAGATATTCCGCAGCTGATCGAAGGCTTCATGGTAAGAAAGCAACTCGGCGACGTCGAGGAGATAATCCTCATTGTCGGGCTCCATCGCCAGCGCCTTCTGGAGATGGTCCAGAGCCGGTTTATCATTCTTTAACTTGAACTCCACGTAGCCGATCAGGTTGTGCCAGGAAGCCGTCGCTTCGAGCGGGCCTTCGATCAGCCGAAGCAGGGTCCTGGCGGCATTGTAATTTCGTTGGTTGATCAGTGCGGCCGCCTCGGTTGCCAGTCGCGCTGCCGAGTCCAGCCTGGCCGCATCTAACTGCTTGTCATCGGGACGGATCCGATGCGCCCGATCAAGCGCCTGATAGGATTCCTTGCTCTTTCCGATCTGCTCATAGGCGCCGGCCAGATTGATCAGCGGGGAGATTGCCAGTGGCTTTAACTTTACGGCCTTTTCCAGCACGTCGACCGCTTGCTCCGGCTTCTTCAGCGCCAGGTAGTTACCACCCAGATTGTTCCAGGCTTCCCAGGTATTTGGCAGTATGCGAGTCACGCGCAAAAAACTGGCAGTGGCGCGCTCCGGATGTCCCGTCCTCGATTCGCACTCCGCAAGTGCGTTCAACGCAGCTACCCGATTGGAGTTGCCAGCTACAATCGGGCCAAAGATCCGGGAAGCAGCGTTGCAATCGCCCTTACCGGCGGCTTGCAGCGCCATCAGTGCCGAGGAAACCCCTAAGCTCGTGAGTGTGAGTCGTAGGGGCTTCTTCCAGGCTTGCATCAGTTAGCTAGAAATTAAACTTAGCGGCCACCTGCAAGATACGGCCTGGCGAACTTCCGGTCACCGTGCCATAAATCGAAGAGTTTACCGTGGCGTTGGGGAACTGGAAGCTGTGTTGGTTTAACGCATTGAACCCCTCGAAACGCAGTTGCAATATTTTACGCTCCGAGAAGCTGAAACCCTTATACAGGGACAGGTCCATGTTCCGGAACGAGTCTCCGCGCAAGATGTTGCGTCCCGCATTTCCGAGTCTGTAGTCCGGCGCTCCCGGAGGAGCGACAAAACAGTTCGTGTTGATCCAGCGTTGCGGCGTGGGATTGGACGGGACCGGGTTACAGCCTGCAACCACATCGGCTCGCGACGGTGTTGCGGCGTTCGCAGGGTCTCCGTTGAACAGAGGTGTGTAGGGAAAACCGTCCTGCAAGGTAGCGATAGCCCCCACTGTCCAGCCGCCCAGTACCGTCTGCTGGATGCCCTTCGCAGTGCGCATCCAGGGCAGTTCGTAGACGAGGCCCAAGGTAAATACGCGGGGCAGATTGAAATCGCTCTGGCCGCGATCTCTCCGCCTGTTGTACTGGTCGTATACAATGTTGGTCGCACTGCTGTCGTCGTCAATGCTCTTCGCCCAGGTGAAAGAACCCAATAACGACAGCCCCAGGTGGAAGCGGCGTTCCACGCGGGTCTGCAACGCATGGTAGATCGAGGAGGCCGAATTCTCATTCGCGCCGATGTTACCGAAATCCGGCCACGGACGGCGCGGCTGAATCGGCCCCGGGCCGGGCCGGGGAGTATTGGGATTCCCATATCCCCGCTGGAGGCGCGTACCCTTTGTGCCGACGTATGCGACATCGAAGGAGAAACGGCCAGGAAGTTCCCTCTGCACGGCGATGTTCCATTGCTGCACGTACCCCAGATCCTTATCCTCCAGAAGGTTGGTCGCGCCAATTCCGGGGATTAAGGCATAAGCGGATCCGGCGGGCAAAAGAGTTTGGATCGTTTTGACCGAGTCATACCGTTGATTCAGGTTCTCACGTTCTGAAACGCTCCACGGAACTCCCAAACTAAGACCCTTGTTCATATCGTAGGGAGTAGTGTACATTCCGTATGCGCTGCGCACAACGGTCTTATTGTTCAGGCGATACGCAAGGCCAACACGAGGTAGCCAATAGGTGAGACGGAAAAAATTCATATCGCGGAGATACTTCTCGCTCACACCAGTGTCTTTTGCGAACACAAAGAGCGATTTGTACGCAGCAATCCCGTTGGGCACAGCGGAATCCGAGAAGGGCGGATCGATCGCCGCCTGATTGGCCAGTAGAATGGCGCCTCTTCCGTTCCGGGCGTTGGGATCAAAACCGGAGAGTTGGTCTCGTGGGCTGTAAACCGGCGTATTATACTCAAAGCGGATGCCCAAGATGAGAGTAAGTTTGGATGATACCTTCCAGTCGTCATTCAGGTAGGCTCCGTTGTTCGTGATCAGCCGGGTGAAACCGGGGGTCGGTATCTGACGGTCCGCGGATGCCGGGATGCCAAGATAGAAATCGGCGAGAGGCGACCCGGAGCCTCCCGCACTAACAGGGTTGCTGGTATAGTCGCCATTGAAGTTGAAGCTTCCGCTCCCATTGCCGCTGGTCGCCCCGAACGCGTCATAGTGCCGATACTGGTTGCCCATCCTGAAGGTATGCCGGCCCCGGATCACAGTGTAATTCGCCGAGAGCTCCACCTGCTTGCTGATATAGTTGAGGACGAAACCGCGCGGCATTCCGGTGAAGCCCGGAATATTCATCCTGGGATAGCTCGGGTATTGACTGGAAATCCCTTTGTACCCCTGAATCTTCAATACGTCGGTGGTGTAGTCGGTTGCCTGGACGTTTGGTGTATTGAACAGGATTTGCGACCGGGTGTAGGCGCCCCGGACCTCGAGCACATTCGTAGGATTGAAGACGTGGGTCCAACCCAAGGCCGTATTGGATCCGTCCGGATTCTTAGGTTCGAGCCCGGATCCAGCGGGCTCAGCCCGTGATAAACGCCATAACTACCCTCCGTCGCCTGCTTGGAGGAAATGCGCCCGAACAGAGAATCCCGGGAACCGAAGCGCTGGTCGATCTTGGTGGTGATTTGATGATAGCGAGACGGCACACTGACTTCCTGGCGCAGATTGGCGTTGATGCCGGGCTGGAGCGGGAGCGGAATCCATTCCGGCGCCAGGAAAAACTTCGCCACGGGATCGATGCGGTTTGACGGGATCACATTTCCCGGGAAGGGACTCCTCCTGTATATATTGGGATTGCTCGGATCCTGCTGCGTGCTAGCCGGGTCGAATAGTGCATTCGGCAATTCGGAAAAATCCCCTGTCCTCATTCTCGCGGTCGGGACCGTTGCGCCCCGAGTCGCACCGGTTCGCAACTGAAGGCCCTCGTAAGAGAAGAACCAGAAAGTCCGATTCTTTCCGTTGTAGCCGGGAAGTATCACGGGTCCGCCGATGTTACCACCGAACTGGTTTTGCTTCAATGGCTCCACTCGTGTGGCGAAGAAGCTTCTTGCGTCGAGCGCGTTATTGCGGAGGAAATTGTAACCCACCCCATGCAGCTCATTCGTCCCGGACTTGATGGACACGTTTACGGCGCTGGTTCCGTATCCAAACTCCGCAGTCATATTCGACGTCTGGAAACTGAACTCCTGGATCTCGTCGATGGCCGGGGTCATGACGATGCCTCTGCCAAACTGATTCGAAGCATTGCTGCCATCGATCAGGAAAAGTACGTTTCCAGGACGGTTGCCATTGGCAACATTCATGGTCATCGTCGTACTGAGCGAACTAGCGCCGCCGGAAAGCCCCTGGGTGGTCTGGAAGTTGAAGGTCGAAACCGCGCCGGGCGTCAGCAGCTGTAATTGTTGGAAGTCACGGCCATTCAACGGCAACTCAGTCACCCGCTTCTGTTCGATGACCTGTCCAAGGCTGGCATCTTCGGTCTTCAGCAGGGGGGAGCCCCCTTCAACCTCCACGGTCTGTGTGACTTGTCCAAGAGTCATCCGGACGTCAATGCGAACATGGCCGTTGACATCGAGCTTGAGGTCACTCACACGAACCGACTGGAAGCCTTCAAAGGCCACATTTAGCTCGTATGTACCCACCGGGAGGGTAGAAAAGGTGAAAAGTCCGGCGCTGGCAGTTTTAGCCTCTCGCGTCAGATTAGTGCCAACTTCACGAATCCGGACCTGTGCGCCAGGAATGACGGCATCGTTCGGATCTGTGACCAATCCAGTAATCGAACCCAGATTCTGGGCCCAAAGCGCCGGGCACGCCAGGAGGATCGACAAACAGATGCCCCGGAGAATGGAACGGGAGCGAAGTGTAGGTTTCATGCAAGCTTCCTTATCGAACGCAAACGCGGCTCATCAAGTCGACGGATCGCCCTATGTTAGCTCTCCTTCGGCCCAAGGTCAACAACTTTTTTTTAAAATGGTGAAAATCGGCCTCACACAGCCCAAGAATCAGAATCCCGCGGGAGCTGCCACCAGAGTCTGTAAAAACCGCCGCCGGTTGGGTATGAATGTCATTTGTCTCCACGCGATCATAAAAAGCGAACCGGGGTTCCTGTCAAGAACTTCTTTATAACAACGAGTAAACTACCTCAATTGGGCTTCGCCCCCTCCAGCCGCCCCGAGGGGTCGATTAGAAACTACATTAACCCGCCGAATACGTAAATGGCCGAGGCGGTGAGAAACATGGCGTGAAATGACCCGAAGGCGACCGCCAACCACGCCCCTGTCACCGGTGACAGGATGCCTGAAAGGCTGGAGGCCGTGTTCATGAAGCCGGTTGCCGTCCCTGCATCTTCCCCTCCAATTTCGACGCAGGTCGCCCAAGCGACCGGAACGGCCAGATCGAGCGCGCCTTGCGACAATGTCAGGCAGAAAACTACCGCCACCGGTCCCTGTGCCAGGGTGGCAGCCGCGAAGCCTGCCGCCGCCAGAAAGAACCCCGTCATGCCGACCAGCCGCCGTCCCCACCGCAGGCTCCCGATACGCCGCACCAGCCAGTCGGAAAACATGCCCCCCCCACCAGGCAGGCGATCGCCCCCAGCGCCAGCGGGAACGTCGAGTATAACCCGGATTGCACCAGGGACTGTCCGTGTTCCCGCATCAGATACGTGGGCAGCCAACTGATGAGAAACCAGAAACCGTATGCCGTGGAGAAGTACATGGCGAAGAGCGCCCACATATTCGGACTCCGAAATATCCGTTGCCAGGCCCCCGCCTGCCCGTGTGCCCGCATCGGCCTTTGGCCCGCCTGAATGTGAGCGAGTTCCGCGGCGTTCACGTCCGGATGCGCCGCGGGGTCATCCCGGTAGACTTTCCGGAAGAAGATCAGCCAAACCAGCCCGATCGCGCCGAACAGGGCGAATGACCTCCGCCACCCCACATTGGCGATCAGCGACGCCGCCGCCAGCGGAGCCAGCGCTCCCCCAAGCCGGGCTCCCATCCACATCACGCCGTTCGCCCGCCCCCTCTCGGTGGAGGGAAACCACCTCGCCAAGGCTCGCGCCATCGTCGGAAAAGCGCCTGCTTCGGCGGCGCCGAACGCGAACCGGACGGCGAGCAGCGAGTAGAAACTGCTCACCAGTCCGGTAGCGATCGTGAACAGCGACCAGCTTCCGACAATGCGCGCCAGAATTTTTCCCTGGCTGAAGCGATCTCCGGCCCACCCCATGGGCATCTCGAACACGCCATAGGAAAGCGCATTGAGTTCGTGGTAGAAGAGGAAATCACCCTGCGCAATCACATCACGCGCCAGCAGATTGTCGCGCGCGACGGCATGCTCGACATGCCGGCCGAGCCCGGACTTGGCATCGAGTTGAAGGAAGAGGGTATCTCGAGGTACCGCGTTTCGTAGCAGCTCTTTCAGGATGCCCAGTAGTCGTCCGGCTTATCCATGGCGACGAACTGATCCACGGTGTCCGGCGTGATGTCCCGCAGCGGAATCGGCTGCCGCTTGGGGACGCTTTCGCCTTTCAACGCGGCGATGACCGTTCGCACCGACAGCACGCCATGCCGCCGCGGAGGATGCTGAATGGTGAATTTTCCCAGCCCCTGTTTGATCAGCTTCAGCCCGCCATTGTAATCGTCCATCCAGGTCAGGATAGGGCGCCCCGCGCGCAGCATCTGATCAGTGACGCCGGCGGCTCGCAACGCCTGCACCCCGCCCACGGCCATCTCGCCTCCATCGAAGTGAATTGCCACCAAGTCCTGGTTGGCGGTGAGGATGTTTTCCATCACCTTCAGCCCGCTTGCCCGCGACCAGTCGCCGGGCTGCCGGATCGCGTGCACCTGGGGGAATTTTTGTAGTACTTCGTCATAAGCTGCCTTACGTTCCACGGCGGGCCCGACGCCGGGAAGTCCCTCGATCAGTGCGATCTTGCCCTTGCCGTTTGTTAGTTCCATGAGCCGGCCGAGCGTTCGGCTGACCATGTAGGCGTGATCGCTCGAAACGAAGCTGGTGTAGGCATCGCTCGAAACCTTACGGTCGACGATCACGGCAGGGATCTTCCCGGCGCTACAGCGGCTCAAAGCGGCATTGGCGACGAAGGGGTTGGCCGCTCCGATGATCAACCCGTCAACGCCTCGCGCCATCAGATCCTCCAGGTCCGAAGCCTGCTTGGCCGGAGATTCGTCGGCGTCCGTAATGGAAAGTTCAATATTCGGATACTTCGCCGCCTCCTGCTGAATCGACTCCCGCAGCGCGGTGCGCCACGTATTACGTTCCGATGCGTTGCTGAAGCCGACCAGCCAGCGCCGGTCCTCGAATCGCCCGCTTTTGCCGGTCTTCTTTCCGCCGCAGCCCTGCAGAAGAAAGCTGAAACCCAGGCCCAACACCTGACGCCGGCTTCGTTTGTACTCTTCCATCGCTTAACTTTCCCGTTTCTTGTAAGCCGTAATCGCCACCAGAATGATCAGACCTTTCGCGATGCCCTGCATATGAGGGGAAACGTCCAACAGATTGAGCAGGTTGTTTATCAT
>Ga0163150_10006095_pt1 | contig 14972 bp, 12 predicted proteins | sample OliLakLV19P2IB_FD_148628 | JGI IMG/M metagenome (GOLD analysis project Ga0163150, IMG submission 148628) | Freshwater microbial mat bacterial communities from Lake Vanda, McMurdo Dry Valleys, Antarctica - Oligotrophic Lake LV.19.P2.IB | ecosystem: Environmental > Aquatic > Freshwater > Lake >...
TAAGGTACTCTATATCTAATACCGTTGTACTAATATCATGTGATTGCACGGAGCCTCGAATCGAAGTGGAGACGGTACTGATGACTTCTCCTCGGGTCGTTTTTTGCAGAAGGATACAGACGAGGGAAAGCGCGAGGAACTTTGTTGCAGACTTCACGTGTGTTACCTTCTGCTTGCTTGTTGAGGCGGAGTTGTTGACCGGCAGTTCCAATATTGACTGAGGCTCGGACCGATCCAGGCACGGTCTGGCCACGATTGTAGCAATGCCCCCCCACCCCCACGACTAGCGAGCAGTGAATTTTTCCCTGGTCTTTGTCAGACCGCCCCGTTTTCTTGGTCCGCGTGGCCGGAATGGTGCCCGACACGGTGCATTGCGGGCCTGCTCAAGCCTTGGCTTCGGAAAATGCGGAGGTCTCCCGGGAATCGTTCCTTTGATGGGTCTCGTAGCGGGCCAGAACGCCTGCAATTGGCAGCCTCGGCTGCTGGTTAGTGTCCGCGATTGGCCATGGTGCCGCGACGAGGTTTTGCAGTAGGTCGTCTTCGACTTCCGTGGATTGCCCCACGGAAACCGCTGCCCTTTCACCAAAGACTGTGATCTCCACGTCGACCCCGCTCCGTCTGGCTCCACTGGGCGGAACGGGGCGACTATGGAAAGGTAGCTGCCCACTTACTTGGGTAACATCACGGCATCGATGACATGGATCACGCCATTCCCGCAGGCTATGTCGGTCTTTACGACATTCGCATTGTCAATGGTCACCTTACCATCGGCGACCTTGATCGTTACCTCGGAACCCTGAACTGTCTTTGCATTCTTGAGTTTCACCACGTCCGCAGCCATCACCTTGCCAGCCACCACGTGGTAAGTGAGGATGCCCGCCAGCTTTTTCTTATTTTCCGGCTTCAGCAGGTCCTCCAATGTACCCTTCGGGAGCTTCGCAAACGCCTCGTCCGTCGGTGCGAAGACGGTGAAGGGACCCTTTCCCTTCAAAGTTGTGACAAGGTCGGCGGCTTTCAACGCAGTGGCAAGCGTCTTGAAGCTCCCGGCCGCGACCGCGGTGTCCACAATATCCTTTTCCGCGGCCAAGCCAGTCGAACTCGCCGCCATGCCGACAACAGCTGCGAGCGACAACACAAACGTAACTCTTTTCATCTCTCGGACTCCTTTGAAAAAACCTCACTGGGAAGCTGAAACACTTTTGTTAAAGCACAAAAAAGCCGCCGTGGCGGAACGCCTTGAGGCATTCGACCACGTCGGCTTACTTTCTCACGGGCCAACCTACATCGCAGGGGTGCCATCTAGTTAATCATCCGCCAACTTCTTGCGCGCAGTATGGTGGTTCCAAGGCGGATTACAACCGAATTGCTGGCAGATTCTCGGAAATAGCTGGCCAAGCGGCGTTCGATCGTCGCCATGCCTGAAATAGCAGCACTCCCGACAATTGTTCCATTTGCGAGGTTCGGCCGCCGGCGACCAGTCTTATTGGCAATCTCGCAGGCTAGCGTTCCCAAATTGCCGTCTCGCTATTCAAAGGGCCGCATCGCCGTCAAATCGGAGGTTTTTGATTCTGTAATGCCTGTCAGCCCAGCTACCTTGACCAGCACCGCCGAGCTTCGGGGTACGCCGTCAACCAAGCGTCGGGAAGTAGCGCCGGAAACCCGGGCGGCGAATGTCGTGACAACTGGACCAGCAGGTCGCGCACGTGAGCAAACGGCTCGACCTAAACCGCATGCACGGCAAGTTTGCCGGCAGCCGTCGACGCTTACGACTTGCCGGACCACGGTGCGAGCCAGACAGCGTTATCACCTCAGGGACACCATCACGTTAGTGATTTAGCGATTGGCCGCTCATCTGGTAAATTAGTGGGCGCTGCGTCGCCACGCGGCCGCGCCACGTTTCACGGACGATCATCCAGTGCAGGAGGCACACCCATGCTCCGAATCCCTGACCCACTTGAACCCGTCGACCGTCGCCGTGTTGGTCGGCCGACTTCCCTGACACCCGAGGTGGCCGCGACCATCGCCGAAGCGATGCGCGGCGGGAATTTTCTGGAGACAGCGGCGTCGCTGGCAGGCGTCTCGGTGTCGAGCGTTCGAAACTGGTTGCGAGAAGGAAATCGCCGCGACGCTACGCCAGAGTTGGCGGAATTCGCGCGGAAAGTTACTCAAGCACGCGCCGAAGCCGAGATTTCAGACCTCAATCACATCAGGAATGACCCCAGCTGGCAGGCCGCCGCCTGGCGGCTGGAACGCCGGCATCCCAAGCGCTGGGGCCGTCGGAAGTACGAGCCAAAGCCAAGGCTGGAGCCGCCGCCCCAATCAATCGAGGAAGTCGTGGCCGAGATCCGCGCCGTGCTCGACGACCTCCCGGACGAACCGCCCTCGCCATGAGTTTTTGGCGGCTATAAAAAAGAGCGGCGATGTTCGGCCCGGCACCTCGCCACATTTAGCAAACGCGCACGCTCCAACTTTCCTCAACGCCCGCCGGGCATTTTCTCTACCGTTTTGGTCCGGCTGCTACTGCGTCTACTCGGACAAACTCGGCATTGTTCGCAATCACTTGCAAATGTCAGGTGACGGCATACAATGCCTACACATCTCAGAGAAAACGGGCCTTTTGGCGGGGTTTCTGGGGATTTTCTTATGAACGAGGTTAACACCTCGAACAGATGCGCACGATGCGCCAGCTTTGGCTCTTCCGAATATTCCTAACTAATTCGGAATACTCGGAAGAAGGATCGGCAGCTCATCAGGAGCAGTATCTGCAGAAGTCTTAGTAAGGACCGATCCTAGCAACGTGCCGCGCGACAGCCTGAAGAAAATGGAAGTCTGCGGTCACAGCTCGCCTTAGCCCCATAACCCCATAGCGGGCTTCGCCTCTGAGATCTGCCAAGGGCGTCCCCCTGGCAGAATCAATTGCGTGGTTGGGTCGATTCCCAGAGCGTGAAAGATTGTCGCAGCCAGTTCCGCCGACTGGATGGGCGAACTGGCGGGCGCCGCGCCGTGCTTGTCCGAACTGCCGATGGCCCGGCCGCCTGGCAAACCCGCGCCGGCCAACAGCACCGAGAAGACATGCGGCCAATGATCGCGTCCGGCCTGCTTGTTAATCTTGGGCGTGCGCCCAAATTCTCCGCTCACTACGACCAACGTTTCGCTCAGCAGCCCGCTAGCCGACAAATCTTCCAACATCGCTGCAATGGCGCGATCGGTGCGCGGCAGAAGTATCTGACTGAGTAGATTGAAATTGTCTTTGTGCGTGTCCCAGTTCTTGTCGCCGCCGAAGATTGAAGACATGCAATTAACATGGACTAGGCGGACTCCGGCTTCAATCAATCGCCGGCCCAGCAGCACCGATTGGCCAAAAAAGTTCATGCCATACCGCTCGCGCACTGCAAGGGGTTCGGCATTAACGTCGAACGCTCTCCGCGCGCGGTCCGTTTCCAACAGGGCGAATGCTTTTTCGCGATACGAATCCATCTCGCCTGGTTCCGCGCCGGCTGTGGCGCGACCCATTCGAGTGTTGAGATGGTCCAAAAGCTCGTGCCGTTTCCGCAGTCGGGAGGCATCAACAGTTTGGCCCAATCCCAAATCGAGCGGTCGAAAATCATCGCGGCTGGGATCGCCCCCAGGCACGAGTGCATCGAAACGCTTTCCCAAAAACCCACCATTCTGGCCCGAGCGGAATTGCCCATTCACGACCAGATAGTCGGGCACCAACACAAAGGGTGGGACTGGACAAGTCTTGCCGATGATCGCCGCTACCGATGCGCCGATATGGGGGTGATCCTCACGCGTGGATATGTCAGCGAGGTTCATCGCCCGCGGATAAGCATGGCCGGTGGTCATTTCGTAGGCAGCGCTGGGATGCCCGTTGTCCCGATGCACCAGCGATCTCACCACCGTCAGTTTGTCGGCCTGAGCTGCCAGGCACGGCACATGCTGGCTGAAACAAATACCGCTCACTCGGGTTGCAATCGTGCTGAACTCTCCGCGAATCTCCGCCGGGGCGTCCGGCTTAGGATCGAATGTGTCGAGATGCGACGGGCCCCCTTTGAGCCAAATCAGGATACACGACTTCGCGCGTCCAAAACCTGGTTCACTGGCGGAGGGCTTTGGTGCCGCTCGCGCTTCGCCACGAAATAGTGCCGGCAAAGATAGCCCGAAGAAGCCCAGCGATCCTGCACGCAACAGCTGCCGGCGATGCCATGGCAACGACCGTCCCCCATCGCCGTCTGTGCCGAAGTCGAAATGCTCGTCGGTCACCGCACACCCCCTAACGCATAAGCGTCGCCCGCAGGCGATTCTACTTTTGCAGTGGAGCAACCCCACACCGAATATATCAAGGTGTCATGCTGCCGCCAAATCACCCCCACCCCAAAGACTACACTGAGGCATTTGCCTTAGAATGTAGCGCCCCATGCTCTGCGCGTGTAAATTGCGGTCGTGCATTAGCCAGACAAGAGCGGCCATCATCGGCTTGCCGAAAAGCGGGGGGAGTTTGAGGCCAACGAATAGGAGCAATGTCCGGCCCGAGCTGTCGGCGGATCAGAATAGCACCTAAGTTGTGCGATCCTCGGTCAACCGCATTTAACCTGACTCGCGACTTGATTCAGACGCCCTATTCGGGGTCGGTGATTTTGGCGCGGATGCAGTACAGACTATCAACACTGCGAAGGAACACGGCATCATTCACGGCAGCGGGTGAGGCCCAGAACATTTCGTCGATCGTGTTCGTGCCAAGAATCTTGAACTCCGATCCGGCGGCGAGAATGTGCGTTGTGCCGCCATCGTCGAGACAATAGATCTTGCCGTTGCTAGCCCAAGGCGAGGCCCAGAAGCTCTTGGCATCGGGAATTCGCTGTTTGTACATTTCCTTGCCTGTCTTGGCTTCGAGGCAAGTTGCAATGCCGCCATTGCGACTGAAGGTATAAATGTGACCCTGATAAGCCAAAGGAGAAGACATCTCTGGTGCGGCACGCGGGGCCATCCAGGCGACGCCGGCGTTTGATGTCTCGCCGCTTTGCAGGGAGATATCGCCGTCGGCACCAGCTAGGATTGCATAAAGCGCGCCGCCTCCGCCCGCGCGGGCGCCGCCGGCCGGCGCATCCTCAGCGGCACCAGTCCGCACTCAGCCCCGACCGGCGCCAGGAGCTCCCCGCCCGCCCAGGCCTGCATAGAGCATTTCTCCATCAGCGACTGGTGTCGATGATGGTTGACCGCTGCCCATATTAAGTTCCCACAACTGTTTGCCTGTGGCCGGATCGTACGAGCGTAGCATCGGGCTGCCGAGCGTGACGACTTCGGTTCGCAATTTGTTCCGCCACACCAGTGGCGTGGACCATGACGAGTGATCGTTTCGTTCGACTCTCCATTGCTCGTCGCCCGTTCGCTTGTCGAGAGCCACGAGGAACGACTTTTCCTCGTTGTCGCATTGCACAAAGACCCTCTCGTCGTTCAAGGCTGGCGAACTCGACGTGCCCCAACCCATCACCATCGGGTAAGATCCCAGATCCTTCTGCCAAAGCAGCTTGCCCTCCATGTCGTAGCAGAACAGGCCGTGCATTCCGAAGTAGGCGTAGACGCGCTCGCCGTCGGTCACAGGAGTTTCACTGGCATAGGTATTGCTTCCGTGCGTAGCGATCCGCGGCTTTGCTTCAAGCGCGGTTTGCTTCCAGAGAACGTTGCCGGTGACGCGATCGAGGCAGAGAACCTGCCACTGGTAAATGGCATCGGGAGGGGTTTGCGAACGGCCCCCACCACCGCCCGGCCGACCACCGGCGCGCGGACCAGACCGGGGGGCATCTGCTGCGCCAGGACTGTTGTCTGGGCGTGGCGTCTCCTGCGGTGCGCGATTTTCGCCAGCTGGAACTCCCTCGGGAGCATTCGGATTATCGTAAGGTCGCTCGCCCGGGCGCCCATTGCCACCGCCAAACGGCGACCTTCCGCGCCCGCCACCGTCGGAACGCGGCTTGCGCTGGTTGCTGGTCACTGCCGTCGTCACAAAGATCCTATTACCCCAAACAATCGGCGAGGACCAGGCCACGCCTGGCACCGTGACTTTCCACTGCACGTTGTGTTCCGCACTCCATTCAGCGGGTAGCTTCGATTCGTCGGCCACCCCCGCCCCATTTGGACCCCGAAACTGCGGCCAGTCACCAGCAATGGCGTGACCTGTCAGGAGAAAGCTGAATGCAAGTGCGATGATGCAGCGAACTTTCCGCACGGCGACACCTCAAATGTAGATTGCCCGAGAGGTTCCACGCAGAGACGTCCTGAGTGGCAACTGATTCACAATTTAGCAATGCTGCGTGCGACCTGCCAGTCGGCCGACTTTCGCCCCTCGTTCAGGCAATCTCGAAGGTTACGTGGTCCGTCCAGACAGGTATTCCGCGGCATGGTTGTTTGCGGTCGGCACGCATCGTGGCCAAGTCGCTAAACGGTGGGTTTCTCGAAATCCTAAGACTGCCTCACTTCGGCTTCTCGATCCGGTACAACTCGCTTTCAGTCCGCAGGTACAGAGCCCGGCCGGCCACGGCGAGCGATGCGAGCGTGCGGCCAGGCAGGGTATTCGTCGACAGCCGCTCGAATTTCGGACCAGGCGCGAGTACCGTGACGGCCCCGATTTCGTTCAAGAAGAAGATCCGCCCTTCCGCGAAGACGGGCGAAGCGGAAAAGTCGCCTCCCAGGCGTTCGCGCCAGTGCACCTCTCCTGTCCTTGCATCGACGCAACTTGCAATGCCATTGTCCGAGACGAAGTACAATTGATCGCCAACTAAGAGCGGTGACGGATTGTGAGGCGCGGACTGACTGATACGCCAGACGACGTGGCTTGCCGTGACGTCCCCCCGACCCTCGGGACGAATCGCCCACACTTCCGGCTTGAAATAGCCTCCGCAGACGAACACCAAACCATGGCCGAAAACGGGTCGTGGAACCTGTGCAAAATTCTCCTGAGTGACCCACCACAGTTCGTGGCCCGTGTCCGGATCAAGCGCAACAATGCGATCCGCCTGATTGCTTATCAGCTCGGCTCTAGACGGAGTGCGGATCAACAAAGGAGTTGATTCGGCATTGCGTCCATCAAAGGATTGCTTCCATCGTTGCTCACCCGTCTTTTTGTCGAGCGCCGCCATGTAATGGACATCGGTGCCCAGGCACGGCACGATCAACAGGTCGTCGTAGAGCACGGGTGAGCTCGATGGGCCGTACATTTGCTGATGCGCCAGTACTGTCCGCCAACGGATCTTCCCATCGTTTGATAGGCAAGCCGTGCCATGCGATCCAAAATGCACGTACACTCGGTCGCCATCCAATAGGGGCGTCGGCGAGGCGAGAGAATTCTTGTCGTGGGCAGCACCTTTTTCCGTCAAGGTGCTGATCACAACGTCATGCAGCGTCGCCCCGGATCCGCGGTCGAGACAGAGAGCTCGCAAAGTCGTGCCTTCGGCGTCCGCTGCCGTCAACCAGATACGATTGTCGCGAATTGAAGGCGACGACCAGCCGCGCCCCGGGATTGTGACCTTCCAGGCAATGTTCTCCGACTCGCTCCAGGTGACAGGCAAACCAATGGCCGTGGAATGTCCTTGCCCAGTGGGTCCGCGAAACTCGGGCCAGTCCGTGTCGGCAACGGCTGGGGCGGGTGCCTGTTGCGGGGCCGATGCGGCGTCTTCTGCACGCGCCCCTTCGCTGCCATTTGCGCAAACCGCCAGCAGCGACAGTGACCCCACTAGATTCCAGGAGCGAATGCGCATTGTCAGACCCTTCAAATTCGAATTCAGGATTGCGCGTATAACCTACTCACTGGCAGTCGACACTCATTGTAGCCCAGAGTTCGCTATTGCAATTTGCTGGTGGCAGTTCGACGTGCCGATTTCGCGCACAAGTTCGATCCCCAAGCTGCCTGGAACGGGATTGCGACAACCGGTCGCAGTGGCGGTGGGGATGCAGCAGTTCAGCCGGGGCAGCTTGTCTGTTTCACCACTGCTTAGTTTCCGTCACGCGACTGCTGTGCCAATATAGGGTCCTTTTTCGGAAGTGCACAGAGGGTCGGGCGACACAGGCAAAACTGGCCGCGGGCATAAGTCAACAACCGGGCACTTGGCGCCCTACAGCAGAGAGACAGTATAATGTCTTCCGTCGCTGCGGGCGGCGACCCCGAATAGCACAGCCCGTTTGGTAGACTACTAATCATGCCGATTCAGCTCTCGTCTTCGTCGAGGTCGAACGAGGTCATCATGCGAGTCGTGCCTGGTTTGCTTTTCACTCTGCTCAGTATTTTGGCGTTCGCTTGCGAAGCCTCAGCGTCGGCATTCGTCAATGGTGCCTACTATCGGCTCGGTGATGACGATCCTGGTGCGGTTGCCGGAAACATCGGTTCCGACCCAACGCTCGACTTCTTTAGCGACAAGCTCGACCTTGCTCGCTATGGGTCGCCCAAGTATTCCTCAGACGTTCCCTTGCAAGGACCCTTCGGGGATAAGCTCTCGATGGCGTTTGCCAATGAGGGACTCGGGGGACCTGCCTTTCCCGGCGTGTATGGTCGAGCCACATCGTTGCCGATGATCGAGCAAGGCTATGCTCTAGAGTCGTGGGTGAAGGCGGGACCCACCAATCTCGACTCCATACGCAACAATCTCCTCGCCTACAATGGCGACCCGGCAAGCGACGGCTTTGGGTTCTTCCTCCACGGTGAGACTTACGTGGCCCGAATCGGCACGTTTGAACGCGTGCTGGGTCCCGCCGCTGTCGGGGAGTGGCATCACCTGGCCTACGTCAAGACCTTCAACACAGCGGACTACTATTACGATGGGAAACTCGTGTTCGAGACGACTGGTGATCCACCGCCGGTCGCGGGAAGCGGCGGCTTTTGGCTCGGTGGCATGGGTAAGATACCAAGCGAATCCGGGTCGTTCTTGTTTAACGGCTGGATCGACGAGGTGCGGTACCAGAGCTTCAACCCGCTCGCGGCGGGGGCCTTCGATGCCACGGCTTTTCTGATTCGGCCTATACCCGAGCCGAGTACCGCGTGCCTCGTCACGTGTGGTGTGGTTTGCCTTCTCGCGACCCACTGGAAACGTCGGTTGCTCATCCAGCGGTAGCACCGCTTATGGTTGATTTGATGGGCGTCGCAGCAGGGCCAGAACGCCCACAGTCGGCAGCCGAGCGTCATTCCGAGAAAAGGGCTGCCTTTCCGGGACTCGAAACCGGTCCGGTCAACGGCATGACTTTTTGACAACGGCAGCGCGAGTCATCAATGGGTGGTTTTATCGGAGTCCAAGAAAACCGACGAGTGGATAGGACGACGTGAGACTCGTCACAATCGAGTGTCCTTGTTGCTTGGACTAGAGCGTCGATCGGTGATGAGCCTCAATGAAGCTTTGTGAGTGCGTTAATCGTCGTCGTCTTCCGGTAGCGTAAAGAAGAAACTGGCTCGCACCGGTGGCGGCATTACCGAATCGGCCCCACGCACCGCTTTCCAAACGATCTCGTTGAGAACCAGGTCGTCCGCGGCGTCTTCGCGAGAAAAATCGAGTTTCGCCGAGATATCGCTCAGCGGCGCCTCGGGGTCGTTTACCGCGTTCAAGTCGACATTAGCCGCCCGGTGGTCGTAGGGACGCAGATCGGCTTTCGGCTGGAACGATTCGTACATCGGTAGCGCCGCCGCATCGAACTGAGTCATGGGTTTCAAACCCAAGATCAGCTCCATCGTGCGCAACATGCTGGCCGTCGAATACATGTTGGAGTCAACGTACTCGCGTTTCGTAAAGGGGCTGATTACCAGGGCGACTGTGCGGTGGGCGTCGACATGGTCGGAGCCGTTTTGGGCGTCGTCTTCGACTACGAAGATCGCCGTTTCTTTCCAGAATTTACTGTGACTGAGAGCCTCTACGACGAGTCCCAGGGCGAGATCATTATCGCCCACTGCCGCAATCGGCGTATGCGCCCCAACTTTCGTGCCCGAGGTGTGGTCGTTCGGGAGCCGCATAACGATAAAGCCTGGCATTGCGCCGGCCTGCTCGAATTGCCGCAGTTCGGTTATGAACCGCTTGGCGCGGTCGACGTCGGTGTATTCCATGTCAAAGCTGCGAAATAGCGGATCAAAGTGTCCTTCGAGGGCCGCCATGCTGACCGTGCCGGGGTCGCCGGCCTTTTCCGCGTTGGTGACGAACTCGCCGTAGCTGCGGTAGGTTACTTCGCTTTCCTTGCAGCGGTCCCAAATGTATCCACCTGCCGAGAAGGCGATGGGCAACGCCCCTTCGCTCGGATAGCGAAATATCCCGCGCCCCCCTTTGCGATAGTTCAATGGCCAGGTCTTCTCAACGAAATCAGTCGCATAGGCCGCCATCGTCCATTCGTGGCCGTCGGCGCTCACTTCGCCTTCGACGTAAAAGTTGTCGAGCGTGACAAATTGCCGCGCCAAGGCGTGATGATTGGGCGTCACGCGCTCAGGAAAAATACACAAGCTCGCGTCACCGTTGCCCTTCGGCAGGTCGCCAAACACCTGATCGTACGTGCGGTTCTCTTTGATTATGTAGATGCAATGCTTGATCGGGCTGGCGGCCCCGACCTTGGCCGGGATAGGGTTGTCCTGTTCGCGGGGCTTGGCAACTGCCGATCGATCGCTCTTCAGCGGACTGCACTTGTACGTCTGCTTGGTGTAACGAGCCATATCTTCGGGGGAGGGGGCGGGAATCGCGGACAATGTGCCACGCAATAATCCGCCAATGTATTCTCGCAACGTGCCCACGCTGCCAGAAGGAATAAGCGGATTTGGGCCCTGACGGTTGCCTTTGGGCAATAGTCCCTTGCCATTGGCCACGTAGATTTGGTTATCCGCAGCACTATAACGCACCGACGTCGGATACCAGCCGACTGGAATGTAGCCTAACGACCGACTCCGGCCGTGTTCGCTGACGTCGATCACAGCGAGATTGTTGTTGTCTGCGTTGGCGATGAACAACACCTTGCCATTCGGTGAAAGCGCCAGGCTGTTGGGCGTGCTGCCGTGGGGAGCCTGGGGATACAACGCGCTGTTGATCGTTTCCAGCGTCTTACCCGTGTCGGTATCGAGTACGACTACAGTATTTCCGTTCGCGCAGGCGACGTAGAGTGCCTGCGCGTCTGGCGAAAGAGTCATCTCGGTGGGATGGGAGGCCGTAGACCAGCGCGCCACGAACTTATCGGCCGCGATGTCGAACACCGCCACGGCAGACTGGTTCCAAAGGCTGACAAACACTCGCTTGCCGTCGGGGCTCGGCAGCGGCGTGTACGGATAGCTGTCCTTACCCAGGTCGTGATGCTTGGGCGCCGCTGGATCGCTCAGAGAAATCCGCGCGAGCGTGTCTCCCCACGCGTTAGCCACGAACAGAGATTGACCGTCGACGCTACAGGCCAGACCCGCGGGAATAAAGTTCTTGTCGGGATCGGCAACTTGAATTCTTCGTTGGTCCGATAGCAAACCGTCAGCGAACTGGAACTGATTGACAACGGAAAATTCACCGCCACTGGCAAACAGACGCTTCCCTTCACGATCGAAGCAGAGACCATAGAAACACTGCGGCAGGACCACCCGCGAGACTACTTTGCCTTCCTTGAGATCGACAATGACGATTTCGTGGGCGCCAAATCCCGCATGCAGCACAGCGGCCCAAGGTTCCTTCGGATGCAGAGCAACATTGACAGGAAAGTCCCCGAGGGCAACCTGCTTCCCGGCTGGCATGAGAGACCATTGAGTGGGCAAAAGGACTTCGCCACCAGACTGTTGCCCCGGCAGACGGCGCGCAGGAGACTTATTGGCTCCAAGATTCCCAGTCTCCGCAATCTCTGGCGGGGCCGAGAGCGCAACGCTGTGGGTGCACAGAACAGTTCCGAGCACAATTGAAGTCAATCGAAGTGCGTTCATTTCGCTGGCTCTCGCGTCTTCGGGGTGAGGCTGATCCGTTGTTCTAATCAAGCGCACGGCAGACAGCAAATCCCTAATGCAAAGCACATAAACTCGGGCATCGCCGGCTGGTCGCTGCCAGGCAAGGCACAACCACGCATCATCCCGAGAAATCGGAAGACTTTCTGGGACGCGAGGACGATCTCGTCAATAGTATGCGTTCCCGGCACTCGGGCGGCAGTGCCGCAATTCGGTCCTTTTTCGAGAGTGCCGCAATACGTGTGAGTTCTTGAGATTGAGCGGACAAACACCTGGCACGTAAGCCCGCGGGCGGTGACGATCGAAGGGCCGTTGAACCTAAACGCACCTGTCAAATGAGGAGACTGAAGAAGGCCAGCAACGAGACCAAGATGGTGATAACGATGCGCGATAATACGTGCCGGGGACTCAAACCGTAGGCAATCATCGCGAATCCCAGAATTGAGGTGGCGACGATGAACTCGATGAAGAGTACGCGAGGGGACGCGTGTTGTTGTGTTCGCACGACAAAGAAGGCGGCCAACACGGAAATCCCCCCGAACACACCTCTCCAGAAGTTCCGTTCGCACAGCTGCACAAACACGATGCTCGCCAAGGACATCGTGAAGGGAAAGAAGAGCTGACGGTTGGCGGTCAGACGCGAGAGAACAACCCAGGTCATACTCGAGGCAATCAGAGCGAGGCTGCTGGTTCGGCAGTCCGTAAAGACCACGGGGACAAGCGCGATCGCGTACAGAGCAGCCCACGGTGGGCCGCCGAGAAGCTGCACGGCGGCGAGCAACAACAGCGATGCCAATGTGAATCCAGGTCGTGGCATCTCAGGTCCTGTTCAATTGGGTTCGTGGCACGCCGGTCCGCCGACTGCCCAGAGCCGGTTAAGGCAAGATCGCACGCAATTGGCAGCCGCGCATCATTCCGAAAATACGCCCGAGTTTCGGCGCGATCAGAGGTTCCTCACGATGGAATGAGTTCCGGGCACTCGGGTGGCATTTCCGCAATACGGTGGTTTCTTGCGAGTGTCACTCACGCATGAGTTAATGGCACCGCCGATTCGGTTTCAACGGTCGGGCTGACGGACATGGCCCATGATTGTCATCGCCACTCGGGACACCAGCCTGTGGTTACGAAGGTTTGTTCTCCGCCCTCGATAGGCACGCTCCATATGGCGAGGCCTCCCGGCATTTTCTCCTTGGACTGAGATTCAGCTTCAGTTAGGTTGCGCGAGAACAGTATCCGTCGCCCGTCCGGTGACCAGCAGATTGGTCCACGAAATCCATCGGATTGATCGCCGGGCGACTCGGCGATGGTCGTGATTGTCAGAGCAGCCCGCTCGATTAATGCCAAATTGCCTCGCCGAGCACGACCCCTCCCGTTCCAAGGCTCCAGATAGCGGACGGCAGCAATGTGCTTGCCGTCTGGTGAATACCGTCCACACATAAACCGTGGCTTTTCTACCTTGCCGGTCAACTCTTTTAGATAGTTTTGCACGAGCAACGTCACGGCATCGGCCTGCGACACCTCTCGATGGTTCTTGCGAATGTCCTGGAATGCGACAAGGTCCAGTTCGTACAAATCGCTTGTGCTGTCGAGCGCCGACGACCCTGCCTGTGATTTAAATTCCAGCAACAACCGCTTTCCATCCGGTGACCAATCCGACGGGGACCAGATGCCAGGGCGGTCAAGGACAACCTCGCGAGCTGTGCGGTCGGCGACCAGCAGAACGATTTCGCTGGTAGGCGCGGCCGCGCGAAGATACCCGACTCTGGGATGCTTGTGATGGTGAATTGCAAATGCTAATCGCCGACTGTCCGGCGACCAGGCAAATACCTCCTCAGCATTCGGTTCGACGACTGTGCTCCAAATACCGTTCGTCGCTCCGAGGTAAAGCATGAACTGAACATTCGGGTTGTACTTGGATTCTGGTACTCCAACATCTGTGGCCCAACTCAAAAAATATCGTCTGTCGGGGCTTTGCCGACTCCAGTGAGGTTCTCGGAATAGTTGAGCGCCTTCAGGGAGAGGAGGCCCTTTCTCGATTTGCCCCCCGAAAACGACTGTAAGCTCGGAGCCGTCGGGCCGCATTCTGTAGAGCAAATTCTTCCCGCTTCGGTGAGACAAGAAAGTTATCCAAGAATCATTCGAGTCACTGGCAGATTCCGCCCCGTGCGTTGCCCCAGGATCGGACAATCCCAGTACAAGTAGCGTTAAGCAGAGCGCAACCAAGGGCAGAGATTTGTTAAGAGTATGCATCTGATCACCGAGCGGGTCGTTTGCGAGCGAAGGAATCCGACAAGGATGCACCAGCCTGAACAGGGACGAGCGGCGGCGGGCGTCCTCAGGTGTCTTCGCGCATGCCCCTATGATATCCGGCCGACTTGCTGTGCTCGACCGGGCGGGTACGTGAAAATGCCGCCCACAGGCGGCATCGGGATCGTGCCAAAAACCCTTCCATTTGCGACATTCGTCCGCCCGCGACCGTCCGCTTACGTGCCGATCGCGCACCTTTATTCTAGTGGGATGCGTGGCTACAACCTACCCACGCTCGACGCCCGTTCCCTGCGGACCGGTAACGTCGATTTTCACCGGCAAGCCAAACTAAAAATCGGGACCACCGATGCGATCACTGCTTTGGTTGGCCTTGGTCGCAAGTACCAGCCTTTCTGCGACACCCTGCTTTGGCTTGAGCTATGCCCTGGTGCCGTTGGGGCCAGTGCCTTACGGCGCTGACGGGGAGGGGTATGGCCAACAACCTCGGCGAAGTGGTTGGGATCACGGGCGATATGTACCCGCCGTCTCTGTACTCAGGCGGCGAGATCCAGCTACTGGGTAACTTCCAGGGCATTGCGTATGACATTAACGACTTGGGGCAAATCGTTGGTTACGCCACTCGTGACTATGATTCGTCATACGGTCCGTTTCTCTACAGCGGCGGCGCGATGCAGGAATTGGCTTTCCCAGGGGCCGCATTCTCCGTAGGAGCGGCGACAGGCATCAATAACAACGGGGACGTCGTAGGGTGGGTGGGTGGATTTGACGCAGCCAGCGAGCCCAT
>Ga0163150_10006096_pt1 | contig 14971 bp, 10 predicted proteins | sample OliLakLV19P2IB_FD_148628 | JGI IMG/M metagenome (GOLD analysis project Ga0163150, IMG submission 148628) | Freshwater microbial mat bacterial communities from Lake Vanda, McMurdo Dry Valleys, Antarctica - Oligotrophic Lake LV.19.P2.IB | ecosystem: Environmental > Aquatic > Freshwater > Lake >...
AGCGTTTGGGGTTCGGACAGTTCGACAGCCGGCAGGAATCCGCCTCGGAACAACAACTCCCCCATACTTCCCTTGGAGGCACAAACGGCAGATCGGAAAGACTGCCGTCCTCAGTCTTCTCCGCCCACTCGGCAATGGCACGTAAAGCATTCTGTTCGGCCGCGTCATCGTACAAAGTTGCTTCGGATAGCGCGCGATTCAGGCGTCTCCAGCAGAGATAGTTGTTGCGCCCCTTGACCAGCACCGCGTTAAATTCCGTGCCGAGCGCGCGCCGCAGTACCGGCACGTCCTTGTGAATAATCTGTTCCTGCAAGTTGATCGTCTTGGTGGAAACGACCACGCGCTCTTTGTTCGCAACCGCCCACGAGATCGCAGGAAGCAGATATGCAAAGGTCTTACCCACGCCCGTCGGCGCTTCCACGACGGCAATTCCGTCGGTGTTGAACGCGTCCGCGACCGCTTCCATCATCTCTTCTTGTTGTGGCCGCACCTCGAACTGCGGCACCACGCGCGACAACGGACCGTCCGGCGCAAGATCGCGCACCAGCTTCTGCACATCAACTTTTTTAGCGGCGTCCTGAATGAACGGTTCAACGACGACATATACCCGCTGGACCGCGTTGTCCACGATGTACACGCCGTGCCCGTGAAACCCGTATATGCTCGCAAGCTGCACGTCCGCTTCCGACGGCGCAATGTTTCCGGAGGGATGGTTGTGGATCATCACCTCCCCGATTGTCAGCCCCTCGAAAATCGCCGGGACCGCGCCCTCATGTCCCCGCGCCAACACGCGAACCTTCGCGACAATCGCATCGGAGTTCAGCGTGCCCGCAAAAAACACCTCGCGACCACCGACTTCCTGAATCGCCTCGATAATCGATTGAACGGCCGTGACAGTGAAGCGCTTCTTCGCGTCCTGCCCCAATGGCGTATCAATTTTCGGTTGGTTGGACATAATGCGCCCTATCGTACCCTCTCGCGGGGCTGGAGTGAAATGGGTTAAAATTGCTTTGCGGAAAGAAGGAAGGGACATTTTCGCTCTGTGAAACGCTTCTCAAAGACCCGCTGGTTTGGGACATTCCTGAGCATCTGCGCCGTAGCGCTGATTGGGTGGATCACTTTGTATGGCGTTGGAGCAATGCTTATACGCGGCGCTCAGACGCATCTCGAAGGTTATACGAAGGAACACGTTTCCGATCCGAATCGAACCGTTTCGCTTCCGGCGTTCGAAGTATTTGTCAAAGACGCCGAGAAAATAAGAAAATTGGACGAATTTTCCTTTGACCCCCGGCTGCAAATCTACTGGGATGATCGCGGACGGTCTATTTCGTCTTGGTCTTCCGATGAGTTGGGCGCCGCTAGAGCGTGTCTCTCCGACCATGCCGATATACTCGCCGAGATTGAACGGCTAGCGAACGAATTCGAACAACTCCCTGAGCAGCGGTTGCAATTTGACAGGCCGCTGAAGACAGCAAGGAACTACAGCCACCTTGTGTACATGCTAGAGTTCCTCACGGATTGGCAAGTTTTTGAAGGTAATTTGGCGTTGGCGGAAGACTACATTCTGCTTATCTTTGCTGTGGCTACGCGCATGGACGAAATCAATTTCATGTCGGGATCGATTGGATGCAGAAAGGCATTTAATACATTGGGTGCGTATTTGCAAACCACCGAGCCCTCCCCGGAATTTCTGCCAAAGTTAGAATCGGCTTTGAAGCGATTTCCGGATCAGATGGAAGGATTACCCGAATTTTTGCGCGCCAGTTTGGTGACGGAGAATTCCGATACCGCTGGCTATGGGAGCATCTTCTGGAATGGGGCGCTAGCGGGACTTCCTGAAGTCGTTTATGATTCGCCTGTGGGATTACCAGCTCGACAAATTGACCAGGCCTTAGCAATGCGTTCCTCTTTGGCTTTTGTGAGAGAGATTGAAAAGGCGCCGTTAGAAACATGGCGTTTTACGAAACAACGCAAGCAGTCGGGACGAACGCCTTTTGGGCTTCCACAGATGGAAATGAGTAGCTATGGCATTCTGGCGTATGCAGAAACTGCCATAGAGACTCAAGCGCGAATTAACATCTTGTTGACCGTAATTGAGATCGAAAAGTTTAAAGAGATTTACAATCGATATCCGGCGACGATTGATGAACTTCCTAACACCCTACCCAAAGACCCATTTTCTAACGAACCGCTGATTTATTCTTCGTCGTCATTGCTGCTGTATTCGCGGGGCAAGAACTGTGTTGACGATCACGGGAAAGAGGATGACATTAGATGGCGTGGGTTTCGGGAGGATAATAAGTGAGTGGACTGTCGTTTCGGGGTGACGCGCCGGGAGTTCGGCCACAGCGGATGAGGGCGGCGGTAGCGATGGGGGCGGTGCGAGTTTACGAAGCTCGATTACGATGACGAGCACGAGTACGAGCACGAATGGAACTATGGAGACCTGGCGGTCGTTGGGAGTGGCGCGGTCGGGAGACCGGCCACAGCAGAGGACATTTGCACCTTATCGTACCTTCTCGCGGGTGTGGAGTGAAATGGGTTATTATTAACCAATGCAATGCGCAACGTGCGACGGCGAGACTAAGACCAAGCTGGTGACGCGACAGCACTGGTTCGATCAAAGGCTATACATCGTCGAACATGTTATAGCAAATGTCTGCACCAACTGCGGCGAACGGTATTTTGACGCTGAAACCCTGGATCAGATTGACGCCTTTCTACAATCGGACCACGAAGTCAAGAGGAAATTGAGTGTCGAGGTTGTCAGTTTACCGTAGGTTATTCGGGGAGTCGTCTCGATTCGACGGAGACTAGTTTTATATTTCAAGAACACCGCAAATACCGTTGGCTCGGCGCACTTCTGAGCATCTGTGCCATTCCGCTTATCGCGTGGGTGGTTAGCCTTGGCATAGGCGAAATACTCGTACGGCGTGCTCAGGCTCGCGTTCAAAACGCAACACTTCCAACCGACCCTAATGCAATCACCCCGCCTCCCCTCCCATTTGAAGAATTTGTGAATGATGCTGAGAAGGCCAAGAAACTCGCCAATTTTCTTGACGACCCCCGGTGGAATTTCTACGTGACCGATATTTCCGAGCGGCCCGTTGCTGCCTGGAAACTGGAAGAGTTGACCGACGTCAAAGCGTGCATTTCGGACCATAGGGATATCATCGCGGAAATTGATGGACTCGCAGCAAATCTTCAATCACTTCCCGAACAACGATTGCAACTCGACCTAACGAAGCGAAACGGGAAGTCGACCGCCCTGCTTCACGCGCTTGCTTACTTAAAAAACTTACGTGTGCATGATGGGCAGTACGAATTGGCGGAAGATTACGTCCTTCTGCTTTCCACCATGACCGCGCGCATGAGCGAAACCGATTTGTTATCAGGTTCCATTGGATGCCGTTATGCATTCCAAGCAGCGGGCGATTATCTCCACACCAATGAGCCCTCTCCGAATTTCCCGCCAAGACTCAAATTCGCAGTAGAACGAATTCCGGAACTCGTAAATGCGCTACCGGAATATATGCGCCTCTTATTGTCGCGTCAGAAGCTTAATACGAAAGGACTAGGGCATGCAGCGTGGAATGGGGCGCTCTTGGGAATCCCCGAAGTCGCCTATGATTCACCTTTAGGGTTACCAGTTCGGAGGATTGATAGGGCAATGTCGATAAATTCCTACTTGGCAACAATCGAACAAATTGAAAAATCGCCGATAGATACGGGGCAAATTTTGAACAAACTTGATTCGGCGCGAACAATATTAACTCTTCCTGCGATGCAGGTGAGTCGCCTTGACGCACGGATTGAAGCCCAAATAATCTTGCAGTCTCAGGCGCGAATAAACCTGCTATTGACTGCAATCGAAATGGAGGCGTTTCGGCAATTCCACAATCGATACCCGGCGTCGCTCAATGAACTCCAGACTCTCTTGCCCAATGATCCATTTTCCAACGAACCTCTCGTTTACTCCCTCTCGCCATTGTTGCTGTACTCCCGGGGGAACAACTGCGTCGACGACCACGGCAAAGAAGATGATATTAAGTGGCGCGGATTTCGCGAGGAAACGTAATCCATTCCGCGTTCGCTCGCTCGTAATCGTAAATGATCGTCCGCAATAGTAGCGCCTCGTTTGCCAAACGCGGCGCGTGTCGGAGGGAGCGCGTTTGATTTACGATGACGAGCACGGACACGAAAATGCAAAGTGTAGACTGTGACATGCGCCCGATTGACATCGCCTTCAACCCGCTACGGCCATGCCCGAAGAAAATGAATTAGCGACAACTCTGATAGGGACTGATTTCGCGGATGCCTTTTCGAGAGTTTTGTAGATGTCGGTCATTTTTCTGCGGATGGGTGTGCTCGCTTTTTGCTGGTCTTCGGGGAGCAGAGAAGTGTCGTACTAGGCGCGGTGGAGTTGCGCGTGGCGTTCGGGCACGGAGAGTGCGCGGGGGGATTTGGGTTCGAGCAGTTTCAACGTGCGGCGGAGTTCGCTGGTGATCCGCATGAATGCGAGCAGGTACGGGCTCTCCTTGCGGTGGATTTTGTGGTAGTTGCCGGTGGTGGTGACGGCGTTGTCGATAAACGGGTTTTCTGCGATGGCGGCGGCGGCGCGCAGGAGCATGACCTGCAGCATGGCGACGTGGTGCGCGGTGTGGCGGAGCGTGGCGTCGTCGTGCTGGTGCCGGTCGAGTTTTGAGAGGCTGTCAGTGAGCGCGGTGTTGTATTCGACGGTTTCGTAAGGACACCGCGGCCGGTCCGGCGGCGACAACTTCAACACCTCCGGGCCCGCGCAAGGACACGTCTTCCACATCGGGCATTGGTCGCCGCAGGCCTGGACGCAGCGGGAGTAGAGTCCGTGAATAACAGCGTTGCGGTTGCCGGGTTGTCCGCCGGTTAGGTCGAACCCGCCGTGGAATTTGCAGCGGCCGTTGTCGTGGTTCGGCGCAAGCGCGCACACGCCGCTGGACAGCGTGCGCGCGCCGCAGATGCGGGACTCGCGTTTTGTTTCTTCGGCTTCGACCAGTGCGATATGAGCGTCGTCCCATGCGGGTGAGCATGGGGTGCCGAGAGGGGTTTGCCGCGGGCCCGAATCAATCATTTCTTGTGTATCCATAGTCATACTAATAAATAGCCCAGGGCGTTGCACTGTTCAGATCCACGAAATGCTGTTTTTTTACGGTACTTGCTCACAGGTATAAAAGCTGCTATACATCTGCGTGAAACTATACCTGTGTTTACCGGTTGAACGAATCGAGGGAACAACTGACCGCTTGGTGTGCCGAACACCGAGCAGCCGGGTTACCGCTAAAGGGTGTCCCGAGAACTGGATTCATTTTTAAATAAGAATGAATTGGGCGCAAATTTACAAAGGACGTTCCATCAAAAACTTTTGGTATTCATAATTTATGAGCACTTTTCAAAGCAGTCTAAACCTATATAGAGACTTTGTCATGGCAACTGGCGGAACTCAAATATTCTGTCCTGGATGTAAATCATTCTCAGTATGTAAAGTAGTACCTTTATCCAGCCTCGACAAACCAAAAGCACGAAGATGGTATCGGACAGATCACAAGGACATTGCATGGTTCCGAAGGGGACGAACATGCCTTAAGTGTAATCACACATTTTTATCTGCCGAAGTAGACGAGGCATTCATTGACGAACTGGTTGCTCTAAGGGACCGATTCATTGAGCAACAAAAGAGAACGGTGCAGAGTGTACGGAGAAGAGCCCGCTGGCTTGAACGTAACGAGACAATTCCTCGAGAATTAGCAGAAAGGTTTATTGAAGCTACTGCTTGGTGGTTAACGCATGCTTCTGGCTCAGCAGTTCGTGCACCGGGCCATGCCAAACGCATGTATAAATCACATCATGGATGGACAGTGGATTTCGGGGCGAATATGTTTCTTGTGGGTAAAGCGATAGAACGCTGTAAAGTTGCCATAAATGGCGCGTTAGATGAAATTTCAGAAGGACGCATCCCGCTAAAGTCAGACATCATCAATAGCCTGAAGACAGAGGTGAGTGGGGCGGTTGCAAATGCCAATGGTCATGAATACCAAGGCTATTATCCGATAGAAGATGAAGACTTGATATTCGGAGCCCAGTCCATCGATGTGTCAGACGCCGCAGAATTCATGATTAACGAAACCTGTATCAACGACTTTCTTCGAAATGGATAAATTTGAACGATAATACGACGACATAATCTGCCAGTTAGACCCAAAAAATCACCAGTAGGGGACTGTCCCAAAAATGCTCGCGGCTATATACGAACGCGGTGGGGCTATTCCCGAACCACGTCTTACTGAACGCGGACTGATGTAGCGCTGAATTCCGATTCGGCGCACGTTGCACGGTGAACCTGAGAAAAGGAATGACGCCGCACCGAAGGGTGAACTATGAACTGTCATTCTTTAGTTTTAAGCCAAGACCTTGCCACGACGGCAAGTGTCCAAGTCTCAACTTTCTTCATCTCGCGTCGCTCAACTGCCATGCCAGACTCAATCATCGATAGTCGAATGCATGTGCTTTTCGCTGAATCGCCCAGCGTGTTGCACTGATCCGGGACGAATTGTAGTTTTACGAAACGAGGGGTAATTTGTTGACGGAATTGAGTGCAAGATATAGTCGAACATGGACTTACACAGGTGATTGGGTTCGGGAACAGTCTCCCCTCGAAACGCTGCTGCGCCAAGCCGGCGGCCTCTTTGGATTTGCCAATGAATTTTGGAGCGACCGAACAAATGGGTCTATTCTCGAACTTTGTCTACGGTCACGACTCCCAATGCGTGATTGATTCGCGTGTTGGAGCCTGATCTGATTCGAGATCCTAAGCAGGATCAAGCCAGGCCATCAACATCGGTGGCGCGGAGATAGCTACCGCCGCCCTTGAAGCAAATCTCGTGTTGATTACCTCGTACTTGTCGATTTTGGGCACAATATATACGTACCATCAGAATGAATATGGTAATGTATGTATCTATTAAATGTCATGGAGTTCCGCAGTGATTACGACGCACGATGCGCAATTTATCTATCAAATGATGTTTGATCAATACTTTTACTTAAAAAAAGGACAAGAGTTCGAGAGATTCTTCTGTGATCTTTTGTCCCACGTTTATGGGGATGACTTCGAGCCAAAGCCAGCATGGGGAAAGCTTGGTGATGCGAAGTGCGACGGCTTTTTACGTAGCAGTGGAACAATATTCGCCTGCCATGCCCCAGCAAATTGGAGCGTCTCTACAGCAAGCAGAAAGGTCAAAGAGGATTTTTCAGGTGCCAAACTTCACTGGGCGGACAAAATGAAGGAATGGATTTATGTAAACAATCTACGAGACGGGTTACAGAAGGACCTTAAGGAACTTATCGTAAAGTTAAACGAAGACGAAAAGTCAATTGCGGTATCGGAGTGGGGATACCATAAACTTCAGCAACAATTCGGACAGTTAGGTACCGACAAAATGTCGCTGCTCTTCGGCCGACCCTGGGTCAGGGCAGACATGCTCGACATTGAATTTAAGGACATCCGCCAAGTACTTGAAGTGATCGGGCAAATTCAATCCCAATCCCAGGCAATAATCCGTGCAGTACGCTCAGATAAATTGAGAATAAATGGCCTGTCAGAACATGTCGCAGACTTTCTGAAGCTTGGGATGACGAAGGCAGCAATGGTCGGCGAGTATTTAGCACGACATCCTGATGCTCAATATGGCGACAGGCTTGCATCGGCGCTTCGGAAAAAATATGAATCGCTCGCATCAGATGAGTCAGTGCCCGATCAGGTCTTTGTCCATTTACAGGAGTACTTATTAGGCTCTGTGGAAAGAACGCCACGAAGTCAAAGCTCAGTTCTCGCTGTCTTAGCTCACTTTTTCGAGACATGTGATATTTATCGAGAACCGCACAAGATATGCAAATCCTCATGATACTTCCTACAAAACATCTGCAAGCGGAGCGCTCCTTAATCGTACTTGGGGCCCAACTCTTAGCCCAATTGACATGTCCGATCACTGTTTCTGAGCTTTGGCGCAGTTTTTCGGATTCAAAACAATCAGCGATTCAACGGCCTATTACGATTACGTTCGACCAATTCATACTATCACTGGACTTTCTGTTTATTATTGGGGCTATAGACATAAATCAAAACCTTATCGCCAAGAGGGCACCAATGTGATCCACCGAATATTCAGTGATTTGCCCACATTTAAGGAGATGCACTTTCGTAGTGGATTCAATGTCGTACTTTCAGAGCGTAGCGAACGCGCCTCAAAAAAAGACACGCGGAACAGTACCGGAAAGTCGTCCTTAATAGAGATTTTGCACTTCGCGCTCGGTTCGGGTGTGAGCCCTCTGTTCCGTGCCAAGGAGTTGATCGGATATCATTTTGGTGTCTGTCTCGATCTTAAAGGCACGAAAGTGTGCGTCGCTCGGACTGCCTCAGATTCCAGAAAGATATTTGTGGATTGTGAATCCGTCGCTCGAGAGAGTTGGAAATTCAAGACATTCGAAGATAGACCATATCTCATGTCAGAGGTTTGGAGTGAGATTTTGGGACTTCAGATGTTTGGCCTAGCTGATAAGACGGATAAATACGGACCAACGTTTCGGAGTTTGGTGCCTTATTCCGCCCGTAGAAATGCAATTGGTGAAATTCAGTCTGCGACTGAGCTATTTCCTAAGGCACGAGTCTATCAGTCCCAAGTCGCGTTATCCTATATTTTTGGTTTGGATTGGCGTATATCCCAAGATTGGCAGCTGTTACGGGATAAAGAGAAAGCGCTCGATACACTACGTCGCGAAGCCGACAAGGGGACCTTTGATGAGCTACTGGGCAGAACGGGGGAAATTCAGGAACAATTGAATCGAGTTAGGGAAGAGGCCGGACGGCTTGCGATGCAAATAAAGAATTTTCGAGTTTCTGAGAATTATCGTGAACTCGAACAAAGCGCCGCGACGATGCGACGCCAAATAAAGAGTTTGTCCGGCGAAAATACCTTAGACGAAGAGTATTTAGAGGATTTGCAAGCAGCGCTTCGTGACGAAACAATGCCCGATGTGGACAGGCTCGAAGCCTTATATCAAGAGGTCGATATCGCCTTGCCGTTGCTTGTGCGGTGGAGATTCGCAGATGTTGAGGATTTTCACAAGTCGATCACAAGCAATAGGCGCCTTCACCTGCAAGTTGAAATTGAACGTTGTGAAGCTAGAATTCAGGAACGTCGGCGGAAGCAAAAGACTATAAGTGAAAGTCGACAAGCGGCTATAAACATACTGGAGACGTCCGGTGCACTTGACGAGTTTACTGAAATACAAAATGCTTATACAGCCAAGAAATCAGAAGTGGAATCGCTAGACAGGCGTCTGAATCTGATTCGGCAACTCACCGGGGGCAAATCTGAATTAAAAGGCGAACGTCCGAAACTATTTCAGAGATTGCAACGTAATATTGAGGATGCAAAAGCTAGGATAGATAGAGCTATGTCGATTTTTCGTGAAATTAGCGCAGAACTCTACATGGAACCCGGGGAACTTCGAATCCAAGAAACTGAGAATGGCCCAAAATTTGAACCGAAGTTGAAATACGAGGGCGCTCATGGTGGTGTGTACAACATGTGCATATTCTGCTTCGACTTGACGATGGCGGTCTTGAATGCTGAGCTAGGACGAGGTCCGGAGTTTCTTGTGCATGATAGTCATTTATTTGATGGGGTTGAGTCACGGCAGAAAGCTAAAGCCTTGGAGATGGCCCACAAAATGTCCAAGCAATACGGATTCCAGTATATCGTATTACTTAATAGCGATGAAGTGCCGTATGATGAATTTAACGAAGACTTCGATTTTAAGTCCTATATTAATCCAGAAAGACTTTTCGATATTGAGGGCGGTGGCCTATTTGGAATTCGATTCGAGATTCGAGATGTGGAGCGGGACGAAGTCGAGTGATGTCGTCGATCGCCGTAGTGGGCTGAGTAGAAAGGGCGGCCCATATGCGACGCAGCGTGAATTGTTTTTTGAGTTTCCGGGGGTAGTGTATTCTTTCGGGACTTCATCGTCGCCGCGCTCCCCATCCGAAAAAAAAGATCTATCCGCTGGTTTTCACGCTGGATGATATTCTGACGCTTCGGCAAGCCCCGGCACGAATTGCTCGCCCGCGACTACTTCCATCGACGTTGCGCCGCGCAGATCGCTGCCGTAGGGTTCGCATTGTCCGCCCAAGTGTTCCGCGAGGAATTTTTCTGCTACCGCCCAGAACGAAATCCAATTCTCCGCTCGGCGATAGTCGTGCTGCTCGTCTGGGTAGTAGAGATAGGTCAGCGGCGCGCCGCGGGCCTTCGCCTTGGCGACAAACGGATCGGCCTGGGTAAGGTGCGGAATGATTTAATCCTGTCCTCCACTCCGCCGACCGGAGGTCTCCCCATTTCGCGCAACCTCTCCTGGGATTTGTTCGAGCGCAATCCCGAAGCCATTCGCACTCACGCGCCAAATCAGAATTCAGCGCTACATCGAGAGGCGTTTTGTCAACCAAATACGGGTTAAATCGCGTGGCTAAGTTCTGTAGTCACGAGTGCAACGGTCTTGCGCTATGGGTAAAGGCGGCATTATGTCGCGATGCTCTCCGCCCGCGATGGTCTCGTTCTGGACGGAAATGCGAAGCGCAGCTTCCGGAGCAATTGCGTTGCCAGGTACAACCTCGTAACGAAAGAATAGGTATATCTGTGTTTATCGGTCTCCATCTGTGGTTAAGAAACGTATTGCCGCACTCCCTCGCCACCCCCCCAACGAACATCGTGCAACCCCATGTTCCCGCATTCGCCACGCATACCCTGTGTCGCCAACGCTTACGGCGAATACATCCCGATTTTCATGCGCCTTTTTCCCAGATCGAACCGGGTGCACCCCCCCTTGAATCGTCAAAAAAAATTTCACGACACCCCCCACCACTCATCAATACCCCTCATTTCGCGTGGCTACGTGCTGGAGTTGCGAGTGCAACGCGGTAGCCTTAATGGTAACGGCTGTTGGCGTGCGGCTTGGGTATAAATACACATCCCCCTAAATCCCCCTTCCAAGGGGGACTTTCAAGGAGTCGCTATCGATTTCATTCTGGACGGCTCTTAAGTCCCCCTTGGAAGGGGGATTTAGGGGGATGTTGCCCGGGTGAGTTGTGGAGCTTATTAAATATCCAACTCGTTACAAAGTTTCCACTTGGTAACGCGCTCTTGAAAAGCTCTGCTTTGTTCTTTGGATAGAACTACTCCGGCCAAACCGGCGCGAGCAGGATAGTGATATTCACCGGGCCGGGTTGGTCTACCTTCACGCGCGTGATCAGTCGTTGGATGCCTATATTTGTTTTCTCGGGTGTGGGCCGTTCGGCGGATTCGGCGGTGAAGCTTGCGCCTTCAGGTTTGTGGATTTTGGCCTCGAGTTGTTTGCCGTCCAGCGTGAGCAATGCGGCGCCGTTGTCCTGGATTTCTATCATGGCGTCGGTGGTCATGCCCCAGGCGATTTCGCAGGGTTTGAGTATGTTGAACTCATCGCGGATTTGTACGAATCGGCTCCCAAGATAGAGCGCTACCCTCCGTGTAGTTTTGTCTGAAAATTCGGGATAAGCGCTGGTCAGGTCGATGGACACTGATCTGATGTCTTTCGCTCCGGACATATCGAGGATTTTTGCAGTGGCGTTTTCGTCCTGGTTTTTTCCGTTGATCATGGGGACGTTGTGGCTGGCGGAGTTGAGTCGGTAATACTGCCAGCGTTTGCCGCCTTTTTTCTTGTCCCAGTATCCGGGGAGGTTGTAATCGTCCGAGCCGAGGTCGCGGGCCCAGCGCACGCCGAGTGCATCGAGTTCGAAGTTGCCGAGGTCGAGGTGGCCGTGGTTGACCTGGTTATAGCCGCCTTTGACGCCGACGAAGAGCGCGTTGGGATCGTTCCACGCGCTGCGCATGACGATGATATCCACGGGACTGCGGAACCAGCGTTCGAGGTCTGGCGCGGCGGCTTCCTTGCCCGTTGGCGCGACGTACCAAACGAGGTGCTCGGCGCTGGCGCGGCCGTGGGCGAGCACGGCGTGTTCCGCGTCGCTGATGACGGAGTCGTTGTATTTTTGCGCGAGCCAGAACATGCACGGCATGGGGCGCCGCTTGCTGCGTTCGCCGCTGTCGGCGTAGTTCAGGAACAGGCCGGTTGGGCCGGTGGTGTAGTTGGGGAAATGGCCAGTGACGCGCAGGCCGGGCATGTCGGACAGGCCGAAGTCCGTGCCGAGCGCGGTGTCGAGCGCGCAGATGCCGTAGGCGGTGTAGCGCGTGGCGTAGCTCCAGTAGCCGGGGCCTTCCATCCACGCGCCATCGGGGTCGTACGCGCGCAGGGCTTTCGGCAAGGACGCGACCGCGCGCGGGATGATCGATTGCGCGTACTGCGGGTCGGTCTCGGCGATGGCGAGCGCGCCGATGAGCATGCCGGCGTTGCAGACCTGGTTCCAGTTGAATTCGGATTCGGTCCACCAGCCGCCTTTGTCGTAGATCGCGATGCCGGGTTTGAGTCCTTTCTCGATTAGCGCGGTGCGGATTTTTGCGCGCGAGCCTTCGCTGAGCGCGTCGTAGATCCAGTCGTAGCCAACTGCGACCGCGTGGGTCATTTCCGCGGTATCGAGAAAATGCGGCGGGTTCCAATCGGGAAACGCACAGACCGTGAGGAGGTTCGCTTCGACGGCGTCGGCGTACTGCTTCTCCCCCGTCCACCGCCACGCGAGCGCGAGCGGGTAGATGCGATCGAGGCATGCGCGGCTGACCTGGAGGAGGCGCGGACCGATGAGTTTGTGTTCCAGCGGCGGCGCGGAGAGTGCTTTGTCGGCTTGTTCTTTTACCTCTGCGGCGTAGCGCTGGAGTGTTGTATCGGTTTCGTAGGCGGCTTTAAGTTTGGCGAGGCCGTCATTGAGGAGGATCAGGCGCGGGTGGTTTGGGGTCAGGGTGTTCAGGACGGTTGCTTCGTTGGTTGCTGCGAAGGCGGTGGACAAAATGGACAGTGTGGACGCGAGTAGGGAGAGCGTTGTTAGGCGTGGGTATTGAGATCGATTTTGCATTGCGTTTGCTCCGATCCAGTGCAACAGACGGTCCGAATTTATATGGACTGCACTCAGAGAGTCCACGCAGTCCACAATGTCCATTCTAGTCCATACGAACTTCAACGAATCGTCGGTTTGATGACCGCGGTGCCGGTGCCTTCGTAGGCCTTTATCAGTTTATCGAACATGGCGTTGTCTTCATAGGCGCCGACGATCGCTCCGCCGGACCCCGCGAATTTTGCGCTCGCTCCGACGGACCGCGCGCGTTCGACAAGGTCGATGTTATCGTCGGAGAGGCGGAATAACGTGCGGCGAAGATCGAAGTTTTTGTTGAGGATGGGGCCAATTTCGTTGCCGCGATTTGCGATCAGGAGGTCGTGTACCTGTTGCGCGTAGGATGCGAATTCTTTCATGGCGTCGACGACGATCGGATCGCCGTTGCGCCAGCGTTCGCGGATGTTGTTGTGGAAGACTTCGGAACCTTCGGCGAGGCGCGTGCGGTAGGCGATATAGAGTTTCGGCAGAAGTTTTGGATCGAGTTCGGCGTAGTTGCCGTGGCCGCGCTTCTCCATGAGCGCGCGATCAAAGTCCATGAACACGCAGCCTTGATACACCTGGATTACGCGGTCCTGTAAACCGGCGGAAATGCCGAGTTCTTCGGTCTCGACGCTGAGGATCAGGTTCGGCAATATCTCGCGCGGGATTTCGACGTCATAGAATTCGAGCAGACACTTCATGGTCGCCGTGACAAGCGCGCTGGAACCCGCAAGGCCGACGTGCCGTGGAATCGTCGTGCGGTAGCGCACGGAGAAGTTGCGGTTGGCGAGCTTGATGCCTTCGCGGTCGCAGTAGTCCACGAACTTGCGGATGGCGGCTTTTACCAGCCGGATAGCGCCGTAGTAGCCGAACTGCTTCACGTCATCGACGAGGTCGCGCACGGACGCGTAGCTGGAACGGTCGCGCAGGCTGGGTACGATTTCGACTTCGGGGTGCTCGTAGAGCGTGACCTTCGCGCCGAATTCGGCCATGGTGAAGCTGATAGTCTTGCCGAAATAGCCGTCGGACGGATTTCCGATGAGGCCCGCCCTCGCATAAGCTGTTGCTTCACAAGCCATTACGTCGCTCCCCATAGCGTATACGCATTGCAAAGCATACGGGCGCGGCCTGTCGCAGTTCAAGTTGCTTGGAATAAGAATTGTTGTTAGGATGCGGAGGCGGTCGGGAATATTCCATTGGCCCTTCCGCTTTCCTGTCTAACCACCTCGAGAGTAAGCTTGGATAAACTCGACATTCCACCCGTTCCCCGCTCCCCAGAGTTTGAAAAACTCGTGCTGGAGCATATGGATATGTTGTACGCCGTCGCGCTTCGCCATACCCGGAACCCGGCGGATGCCGCTGACCTGACCCAAAACACCGTCTTGAAAGCGCTACGGTTCCACGACAAGTTTGAGCAGGGTACGTATATCAAGGCCTGGCTGCTCACCATTCTCCGTAACACCTACATCAACGAATACCGCCGGAAAGCGCGGCGACCAGCGACGGTGGAGTTGAATGGCACTGAACCCGCGCCGGACACCTCACCCGACCCCGGAGTACGCTATGAACCGTCGCGCCGAAGCGCTAAGGAATTGATGGAGCTTTTGGACGACGAAGTGCGCAAGGCCATCGAAGAGCTCCCGTCTGACTTTCGAGAGGCAGTCATTATGGCGGACATCGAGGACCTGTCGTACAAGGAAATCGCAGACCGCATGCAATGCCCGCTGGGGACGGTGATGTCCCGGCTTTTTCGAGGCCGGAAGTTGTTGCGTGACCGGCTAAAGCAATATGCGAGCGAAAAGGGATTGTTGGAGCACGGGAAGAGTAAGGTACCGGTCGCATCTCTGGAGATGTAATTTATAA
>Ga0163150_10006099_pt1 | contig 14963 bp, 11 predicted proteins | sample OliLakLV19P2IB_FD_148628 | JGI IMG/M metagenome (GOLD analysis project Ga0163150, IMG submission 148628) | Freshwater microbial mat bacterial communities from Lake Vanda, McMurdo Dry Valleys, Antarctica - Oligotrophic Lake LV.19.P2.IB | ecosystem: Environmental > Aquatic > Freshwater > Lake >...
CACCACCACCACCGCCGCCACCGAAGCCGCCGCGACCACCGCCGCCGCCGCCGCCCTCGGTCTTCGGGCGAGCCTCATTGACGTTCAAGGTACGGCCTTCGTACTCCTGACCGTTGATCGCCTCGATTGCCGCGCGAGCCTCGTCGTCGTTGGACATCGTGACGAACGCGAAACCGCGCGGACGGCCCGTCTCACGGTCGTTCACCACCGCCACCTCATCGACCGTGCCGTGGGCGCTGAACAGGTCGCGAAGCGTGTCCTCCGTGGTCTTGAAGGACATGTTCCCAACATAAATCTTCATGGCAACTCTCCAAAAGGCGTGGCACTCGGCACTCTTCGATTGGGTTTTTCTGGAGAGGAGCCTGGGCGTCACGAGATGTTGAAAGACCGACGACTATCGTCGATCGACAACCCCATTATCCCACAAGTGAAACGGGTTGTAAAGTGGTATGTGGAAAACCCAAAAAGCTGCAAATCCTATGTAAGCGGTGGCCATTCTCGGTACTTTCCCGCAGGGACTTACCGCACGAATCACCGGCCATCGGAAAGCGCTTTTGGGAGGCCGTCTGACCTCCGTTCATGGATGGGTTCAGCGCGGTCCTGACGCTCCTCTTAAAAGTGCCTGATGCCATTGAACCACGAAGACACGAAGGGCACGAAGAAGAGGGATTATTGAACTCAAACTTGATCCTGCGATGCCATCGGCTTCGTGTCTTCGTGCCTTCGTGTTTGATTTCATTGCGACAAAGCCTCTCATTCCGCGAACAGTTCGCGGAAGAACTCCTTCATCGCCTCCCACGACCGGCCGTCCGCCTTCGCCTCGTAGGCCGAGCCTTTGCTGGGGTCGGTGCCGGCCTCCTTCTGCGTGAAGCTGTGCACCGCCCCGCTGTAGTGAACCATCTGCCAGTCGAACTTCGCGGCCGTGAACTCCTTCATGAACGCGGCGACCTGCTCGGTTGGGACAAACGGGTCATCGGCGCCGTGCAGCACAAGCACCTTCGCCTTCTTCTCCTTCGGCTCGACCGGCAGCGTCGCGTCGAGGCCGCCGTGGAAGCTCACCACCCCCGCCACATCGGCCCCCATCCGCGCCAGCTCGAGCACGCCGGTGCCACCGAAGCAGTAGCCGATGGCGGCGATGCGTTTCTGGTCGACATTGGGTTGCGATTGCAGCACCGCCAGCCCCGCCGCCAGCCGCTCGCGGAACAGCGTGCGGTCGCCCTTGTATTTACCGGCGAACTTCGGGGCATCGGCGCGCGTCGCGGGGCGCTCGCCCTTGCCGTAGATGTCCAGCGCAAACGCCACGTAGCCCAGCTCGGCGAGCTGCCTGGCGCGGCCCTTCTCGTAATCGGTCAGCCCCATCCATTGATGCACGATCAGTACGCCCGGCGTCGGCCCCTTCACCTTCGCAGGGTCGTACGCGACGAACCCTTCCATCTCGACGCCCTTGTCCGTGTAGGTGATCGCTTTGGTCACTACCTCGGCGGAGGCGATGCCGGTGAGCAAAAACGCGGACACGAAGACGGTGAGCACGCAGGCCGTTCTCATGGTGTTCCTTTCGATGGAGGAGAACATTCAATGGTACACCGGCCAAGCGGCAAAAAAAACACGCCGCGGTCGTGTCGACCGCGGCGCGCGATGCAAGTTTCAAATTGAAAGTGGACCGTTCAGCGGCGAAGGGCCACGTGCCTGCGCCGCCAGTACCACGCGCCCGTCATGGCCGCGACCGCCGCCAGCATGGCGCTGCCTGGCTCGGGGATCGGCTGCATGGCGGAGCCCTGCGGGGTCGGATCGCCCGGCGGTCCGGGCGGATCATTCGGCGGCGTCAGGCCGGTCAGGTGAAACTCAACGACGCCCAGCTTGCTTGAGCCCTCGCGCGACCCGCCGGGCAAGCCCACGCTGGTCATGCGAACGGCCCACCTGCTCAGATCGAACATCGAGAGTGAAAGATCGGTCGTGTCGTGGTCGAGAAAAAAGTCGGCGGCCTGGATGTCGTTGGCGCCGATGCCGGAAGAACCGAACTCAATGCCGACGTCGAAGGGGCCAGGCGTGCCGCCGCCGTTGACATTCGCGTTGCCGACGCTGGTCACGTCATCATCGCCGATGGCTGTTTCATTCACCCACGGCCCCGTGATGGTCAGCCCGGGCAGGATCGACTCATCGATCACTTGCAGGAACACCGCGCGGAGGTCGCCGATGTTCGGGTTCACCTGGACCTCGACATGGCCGCTGATGACGCCGCCGGCATCGTCGAGGGTGATGATCACGAGGGCGTCGTCGCCGGTGAACTTCTGGAGCGTCAACTGCGCAGTGATGCCGATGGCGGGACGGGCGAAGAGCAGGACCGCGAGAGCTGCAATCATCAGGCTGCGCAGATGCATCGAATGTCGCACGGCCACTCCATGGAAAAGGGTTCTCGCCGGTCGGCTAATCGGACGGTTCCTTCGTTTTCATCGGCCAATCGGCGAAGCGACTTATGCGGGCAATCCATCGGTCCTCGATGGTGCCACGGGTCGGCCCGGCGACCCGTGAACGACACGGGTCGCAAAGCCGACCCGTGGCACCATGCAACCGCCCCGCCACCGCGAATCTCTACAATCGGCGGCATGTCCATCCGCGTCAGCCACATCGACTTCCGCGTCCTCCACATGCACACGCGGATGCCCTTCAAGTACGGCATCGCCACCCTCACCGCCCTGCCGCACCTGATCGTCACGCTCGACGGGACGATCGACGGTCGAGCCGCTCACGGCTTCGCATCCGACGGCTTGCCCCCCAAATGGTTCACCAAGGACCCGGCTACAACCTTCGAGGATGACTTGCGCGACATGCTCGAAGTGATCCAACACGCGGCGGCGATCGCTTGTGAAGTCGTCGAGGCCGAAACCGTCTTCGACCTCTGGCAGCAGGTCCATTCGATGCAGATGCGATGGTCGGCGGGCACCTACCCACCACTCCTGGCGAACCTGGGCGTGAGCCTGATCGAACGGGCGGCCATCGATGCGTTCTGCCGGGCGAAGGCGTCGCCCTTCTCGCGGGTGCTGCGCAGCGGTGAACTCGGCACTCGCCTCGGCGACCTGCACCCGGAGCTGCACGACCGCCAACCCGCTTATTTGCTCCCCGCCGAGCCGCTGCGCTGCATCATCGCGCGTCACACCGTCGGGCTTGCCGATCCGCTGACGGAAGCCGACATCGACGCGAGCGAACGCGTCAACGATGGCCTGCCGCAGTCGCTCGAAGCGTGCATCGCTGCCTACGGGTTGACGCATTTCAAGGTGAAGCTCTGCGGCGACGCCGTGAAGGACGCGGCGCGGCTGCGGGGCATTGCCGGGCTGCTCGGTGACCGAAGCCCCACCTGCGCCTTCACGCTCGACGGCAACGAACAGTACCGCCAGGTCGAGCCTTTTCAACGGCTGTGGAGCGCGCTCGTCGCCGAGCCGTCGCTGGGCGCATTGATGTCACGGGTGCTGTTTGTGGAGCAGCCGTTCCACCGCGACGCGGCACTGACCGATGCGCTGGGGCGCGAGCTGCGGGCCTGGCGCGACCGGCCGGCGATGATCATCGATGAGTCGGACGGCGCCATCGATAGCGCCGCTGTCGCCCTTCGCCTCGGCTACAGCGGCACCAGCTTCAAGGCATGCAAGGGCGTCTTCAAGGGCGTCGCCAACGCCTGCCTGCTCGAGCACCGCCGGCGGAGCGATCCCGCCGCGCGTTACATCCTCAGCGGCGAAGACCTCGCCAACGTCGGCCCCATCGCCCTGCTTCAAGACATCGCCGTCGCCGCGAGCCTCGGCATCGGGCACGTCGAGCGCAACGGCCATCACTACTTTCGAGGCCTTTCAATGTGGCCATCAAACGTGCAGGATGCGACGCTCGCCGCACACGGCGACATTTATCATCGCCACCGCGCCGGATTCCCGACGCTCCGCATTGAGCACGGTGGCGTCGACATCGGCACCGTCGTCGATGCCCCGTTTGGCTGCGCGGTCGACGTGAACCCCGGCGTGTTTACCGCATTGGGCGATTGGCGATTTGACTCGTTGCGGGCATCATCGCCGCCGCGGCGTTAAACCGCTCGAGCGCTCATTCCGCCAGACCATCGGGCACAGCAAGCTGGGCCAGCGATTACCCCGCCTCGCCCATTGCGTTGTCCGCCCACTGCATCGCCTGTTTGTAGCTGTCGGCGACCAGGGCGTCCGCCAAGCCGAGCATCTTGCCCGCAAGGGCGGCCCGTTTGAAGTCGCCGCGCTCGCACGCATGGACCACGAGCAGGAGCTTGCCCAGGGGTGTGCTGCCGCCCATGAGCGTCGCCTTGATATCGTTGGCCAGCGAAAGGTCCTTGAGGATTTCGGACATCGGGCGGTCGACCAGCGCGTCGATCGCCGAGAGCAGACCCAGGAGGAACAGGTCGAGGTCACTGTTCTTTGCCTTCAGCGTCACTCCGAGCAACTCGCAGAAGCGGGCCCGAACCAGGCAGACGCGGGCCAGCTCGGCCGGCTTGTCCTCGCTTAGACAGGTCACCGCCACCAGCGACCCCCACTGCTTAAGCTTCTGCTCGCCCAGCAGGGCCATGGCCTGTTTGATCGACGCGACCGGCTGCGGCAATCCCACCGCCGATGAGTTGAGGTAGCGCAGCAGCTTCACCGAGAGCGAGACCTCGGTTCTGATCGTCTCCTCAACTCGACCGAATTCAAACGGCATGGCGGTCAGCTCCTTGATGAGCCTCAGGTATTGATGTTTGGCGCCAACGAGCGGCTTGGCGCTGACGACCTCCGGCTTACAGAAGAAGTAACCTTGGAAATAGCGGCAGCCGATCCGTCTCATCTGCTCGAACACTTCGTATGTCTCAACCTTCTCGGCAAGGAAACTCAGGCCCGGGCGGCGGTGTTGATCGACGATCGCGTGGCAGGTGGCGAGGTCGGACTGCATCACGTCCAGTTTGACGAGGTCGGCGATCTCCAGCAGCGGCGCATACTCGGGCGAAAACACAACGTCGTCCAAAGCGAGAAAGAATCCGGCCTTCTTGATGCGACGACACCCCTCGATCAGCTCCGCGTCGATGACCACGTCTTCCAGCAGCTCAATAACGGTTTGGCGCGGCGGAAGCACGCCGTAGCTGTCGTTGAGCACGAGGTCGCGAGGGAAGTTGACGAACGCGAGCTTGTCGCCGACAAGCTCGCGGAGGCCGATGACGTTCAAGGTGTTGTCAACCGTGCGCAGCGTGGCCTGATTGGCGTCGCGGTGGTCGGCGCTATTCTTCTCGCCCGAGCGGAAGAGCAGCTCGTATCCCATCACCACGCGCTGGGCATCGAAGATCGGCTGCCGTCCGACGAAGACGGATCGCCCGGCGCCACCGCCGGGGGGCGACTGCGCTGAACCAGGCGACGAGGCGGCGGGTTGGGTCGAAGGGCCGCTCTTAACGGGTATTTTGGTGGCTTGCATGAAGTCCTCAGGATGAAAAACGATCAGGCCGGTCCGGCCGTCTGGCGCGCTTCGCACGCCGACTCACACAGCCGAGTCAGCTCCGCGGCCCGCGCTTTCAGGGCGTCAATGCTCGCGCTGGTGCGGACGTCCTCGTACAGCTTGCTGGCCACGTCGCTGATCCCCGGGAAGCCGTACCCTCCTGCCGATCCACGCAGGTCCAGGCACATTTTCTCGAGAATAATGCGGTTCTCGGTGCCTTGAATAAGCGATCCCAGTTGCTGCGCCTGCTTCTCGAGCCGAGCGAGAAAAGAAAGAATCAGCGGGCGCATCTGCATGTTCGACCAGTGATTGCTCAGCAGCGCTTTCGTGGAGGCCGCGGCCGTGGCGGGCAGGTGCTCCCCCAGCCAGCCGGCAAGGTCGTCAAATGCGTAGGGCTTCTTGATCACCAGCGTGGCGCCGCGGGCCAGCGCCGCCTTCTCTGTCTCGGCCGTTCCATCGACGCTGAGGACGATGATCGGCTTGGTGAAGCCATTGGCTCGCAGCATCTCCACCAGCTCGATACCGTTCATCCCCGGCAACTGCGCCGACGTGACGACGGCTTCAAGCGGCTGCGCTTCGCTCATCTCCAGGGCCGCCAGCGCCTCGGTGGCCTTGAGGATTTCCACGCCTGCATTCTTGAAATGAAACGTCAGGAGCTCCAGGTCGTCGACGCAGTCCTCGACGTACAGCAGCCGGTGATTGAACGGCGCCAGCGCGAGGCGCTGCGTGTCCGTCTGCGACGCGGGCAACGACTTGACGAATGCGCTCATGACGATCGGATGATTGAAATGCACCCCCACCTCATGTATCCGGCCGCGCACGTGACGGCACCACTTGACCACCGCGGCAATCACCGCCGTCTGGTTTTTCACGGTGCGAAGGAAAACCTCGCAGCGGCTCTTGTCGTGAACGTAGGCCCCGTGGAGGAAGCTCATCCCGGTTCGGCTAAGGTTCCGCGGATGGATCAAATAGGATGCCACCGACCCGCCGGGCTGATAGACCTTGGTCACCACGCCCGACGGCATCTCGAAGGGCACGCGATTATCGCTGCGCAGGTTGCCGAAACGGGCCTCGTCGGCCGTTTCATCGAGCGCCTCCATCAGTTGATGGCGCTCGTTCTCGCTAAGCTTGAGCGTGTCAATCCAGTGTTGCTCCGCTTGACGCACGTGGCTCTCCTTCTTCACCGGCCAATGGCGGGTCCCTGCCCTTGCACTATCGGCGGGATCCACGATCTGGTGAAATGAAAAGGAGCGCGAGGAACCTGAAAATGATGCGGAAAAACGTGGGTAACGCTTACATATGCCGCTCATCAAAACTCAATCATGCACCTCGACAACCTCCGCCTTCAGCGTCTGCGTGTCCAATAACGCGACCGTGCAGCGGTCCGTCAACCATCCGCAACACTCGCCCGGGTTCAGAAAGAGCTGGCCGGCCTTGGTTTCGTTCACGACCTCGTGAGTGTGGCCGGTGATGATCACGTCCGCGTCCGCATAATCGGCGGGCTTCAGCCAATCGATGAAATGGTGCATCACGATCTTCCGCCCGCCGATTGTCAGCTTCATCGGACCGTCGACGATGCCCGGGAGCACCGCCTTGAGGCCCTTGCGCTCGCCGTCGTTGTTGCCGTAGATGCAGTGCAGCGGGATCGTCAGCATGGCCGGGGCGATCAGCTTCGCCGCGAAAGGCGCCACGTAATCACCTGCATGAAGCACGGCGTCGACCTTCAGCCGCTGGAAGAGCGCAACAGCCCGGCGGAAGGTTGGGAGCCGGTCGTGTGTGTCACTGATGATGCCGAGTTTCATGCGAAATGTTCTGGAGGTTGGGCGGGAAAGGATTGACCCACAGGCGGGCGTGCTGATCCCGGCGCCAGTCGCCGGCCGCCCGGTAATCCTACAATACCACGATGGCTCTTTACGCTTTCCATCGCGTGCTCATTGTCTTCGCAATCCTGTTCGACTTCGCGTTTACGGTCTTCTGCATCCGCAGGTACAACCGCAGCGGCGGCGCACTGGACCTGGTCTGGGCGGCCCTCGCTTCGTTCATCACGGTCGCCTTCGTGTATTACCTCGTGCTGTTCAACCGCAAGGTCAACCGTCTGCGCATCACCCTGGCGGCCCGGGCTGTCTTGTGTCCCCGCTGCGAGTACGACCTGCGCGGCTCGCTCGCCACCGACACCATCGCCTGTCCCGAGTGCGGCGAGCCGATCACCGACGAGTTCCGCCGCAAAGCCGCCGCCGCCGCGTAAGCCGCTCGCGGCTTCGCACCTCCCCCTCTATCATCCCCTCATGTCCCCCCGTCTCGCCCAACTTCAGAAGCTCCACGCCGCCGACCCGAGCGACCCCTTCCTCACCTACGGCATCGCGCTGGAACTCGGCAAAGCCGGCCACCTCGACGACGCCATCGCCTGGCTCGACAAGACCCTGGCCGCCGATGCGAAATACTGCTACGCCTATTTTCAAAAGGCGAAGATGCTCGGCGAGAAAGGCGAGGATGAGGCGGCCCGCAACGTACTCAAGGAAGGCATGATGGTCGCCACATCGTCCGGCGACGCCCACGCGGCCTCCGAAATGGCGCAATTGCTCGAGAGCATCGTGTAACCCGGGCCTGCTGATTCCAGCAACCCCGCCGCATCTTCGCGTCCAACTCGTGCAGCCCGTAGCCTTGAGACGGCTGCCATCAATACCAGATAATTGCATTGCCGACGGGTTCAGGTTCCTCTCGATAGACCGGAAGACACCTATGCACATGTCGCGCCTCCATGGCTTGCCGAGGCTTCACGCGGCATGGCTGATCGCGGTCGTCGGCCTCGCGGCGTCAACCGCGAAGGGGGAAGCGCTGCCCGCCGATCAGGTCGAGTTCTTCGAGAAGAAGATAAGGCCGGTGTTGGTGGCCCACTGCTACGAGTGCCACTCCGCCGAGTCGGCGGCAAGGAAGAAGCTCAAGGGCGGGTTGCTGGTCGATCGCGCGGCCGGTTTGCGGATGGGCGGCGACACGGGGCCGGCGGTGGTGCCCGGCAAGGCGAAGGAGAGCCTGCTGCTAAGTGCCCTGCGCTGGGAGAAGGACCTGGAGATGCCGCCGAAGCAGAAACTGCCTGCGGAGGTGATCGCGGATTTTGAGAAATGGATCGAGATGGGGGCGCCCGACCCGCGCCAGGATGATCCATCGGCCGCGCCGGCGAAGCGCGTGGTCGATGCGGCGATGGTCTCTGAAGGCAAAAAGCAGTGGCCCTTCACCCGGCTCATCGAGGTTGCGCCGCCGGCGGTGAAGAACACGGCATGGGCGCAGACCCCAATTGATCGCTTCATCCTTGCGAAACTCGAACTGAAAGGCATCGCGCCGAGCGCCGCGGCGAGCAAAGTGAAGCTTGTTCGCCGGGCGTATTACGACCTGTGGGGCCTGCCGCCGACGCCTGCCGAGGTGGACGCGTTCGTGAACGACAAGTCGCCGCAGGCTTACGCGTTGCTGATCGACCGCCTGCTCGCCAGCGACCGCTACGGCGAGCGCTGGGCCCGGCACTGGCTCGACGTCGTGCGCTTCGCCGAGAGCGGCGGCTACGAGTTCGACAATAACCGCAACGGCGCGTTCCACTACCGCGACTTCGTCATCAAGGCCCTCAATGAAGACATGCCGTACGACCAGTTCATCCGCCTGCAACTGGCGGGCGACCTGATGAAGCCGGGCGACTTCTGGTCCACGGCCGCGTCGGGATACCTTGTCGCGGGACCTTATCCTGGACAGACGACCGCGAAGACGCTGGAGATCATCCGCTACGACCACCTCGACGACATGATCTCCACCGTCGGCTCGTCGATGCTCGGCCTGTCGCTGGCTTGTGTGCGGTGCCATGCTCACAAGTACGACCCGATCGCGCAGGAGGATTACTACAAGCTGATCGCGGCCTTGGCGAAGACCGATTCGGCGGAGGCGAAGGTGGATCCGAAGCCGGATGTGTATCAGAAGGCGAAGGCGGAGTTCGACGCGGCCCATGCCCCGCTGGTGGCGGCCGCGGAGAAATTCGAACGGGAGCAGTTGCCCGGAAAGGTTGCGCAGTGGTTCGCCAAGGCCGCGAAACCCGGCCCCGAAACGTGGCTCGTCCTCGACATGAAGTCGGGCGACGCGAAGGCGTTCAAGAAGCTTGACGATGGCTCGCTGCTGGCCGAGGGCAAACCGGGGAAGGCGGAGGTTTACACGTTCGTCGCACAGACGCACCAGCGCGGCATCGCGGCGATCCGTGTCGAAGGGCTTGCCGATCCGTCGCTCCCCATGAGCGGGCCGGGGCGCGGCGCCGATGGTGGGTTCGTGCTGACCGATCTTGCGGTGACGGCGACGCCGGTGAAGCCCGATGCGAAACGGAAGGCCGCGCCGGTGAAGTTGAAGCCGATCGCCGCGACCAGCGAAACGGAGGCGGGCAAGCTTGCGGCCGCGGTCGATGGCGATGCGAAGACCGGTTGGACCGTTGCAGGCGGCACGCCCGGCACCCCGGCAGCGCCCGGGACACCAGCGGTGCCTGTGATTCACGGCAAGAGCGCTGCCGCCGTGTTCCACACGGAAGGCGAGGTCGGCTTCGAGGGCGGCACGAACCTGACGATCACGCTCAAGTTCGAGCGCGAAAGCAAGGCGATGGGCAGGCCGCGCATCGCCATCGCTCTCGCATCCAATGCGGCACTCGATGGCGCGTCGCAGCCGCAGCGCGACGCGGAGTTGTTGGCGGTGCTCGAACCGAGCAAGGGCGTCCTCGATGCGGATAACCGCGCCGCCGCATTGAAATGGTTCCGCGGCATCGACGCCGCCACGAACGACGTGTTTGCCGTTGTCGATACGCACACCGCCAAGACGCCGCAGCCCGCCCTGCTGCCGGTCTTCGCCGCCAGCGAGCGCGGCGGCGGCGCGGTGCACTTCCTCATCCGCGGGGAGATCGGCCGCAAGGGTCCAGCGGCGCAGCCGGGCTACATCGCGGTGCTCATGCAGCCGGCCGATGAGACGCGCTGGCTTCCGCGCGACGACAAGGGCAAGACGACGCTGCACCCGCGCATCGCGCTGGCGAATTGGATGACCGATGCCCACGACGGCGCGGGCAACCTGCTGGCGCGCGTCATCGTCAACCGCCTCTGGCAGCACCACCTCGGCCGGGGCATCGTCGCAACCCCCAACGATTTCGGCGTGCAGGGCGAGCCCGCGACGCACCCGGAGCTGCTCGACTACCTGGCCGGCCAACTCGTGCGCGGTGGCTGGACGCTCAAGGCGATCCACAAGCAGATCATGCTCAGCAGCGTTTACACGCAGGGCGGCGAGCCGAACGAGGCAGGTCTTAAGCACGACCCCGCCAACAAGCTGTGGTGGCGCCGCCCGGCCCGGCGGCTCGAGGCCGAGGCGGTGCGCGACGCGGTGCTCGCCGTCGGCGGCACGCTTGACCTATCGCTCTACGGAGACGGCACGCTCGATGAAAAAAACAACCGCCGTAGCGTGTACCTCAAAGTGAAGCGCAGCCAGTTGGTGCCGATGCTCCAGATTTACGACGCCCCCGAAGCCATTCAGAGCATCGGGGCGCGGTCGAGCACGACGGTGGCGACGCAGTCGTTGGCGATGATGAACTCGCCCTTCGTGCGCAGCCGGGCGGTGGCTTTCGCCAATCGCATCAAGCCCGCCGCCCCTGATCAGCTCGGCGCCGCGATCGATCAGGCCTATCACACCGCGCTCAGCCGGGCGCCGACGGCCGGCGAACGCGAACGCCTGATCGCCTTCGTGACCCGGCAGGCCGAGAGCTACGGTGGTCCGGCGAAGAACGGCCTCGACCTCGCGCTCGCCGATGTGTGCCAGTCGCTCATGTGTTCGAATGAGTTTGTGTACATCGATTGAATTCAGTGTCGCCATATACCGTGGCACGAACCTGCCGAGAACGACCATGTCTACCCATCCACTCTCGCGCCGCCAACTCCTCGCCCGCGCCGGCCTCGGCTGCGGCTCACTTGCGCTGACCTCGCTGCTGCATCAACAGGGCCTGCTCGGCGCACCCGCCGCGCTACCCGGCGCTGGACTTCCCGGGGCGAACCCGCTCGACCCCCGCCCCGCCCACCACGCCCCGCGCACCAAGGCCATCATCTGGCTCTTCATGACCGGCAGCCCGTCGCAGGTCGATACCTTCGATTACAAGCCCCACCTCCAGTCGCGCGACGGCCAGGCCATGCCCGGCGCCGACCCCAAGACCGGCTTCTTCACCACCAGCGGCAAGTGCCTGCGCTCGCCCTTCAAGTGGGCTCAGCACGGGCAGTCCGGTTCTTACGTCTCCGACATCCTGCCCTACACCGCGCAGCACGTCGACGACATGGCCTTCATCCACTCCTGTTACGTCACCGCTAACAACCACGCTCCCGCCTCGATGGAGCTCATGTGCGGCATCGCCCGCCCCGGGTTCCCAAGCCTTGGCTCATGGCTCACCTACGGCCTGGGGGCGACCAACCACAGCCTGCCCGCGTTCGTCGTCATGCACGAGACCAAGCCGCGCGGCGAGGATGGCATCTGGTCGCCCGGCTTCCTCCCGAAAAACCACCAACCGCTGCTGCTCGACTCGCGCCGCAAAGACACCATCGCCAATCTCACCCGCGACGCAAAGATGACCGATGCGCAGCAGCGGGCACAGCTCGACCTGCTCGCGCAAATCAACCAGGAACACGCCCAGCAACACCCGCTCGAGGGGGACCTCGCCGCCCGAATCCAGTCCTACGAGCTCGCCTACCGCATGCAGATGGCCGCCCCGGAAGCGCTCGATATCGAGCAGGAATCGAAGGCGACTAAGGAACTCTACGGCCTCGAGCGCAAGGAGTGCGGCGTGTTCGCCCGGCAGTGCCTGCTCGCCCGCCGGCTTGTCGAGCGCGGCGTGCGCTTCGTGCAGATTTTCGCGGGCAAAGGCGTCGGCGGCGACGGCAGCGTCGCGGATGTGCCGTGGGATGGCCACGACAACATCGAGACCAACCACCGAAGCTGCGGCGCGGCCACCGACTATCCGACCCACGGCCTGCTCGCCGACCTCAAGAACCGCGGCATGCTCGACGATACGCTCGTCATCTGGTCCGGCGAGTTCGGCCGCACCAGCGACTCGCAGGGATCGAAGGGCCGCGACCACAACCCGCACGCCTTCACCATGTGGATGGCGGGCGGCGGCGTCAAGGGCGGTGTCCACTACGGCGCCACCGACGACTTCGGCTACAAGGCCGTCGAGAACCGCGTCTCCGTCCACGACCTGCACGCCACCATCTTGCACCTGATGGGCATCGACCACACGCGGCTGACGTACCGCTTCAACGGCCGCGATTACCGCCTGACGGATCTCTACGGCAACGTGGTGAAGGACGTGCTGGCTTAGGGCTGGTGCGACCGGGCCGATCAAGAACACTTAAGAAAACGTTGACTTACACCAACACGTTGTCGACAACGACGCCGGCAACATCCGTCAAACGGAAGTCTCGGCCGGCATGGCGGTAGGTCAGGCGCGTGTGATCGAGGCCGAGCAGGTGGAGAATCGTTGCGTGGAAGTCGTGGACGTGGACGCCGTCCGTTGCGACGCGGATGCCGAGCTCATCGGTGGTGCCGTGTACGTTGCCGCCCTTCACCCCAGCGCCGGCGAGCCATGAAGAGAACGCCCACGAATGATGCTCGCGCCCCTTTGCATCCGCGAGATTGTTGAACGGCGTCCGGCCGAACTCCGTCGTCCACACCACCAGTGTGTCCTCCAGCATGCCGTTGCGTTGCAGGTCTTTGAGCAGACCCGCGATCGGCTGGTCGACGTTCTTCGCCAGACGAACGTGGTCGTTCATATCGCCGTGCGAATCCCAGTTGCCCGATGAGCCCGTGTCGATGAGCTCGACGAAGCGCACGCCGCGCTCGACGAGCCGGCGGGCCACCAGGCATTGCCAGCCGAACCCCGAGGTGCTGCCGCGCGGCAGGCCGTAGAGCGCGAGCGTTTCGTCGGACTCTTTCGATAGGTCGAACGCCTCCGGCGCGGCGATCTGCATGCCGAAGGCGGTTTCAAATGACTTGATGCGGGCCGCCAGCGCCGGGTCGCCGCCGCGCTGTGCGAGGTGCTCGCGGTTCAGCTCCGCCATCGCCGCCAGTTCGCGCTGCTGCCGCGACATCGGCACGCGCGGCTTGATGTTCCGCATCGGTTCGGCGCCGGGCGCGACCAGCGTGCCCTGGTGACTGCCCGGCAGAAAATCGGAAGCCCACACCTGGCTGCCCGCGTACGGCGTCTGCGGCGCGATGACGACGAACGACGGCAGGTTGCGGTTCGGGCTGCCCAGGCCGTAGCTCACCCATGCGCCGATCGACGGCCGGGCGACGTTGAACGAGCCGGTGTGCATGCCGAGCGTTGCGTTGTAATGATTCGAGTGGTCGCCGTGCATCGAGCGGATGAGCGCGATGTCATCGGCGCACTGCCCGACGTGAGGGAACAGGTCGCTGACCTGCGTGCCGCACCGGCCGTACGACTTGAACGCCCACTGCGGCCGCTTGATGAACAGCTTTTCGTAGCCGGGGCGGTTGCGCGTCTCGGGGTGGTCGAGCGTGACCTGCTTGCCGTGGTCGAGCGTGAGTCGCGGCTTGGGGTCGAACGTATCGACGTGCGACACGCCGCCGGACATGAAAAGGAAGATGACGTTCTTTGCCCGCGGCTTGTGGTGCGGCGAGCGCGGGGCGAGCGGGTCGACCGACGGAGCCGACCCATCTTCGGCGAGCAGTTGCGAGAGGATGCCGGGCATCAGCATCGACCCGGCGACCGCGGAACGGAGAAAGGCGCGGCGCGGGAGATGGGATCGAAGGTCAGGCATGGTCGTCCTGGGATTGCATCAATCGACGTACAGGAACTCGTTGCTGCCGAACATCACGCGCAGCCACGCCGCCCACGCGGTACGGACCCGATCGGCCGCCGGCGCATCATTCAGATCCGCCGCGTACTCACCGATGAACTTCATCGCGGCGGCCGCTTCCGCCTTGCTCGAGGATCGGCCGTACATCAAGTGAAACGCATGACTAATTCGAGTCGCATCATCGGGCAGCGCGGGCAGTCGCCCCGCCAGGCTCGCCGCCCTGGCGTGAACGAACGGGTCGTTCAGGAAGAAGAGCGCCTGCGTCGGCATCGTGCTGCTGTGACGCTCCGCAGTCGACGCGCTCGCATCGGGGCCGTCGAAGAGCGTGAGGAACGGGTGCCGCTTGATGCGCTGCGTCATGAGGTACACGCTGCGGCGGTTGTGGTCATACACCGCGGCGAACGGGGTGTGTTGCGTGAAGCCCCACGATTTTTCCTCGGGAAACGCGTGCCCCTCGCCGGGCGTCGCATCGAGGTCGCCGCTGACAAAGAGGATTGAATCGCGGATCTCCTCGGCGGTCAGGCGGCGACGATTGAACTTCCAGAGCAGTGTGTTTGCGGGATCGATTGATTGCGGATTAGCCTTCGACACGGTCTCCTGATTCCTGTCTCCTGACCCCTGACTCCGGACCCCTGACCCCTGCCC
>Ga0163150_10006101_pt1 | contig 14961 bp, 5 predicted proteins | sample OliLakLV19P2IB_FD_148628 | JGI IMG/M metagenome (GOLD analysis project Ga0163150, IMG submission 148628) | Freshwater microbial mat bacterial communities from Lake Vanda, McMurdo Dry Valleys, Antarctica - Oligotrophic Lake LV.19.P2.IB | ecosystem: Environmental > Aquatic > Freshwater > Lake >...
ATCCAATCACACCGTGCAGCGCACAGATCGAGGCGGCCGCGGACCTTCTGTTGAAAGCCGGTCTGCCGATCATTCACGCGGGCAGCGGCGTTGTACACGCGATGGCGTTCGCCGAATTGCAGGAACTCGCCGAGCTATTGCAGGCGCCCGTTTTGACGAGCTGGGCCGCGCGCAGTGCGTTGCCGGAAGACCATCCGCTGGCGATAGCGATGATCCACGTCGAGCTCAATCATCGGGTGCGGAACGACGCGGACGTGGTGCTCACACTGGGATCGCGGCTGGGCGAAACGGATTGGTGGGGCAAGGCGCCATATTGGCGTCAGGCATCGCAACAAAAAATGATTCAGGTTGATATTGACGAGGACATGCTTGGACTGAACAAGCCGGCAACGATCGCTGTCCTCGCGGACTGCAAGGTGTTCCTGCGCGCGTTGATTGAAGAAGTGAAATCGCGCAAACCGGCGGTTAATGGACGCGCAAACAAACTCGCGCAGTTTGGCGAGGCGCGCAGTGCCCATCTCGCAACGCTTAGGGAACGGCTGGAAGGCCCTGGGTTAAACGCGGGGCATGTCGCCCGTGCGTGTGAACAACATTTCGACAAGGACGCAATTTGTGTTGTTGACGGCGGGAACACAGCGATCTGGGCGCATTTTTACCGGACGGCCCGTGCGCCGAACACGATTTTACAGACAGCCAAGTTTGGCATGCTTGGCGCCGGTGTCGCGCAGGTGTTGGGCGCAAAGGTCGCTGCGCCGGACCGGCACGCCTACTGCATCATCGGCGACGGCGCGATGGGATTTCAGCCGCAAGAGATCGAGACGGCGGTTCGCAATAAACTCGCGGTCACGTATCTGGTGTGTTGCGATCGGCAGTGGGGCATGGTGAAGATGAACCAGCAGTTTACGCTGCAGAAGTACCGGAAGATCGTGGAAGGGTTGAGCCAGAAATTTACGTCGCTTGGCACGCTGAACGAATCGCTAGGTCCGCTGGACGCCATCAATGCCGACCTTGGCGAAATACAGTGGGACAAACTTGCGCTGAGCATGGGCGCGCATGGCGAGCGCGTAAATTCTCCGGTCAATTTGAAACCTGCGCTCGAACGGGCGAGTGCGTCCGGCGGGTGTTCAGTTATTCATTGCGACGTCGATCCCGTGACGCATATGTGGGCGCCAAGCCTTCGCGCGTTCAAGGACATGCACCAGGAGCCCGCGGGACGGTGACGGCACGTGTTACCGGAAACACGTAAGCGGACGTTGCGAGCGCGGCTGAGGAAGGGCCTCGCATGGGGACTTCTTGCGGTGGCCGTGCTATATGGTGCCGCGGTTGCCGCCTTGTACACCTTTCAGGATCGGCTCATTTTCCCGGACAGGCCCGTAAGTGATCGCACTCCTCTCGATGTCGGGATTTCCGATTTCGCTTCCGGTTTTCTTTCGGTTGAAGACCATCAATCCGAATTCTGGTACATGGAACAAGACAACGCGCGCGGCGTAGTCCTGTTTTCACATGGCCTGGGCGAGACCATGGGCGAACGCCTGGAAATGGCAAAATCGTTTTACGATCTCGGCTTTAGCATCTTTATGTACGAGTACGGCGGTTATTGGCGGAGCACCGGAAAACCTTCCGAGGTCCGTTGCTATGCAGACGTGCGCGCCGCATGGGAGCACTTGACCGGATCGTTGGGCATCCCGCCCGAACGCATCCTGGTGTTTGGCGAATCATTGGGGACCGGGCCGAGCGTCGAGCTTGCGCATACGAAAAAACCTGGGGCGCTGGTCCTGCTGAGTCCGTATACCAGTGTCACCGCCAATGCGAGCGCCCAGTATCCTTATTTTCCCGTCGGGCTTCTATTGAAGCATCGGTTCGACAATGCTTCAAAGATTGCAAAGGTTACGTCGCCGGTATTGATACTTCACGGCGTGGAGGACAATTTTGTTCCGTTTGAACAAGGACGCGCGCTTTTCCATCTTGCGAACAAGCCAAAAGAATTTGCCCGCCTTCCAGGCGGACACGGGACATTTTATGATGCCCCCGACGACTTCCGGCGCGCCGTGAGTGAATTCGTTGATCCGTTGTTTCCCCGTGTTGCGGCGCCAGCGTCTGAAATTCGAGCTAGCGAGTCCGGTGCGGTCTCATGAACTCACCGGAACTCGATGCGGTGAAGATCAGTTTCAACCCCGACACGGTTTGGGTGGTGAACCTGATTATCGCGGTTATCATGTTTGGCGTGGCACTGGATTTGAAAGCGGATGATTTCAAAAGAGTGTTGCGCCAGCCCAGGCCCGTGGCGATCGGATTGGTTGCGCAGTTTGTGTTGTTTCCTGCATTTACCTATCTACTCACGTTGATTCTGAAACCGCATCCGAGCATTGCGCTGGGCATGATCCTGGTGGCGGCCTGTCCCGGCGGGAACATGAGCAATTTTATAACCTACCTTGCCAAGGGGAACACGGCGCTTTCGGTGAGTATGACGGCGGTATCGACGTTTGCGGCAATTGTCATGACGCCATTCAATTTCGCGTTCTACGGCAAACTGAATCCGGATACCGCGACATTACTGCAAAAGGTGGATCTGCGTTCCAGCGAAATGCTTCTCACCGTCGTCATCATTCTGGGCATTCCGTTGCTGGTGGGACTTTTCGTCGCGGGCCGGTTTCCCCGCGTGGCCGGGAAGCTGCACAAGCCGTTCAAAATGCTATCCGTCGGCGGGTTGCTGTTCATTATCGTGGTGGCATTCGCGCGCGACATTTCCGTCTTCACCGCGCATATGGGCCTAATTCTTTTGGCGGTGGTTCCTCACAATGCGCTTGCCTTCACGTCGGGATATTTCGCCAGCAAGATCGCGGGGCTCTCGAAGCCGGACACGCGCGCGGTGACGATCGAAGTTGGGATACAAAACTCGGCGCTCGGCCTTGCGCTGATTTTTCAATACTTCCCTCATCTCGGCGGCATGGCGCTCTTAGCCGGGTTCTGGGGGATTTGGCACATTGTCGCGGGATTGACGCTTGCCCGTTTTTGGTCGAGAATCCCTTTTGTTTCTGCAACGGTCGAGAGCGAAATATGACCGCGGCGAAACCACTTTCCGTACTTGTGACTGGCGCGGGCGGATATATTGGTTCAGCGACGATTCGCGAGCTGGCGGAACGCCGCGAGGCGTTTTCGCGCATTGTCGCCGCGGACGTTCGGGAGATTGGGGAGGACCGCCGCATAGCGGGAATTGATTATGTCGTGAGCGATGTACGCGACGCAGGACTTGAATCGTTGTTGCGCGGTTTCGCCGCGGATACTGTCGTGCATTTGGCGTCCATCGTTACGCCTGGCAAACAGTCAAACCGCGAGTTCGAATACTCCGTGGATGTCGGGGGCACACGAAATGTTGTGGAATGCTGCCTTCGCGCGGGCGTATCGCACCTTATCGTTACGAGCAGTGGCGCGGCGTACGGGTATTACGCGGACAATGCGCAACCGTTGCGCGAGGACGATCCGATTCGCGGCAACAGCGCGTTCGCTTATTCCGACCACAAGCGCCAGGTCGAAGAAATGCTGGCGGCATATCGCGAGTCCGCTCCGCACCTTCGACAACTTATTTTCAGGCCGGGTACGATACTGGGCTCAAGCACTTCCAATCAGATCACCAGGTTATTCGAGGGCAGGGCCATTATGGGAGTTGCAGGCGCGCCGTCGCCCTTCGTTTTTATCTGGGACCAGGATGTTGTCGCGTGCGTTGTGAAGGGTATTATCGAGCGGCGGGAGGGCATCTTTAATCTCGCCGGTGACGGGGCAATGACGTTGAAGGACATCGCGGCGCGATTGAACAAAAAGTATGTCGGGGTACCACCCGTGCTGTTGTCTCTTGCATTGCGTGTGTTAAGGCGCATGAATCGGACGCCGTATGGGCCAGAGCAGATCGATTTTCTGCGGTATCGTCCGGTGCTGGCCAACGATCGGTTGAAAGATGTATTTGGATACGTTCCCGAAAAAACATCGCGGGAAGCCTTCGATTTTTATGCGCAGAGTAAGGGGTTGCTGTAACTGTGAAGCGCTTCGATGGAAAGGTAGTGGCAATTACTGGCGCAGCGGGCGGAATAGGAGCGGCGTTGAGCACGCAGTTCGCGCGTGAAGGCGCATCGATTGCGCTGCTTGATATCGATGCGACGGCGCTGCAATCCGTCCATGACGACGTGATTGCGACCGGCGCGCGGGCAATATCCGTAACGGTGGACGTGTCGAATGCATTGAATTGCATGTCGGCGATAGAGCAGGTTTGCGCGGAGTTTGGCGGCATCGACGTGCTCATCAACAACGCGGGCATCACGCATTTCAGTTTGGGAGAACTCACGTCCCCCGGTGTTTATCGCCGGGTAATGGACGTGAATTTCTTTGGCGCGGTGCATTGCACGCACGCGGCATTGCCTTCACTCATCCGACGGCGCGGCGTCATCGGCGTGATGAGCAGCGTGGCGGGCTTTGCGCCACTGTTGGGCCGCACGGGGTATTGCGCGAGCAAACACGCATTGCACGGATATTTTGAAACACTGCGATGCGAAGTCAAACGTCATGGTGTGGGCGTTACGATGGTTTGCCCGTCATTTACGCGCTCCGGGCTTGACCATCGAGCGCTGGCCGCGGACGGTTCGGTAGCGCAAGGCGGCCGAAGCGAGACAGCCTCTGTCGCAGCGCCAGAGGAGGTTGCGGCCGCGGCGATCGATGCGATTGCGCGACGGAAACGGCTGGTTGTTTTATCAGGGACCGGCAAGCTGGCATGGCTCCTGCGCAAGTTCGCGCCGGTGATGTACGATGCCATTATGACGCGGCGGTTTCGGTCGGAGTTTGATCGCGACGCGGGATGAACTGTCTGGGCGCAACCACGCGGAAGTTGGTGTTGCGGGATCGCGTAAAAAAGTCCTGCGCCACACAGTAGCCTGTGTGACGCCGGATTCTACTTCGTTACGTCTGATGCAGCGGTTTAGTTTCGCAACCGTTTCCTTATAACCAGGGAGTATGCCGCGAATGCGGCCAACATCGTGCCCAGGAGCAACCACGGGTTGACGGGTACGCTTGGAGTAAGCGTCACCTCGACGGTTGCGCTCGGACCAACCGCGACGCTGACGTTGCCAGCGGCATCGATTGCCGCGCCCGCGTCAATGCTGATGGCCAGAGTGCCTTCTCCGCTGATGCCGTTCAGGACGACTTGGCGCGCGGCGTTGCCCGTGCCTGAAACCGTCGCTGTGCCTGCTGCCGTTACAGTGCTGCTGACGGTTACCATCGCGTTATTCAATGAGACAGTGTCCGCACCGATGAATGCGACAGTGTAGTAAACCGGGCCATTGACCGTGGAGCCTGGAGCCGGATTCCCGATCAGTACGGTTGGCGGTGTGCGGTCTATCGTAAATGCTTCGCCGGCATCAAAATTGCCGTTGCCTGCGCCGACGCCGCCAAGTGGATGGTTCAAGTCGTCCACGATGCTGTCGTTGTCATTCAGCACGACTTCGATTGTCCCGTCGCCGCTTCCGGTATTCACGAGTACAACATAGTCGTCCGCGGCCACCGGCGTGACACTGACGATGCTCGCGCCCGTGACGCCGATAGTTTCGAGCGCAACGTCATCCAATCCAACGCCGGTGACATCTTCGGTAAACATCAGCGAGAAACTCACGGTTGCGTCATTGGTCGGGTTCAAACTGATCCGGCTAATTTCCGCTACCGCCGGCATGGTTCTATCCACGAGATATACTTCGCCCAGCATGTAGTTGCCGTTGTTCAAGCCGATGCCGCCGAGCGGGTTTGCCGTGACGTCGGTGATGGAATCGTTATCGATCACGTCCAGACGCAAACTTCCGCTTCCCGCGCCGGTCGACACCTGGACCGCATATTCCGAGGGTGTATTCTGTGTGACCGAAATCACGGACAATCCGGTAAGGCCGGTCGTTGGTAAGGCGAAGTCGCCGGCATTCACACCGGTGACGGGTTCCGAGAATGTAACGGTGTACCCCACGCTCGATGCATTGGTTGGGCTCGTGTCCGTCCGCACGATCGAGTTGACCACTGGCGCGTTCTTTTGCACGGTATACTGCTGCCCCGTGAAATTTCCGTTGCCAAGGCCTGGGCCGCCGATTGGGTTGGAAGCAAGGTCCGTCACCGTGTCGTTATCCACGAAGTTCAGGCGGATGGTGCCATTGTTCGTGCCGGTAGCGACGGTTACGCGGTAGCTGTCGGGGGCGTTCGCGACGATGCTGTCAATGAAGGCCCCGCTAACACCCACGGTGACAAGCGTGAAGTCAGCCGCGACCAATCCGTTGACGGCCTCGCTCAATTCAACGTCCCACTGCACGGTGGATGAATTAGTTGGATTCACACCCACGCGCGTAATCGCGGTGACGGTCGGCGCAGTCTTGTCTACGGTGTAGATTTCACCGTTGAAGTCGCCGTTGCCGTTGCCCGTGCCTCCGAGCGGATTGTTCACGGCGTCGCGAATCGAATCGTTGTCGTCAAGCTGGAGCAGGACGGTTCCATTGCCAGTGCCCGTGCTCACGGATACGGTATACGTGCTCGGAGTGAGTTGTGTGCGCGATAGGACCGATGCACCCGTGACGCCCGTTGTGACGAGATCGAAGTCGCCGGCATTGACGCCTGTCACGTCTTCGTTGAACGTCACCGTGTACTGAACGGTCGCGGCGTTTGTCGGGTTTGCATTCGCGCGCACGATGGATTGGACGGTTGGCGGCGTGTGGTCGATGTTGTACACCTCACCCGTGGTGAAGATACCGTTACCCAGGCCCGCGCCACCCAGCGGATTGCCGCTGATGTCGTCGATGGAGTCGTTATCATCGAGATCGAGCCGGATCGTTCCGGATCCTGATCCCGTATTCACGGTGATGGTATAAGTATTTGGCGTAAGGACCGTGCGGGACACGATCGACGCTCCCGAGACGCCAGTTGTCGTGAGCACGAAGTCACCAGTTCCGACGCCGGACACATCTTCACTGAACATAACAGTGAAATTTACCGTCGGTGCAATGGTAGGGTTCGCATCAGCGCGCACGATTGAGGACACCATGGGGAACGAATTATCGATGATGTAACTTGTCGGGGACGCGGCACCTTCGAAGTTATTGCCGGCGATATCCTTCACATTTGTTCCGATAATAATATCAATCGTCCCGTCCGCGTTTGGATTGCTTGGAGTAATTGTCACCGTGTAGTTGGGATCGGAGCCGGACACGGATTTGGTTGCGCCGCCCGCGAGAGTGCCCGCGACCGTTACATCGCCATTTCCAAATGTCGTGCCGACGAGTTCGCTGAACAGGACGTTAAAATGAACAGCGTTGAGATTGGTTGGATTCGGATCGGTCAGTGTGACTATGGCTGTCGGCGGCGTGTTGTCGACCGTATAGGTTTCAGGTGACGACGCTCCGCCGAACGGATTTCCTGCCAAATCAAACACGTTCGAACCGATAGTAATGCCGATGATGCCGTCGATATTGCCCGCGACGATTTTCACTTCAACGTTGTAAATCGCGCCGGAGCCCGTAACGCTCACGGACGTGCGTCCGCCGATCCCTGTGGATCCATAGACGGCTACGTCTGTCTCGTCGAACGATGTACCAACGCTTTCACTGAAACTGAGTGTGAAATCCACCTTATTGGAGCGGGTTGGATTTGGATCGGGCATTACAAACGTCGCAGTGGGACTCGTTTTGTCCACTGTGTAACTTTGGCCAGTCGTAAAATTGCCGTTGTTCGGGCCTGTTCCGCCGGTCGCATTTCCAGACGTATCCTTCACTGAATCGTTATCAATGAAGTCAAGCCGCAAGGTGCCGTCGCCCGTTCCGGTGCTTACCGTCACGGTATACGTGCTGGGAGTGTTCTGAGATACGTTTGAAATTGTGGCGCCGGCAACCGTCACCGCGGACACGGAGAAGTCGCCAGCGTTCACGCCTGTTACGTTCTCGCTAAATGTAACCAGATAGTTGACGCTGGCGAGATTTGTCGGATTGGCCTCCACTCTGTTAATCGAAGTCACAGTGGGGAAATTGGTATCCACGGTGTATTGCTGTCCCGTGAAGTTTCCGTTCCCCGAGCCGCTACCACCCAGGAAATTGGTTGCGAGATCACGAATCGAATCGTTGTCATTCAGATTCAACCGAATCGTACCCGCTCCTGTTCCGGTATTGACCGTAACCGTGTAGGTGCTTGTGGTAATTGGAGTGGTCGTGCCTATCGTGGCGCCGGTGACGCCTGACACCTGAAGTGCGAAATCGCCATTGTTTACACCTGTGACCGCTTCGCTGAACGTAACGGTGAACGAGACGACCGCGGCACTCGTTGGATTCGGGTCGTCGCAATTAATCGAGAGGACTGTTGGTGCTGTCCGATCGATGTCATATGACTCGCCGGAGGTGAAATTTCCGTTTCCGTTTCCATTTCCGCCGAGCCTATTGGTGAGCGTGTCGCGAATAGAGTCGTTGTCAATCACGTTCAGGCGCAGTGTTCCAGACCCAGTGCCGGCATCTACGAGGACGGTGTATGTGCTCGGCGTATTTTGGGTCGTGCTGGTGATCCCGGTACCGGACAGCCCGGTCGTCAATGAGAAGTCAGTATTGTTCACGCCAGTGACATTTTCGGAGAACGTCACGGTGAACGACACATCGGCGGCGTTGGTCGGGTTGGCTCCCGCGCGCACGATACTGAGAACGGACGGCGGTTCGTTATCAACCGTGTACGACTGGCCTCCGGTGAAGTTTCCGTTTCCGGCGCCCGCGCCGCCGAGAAGATTCGACGCGGTATCCGCAATGGTGTCGTTATCGGCGACATCAAGACGCAGCGTGCCCGAGCCAGAGCCGGTTGAAACAGCTACGGTATAAACCGTGCCCGATACGGGGGTGACGGAGGTAACCGAAGTGCCGGTCAATCCCGTAATGTTCAATGCGAAGTCGGCCGTATCGACACCGGTGACGTTTTCCGTGAACGTCACCGTGAAGTCCACGCTGGCCAAGTTCGTCGGGTTGGCGTCCGCGCGGGTGATTGTCGAAACACCGGGTGCCGTGCGGTCTATGGTATAGACTTGGCCGGTCGTGAAATTGGCGTTGCCCGCTCCCGCGCCGCCCGCCACGTTCCCCAACCCATCCACGACGGAATCATTGTCCGTGAAATTCAGGCGAAGCGTGCCCGCTCCCGTCCCGGTGTTCACGGCGACGGTATACGTGCTCGGCGTATTTTCGGTAACGTTTGCGACCGATGCCCCCGCGACGCCTCCCGTGAGCGTGAAGGTGAAATCTCCAGCGTTTACGCCGGTGACGCTTTCGCTAAACGTCACCTCGTAATCGACGACGGCCGCTGAAGTTGGGTTTGTATCCAGACGATTGATCGTGGATACGGTCGGCCCAGTCCGGTCGATGGTGTAGACTTCGCCGGCCGAGAAGTTTCCGTTGCCGGCGCCCGCTCCACCCGAAGGGTTCCCGAGCGCATCAATCACAGAATCGTTGTCATTAAAGTTGAGCCGGACAGTGCCGGTGCCCGTGCCGGAATTGACATTGACGGTGTACACATCCGGTGTTACCTGCGACACCGAACCAACGGATGCGCCCGCGACGCCCGTCGTTGTAAGATTGAAATCCGCGCCGTTTACGCCGGTGGCGTTTTCACTAAACGTTACGGTAAACGGTATTGAGGCCGCATTTGTCGGGCTGGCCGCGGCGCGAACTATCGAGAGCGCTGCCGGACCGGTTTTGTCGATGGTATACACTTCACCGGCGTTAAAATTGCCGTTTCCATTGCCAGTTCCACCCAGGCGATTGCCCGCCGCATCCTGAATAGAATCGTTGTCCGTGATATCCAGGCGGACCGTGCCTGATCCAGTGCCGGTATTGACGGTAACGCTGTAGATATTCGGCGTGTTCTGCACCGTGCCGGAAACAGAAGCGCCAGCGACGCCGGAGGTCGAAAGCGTGAAGTCGCCGTTGTTCACTCCCGTTACGTCTTCGCTGAAGGTCACGGTGAAGGTAACGCTGGCCGCGTTTGTCGGATTTGTGGCTGCGCGCACAATGCTTTGAACACCGGGAGTAACTTTATCGATGGTGTAAACTTGGCCGGCATTGAAATTGCCCGTTCCCGCGCCGAGTCCGCCGAGCCTATTGCCAACGAGATCGAGAATGGTGTCATCATCCACGACGTCCAACCGAACAGTCCCGGAGCCTGACCCTGTATTGACGGCGACCGTGTATACGCTCGCCGATACAGGTGTGACACTGCTAACAGACGCGCCTCCGATTCCGGTTGTCGTGAGTGCAAAATCTCCCGTTGTCACGCCAGTGACGTTTTCCGAAAACGTTACGGTGAAGCCGACGCTTGCCGCGTTCGTGGGATTGGCGTCCGCGCGAGTGATTGTGGAAACGGATGGCGGGACGAGATCAATGTTGTAACTGGGTCCGGCGGTGTACGAGCCATTCCCGGCGCCAGCTCCTCCGAGCGGATTCGAGAACCCATCAATAATCGAGTCGTTATCCGTTACGTCAAGACGAATTGTGCCGCCGCCGATGCCGGTGCTAACGGAAACGGTATAGTTGCTTGGCGTGTTCTGAACGACACCCGTGATCGCCGCACCGGTAATTCCGGCCGTCGTTAAACTAAAGTCTGCCGCGTTGACGCCCGTCACGTTCTCGGAGATCGTGACACTGTAATCTACCGATGCTGCCACGGTTGGATTCGGGTCCAGCAGCACGATTGATGCGACCGACGGCGCCTGACGATCCACGGTATAGGACTGACCGGAAGTGAAATCTCCGTTGACTACACCCGTATTTCCAAGCGGGTTATTACTACCCTGAAGGTCTTGAATGGAATCATTATCGTCAATGTCCAATCGGAGCGTACCGGCGCCCGTGCCTGTATTGACCGTAACGGTATAGACGGTCGTGGAAACAGGCGTTACACTGGCAATGGACATTCCGGCCATCGAGCCCGTCGTGGTAAAGGCAAAATCGCCGGCATTCACACCTGAAACACCTTCGCTAAACGTCACGGTAAAGTTTACCGTCGCCGCGTTCGTAGGGTCCGCGCTTGCGCGTACGATGGACACCGCCGTCGGGAAGGTATATTCAATGCCCCATAGTTCCTGGCCAGATTGGCCACCGCCCGTGCCGTTGCTGGCGCTAAACAATACGTATCCGTTGGTTGTCACGGCGCCCGATACCGCGGCATCGTTACCACCTCCGCGTATGTCATGCACCTGAATCGTACCAGTGGTCGTTCCGTCAGTCCGCCACCATTCGATGCCCGTGCTGCCGTTGTCGTCCGCGGTGAAATACACATAGGTAGGCGTTACGACGATGTTTCCGGGATTCGAAGACCCGTTACCGCTGTTGATGTCGCCCAATTCGAAAGTGCCTGCCGCGGTCCCGTCGCTGATCCAGGGTTCCACCCCGCCGCCGTCGTTCGCCGTGAAAAACAGTTTCGTTCCGAATGCGGTGAAATTAGCGGGTGTCGAATCCTGGCCGCCGCTGCGGATATCCTCGACCAATGCCGTACCGCCCGTGGTGCCGTGTGACTTGTACAATTCAATGCCGTTCGATCCATCCGCAGCGAAATAGACCAAGGTTCCGGCTTCGGTGAAACCATAGGGATTCGAGTCACCGCCACCGCTGCTGATGTTGGAAATCTGGATGGTGCCCGCCCCGGTACCATTCGTCACATACGGTTCGATTCCGTTTCCGCCGCTGTCGGCGGAGAAAAACAACAGACCCAGAGCGCTGGAAAGGTTGGTGGGGTTTGCATCATTCCCGGCCGAATTGATGTTGGAGACCAGTACGGTGCCGGCGGCAGTGCCATTGGTCCGGTACAACTCTCGGCCGATAGAGCCGGCCGCGTCGGCATCAAAGAAGACAAAGCCCAACGCCGGCACTACCTCCATAGAGGTTGGATTCGAACTTGCGCCGCCCGACGCGAGATTCGCGAGTTGTATCGTGCCTGCCAATGTGCCATCACTGACCCACGGCTCGATTCCGTTCGTTCCATCGGTCGCCTCAAACACAACGGAGTTGCCAAGCGGGGTCAATAACAGCGGCGTCGAGGAATTGCCCGCGCCTGTCCGGATATCACGTGGACGCAACGTGCCCGCGGGTGTGCCATCGGTTACATAAAGTTCTATGCCCGTCGAATTGTCGTTCGCGGTGAAATAGACGCGGGTTCCTGCGGCCGTTTGATTTGCCACGGTCGAGCCAGTTCCCCCTGGCCGGATGTTCATCAGCAGGGTTCCACTGCCGACCGTTCCATTGCTTGCGTAGGGTTCGGCGCCGGAGGAGCCGTCATTTGCCACAAAAAATACGAAGGTGCTTGTCGCGGCAAAATTGGATGGCGCCGATCCGGTCCCGCCCGCCTGAATTTCCCGCACCAGCACTGTTCCAGCGTTTGTTCCGTCGCTCATCCAAAGTTCAGTGTTCGTTCCGGAGGCCGCGGCGCTGAAATAGGCTTTTGTCCCCAGCACCGTTTGGCCCGTCGGCGTGGAGCTGCCTGTTCCCGAGAGAATGTCCCTGACGAGGAACGCATCTTCCGCAGAAAACGCGGGGAGCGCCGTTGTCAGCAAGCATGCCACTAATGCGGCATTGCGAAACAAGTTCTTCCCCATCGTAAACGAACACATGAACGAACCCTCGATTCGGTTGGCTAACGACATCCGCATGCGTTTTTCGCCCCTCTCTTCCCAAAAGTCGCAAGGCACAGCGATCCACTTCCTGGTTCAGCACCAGGTCAATACGGCGGTAGAGGACTTTCATGCCTCCGACTGAGGCGGCATTGGCGCCATCCGCACAGCCTACGTTTGGCATTCGCCGCCGGGAGGAAAGCCTGAACCGGTTTTCCAAGCCCGAATCCAGGCGTAATCGCCGGAACAACACCAAAGGGAGAGCAAGATGATTGCCAACTTTTTATGTCAAGAGATTAGTTTGCGAAAGTGTAGGTCTGTCAATTCTGAAAATCGCGGCACAGAGGGCAAATAACTCGATTGGCCACATGATTTTGCCGAAGACATCACTTTTATGAGGACAGGATAATAGAACAGTTATTCAATAGCACATCCGCAAGATTTCACAGTTTTGGACGGTGCAACCCTTGGCAATACTTTATTCACTTTTGACAAAACTGTGTGCCTTCGCCAGTACCCAGTGCAACACGGTGACCTGGAAAGTGAGTGCCGGTCAGCCCGGATAGTGCGGGGATGGCACGGTTCTTGGCTTAGGTACGCAACTGTGTTGCCTTGGGGAATTGCTATGAGTCATCAACATTGCTATGTCTTTTTGCTGTGTTTTGCATGCTGGCCGGCCTGCGTCTTGGCTCCGCTAACGTATGCTGACGATGGTGGTTACGCACCATCAGAACAGGCAGTTTCGCAACCGTCGTTGAACCCCAAACCTCAAGACTATCGGGTGTATTTAGAGGGTGGGCCTGCAACTTTGCCTGCGCCAGGAATCCGTCAAAAAGGCAGACCGAATGGTGGAGGAACTACGCCAACCCGCGGATTGCGCGCAAAGGCGCTTTCGGTAACCTATATCGACATGCACACGAACGTGATCCTGCCGGATGCCAAACGTCTGGGTATGAACATTGGTTCGCGGGATATCTATGGCGCGGCGCAGTACATCAAAAACCTGATTCCGAACCCAGGATTCGAATCGGGCGAGTACGGCACATTGTTGCATGTAGATCATGGCTCGACGGGTAGCACCCTTTATCAGGCGTTCTGGGATACCTCGTGGAACGTCGATCATTGGGGAATTGGCCAGCCGGAAGGATTCTGGGATGGGGGAACTTACGAGATTCTGTTTGGACCGGAAAAAGGGCGCAACGGGAACATTCAAAGATTCAGTCATTCCGAGGACAACCGTTATACCTTCGACCTGGATACCAGCGACATTGCGTTGAATCCACTGGATGTTGTCTCGGCCCGGAAAACATTCGAGGGAATTGCAAGCTATCCGGGAATGGATTTGGATTCCATCGACACGTCGACAGTCCGGCCCGGCAGCCCCGGCACGCAATCGTTGCGCATGCAATACAGCGGCGCCCCGTGGATCGCGTCGTACACGTTGTACATGGATAGCTTCTGGCGGGACAGTGATCCGTCCGCGGGAAAAATGATGATTGTCGAAGGACCCTATCGCCTTGCGTTCTGGGCGAAGGGGTCGTCGGACTCGGCGAAGGTGCGGGTGGAATTCCGGAGGGAAAGTGAGGGCACGTTTTTCAATGAAACAGTGAACCTTACGACGGAATGGAAGCGGTACGAATTCAACCGGCTGATTCCGGTGGGACAAGACCAGCGCCGCGCTTATGCACCGGACGAGTATCGCCCATTGATTGTTTTCAAGATGTTCACGAACGAGGGCAATGAAGTTTGGCTGGATGACCTCGAGCTATACAAGAGCAACGAAACAAACCCAACGGTGTTTTGTGATGCGTTTGTGGATAGGCTGAAAGAGTTGCGTCCTGGGGTGCTTCGGGATTGGGGCAACCAGTTGGGTTCCAGTCTTGACAACCAATTGGCGGAGCCGTTTGCCCGAAAAACGGTGGGTTGGCGGCCCCATACGCGGGTGGCGGGCGAATTCAGTTATTCGTTGCACGAATTCCTCGAGCTGTGCCGGGAGGTTGGCGCCGAGCCCTGGTACGTGATTCCTCCGACGTTCACGGCCGATGAAATGGTGAACCTCAGCGAATACCTCTGCGCACCCGCGGATGCGGAGCATCCCTATGCGGAATGGCGCGCGGCGCTTGGGCAGACTGCGCCGTGGACAGGCTTGTTCCCCATGATCCATCTGGAATGGGGCAACGAGATGTGGGGCGCGGCCTCCGGCGGTGACCCGTTTTTTGGCGCGTCGGCGTTTGGTGGGGAACGGCTGGGCAACATGGCCCATGATCGATTCGGCGCAATGCGTGATTACGGTCCGTCGTTCGACGGCGCGAAGATTAATTTCATCA
>Ga0163150_10006103_pt1 | contig 14960 bp, 16 predicted proteins | sample OliLakLV19P2IB_FD_148628 | JGI IMG/M metagenome (GOLD analysis project Ga0163150, IMG submission 148628) | Freshwater microbial mat bacterial communities from Lake Vanda, McMurdo Dry Valleys, Antarctica - Oligotrophic Lake LV.19.P2.IB | ecosystem: Environmental > Aquatic > Freshwater > Lake >...
GAAGGACCGAACAGCATACGAAGCCTGATCAGCCAGCGGGCGCGCTGGCAACGTGTGACCCTCGAGACGCTCTGGCATTACCGCCGCATGGCCGGGCGTGCGCGTTACGGCTCCGTCGGGCTTGTCGGCGTGCCCTACTACCTGCTGTTCGAGTGTCTCGCGCCGTTGTTCCAGATGCTGTCCGCTGCCGCACTGATCCTGGCCATTATTGTCGGCGTGCTGAGCTGGCCGGTATACCTCGCCTTCATCGCCATGATGGCTTTCGGAACCGCCATTCCCACGACGATTGCGCTGTCACTGCACGATACCGGATTTCGCGATTACCGCGTGCGCGACCTGGCACGCATGCTCGTTCTGGGGCCGTTCGACCTGCTGCTCTACCGGCCCATTCTTCTGTATGCCGGTTTGCGCGGGAGCTGGGAGTTCCTGCGGAAAGAGAAAGGATGGAATAAGTTCGAGCGGAACGTTCGCACCCGCTAGTGTTCCGATTCAGAAATCCTGTGTCCGCACGGAGGGCGCAGATGTGGGCCGGGCTGCCAGGCGGGAGGAGGCTATGGCGACGACGAGCAACGACGCTGAACCGTCCACAGGTGCGGCCGAATGCGTGAGAGTGGCAGGCACCCACCGGTAAGGCACTTGGAAACTTATGGACGCGCAGGCAGCACGGCTATGGCTAGTGAAGAGCAGTCTCGCTATCACAACGGCGTACTTTTTCTTCTTCATCATTGCACCAGCGCGCGATCTCGGAGGCGTCCGATCACGTCCGGCTAATCGCCGAGAAGCCGTACCTGCGGCCGTACTTTTATGATGGCCGGGCATGGCAGGCGGGTGATCACGCAAGCCGGGATGAGCTGCTCGCCGTGGCCGAGCTGATGCTCAACGAATTCGCATCGTCGCTCATGCACGCCGCGGCATTCCCCGAATACCCCGTGCGCGGCATCGACCGAATCATCATGTTCCACCTGCGCAACGGTCCCACGCTGCGCGAGTTGCTGTTGGACTACTTCGATCGATTCCCGTTCACCGGGCTGACACTGCTCATTTACAAGAACGATTCGCCTGCTGGTGTCCGGCAGGACCTGGTTTCACTGATCGAGCGCCCTGGACTCGACGACACCGAGGTTGCGCGTCGCAGGGAGCTACTGGAGATCTTCGAGAGTTCGACCGCAACAGACCCGATCGACTTCACCATGATCACGATGCGGCGACGTCTCTGAACACGACCACCCTCACGTTGGAGAGATCCATGAGCCAGCTCAAGTTTGTACGTCAATCGGAATCGCGCTCGGCACAGCACGCTGATGGAGCGCGCGCGCTCGACATCCGAGTTGCTCACACTCGTGAAGAATGAATAATCCAATAGACGAGATCGGAGTCCGCGTCCTCGGATCGTTGATCGAGAAGGAGATCACGACTCCGGACAACTACCCGCTCACGCTGAATGCGCTGGTCGTGGCGTGTAACCAGAGCACGAACCGCGACCCGGTGATGGCGCTCGACGAGCCGACAGTCGCGAGCAGCCTGGACGATCTCGCGAAACGTTCGCTCGCGCGCGGCGTGCTGCGCAACGACTCGCGTGTCAAACGCTACCGCCAGTCGATGTCCGAGACATTGAAGCTGCATGCGGAAGAGACCGCGGTGATGTGCGTGCTGATGCTGCGCGGCGCGCAGACCGCAGGCGAGGTCCGCACCCGCGCCGCACGACTGTTCGAGTTCCGCGACGTACCGCATGTCGAGGTGACACTGCAGTCGCTGATGACAATGTCGGAGCCGCTCGTCGCGCAGCTGCCGCGCGGCGCCGGGCAGAAGGAGGTGCGGTATGCGCACCTGCTCTCGGGCGAGCCGGACGTGCAGGCGTATGAAGCTGTTGCTCATGCGCCCATGAGCGGAAGCAAGGCCGATCGCGTTGAGGCGCTCGAGCACGCGGTCGATTCCTTGCGTGCGGAAATGGCGGAACTGCGTTCTCAGCTCGAGGAGTTCAGGAAAGAGTTTCAATGATCCGTACCAAGCTCATGTTCGTGGCTGCAGTGGCCTTGCTGTCCGGCTGCGGTGCCCGCGCTGCGCAGCGCGACGACGCAGCGCCCGCCGGACGCCAGACACTACGCCACGGCGGCATCGACCGAACGTACATCGTGCGCACACCTGCGCGCGTTACCGCGGGTCAGCGCGTTCCGCTCGTGATCGTCTTCCACGGCGGCGGCGGCAACGCACTGAATGCGGAGACCATGACAGGCTTCACTGCGAAAGGAAGCGCTGAAGGCTTCATTGTCGTGTATCCGGACGGGACGGGACGGCTGCGCAACAGCCTGCTCACATGGAACGCCGGTCACTGCTGCGGCTATGCGATGGAGAACCGCGTCGATGATACCGGATTCGTCAACGCGCTGATCGACAAGTTGTCCGCGCAATATTCAATCGACTCGAAGCGCATCTACGCAACAGGTATGTCGAACGGTGCGATGGTGTCGCACCGCGTCGGCATCGAGCTGTCCGATCGCATAGCCGCGATCGCGCCGGTCGTAGGAACGGTATTCGGCGATGAAGCGCGGCCGCGCAACGCCGTGTCGGCCCTCATGATCAACGGCCTGCTGGACAAGAACGTCCCCAACGCAGGTGGCCCGACCGGCGGCCGGCCCGAGGCGTGGGACGGCACACCCACGCGTCCCGCGCTCGAGCAGGCGACGTTCTGGGCGGCCGCCAACGGCTGCGCACCAACCCCGCGCCCACAGGACCAGGCCGCTTACATCCGCTACAGCCACGACTGCGCGGCCGGCACCGCTGTCGAGCTCTATATTGTGAAGGACAACGGCCATGCATGGCCCGGCGGCAGGAGCGGCAGCCGGCTCGGCGATACGCCGAGCACCTCACTCGCCGCAACCGATGTGATCTGGCGCTTCTTCGCGGCGCATCCGAAGAAATAGACCGGCGATGAGCTATCACGAGCACAGCGAGGTGGCTGCAGTGGTTGACCCCGTCATCAGCATATCGGATCTCACTCGGCGTTTCGGCGACAAGGCAGCGCTCGACTCAGTGAGCGTGTCGCTGCCGCGCGGCGGTGTATACGGCCTCGTCGGTGCGAATGGCGCAGGCAAGACAACGCTCATCCGCCACGTCCTCGGCCTGCTGCGCGCGCAAAGTGGCTCCGTCCGCGTCTTTGGTCTCGATCCAGTCGCCGACGCGGCGCCGGTCCTCGCACGAATCGGGTATCTCTCGGAGGAAAACGACATTCCCGCGTGGATGCGCGTGGACGAGCTCATCCGTTACTCGCGCGCGTTCTACGACGGGTGGGATGATGCGTACGCGGAAGAGCTGCGACATGCGTTCGCGCTGGATGCGTCGGCGAAGGTAGGCACGCTCTCGAAAGGCCAGAAGGCGCGTGCAGGACTGTTGATTGCGCTTGCGCATCGCCCTGAGCTGCTCGTCCTCGATGAGCCGTCTTCCGGCCTCGACCCGATTGTGCGCCGTGACATCCTCGAAGCGATCATCCGCACGATCGCGGATGAAGGACGCACGGTCCTGTTCTCCTCGCACCTGCTCGAGGAAGTGGAGCGCGTCGCCGATCATGTGACGATGATCAGCAACGGCAGGATCGTACTGAGTGCGCCACTCGCGGACATCCGCGAATCGCATCGCGGTGCATCGCTCGATGAAATCTTCATCGCGCATGCCGGAGTGCGGGCGACGTCAGCGCCGCCTGCGTGATCGTGCACTCCGCCACACATTCATCGCGCCACGACCGTTCCCGAGCATGACGTTCTGGACGGAGAGCTGGGCTCGTCGGAATCAGTGCATCGGAGCGCCGGTAGTCTCGAACGTCGCCTACGACGTTGTACGCACGGCATACCGCGCTTGTGCGAGCAATGCATCCGTCGAGCTATATACAATTCAGGGCGGTGGCCATACCTGGCCGGGAGGCAGGCTGTTGCCGGAGTATCTGGGCCCGACGAGCAGTCTTGACGCCACGCGAGTAATGTGGAGCTTCTTCCGTGAGCATCCACGACCTACGAGCGAGGCGCATTGAGCACGGACGCGCAGCAGCGAAGCCGGACGATAACGTGGGAAGACCTGCGCAAGATTGTGGCACGGGCCTCGCATTAAGAGAACTGCCACGCACGAGTGGCCCAGATAGCCCAGGCCGGTCCGTGCGAGGAGCGCGTCAGAATGATCACAACGACGGGATCAACAGCAGAGGACGTGGTCGGATATTGCGCGGACCTGCTCGAAAAAGACGGATTGCACGCGGTGCTCGCCCACCTCAACAGCCGGACGCTTCATCGCTGCACTGGCGTCTATGTGTTCGAACCGCCGCTGCTGATCAACATCGCGCTGTTCGACAGGGAGAACCCCGGCATTGTGAGAGGCGGCAACACTCCGATGGCGGATACGTATTGCTCCATCATCGATGAGGACGACGACGAGTACTCGACGCCCGATGCCGATACCGAGCCCAGACTCGCCACGCATCCCGCACGTGCACGCGTCCTCGCGTACAGCGGGGTCCCGCTTCGTGACAGCGCGGGCAAATGCTTCGGCACGATCTGCCACTTCGATGACCGGCCGCGACTCGTGCCGAAGCAGGAAATCCCTGTGCTATACGCGTTGACGGGAATGCTGGCGGCGAACGTGTTGCAGATTCTCGACGCAGAGTCAGCGTTGGAGACGGGTGGGAGCGTTGCGGTTCCCGATCGCATCCAGGTTGGCGCCCACAATGAAGCGGATCAGTTCCATCGCGGACGCAGGCGAAAAGAGACGCACTGACGGGAGGATGTTTCCGCGCACCTGCACGTCGCGCAGGTGCACGCGAGCAGATTCGGTTACGTAGACGGGTGCGTCGTCCGGAATCGTCGACAAATCGTCGCGACCCGCAACCAGAAAGCGGAGATTTTCCGCACCGGGGATGTCCGCAAACAACCCCAGCACCACCGGGATGAAGCGGTCGTCACCGACCAGTACGTACACCGGCCGCCTCAACAACAGCCGCCATTCCCCGGGGATCAGGTCCACCCGCACTTCCACCGCGATCACAGGCTTGCCCAGCCGATCGGCGACTGCCTTCACGCGCGTCGCCAAACCCGCCGTCGTCACCAGCACATCCGCGTACCGAAGCTCCGGCGTTTCCTCGCCGGCCTCCAACGCAACAATATCCAGACCTGTCGCGTCCATGCCGTAATCGGCCTTCAACTCGCGACACATCCCCGCCACCTGATCGGCCGATGCCTGCACCGCCACCGCGCGCAGCCGCAGCGTGCTCACCGCGCGATGCAGCCAATCGGGCAGTTCCATGACCGGAATCTCACGCACCACGCCCTGCGCTACGATCTCCGACAGCCACTGATCCGAGGGCAGCGGAACCTTGCCGCGCCCTACGGTGGACGCGACGTAGATGCCCCCGCGCTGACGGAGCTCCACCAGCCCCTCCTGCGCCAGCAGCCGGTAGGAGTCCAGGACCACGCGGTGATCCGTCGCGAACTCCAGCCCCAGCTCCCGCGCGCTCGGCAGACGGTCCCCGGGCCGGAGCGCCGCGGCGTAGAGCGCCCGCAGTATCCTCCCCCTCAGAACGTCGGCCAGATCTGCGCGTGGATCAGTCACTTACACCCCTCTGGACCCTTCGTCTGCTCACCATTTTGGCCCCATTATCGCTTTTTGCCTGCTCTGTGACAACAAAACTGAGCAGACTGGCCTGCAATGTGCAATATGAGTCCTGCGCCGCGCCGATGGGACGGCGGGTCAGAAGCCACAAGATACACCGGATGCGGCATACAGGCGTATGCCGTTCCATTCTCGAGGAGGCAGAGCATGACGAGACGGACACGGTGGATAGCCGGATCCATGGCAATCGCCATAACAGCGACCGCGACGCTGGTACAGCGGGGCGTTGGCAGCGATCACCAGGACACACCGGAAGTAGAGCTGAACCCACGCCTGGACATCAACGATGTCTTTGTGTTCCCCGGCTCGGCGGAAGACCGGATTGTGATGGTTCTCACGACGCAGTCGCCGATCACGCCGGCATCGAGTGCGGCCGCGCGTTTCGATTCGAATGCGCTTTACCAGATCAAGATCGACAACTCTGGCGATGCCGTTGAGGACCTGGTGATCCAGTTCCAGTTCGACGATAACGCGAGCGGTGGTCAGACGGTCGGCATGTTCGGACCGGTGGCACCGACAGTAACGGGTCGCACGAGCCGCGTTGCAACGGCGACGCCGCGCATGACGGGCAGCATCGGCAGCACGATCACCAACGGCACAGGCACAGCGCAGGTCCAGCTGTTCGCTGGTATCCGCGACGACCCGTTCTACATCGATCTCGAGCAGTTCTTCCGGATCATCCCTGATCGTCGTCCGGCACATGGTGCGGCGTCGCTCATCACGAAGTCGGCGAATGCATTCCGCCCGAAGGATGTTGCAGCACCGGGTCCGTTCGACGCGACACGCGGTCCTGCGGTGGACTTCCTGCGCGGCCTGAACTCGATGGCAATTGTGGTCGAGCTTCCGGAATCGCTGGTGAAGGGTGCAGGCAACAACATCGGCGTATGGGCAACGGTCAGCCGTTAATCAGCGAATGACATCAACAGTCTTGAGGAGAAAGAGCATGTTTAGATCGATAACGATGGGGCTGATCCTGGCCGCGGTAGTCGTGAGCACGGGCTGCGATGACGATACCACGAGCGGACCGAACACGATCACGGTGACGGATACGATCCGGATCGGCAACACGGCACGCGTGTTCACTCAGCTGGAGCGCCTGGGCAATCCGCTGGTGAGCGAAGTGTTCGTGGAGAAGCGCGAGCACGGCCACTACAACGTGGATATTCCGAGCGAAGACAACGCGAACTTCCGCGATGACCTGACCACGTTCATGACGACGGTTGCCGGTCGCGATGCGGCGTACGCAGCGGCGGTCGCGACTGCGCTGGTTGGCAGCGGCGACATGCTGGTGGTTCGCATGGACAAGGTCGGCGGCGGCCCGGCAGGCGCAAATGTAGGCTGGCTGTCATACGTGCTGGACCCCGCCAACGGATATGGCGGCCGCAAGCTCACGGGTGATGATGTGGTGGACAAGGGGTTGGGCGTGATCTTCGGGAACGCACTGGGCAACAACACCAGTGTGAGTCCGGGCCTCGTGACGGACAACGTCGACGCGAACGACCGCGCACATTCGCTGACGTTCCCGTACGTCGCCGGCGCGAACTAGCAGTACGCGCGGCGGAGTGGCCCGTAACAGGGCGCTCCGTCGCGTTGTTATATCACCTGGAGACAAAATGTCGGCTGACACGAAAGAAAAGACACGGCGCCCGAACATACGCGCCGCCGCCCTGCTGAGCATTGCACTGGTATGTGCGACGGCGGTTGCTGCGGCCGCGTGGGACCACTCGAAGCTGCCGCCACTTCCCGAAGTGACGGACGCGGACATGGGCGAGGTTGCAGTGCGCAATCAGGACATCGCGCTGTTCGAGGCGCGCGCGAAGTCGGATCCGTACAGCGCTGCAGATCGTTCGCGCCTTGCGTCGCTGTATTTCCAGCGCTCACGGGAGACGGGAGACTTCGAGGACTATCGCCGCGCCGAGATGACCGCGCGCGAGTCACTCGCCCTTCGCGAACAGCGCAACACCGGCGCACGACTGATCCTCTCGTCGAGCCTGCTGGCGCAGCACCGTTTTACAGATGCACTACCCGTCGCGGCAGAACTCGTCGCACTGGAGCCGGACAAGCCGTCCGTACGCTCACTGCTCGGTGAGATCCAGCTCGAGCTGGGCGACTACGAAGCAGCGGCGAAAACATTCCGCTCGCTGCACTTTTATCGCTACGACCTCGCGGTTGCACCACGCTATGCCCGCTGGGCCGAGATCAATGGCCGTACAGCCGAGGCCGGTGCGATACTCCAGCACGCGCTCGACGAGGCGCTGACGCGAGGCGACCTGCCGCGCGAGCAGATCGCATGGTTCTACCTGCGCTCCGGCGACTTCCACATGCGGCACGGTGAGCTGCGCGCTGCAGAGACTGCATTGCGTGCAGGACTGGCTATCGAGCCGAGCGATCACCGCCTCTGGGGCATGCTCGCACAGCTCTCGGCAATGCGCGGGAAGTGGCAGGACGTCATCGAACGCGGCGAGCGCACCGGCGAACGCGCGGACTTCAACACATTGTCAGCGATGGCCGATGCCCACGCACGTCTCGGTGACACGCTGGCCGCGAAGAAGCTGCATGCCTTGATCGAAGCGAACTACGCGGAAACGCCAGAGCCTTTCGCACGGCAGTGGACGCAGTTCCACCTCGACAACGACATCGACCTGGAGAAGACAGCCGCACTGCTGGCCGATGAATCCGCGCGCCGGCCGGATGCGCTCGGCTTCGACATGCTCGGCTGGGGACTCTACAAACTGGGCCGATTCGCAGAAGCGCGCGAAGCGTCGCAGCGCGCGCTCGCACCGGGTATCGAGGATGCGCGTTTCTTCTTCCACGCGGCGCAGATCGAGCGCGCACTGGGAGCAGACGCTGCCGCGGATTCACTGCTGGCGCGTGCGAAGGGTGTCAACGCTGAGCTGGTGAAGCGGCTCAGCGAACGGTGACTGGGCGGCTGCATCGCCCGTATCGCAGGCGTCGCGGAGTCGCATGGCTTCCCGAGTGCCCGGCTGACATGCAGACAGGCAAAGGCAGGCCACGGCTAATAGAAGTCCTTCGGTGCATCAGCGCACTCGGCGTTGTAATGGGTTGGCATCACGGTCCTACGAGGGGATCGGACAGGATGTTCGACGCTTGACGGGCACGTCACGTCACCGTCATGATCAGCGTAATCGCTCATCTGGTCAACCGCCCCCGTCATGCGCATCCCGCACGAGGACATCATGGACAGCATCAAGCAGGACCTGCCCTTCAAGGTCGTCGAGACGATTACTCGCGCGGGGACCACGTTTGAGGTGCTCGAGTACGGCAACCTCGGCGGCACCGAGCCCTTCGCCGTCGCTGAGCGGGTGTTCACACTCAATCGCGCCAGCGTGCGGCTCCGCCAGCTGCGCATTCGCCTGACCAGCGACGCGGTTCGCACGGAGCCAGGTGCTCTCCAGTTCCTCAAAGGCAACATCGAGATGGAGAGCTCGACCGGCTCCGGCGGCGGTTTCGGCGGCCTGATGAAAGGTGCACTGGCAGCAGCGCGCACCGGGGAAACGCTGTTCAAGCCTTTGTACCGCGGCACCGGCGAGCTGTACCTCGAGCCGACGTTCGGACATTACTGGATGATGCAGCTCGATGACGAAACGCTCTACGCTGACCAGGGCCTGTTCTTCTGTTGCGAGGATTCGGTGAAGGTGGAAGCCCACAAGGTCGAGAGTTTCTCGGCGCGTATGGTCGGCGGCGAGGGTCGCTATCAGACGAAGGTGAGCGGGACGGGACTCGTCGTCTTCCGCATTCCGGTTCCGAAGAGCGAGATCATCGAGCTCACATTGAAAGGCGACACCGTGCAGGTCGATGGTTCATTCGCACTACTGCGCACTGGCGACGTGCATTTCAGCGTTGAGCGTGCGTCCAATACACTGGCTGGCGCGGTGACGAGCGGCGAGGGCCTGCTGCAGACTTTTCGAGGCGAAGGAAGTGTCTGGGTGGCACCAACGCAGCCGCTCTACGAACAGATGCGCAGCGCGGTTGGTCCTTCCGTGCCGTCGGCGAAGCAGTAGCCAGTATTCAGGGTGGCCCTGCTCGTGTGACCGTCCTTTCACTGGGCGCCCCGTCCGTTCTTCCGCGCCGGAGAGATAATTGCACCGGCAGCAATCCGCCCTCTGCGGTTGACACGGAGGTTCGGAGGGCTCTTTTTTAGCCTTCGAATAGCCGTTTAACCCGGGGTTGAATCGTAAATGGCCGGATCGAGCCTGCTTGCACTGCTGGATGACATAACCTCCATTCTCGACGACGTTGCGGTGCTGACCAAGACCGCGGCAGTGAAGACATCGGGCGTGATGGGCGACGACCTCGCGCTCAACGCCAGGCAGATTTCCGGAGTGGATGTCGATCGCGAGCTGCCGGTTGTGTGGGCTGTCGCGAAGGGATCGTTCCTCAACAAGCTGATCCTTGTGCCCGCGGCGCTCGCAATCAGCGCATTCTTTCCCATCGCGATCATGCCGCTGATGATGATTGGCGGCTTGTTCCTCTGCTACGAAGGTTTCGAGAAGATCGTGCACACGCTGTTGCATCGTGACGGCGACGATGCAGCACATCACGCGGCGCATCTTGCGGCACTGTCAGATCCCGATGCTGACGTGTGCGCTGTGGAGAAGGAAAAGATCAAGGGCGCGGTGCGCACGGACTTCGTGCTGTCGGCGGAGATTATCGTCATCACGCTGGGCACGATGACGGAAGCGCCCATGCTGCAGCAGGTGCTCGCACTGAGCGCTGTCGCCATTGCGGCGTCTGTGCTGGTGTACGGCCTCGTTGCGGCCATTGTGAAGCTCGATGACCTCGGTGTGACACTCGAGAAGCGTGACGGAACGACGTCGCAGAAGGTCGGTGCGGGAATCCTTCGCGCTGCGCCGATCATGATGAGGTCGCTCTCGATCCTGGGGACTGCCGCCATGTTCACGGTCGGCGGGAGCATCCTCGTCCATGGCGTGCCTGCGATCCTGCACTTCATCGAGGGCATTGCGCCGCATGGTTTCCTCGGCACGATCACAACAACAGTACTCGACGCGCTCGTCGGGTTGGCCGCAGGCGGTATCGTCGTGGGCCTGGTAAGCCTCCTGCCTAAGCGAAAGTCGTCGAAATGACGACGTGACCTCCGTGCATTTCCCCTTCGACACCACCTACGCTCAGTTGCCGGAGCGTTTCTTTGCGTATGTTGCGCCGACTCCGGTGCGCGCGCCGCGATTGATCCGCATCAACACGGCGCTCGCACGTGAACTGGGCCTCGATCCTGCCGCCCTCTCGAACGCTGAGGGAGTGGAGATCCTCGCCGGTAATCGGCTACCCGATGGTGCAGCCTCGATAGCGATGGCGTATGCGGGCCATCAGTTCGGCGGGTTCGTGCCGCAGCTTGGTGACGGCCGCGCGATCCTGCTCGGTGAGGTGGTGGACCGCAGCGGAACGCGGCGGGACATCCAGCTGAAGGGACCGGGGCAGACGCCGTTCTCACGCCGGGGCGATGGCCGCGCAGCGCTCGGACCGGTGCTCCGCGAGTACATCGTGAGCGAGGCCATGGCGGCGCTCGGCATCCCGACAACACGGGCGCTCGCAGCTGTGACCACAGGCGAGATGGTTGTGCGCGAGACAATGCTGCCCGGCGCAGTATTTACACGCGTCGCATCGAGTCACATCCGCGTCGGTACGTTCCAGTATTTTGCGAGCCGTGGCGATGTCGAGGGGCTGCGGGCGCTGGCCGATCATGTCATCGCACGGCACTACCCAGGCGCCGCGCTGTCGGACAGGCCTTGTCGTGCGCTGCTCGATGCAGTGATTCGCGCGCAGGCCGAGCTTATCGCGCAGTGGATGCTCGTCGGGTTCATTCACGGCGTCATGAACACCGACAATATGTCCGTCGCAGGCGAGACAATCGACTACGGTCCGTGTGCATTCATGGATGAGTACGATCCTGCAACGGTGTTCAGCGCGATCGACAGTCATGGCCGGTACGCATACCAGAACCAGCCTGCAATCGGCGAATGGAACCTGGCGCGCCTGGCGGAATGCCTGCTGCCACTGCTTTCCTCTGACCACGCCCTCGCCATTGCTGACGCCACCGATGCGCTCGGCGGGTTTGCGCCGTCATACCAGGACGCGTTCGAGCGTGGGATGCGCAGTAAGCTCGGCCTGCGCGAGGAGCATGACGTCGACCTCGCGCTCGTGCATGACCTGTTGCAGGCGATGCACAGTGGTGGCGCAGATTTCACATTGACGTTCCGCTATCTGAGCGATGCCGCTTCAACCGGCGATGCGACCGGCGTGCGGAGCCTGTTCGCAGATCCTGCCGCTATTGACGCGTGGATGACACGGTGGCGAGCACGCCTCGATCAGGAACCGATGGGCGCAGGTGCGCGCGCGGACGCGATGCGCGCCGTGAATCCAGCGTTCATCCCGCGCAATCATCGCGTCGAGGCTGTCATTCGGGCTGCAGTTGATTGCGAAGACTTTGCACCGTTCGAGGAGCTTCTGACTTTGCTCGCAGAACCTTTCAATGATCAACCAGCCTTCGCGCATTACATGCAACCGCCGTCGCAGCATGAGCGCGTGCACCGGACTTTCTGCGGCACATAACGCCTCACTCCGGAGGTCAGTCGAATGCAGGATGTTGCAAGCCGCACCCTCTGGCGCGTCACTTGCGCCGACCCAACCTCGCACCATCCTGCAAGCGAGCCGTCATGAAACAGATGAAGCTGCTGCCGATCACCCTCCTGGTCCTGGCTGGTGATTGAGGTCATCGATCCGGTGACGAAGAACGTCGTCGCAACGCATACGTTCGACGGCTACATCACGGCACTGTTGGCGGGAAATCGCGTGGCGTCCTATGTCGAGAATGCCGACGGCATCCCGATAATGACGATCCACCGGCTCACTCTACGCAATGCATCGAAGGAGTGAAATTGCAAAGTCCAGTATCGTACGGAGTGGACAGCAACGACTGTCTGACGGACTTTAATGATGCGTGGACCTCGTTTGCAGCTGAGAACGCGGATAGAGATCTCACGGCGTCGAGTCTCGTCGGTCGCTCTCTGTGGGACGAGATCAGCGACGTTACCACAGGCCACCTCTATCGGCTGATGTTCCAGAGGCTGCGGCAGGGCGCACCTGTCATTCAGTTCCGTTTCCGATGTGACGGACCGGCCCAACGCCGCCTCCTCTCAATGGAAATGAAGGCGAATGCGGATGGCTGCATTCGCTTCGAGGTCACGCCGCTGGTCGTCGAGAACCGCGACCCGATTCCGCTGATGGAAGCGCAACCGATCGAAAGCGAATGGATACTGGACATGTGCAGCTGGTGTAACCGGATCGAGGTTGAAGGCGGCCGGTGGGTTGAGATCGAGACCGGCCTCGAGGCGCATGCTGTGTTCGAAGGTCAGGCGACGCCGTCATTGACGCATGGCATCTGTGCGGCGTGCGAGGCCGCGGTGTTCGGCATGCTCGATGGCCCCGACGAAGATCTGGCCGGCACCGTTACCCTCGGACCCTGGTTGCCGGCGTAGACCCCGATGCAGCACGTGTTCGCGCCGTAGATCACATGATCGAGACTCGTTCATGGACGCGGAGGCAACGTATGTCGGACATGTACTCGCCGGGGAGCCGCAAGCTGCAGGACCATTTCGACACGCGCCGGCTCGCGGACCGTCTCGCGGAAGTGAAGGTGCATGATCGCTTCACCGCGGATGACAAGTCGTTCATCGAGCGTCTCGACATGTTCTTTCTCGCCAGTGTCGACGCGGCCGGCCAGCCGACATGCTCGTACAAAGGTGGCGACCCGGGCTTCGTCTCCGTCGTCGATGATACGACGCTCGCGTTCCCCAACTACGACGGCAATGGCATGTACCTGTCGATGGGAAACATCGTCGAGTCGAGTGCTGTTGGCCTGCTGTTCATCGACTTCGAGAAGCAGCGCCGCATGCGCGTCGATGGCATCGCCCGGCTCGCACACACCGGTTCCTGCGTGGAAGCAATCGGATTGGGCGTCCGACGTGTTGCCCGCCGGGGATGCTGCGCGGCCCCTGCAGCCCTAACGCGGATCGTCGTACAGCTCGGCCAGCTTGCGCAGCGATCCGGTGAAATCGCCGGAGAGTTCCGCGACCTTCATGGCAGCAATCATTTCCGGCGGAACCAGCGGACAGCTCACAAACGTGACGCTGAGCGGTTGCGTCGCAATCGTGCGCGCCGGCAGCCGTCGCACATGCGCGATGACCTGCGGATGTCCGGATGAATCCGCAGCGAGCACTGCGGCTCGGTCCAGCGTCAGGCCTGCCTCCACCGCCGAAGCCATGCCGCGCGCGAGGCGCGCCAGCACGAACTCACGGCGGTTCGCGTAGCGCGCCGCCAGCGCGACGATCACCGCCCCGCCGAACAGGTACCAGAGCGTCATGGTGGTCACGGCGCTCAGCAGGTATACCCCCGTCTTCCCCTGCACGAGCAGCGGCAGCGGCGCAATGAGGCACGCGACGAACGACGTCACCAGCGGATAGGTCAGCTTCGCCCACACCTTGAGCAGCATCCGCTGCTCGGCATTGTAATGCGACGCGAGCGTATTCAGCGCCTGCTCGAGCCCACCCGTCTCCTCGCCGGCGACAAGCAGTGCTCGCTCCATTGGCTGAACGAGAGACGCGTTCCGTTGCAGCGTCGCCGTGATCGTGTCGCGGCGTTGCGCGCCCTCGAGCAGCTTCTGGCGAAGTTGCTCCACCGCGGCTGAACCGGCGAGCGCGCCCATCGTCTCGAGGATATGCGCGGTGGTCGCGCCCATGCGCTGGCCGGCGTGCCACATCCGGTACAACTCCGCCCGCGAACGTGCGTCCGCGACCGCCTGTCGTGCCTGTCCGATTGTCATTCGGCTACGATATGTCGCTGCGAGGCGACGATTACTTCGGCCAGCCCGTCTGCGGCACGCCGGGCATGAGTTTCAATGCGTTCTGGAAATAAACTTTCTTGAGTACGGCATCGGGAAGGTCGATGCCGTACAACTTCCAGAACGCGTGGTAGTCACGGTAGTAGTCGAAGTAGTCGTCGCGCGTCTCGAACACACGCCAGTAGTACGGATACTCTTCGGGCTGGTAGGAATCCTTTCCGAAGAGGATGCGATCCTGGAATTTCACGAAGAAATCGTGCGCGGCGCGCGGCTGTCGAGCGATGTCGTAGAGAACAGCCCCAACCTCGGAATAGAGGTTCGGCATCTCCGTCATCATCTTGCCGAGACGGCCGAGATCGTTCGCGTGCCAGCCCATGTGTGCGATGACGAATTTCGTGCGCGGGTTGTTGCGCACGAGATTGTCTCGCTCCGTCAT
>Ga0163150_10006107_pt1 | contig 14952 bp, 10 predicted proteins | sample OliLakLV19P2IB_FD_148628 | JGI IMG/M metagenome (GOLD analysis project Ga0163150, IMG submission 148628) | Freshwater microbial mat bacterial communities from Lake Vanda, McMurdo Dry Valleys, Antarctica - Oligotrophic Lake LV.19.P2.IB | ecosystem: Environmental > Aquatic > Freshwater > Lake >...
GATTCAGCGCCTCCTCGATGGTCGGCTGCAGAGCCTTGCGAAGCTGGTTGCCCCGGGACGCACCCAGCCGTACCGCCTCCGGCAGAATTTGGCTGACGGCCTCCGCACGGCCTGACGAATCGTCGAACCTGCGTTGCAGATCCTGCAACTGAGTTCGCTCCGGCTCAACCAGAATGGCTTTGAGTTCGGCGAAACGGTCAGGCCCAGCATGCCCGTTCTGTACGGCGTCCGCTGACATGTATATGTCTGTCGGGTAACTTATTCGCTTAGTGCCGGAACTTCGAACTCGTTGTTAAGCCGCAAAGCGACTTCCGTGAACAGTGCTGCCAGTGAGGAGCGGTCCGCCTTGTCGTTGCGAAGTTCGCCCGCGCGCCGGTCCACAATTGTGCTCAACTGGTCGATCCTGGAGCGGATCTCGTCATTGAGGTCCTGCGACTGCTGCAGCAGGTCGCGCCGGAGCGAGCGCTCAGCCGACGATCCCGACTCCTGCGTCTCGCGCAGCTTCCGGTTAAGCGACTCTGACAATTCCCGGATCTCGCGCGATAAGCGTGTCGCGGCCTCGGAACGTTCCTCGCTCTCCGCGCGCAGGCGACTCTCCAGCGATTCCAGTTCCTTCTTCAGATAGTCTTCCAGACTGTCGAAGCGCCGCCGAGTCGCGTCCCGCATATCCCGGGCTTCCTTCTGCAGCGACTCTTCCAGACGCCCAAAACGCGCCTCATAATCGCGCATTTGGTTGCCGAACAGAATGTCGCGGATTTTATCGACATTACCGGGGCTCTGTTCGGTCACACTGCGCGGTCTGACAAGCGTGAGCTCCGGATTTGTCTCCTCGGGTTGCGGAGTTGGTAGAGTCGCCATAGGTTCTGATTGTACGTCGCTGTCTGCCAAAATTGCACTGGCATTAAACAAAAGGCACCGCAACCGACCAGGATTACTCACGGTGAGATACCCGGCGTTTGCGACTCTAGCCGACGTCGTAGCGATCCAGGTTCATCACCTTGTTCCAGGCAGCCACGAAATCCCTGACAAATGAGTGTTGCGAATCGGCGGAAGCGTAGGCTTCCGCAATCGCTCTAAGCTGCGAGTTAGAACCGAAGACGAGATCGACTCGTGTGGCGGTCCATCTAACGTCGCCTGTCACGAAATCACGCCCTTCAAACATACCTTCGGACGTGGTGGAGGGCTGCCACTTCGTATTCATGTCCAGCAGGTTGACAAAGAAGTCGTTGGTCAGCGTCCCCTGTTGGTTCGTGAAAACGCCGTGCTTCGACTGATCGTAGTTGGCATCGAGGACGCGCAGTCCGCCCACGAGAACCGTCATCTCGGGCGCGGTAAGAGTTAGTAACTGAGCCTTATCGACCAGCCAATACTCTTCCGGCCGTCCGTGGCCGTTCTTCAGATAGTTTCGGAAACCGTCAGCGAGCGGCTCGAGAACTGCGAAGGAGTGCATATCGGTCTGATCCTGCGATGCATCGGTGCGCCCAGGCGTGAACGGAACGTTGATGTCGTGCCCTCCCCGTTTTGCAGCGTCCTCAACCGCGGCGCAGCCGCCCAGAACAATCAGGTCGGCAAGGGATACCTTCTTCGTGCCGGATTGCGAGTTGTTGAAGTCCTTCTGTAGCGCCTCCAGGCTGTCGAGGACCTTTGCGAGCCGGTCGGGCTGGTTCACTTCCCAGTCCTTCTGCGGCATAAGCCGAATACGCGCTCCATTGGCGCCGCCGCGTTTGTCAGAACCTCGGAACGTGGATGCCGAAGCCCAGGCAGCCAGAACCAGCTCAGAGGCAGGCAGGCTGGATGCGAGCATCCTTGCTTTCAAAGCAGCGATGTCCTGCTCGTCAATCAGCTGGTGATCTCCCGTGGGAACAGGGTCTTGCCAGAGCAGGGTCTCGGAGGGAACAAGCGGTCCCAGGTATCGCGAGAGAGGCCCCATATCCCGGTGCGTCAGCTTGAACCAGGCTCTTGCAAAAGCGTCCGAGAACTCCGCCGGGTTCTCAAAAAAGCGCTTTGCTATCGGTCCATAATTCGGGTCGACCTTGAGCGCGATGTCCGTCGTGAACATCATTGGAGCGTGCCGCTTCGACGGATCATGGGCATCGGGAACCGTGCCTGCCGCAGCGCCGTTCTTGGGTGCCCACTGGTTCGCGCCCGCCGGGCTCCTGACCAGTTCCCATTCAAAGCCGAACAAGTTTTCAAAGTAGTTGTTATCCCACCTGATGGGATTTGTGGTCCAGGCGCCTTCTAACCCGCTGGTGATGGTGTCGAAACCGCTCCCGCTGCCGTTGCTGTTTCTCCAGCCAAAGCCTTGCTCCTCAATGCCGGCGCCTTCGGGTTCGCGACCCACAAACTGGGCCGGTTCAGCGGCACCGTGAGCCTTGCCGAATGTGTGACCGCCCGCGATCAGCGCAACCGTTTCGTAGTCGTTCATTGCCATGCGGCTGAAAGTCTCGCGAATATCGCGCGCCGCTGCCACCGGATCGGGGTGGCCATTCGGACCTTCCGGGTTCACATAGATGAGACCCATCTGCACGGCGCCGAGTGGATTGTCGAGCTGCCGGTCGCCCTTGTAGCGCTCATCGCCTAACCACTGGGACTCCGGCCCCCAGTCGATATCCTCCTGCGGTTCCCACACGTCCGCGCGGCCACCCGCGAAGCCGAAGGTCTTTAAGCCCATCGACTCCAGCGCGACGTTCCCGGCGAGCACCATGAGGTCCGCCCAGGAGATCTTCCTCCCATACTTCTGCTTGATGGGCCACAGGAGCCGGCGCGCCTTGTCCAGGTTTGCATTGTCGGGCCAGCTGTTGAGGGGCGCAAACCGCTGGGTGCCGTATCCCGCGCCGCCACGGCCGTCGCTGATGCGGTAGGTGCCCGCACTGTGCCAGGCCATGCGAATGAAGAACGGACCATAATGGCCGTAGTCTGCCGGCCACCAGGGCAGCGACGAGGTCATCAAAGCATGCAGGTCCTGGATCACGGCCTCCAGGTCGAGCGTCATGAATTCCTCGGCGTAGTGGAACGACTTTTCCATTGGGTTGGACAAGTCTGAGTTCTGGTGCAGAACCTTCAGATCAAGCTGATTCGGCCACCATTCGTTGTTTGCCCGGATGCGAGGCGTCACTTGCTTCGGCGCGCCATTCGAAAAGGGACACCCGGTCTCGCCATTCGAGGCGTGTTCGACGTGAACAGTGCCCGGCGTCTCCACTGTAGGGGTAGGTACCGTATCCATGATTGTTTGTTCCTTATTCTGATTACCGCTTTATGTCAAAGCCGCCGCGGCGCCGAGTTCACAGCGGTCATCGCCTTCAAGTCCGCGAAGTATTTGAACCAAGTCTATCGGATAATTTGTCCATGCTGCGCAACGTAGGTTTGGGACAGTGCTTCAAGGTCAGGCGGTCTCGGTCGACTGTTGTTGGTGTGAAATGAGAGATGACCGGAGCCTGCTTGTCGCGGCCCTCGGAGATGGGCGCTTTCTCGTTGCATTAACCGGCTTTTCAGTAGCGCTTAGCGGACTTTTCGCAGTCCTCCAATCGATGAGTGGGCACCTGTTACCGCATGACAGCCGCTCCATCGGAATGGATGCCGCCGCGTTGTCACATGCGGCGAACCCGCAACTGGTTGGGTTCCTGTTTCACGATCGCGCAGCTTATGGCGGATCGTTGCTGGCGATCGGTCTGGGTTATATGTGGCTCGTTGGATTTCCAATGGCCGCTCGACAAAGGTGGGCATGGAAGGCGCTGGCAATCTCCGGTGGCATCGGGTTTCTGGCGTTTCTTACTTACCTCGGGAAGGGCTATCTCGATACGTGGCACGGCGTGGCAACTCTTTTCCTCCTGCCGGTGTTCGCCGCCGCGGTTTGGCGATCAAAACCAGAAGCGGGCCGGCCGGATCACGTTTCCGAAGTCCCCTCCCAGAGGGAAAGCAGGTTCGCGGTATGGGGAAGGCGTCTTCTGGGCGCTTGTGCCTCGGGCCTGGTGGTGGCAGGAGCCACCATCGCGATCTTCGGCATGACAACCGTCTTTGTGCCTTCCGATCTGGCCTTCATTGGCCTGGAACCGTCACTCCAGGAAATCTCGCCGATGCTGATTCCGCTGATCTCGCACGACCGGGCCGGCTTCGGCGGCGGGCTGTGCTCCACGGGCGCTTTTCTCTGGTTCGTAGCAAGATACGCCGACATCACCCGGAGTCTGGTGGAGATTGTGCTTCTGATGGGATGTGTGGGTTTCGGCTGCGCCATCGGGATTCACTTTACCGTTGGTTATACCGACTTTCTGCATTTATTGCCGGCGTTCGCCGGATTGGCGCTGTTCGTTGCCGCTGCCGGATTGTTGTGGACAGGGCAGGAACACGTCATCCAACACTCTTAAGTTTGGACTGTTACCACGGCTCCCAGCCCAGGCATGGCAGGTCCGCTCATTGCCGCTTTTCGCCCGCTCATGCCGGTATTGCTCCCGTGTACGCGAAGAATGTGGCGTACGACGCTGCGTTTACCGACCATACAGAAATGATGCTGCATCTCAAACTGAGTCTGGCGTTGAGCGCCCTGGTGTTCCCTTCGTTAGCATTTGCGCAGTCTCTCGGCAATGCGGGGACCATTTCGGGTCAGGTGCTGGATCCGAGCGGAAAAATCGTTCCGGCAGCCAAAGTGGAAATTCGGAATGCGCTTAGCGGATATCGGCGGACACTGACCTCCGGAGAGGACGGAAGCTTCCGCCTTTTCAACGTCCCCCCGAATACGTATCACCTCACCGCGGAAGCTGTCGGTTTCGCCGTCGCGGAACGGGATGTGCAGGTCCGTGCGGCCGTGCCCGTCACCGTCGAATTCAAACTGTCGCTTGCCGGGTCGGCTGCCGCAATTACAGTGGAGAGTCTCGGCGCGGATTTGCTGGAGAACATCCCGGTGGCCCACAACGACATGGATCAGGCACTGTTCTCAAAACTGCCGACGCTCTCACCTGGCTCCGGACTCAGCGATGCGATCGTACTTGGCACCCCGGGTGTAGTCGCGGATTCCAACGGCTTCTTCCATCCTCTCGGCGATCACGCTCAGACCACATTCTCAGTGGATGGCCAGCCAATCAGCGATCAGCAGTCGAAGCAGTTCTCGACGCAGATTCCGCTGAACGCAATCCAGTCCATGGAGTTGATCACAGGCGCACCCAACGCGGAGTTCGGTGACAAGACGAGCCTGGTGGTCAACGCCAACACGCGGTCCGGTCTGGGGCAGAAGCCGACGGGCAGCTTCATGGCGCAGTACGGGTCCTTCGGCACTGTCGCGGAGGAGTCAACGCTGGGATTCGGCAACGCAAAGTTCGGCAATTTCCTCACCGCCAATGTGCTTCGCAGCGGCCGCTTTCTGGACACGCCGGAGTTCCGGCCCGCGCACGCCATTGGGAACAACTACACGCTGTTCGACCGAATGGATTTTCAACTGTCGCCGGGTGACACGATGCACCTCAATCTGTTCCACGCCCGCAACTGGTTTCAGATCCCCAATACGAACGACCAGCCCGGACAGGATCAGCGGCAGAAGGTGCTGACGTACAACATCGCTCCCGGCTATCAGCACACTTTCTCACCGAAGGCCCTGCTGACAGTCAATCCGTTTTACCGCCAGGATAAGGTAGATTATTATTCGAGCCGCGATATTTTTGACGATTCTCCCGTGAGCCCGCAGCAGTCCCGCGGCCTGCTGAACTGGGGCGTGCGCGCGGACGTCAACTACGTATCGGGTGCTCATAATCTGAAGGTCGGGACCCAGATCATGCAGACAAGGCTGCGCGAGCAGTTCGCATTCGGGATTACCGATCCTGACTACAACGCAGTCTGCGTGGATCGTGACGGTGGTCCGCAGGATTTGCCCACCATCACAAATCCTGCGACCTGTGCCTCACGTGGCTTCCTCTCCAATCCCGATCTCCAGCCGGGGCTCGTCCCTTATGACCTGACTCGCGGCGGGCGGCTCTTCAGCTTTGCCGACCGCGCCAACATCAATCAGGCAGCAGTATATGTGCAGGACAACATTACGCTTGGCCATTTCACGCTGACCCCCGGCATCCGGATCGACCGGTACTCCGGCCTCAGCAAGGACACCCAGGCACAGCCGAGGTTCGGCGTTTCCTACCTGATCCCGAGCACAGGAACCATTCTGCGAGGCGCTTATTCGCGGACCATGGAGACGCCTTATAACGAGAACCTGATTCTCTCCAGTTTCACCGGTGCAGGTGGGCTCACGGAAAATGTGCTCGGCGGCTTCGGAGCCAGTCCGTTAAAAACGGGTATCCGCAATCAGTTCAACGTCGGCGTACAGCAGGCAGTTCACAAATTCCTGCTCATTGACGCCGATTATTTCTGGAAATACACGGATAATGCGTACGACTTCGGTACACTTCTGGACAGCCCGATCACGTTCCCGATCTCGTGGAACAAATCGAAGCTGGACGGGGTATCGGTGCGGGTCAGCACGCCGAACATTCATGGCTTTCAGGCGTACATGACCATGGGTCACACGCGGGCGCGTTTCTTCGGACCGTCCAATGGCGGACTGATCTTCAACTCGCCGCTTGAGACCGCTGTGTTTCGTATTGACCACGACCAGGTGTTCCAACAGACCACGCATGTCCGCTATCAAATGCCGCGGAACGGAGCGTGGTTTGCCTTCACATGGCGGTATGACAGCGGTCTGGTGGCCGGTGCAGTACCGGACCTGGAATCCGCACTGGACCTGAGCGGCGCGCAGCAGGCGGCTGTCGGGTTCTTCTGCGGATCGACACAGGCAACAGCGGACCATCCGATCTCGACATGCCCGTCAGGTGGCTGGGGTGCCAAACGGCTGAGGATCCCCGCTGAAGGAACAGCCGACGATGACCACAATCCGCCGCGTATCGCCCCACGTCACCTGTTCAATCTCGCGGTGGGCTCGGACAACCTGTTTCACAAAGAGAAGTTCCACACGGTCGCGCGTTTCACAGTCGAGAATCTGACCAATCAGGTCTCGCTGTATAACTTCCTTTCGACCTTCAGCGGAACGCACTTCGTAACGCCGCGCGCGTACCGGGCGGAACTCGGGTTCCGATTCTAAGATCTGTTGCGCTTGCTTCGGGACTCCGCGGTTCCGCAGACTCCCGTTCGGTACGGCCAGCATGATAACGTGACCAGCATGGACGCTGATTCTCAGTCGCGACGGCAGATGCTTCGGCTTGCCGCTTCATCCATGGCTGCAATGCATCTGGCCGGAGCGGAAACACCCGGTCTGCCGCTGTGCGTCTTCTCGAAACATCTTCAGTTTCTGAAGGATGAAGCGCTCGCGGAGGCAGCCATCGAGATCGGCGCGGAAGGCCTCGACCTGACAGTACGAAGTGAGGGACATGTGCTGCCGGAGCGGGTGTCCACAGATCTGCCTCGCCTTGTGAACCTTCTGCAAAAGAAGGGAATTAAGGTGCCCATGGTCACGACAAGCATCGTCGACGCCAGTTCCAGGTACGTGGAAGAGGTACTTTCCACATGCTCGCGCCTGGGGATCAACACCTATCGCTGGGCGGGATTTAAATACGACGCCAACCGCCCGATCCTGCAACAACTGAATGAACTCAAGCCGCCGGTGGCCGGGCTTGCGGCACTGAATAAGAAGTATAAAGTTCGCGCGATTTATCACACTCACTCAGGCGTTGGACTTGTTGGCGCTTCCATCTGGGATTTGAATTATCTTCTGAAGGACTTCGATCCCGCCAGTGTCGCAATCAACTACGACGTGGGCCATGCCACCGTGGAAGGCGGCTACGGCGGATGGATCAACAGCTTTCGAGTCTCGGAGTCACACCTTGGCGGAGTCGCGCTGAAGGACTTCGCCTGGGTGCAGGAGAAGGCCGGGACGTGGCGGGCCCGCTGGAAGCCGATCGGCGAAGGCATGGTACGCTTCCCGCAGTTCTTTGGGATGTTGAAGAAGACTAAGTTCTCCGGTCCGGTCCAGGTTCACTTCGAGTACCCGCTGGGGGGCGCGGAGTCGGGCAAGACCGAAATCACGATACCCGCGCATCAGGTTCTCAGTGCCATGAAAACCGACATCCGGCGCATTCGCGAGATGTACGCCGCGGCGGCGCGGACCGTCTAAGCGATCAACGCGCGGATCACCTGAGCGCCGACCTGGCTGAGCTGCTTCTCGCGGCCGGCGTGAAAGAAGCGAAGCTTCGCATCGTCGAGGCCCATTAGATGCAGCAACGTCGCATGGAAGTCCCGGATGGGATGCACCTCTTCGACAGCCGATCCACCGATTTCATCCGTTGCTCCAACAATCTGGCCCGCTTTCACGCCGCCCCCGGCCATCCAGACCGACATCGCATTCGCGTTGTGGTCGCGGCCCCAGGCGGTGCTGCCGCGCCGAATCCCGTTGTCGGGGCTGCGCCCAAACTCGCCTGCCCACACCACCAGCGTCTCATCGAGCAGGCCAGTGCGCTTCAGATCCTTCAGCAATGCGGAGACGGGCTTGTCCATGGCGGTAATCCTCGCGCCATGCGCTTTGTCGATATAGTCGTGCGAGTCCCACCCCATCGCCACAACCTGTACGAATCGCACACCGTGCTCCACCAGCCTTCTTGCCAGCAGGCAACGTCGCCCCAGCGCGTCCTCATCCTTATTCCGGCTGCCGATTCCATACATCTCCGTGGTCTCTTTCGATTCTTTGGACAGATCGACAACATCGGGCATTTCCGCCTGCATTCGAAACGCAAGCTCGTAGCTCTCGAGGCGCGCGGCAAGCTCGGCGTGGTCGGGGTGGCGCTGTTGATGGAAGCCGTTCAATTGCCTGAGAAAGTCGAGATTGGCGCGCTGCCGGTCTGAACTGACTCCTGGCGGCGGCGTCATGTCGAGGACCGGTGCGCCTTCGGGCCGCAGCGGTGTCCCCTGATAGTGCGCCGGCAGATAGCCGCTGGACCAGTTGGCCGCTCCGCCCTGCGGATAAGCGACATCGGGGAGAACGATAAAGGCAGGCAGGTTTTGATTCGTTGTGCCAAGCCCGTACGACACCCATGACCCAACAGCGGGATCGCCCCCGAACTGGTTGCCTGTGTTCAGGTGATACAGCGCCGTCGGATGATTCACGCTGTCGGCCTTCAGACCGCGGTAGAAGCAAATATCGTCGACCACTCCGGCGAGGTTGGGCAGCATCGAGTTGATCTCAATGCCCATCTTCCCCGCACGGCGAAATGTGAACGGGCTTTTCACGTAATAGCGCTCGCCCGTGTTCATACTCGCCTCGAACTTGCTGCGCTCTTTCTGAAAGCGCGTCATGTGCAGTTGTTCCAGCTTCGGCTTCGGGTCAAACGTATCGATATGGCTCGGACCGCCTTCCATCAGCAGAAAAATGCAGTGCTTTGCCTTTGCCGGATGATGCGGCGGCTTCGGCGTGAGTGCGTCGCTGCCAGTTGCGCGCGCCTCATCGGCAAGCAGTGAGGACAGTGCAATGGCGCCCAGCCCCATGCCGCCGCGATACAGGACATCGCGTCGCGAAGGGCGGGCCACAATCATCGAAGAAGGTTTGCGCATGTGTGACTCCTGCCCTTAGTAGACGTAGACGAACTCGTTGGAATTGAGAATGGCCAGCGTGAAATCAGCCAGCGCCCGCACCGCGGGGCTCACCTGCGACGGATGCAGGTTCTCCTCGTACGGGACCGTGTCTTCCTGCTGCGTGAACTGGAACGACTCGCCTGTAAGTTCGCTGGTGATCTTGTGAATCAGAGGCTTCTTCGACGGCCGTTCCGGAGGCGGAGTTTTCTCGTGAACCGCCGTCAATCGCTGCACGTGCTGGCGAGAAGCGTCGAGTTCCTCCTTAGAAGGGGCTCGGCCGTATGCCAGTTCGAAGGCCTGATTAATCTGCGTGTCGATATCCCTGGAACTGGTAGCCAGACGAGCCGCAAATGCCAGCGCCATGTCATGCGAGAACGCGCTGTTGAACAACGCGAAAGCCTGCGTCGGAACCGTTGACGCATCGCGACGTTCGCACGACAAATCCAGGCCCGGCCCATTGAAGACGTCGATCACAGGATCAATCAGGCTGCGCTGCTGAAACGTATAAATAGTCCGTCGATTACGCTGCCGCTTCAATGGCGAGGCATGATACGCGGGCGCAAGCGAGCCCATGCGATGCTGCGGTTGTCGCGCCACATCCTCGTTGATTTGCGGGAACACGCCGGGCCCTCCGCTCTCGAGGCTAAGCTCCCCTGAAACCGCGAGGATACTGTCGCGCAGAGTCTCCGCCTCCACACGCCTCGGCGAGAAATACGCCAGCAGCTGATTCTCCGGATCGGTCGCGCTCAGAGACTTCATATCCGCTTGAGTGGACCCTCGACGGTACGTATTGGACAGCAGAATGGTGCGATGCAGTTGCTTCACGCTCCAGCCATTCGCAATGAAGCTCTGCGCCAGATGGTCGAGCAACTCCGGGTGCGACGGCTTGTGTCCCATCTTGCCGAAGTTGCTTGTGTCGGCAGCAATGCCTCGGCCAAAATGATACTGCCAGATTCGATTCACCATCACGCGAGCCGTCAGCGGATTGCCGGGATCGGCGATCCACTTCGCCAGAACAGTACGCCGGCCCTCGACCGAATCGGGCACCTCCGGGGCTGGGAACTTCCCAGTCGTCGCCGGAGCGCTCAGCAGCCCCGGCGTAACCCGATCCGCAGGCGACTGAATGTTGCCTCCTGGCAGTATGTGCACTGCCGCGGGCTTGTACGCCGCGCGGTTCGGATAGCGCAGAACGTTCCCACCGTCCGTGGATCCATCCACAGGACCGCTGGAAACAGCGAACGCTTTGGCTTCGAATCGGTCCAGCGACTCCTTGTACAACTGCGAATGCTTCTGGAATAACTTGTATTCCTCAAATGTGGCCGGATCGAGTCCCGCGCCCGTGTTCATTGCCTGATTCAGCTCAGCCTTCGGCACGTCCTCAATGCGCGAGATGCCCCGCGCCTTCATCAACTGAGTGACCGCACGTTGCCGGTAGTCCCGAATTCGCTCCTCGGTGCGCCGCTGGAGTTCGACCATACGCGTCGCGTCTCCCGCCACATCCGACGTGTTTTCACTGCTAAGAAATGGCACCTTTGGCCGAGCGAATTCCGTGCTGGCAAATACGGCCTGCATACGGTAGTAATCGCGCGTGGGGATGGGATCGAACTTGTGGTCGTGACAGCGCGCGCATCCCAGCGTCAGGCCGAGAAAAGTAGCCGTCGTGTTGTGAGTCACATCATCCAGAAACAGCTGACGAGTGACGGCTTCCACCGACATCGCCGTATGCTCCCAGGGCCCGGACCTCAGGAAGCCGGTCGCAATCAACGCTTCGGGATCCCCGGGGAACAGCTCGTCACCCGCTATCTGCTCCAGAATGAAGCGGTCGTAGGGCTTGTCCGCATTGAAGCTGCGAATCACGTAATCGCGATAGCGCCACGCATTGGGACGCTCGAAGTCATTGGAGTAGCCATTCGTGTCGGCATAGCGCGTCACGTCGAGCCAGTGTCGCCCCCAGTGCTCTCCATACCGCGGAGAGGCAAGCAGCCGGTCGACCACCTTCTCCCATGCCGTTGCCGACGTGTCGGCCAGAAAGGCACGGACTTCTTCAGGCTTCGGCGGCAGACCCGTAAGGTCAATCGTGACGCGCCGGATCAGCGTGCGCCTGTCGGCCTGCGCAGACGCACTGAGCCTGCGTTGCTGCAGCTTCTCGAGGATGAAATCGTCGATGTGGCGATCCTTCTCGAAGGGCCGCAACGGCTGGAACGCCCACAGGTCTTCCGGCTTGTAGTCCCATTTGCGGGCGACATTCTTCGAAGGCCATGGGGCGCCTGCGTCGATCCAGATTCGGAAGGCGGCGATCAGTTCCGGCGATAACTTTTTCGATTCACCGCCGGGTGGCATTTGCAGCTTGTTGCGGCCTTCGATTGCGTGCACCAGAAGACTGCTTTCGCTCTTGCCCGGTGCGATTGCCGGCCCCCGCGCGCCCCCGGCAAGCAGTGACTCGCGCGTGCGAAGGTCAAGCTTCGACAGTGCCTGGGTCCCACCGTGGCAGCCCTGGCAGTCGCGCTCAAGCACCGGCAGAAGCGTCTCGGAAAACAGTTGTTCCGGCGTTTGAGATGCAAGGGCCATCCCCACCGTTAGAAGCAAAGAAACAACACAATACAAGCAAATGCGCAGAATCGACACGGAATCACACCTCAACACGAGAACAGCCACACACATTCCAGCATAGTTTGTCCGTGCCCCGCATCGTTTGCCGGCTCTCGTTCATCCGGTATGTATGGAAACGCTCGATTTAGTTCAGGCAACGGGTCGGATGGAGGGCGCTGACAATGCGTCTCTGTTTTCCCCTTTGCAGATCCGTGACGTGGTTTTCCCGAACCGGATCGCGGTTTCTCCCATGTGTCAGTACTCGTCCGTTGATGGGTTAGCCACTGAATGGCATCTGGTGCATCTGGGAAGCAGGGCCGTTGGCGGCGCTGGCCTGGTGATCGTGGAAGCGACGGCGGTGGAGGCTCGCGGTCGAATCTCTTACGGCGATATGGGCATCTGGAAGGATGAACACATCGCACCGCTGGCTCGCATCGTGGACTTTGTGAGCGCCCAGGGGTCGGTGCCCGGCATCCAGCTGGCACACGCCGGTCGTAAGGCGAGCACCCAGCTTCCATGGAATGGTGGTGCGGCGATCCCACCCGCTCAGGAGAATGGGTGGCAGGTAGTTGCTCCGAGTCCCATACCGTTTCGTGAGGGCGACCCAGTCCCTCATGAGCTCACAGTTGCCGAGATCGGCGGTATCGTAGACGCGTTCGCGGATGCGGCGCGCCGGGCTCTGCAGGCGGGCTTCCGCGTGATCGAACTGCATGGCGCGCACGGATATCTGCTGAACGAATTTCTCTCGACGCTGACCAACAAACGCGTCGATGCCTACGGCGGCTCCTTTGAGCACCGGACGCGGCTGGCCGTCGAAATCGTAGAGGCAGTCCGGCGAGTCTGGCCTGCGGAATTGCCCCTCTTCCTGCGTATCTCGGCGTCTGACTGGGTGGACGGCGGCTGGACCGTCGAAGACTCCGTGAAACTGGCGAACCTGTTGGGTCCGCTCGGCGTAGACCTGATCGACGCCTCCTCCGGAGGAGCCGTTTCCTACGCGAAGGTGACCGTCGGGCCGGGCTATCAGGTTCCTTTTGCCGAACAGATTCGACGCGAGTCCGGGTTGCGCACCGGCGCGGTCGGCATGATTACCGAAGCGCATCAGGCTGACGAAATCGTTCGGTCGGGCAAGGCGGATATGGTGCTGCTGGCCAGAGAGTTACTACGCGACCCGTACTGGCCGCTGCACGCGGCTCGCGCGTTGGGCGTGTCTGCGAAGGCGCCTGTACAGTACGCCCGCGCGCTCTAAAGTCAACAAGGGCCGGACCCCCATCAGATCCGGCCCTTGTTCGTTATTACTTCTTGAGTGATCGCAAATACGCGACCGCGTCGTCAAGCTCGGCCGGAGTTACATTCTTCACAGGCTTCTTCGCCCCGTGGCCTCCGAGCGCCAGCTTCTTCAGTTCAGCGTCCGACTGCTTCTGCACCTCAGCCGACTTCAAATCGCGGAAGGTGACCTTCAGCGATTTCGCAATCGCGGGATTGCCCAGTCCCTGTGCGCCGTGACAGGACTTGCACTTTGTTGCGAAAACCTTCTCGCCTTTGGCAGTATCTCCGGCCGCACTGAGTGCAGCAGGTGTGCAGAGCAGGACCACACCCGCGATTCCCGACAACAAGAGGATCTTCACGGAAACGACCTCCGAACAACAGGACTTGCCGAGAGGGCGACTCGGGTTGCCAGGACGCTCCGAAGCGGGTGGTCCAGCCGATACTGATTATAATCGAATCGCTCGAGTGACGGAAATGCCGACGCATCTGTCGGCGACTCCGACACTCGGCAGCGCACCCCCCTCACCTGCGTTCCTGTACTCGCAACAACTTAGCCAAATGGCTATTCCCCTGCATATCTCGGTCAACGGAAAGGAGTATTTCCGATGATCGAAAACGTCGACTCCGCCGTGCTCTGGCTCAACATTACGAATTTCGCGATGGCGGGCGCGGTGGTGGTTTGTTTTGTGCTGTTGGGTGGCGCGATTCTGCGCGAGGTGGCCGGACGTCTGCGCATGCCGCACACGTCTGACGACCACGCGTTCCAGGTGCCGGAACTCGGACTGACGATGGCCGACGGAGGCGAGCGCGAGGACAAGGCCGAGGCGAAAAAGCAGCCGAGGCGCGCTCGTTGAAGCAATGAACTGTCCCTTTCTCCAGGAGGCTCATGTGCGCTTCTGCCACGCGGCCTCCTTCCGCAAGATGCTGGTACAAAACGTTCCCGCTGGTGCCGAGCGATGCTCATCGGCTTCCTACACCGAGTGCGGCGTCTACCGCGGTCAGGCGGGTGCTGCCGTGGTCAACCAGAATGAGGCGGGCGAACGCTGCCCGTTCCTCCACGAATCCATGGTGCAGATGTGCTCCGCTGCAAGTGCCTCGAAGGCAGTGCCGTGGAGCGAATCGACACTGATCCGTTGCGGTCAGTCGGGCTACCGCTTCTGCGATGTGTACTTGTCTTTTGCGCATCCGCTTCCCTCGCCGGGAGAAGACGCCGACGGGATCGAACTACCGCGAGACCTGCGCTACTCGCTCAACCACATGTGGCTGGACATAGCGGAGGACGGCTCCTGGCGAGTCGGCGTAGACGCGCTGCTGGCCCATGCGATGGGACATCTGGACTCGGTGGAATTCCTCACCGGTATGGGCAACGTTCGACCGTCGGCGGTATTGACCGCCGGCCAGACAGAGCTGCACGCCTCGTTTCCGCATGAGCTGCCAGTAGCGGCCTGCAACAACTACGTGCGGGCAGACCCGTCACGAGTAACGGAGGCTCCGTACACCTCGGGCTGGCTGTTTCGCGGAGACCGGCTTGCGAGCGTGCCC
>Ga0163150_10006108_pt1 | contig 14949 bp, 11 predicted proteins | sample OliLakLV19P2IB_FD_148628 | JGI IMG/M metagenome (GOLD analysis project Ga0163150, IMG submission 148628) | Freshwater microbial mat bacterial communities from Lake Vanda, McMurdo Dry Valleys, Antarctica - Oligotrophic Lake LV.19.P2.IB | ecosystem: Environmental > Aquatic > Freshwater > Lake >...
TCGCGGCCGAGATCTGGAAGGCCGCTACCGGGGTGTTCGCACTGCACATCCCCTATCGTGGCACCGCCCCGGCGATCCAGGACATGCTGGGTGGCCAGATCGACTTCATGATGGATTCGGGTTCCTCGTTCCCGCACGTGAAGTCGGGCAAGTTCCGCGTGCTGGGCGTGGCCACCAGCAAGCGCCTGCCCATGCTGCCCGACGTTCCGACGTTCGAGGAACTGGGCCTCAAGCTCGAAACCGGCACCACGCACGCCTTCTACGCGCCGGCCGGCACGCCCGCCCCCATCGTCGACAAGCTGAACCGCGAGATCAACCGCGTGCTGGCACAGCCGGGGGTGGTGCAGACGATCCAGGGCCTGGGCGCGGCGGTGACTCCGATCTCGCCCGCGGAGCTTCGCGCGGTGATGGATGCCGACAGCAAGCGCTATTCGGCGATCGTGCGCAAGGCCGGTATCAAGCCGGATTGAGGGGCAGGCAAAAACTTGCGGAGAGCGAGTCTGCGGCAGGTAGCCAAGACTGGTCGTCATGTCGATGCAAACGGTCTGGTTATTCCCGCTCCTTTCAGTCGTTCGCCCGGATGTTGCGCGCCTTCGCGATCTTCGAGTAGGTGTCCTTCTCCCTCGCCAGGAACTGGGCGAACTGTGGCGTCGGCAGGCCCAGCGGATCCACACCCGCACCGAGCAATTTTTCCTTGAGCACCGGCTCCTGCACCGCCTTGCCGATCTCCGCGGCGAGCCTTTCGATCACCTCGGGCGGGGTCTTCGCGGCCATGAAGACGCCGGTCCAGTTGGTGAAGTTGTAGCCCGCGAATCCCGACAGCTCGGCCATTGCGGGGACGTCGGCAATCGCGCCCGAGCGCTTAGCGCTCGTCACCGCGAGGATGCGCAGCTTGCCCGACTTGTGCGGCCCGACGACCGGCGGCAGTCCGGTGATGCCCATCGGCACCTGGCCGCCAAGCAGGTCGGCCACCGCGGGGCCGGCTCCGCGATACGGGATGTGGACGATGAAGATACCGCCCAACGCCTTGAGCGATTCCCCGGCGAAATGCATCGTGCTGCCCGAACCCGGCGTGCCGTAGGAAAGCCGGCCCGGGTTGCTTTTCGCGTAGGCGAGCAGTTCCTGGATCGTCTTCGCCGGGACCGAGGGGTGCACCACGATCGCGAGCGGCGTCTCGCCGATCACCGTCACCGGCGCGAGGTCCTTCTCCCAGTCGTAGTTCATCTTCAGGCCCGCGAAGCCGCCGACCACGGTCTCGGCGGGCGAAGCCACCATGAACGTATAGCCATCGGGCGCGCTCTTCGCGGTGTACTCCGCGCCGATCGTTCCCGAGGCGCCGGTGCGGTTCTCGACGAAGAAGGACTGCTTGAGCACTTCGGACAGGCGCTGCGCGACCACGCGGGAAGCGAAGTCGTGCCCGCCGCCGGGCGGATACGGGACGATCACGCGCACCGGCTTCGAGGGCCAGTCCTGCGCCGACACCGACAGGGTGGCGAAGCACAACAAGAGGAAGAAGAATTTATTCATGATGCGCCTTGTCTGGAATCCGCTCACTCGATAGGAGTGCATACCGGGGGTGCATTCCCGAGGTGCATCCCGCCCCTGCGTGCGGGGAGTGTACACTCGCCGCGAACGAGAACAACCATGGCCGAAGCCCAGAACGAAATCCAACCGGAGCGCCTGCTCCAGGTCGTGGCCGCGGTGGTGCGCGAGGCGCGCCCGAACTTCGCGCCGAATGTCACGCTCGATTCCTCGCTCGAAGGTGACCTCGGGCTGGACAGCCTCGGGCGCGTCGAACTCGTGCTGAGGCTCGAAAAGGAATTCGCCACCAGCCTCTCGGAGCAGGCGCTGGCCACGAGCGAGACGCCGCGCGACCTGCTCAGGTTCCTGCTGGGCAGCCTGGGCCACGAGGCGAAGATTGCGGACCGCACGGTCGCGAGCCTGGTGCAGTCCGACGGCGTGCCTGCGCCGTCCAACGCGCAGGCGAGCACGCTTACCGAGGCGCTGGAATACCACGTCGAGCGCCAGCCCGATCGGCTCACGGTGTTCATGTACGAGGAGGACAAGGAATTCCCCTTGAGCTACCGCGCGCTCTGGGACGGCGCAATGGGCTATGCCGCGCAATTGACGCGCGCGGGTCTCAAGCCCGGGCAGATGGTGGCGATCATGCTGCCCACCTGCAAGGAGTACCTGTACACCTTCTACGGCGTCCTGCTCGCCGGAGGCGTGCCGGTACCGTTGTATCCGCCGGCGCGCCTGAGCACCATCGAAGACCACCTGTCGCGCCATGTCGGGATCCTCAAGAGCGCCGGTGCGACGCTAATGGTCACCGTGCGCGAGGCCAAGCCGCTTGCGTACCTCCTGCGCGCGCATGTCGAATCGCTGCGCTCGGTGCTCGTGCCCGCGGACCTGGAAGGCGGCAGCGCCGGTTTCACGCCGGTGCGCGCCAAGCCGGGCGACATGGGATTCCTGCAGTACACCTCGGGCAGCACCGGCAACCCGAAAGGCGTCGTGCTCTCGCACGCCAACCTGATGGCCAACGTGCGCGCCATGGGCGGGGCGGTGAGCGCTCATTCAGGGGACGTGTTCGTCAGCTGGCTGCCCCTGTATCACGACCTTGGCCTGATCGGCGCGAATTTCGCCTCGCTCGTGCTCGGCTTCCCGACGGTGCTGATGTCGCCGCTTGCGTTCCTGTCGCGGCCTTCGAGCTGGATGCGCACCATCCACCGTCACCGCGGCACCATGTCCGGCGGCCCCAACTTCGCCTTCGAGCTCTGCCTGCGGCGCATCCCGGAGGAAGACATGGAAGGCATCGACCTGTCCTCATGGCGCTTCGCCTTCAACGCGGCCGAACCCGTGAGCCCGGACACCATCGTGGCGTTCGAGAAGCGTTTCGCGAAGTACGGCCTGCGCGGGAACTGCCTGTCGCCCTCCTACGGCCTGGCCGAGTCCTCGGTGGGCGTGGCGATCACCGTCCCCGGCAGCCCGTGGCGCGCGGATCGCCTCGACCGGGACCGGTTCACGCGAACCGGCGACGCCACGTTCGCGCAGGAGGGCGATCCTTCTCCGCTGATCGTGATCGGCTGCGGAACACCCATTCCCGGCCACGACATCCGCGTAGTGGACGGGGCGGGGTTCGAACTTCCCGACCGGCAGGAAGGACTGCTGCAGTTCCGCGGCCCCTCATCCACCTCGGGCTACTACCGCAATCCCGAGGCAACCAAAACCCTTTTCGGCAGCGGCGATTGGCTCAACACCGGTGACCGCGCCTACCTGTCCGAGGGCGTGCTGTTCCTGACCGGCAGGGAGAAGGACATCATCATCCGCGGCGGCCGCAACATCAGCCCCTATGAGCTGGAGCAGGCGGTCGGCGACCTCGCGGGGGTGCGGCGCGGCTGCGTGGCGGTGTTCGGCAGCACGGACGCCGCTGCCGGCACCGAGCGCGTGGTCGTGCTCGCGGAGATGCGCGACAAGGACCGGTCCCGCGACGCGGATCTCAAGCGCATGATCAACGACCTGGCCGTCGGCTTCATCGGCGCGCCGGCCGACGACATCGTGCTGGCGCCGCCGGGCACCGTCCCCAAGACCTCCAGCGGCAAGATCCGCCGTGTCGCCGCGCGCGAGTTCTACGAGCGCGGGCCCTCCGCCGTGAAATCCCAGGCGGTGTGGCTGCAGTTCGCGCGACTGATGCTGGCGGGCGCGGCACCACAGCTGCGCCGTGGCGCAAGGACGCTTGCGGGGTTGTTGTTCGCGCTGCGCGGCTACCTCGCGTTCGCACTACTCTTCCCGTGGGCATTGCTGGCAGCGGTGTTTGCCCCCGTGCCCGCATGCTGGAAGGTCGGCGGCTTCGTCGCCCGCGGGTTCCTCAGGCTCTCCGGCATTCCGGTGATCGCCAGCGGGCTGGAAAACCTGCGTGGGGACAGGCCCGTGGTGCTCGCGGTCAACCACACCAGCTACCTGGACGCCCTGGTGCTGCTCTCGGTCCTCGAGTATCGCGGGCATGCGTTCGTCGCCAAGCAGGAGTTCCAGGACCACTGGCTGATGCGGCGCCTGCTGTCCGGATTCGGCACCCGGTTCGTCGAGCGCTTCGACGTCGCCAAAAGCGCCGGGCACGCCGACGAAATCGCCGAGGCCGCCAGGGCGGGAACTTCGCTCATCGTCTTCCCCGAGGGCGCCCTCAATCGCAATACCGGCCTGGGAGCATTCCGCACCGGCGCCTTCCAGGCCGCGGTGCAGGCCGGCATTCCGGTGCTGCCGATCGCGCTGCGCGGCGTGCGCTCGGTGCTGCGCGACGGCACCTGGACTCTCCGCCAGGGTGCGGTCACGGTCCACGTCGGCGACCCGATCGCGCCCGAGGGCAACGACTGGGCCGCGGCGGTCAAGTTGCGCGACGCAGTGCGCGTGGAAATTCTCCGCCATTGCGGCGAGCCCGACCTCGCCCCCGGGAGCTTGCGCGACCTGCTTACTTGAAGTCCGCCACGGTCCCCGGCGCCGGGGTAAAGCCGAAATCGCCGCGCTTGATGACCGCCTCGCGCCCGCCGTTGGCCGCGAGCAGATCCGCCTGTCGTGCGTGGGCGCGTCGATCCACCTCGTCGGGATCGCAGATTTCGTACAGCTTTTTCCTGCACTCCTCGAGCGTGGCCGCGTACGCCGGGTCGCGTGCGAGGTCGCGGGTTTCATCCGGATCCGCTTCCAGGTTGAAGAGCTGCGGCCCGTATTTGGCGTAGTGCACGTACTTCCATTGGCCGACGCGCACTGCGAATGCGCCGGTGCTCGAGCCCATGCCGTGGTATTCGGAGAGAACGGTGCGATCGGGCTTCGCGCCATTGGCGACATCGACGAGCGACACGCCGGGAAAACCGGACGGCATCTTCTCGCCCGCGATCCCGAGAATGGTCGGGAACGCATCGACGTGGCTGACCGGCGTATCCACCCGCTTGCCCTCGGGGATGCCCGGGCCGGCGAGGATGAAGGGGACGCCGGCGATCTCCTCGTACATGGTGGACTTGCCCCACAGCCCGCGCGAGCCGAGGTTGTCGCCGTGGTCGCTGGTGTACATGACCACGGTGTCGTCGGCGAGGCCGGCGTCCGTCAGCGCGGCGAGCAGCTTGCCGACGTGCTCGTCTAGATACGACACCAGCCCGAAATACCCGGCGAGCGCTTTCTTCACATCCTCGGGCGACTCGAAGTAGTCGTCGTAGTTGAAGTTGCGGCTGTAGTCGACGATGTAGGGGTGGGTCGGCCTCTCTTCACGAGCGTAGAGCTTGGGCATCGGCAGCTCGCGGCCCCAGTAGCGGTAATAGTGCTCGGGCGGCGCGGTGAGCGGGAAATGCGGCGCCACAAACGACACGAACAGCGTCCAGGGCTTGGCGTGTTCCTTGGTAGCCTCCTCATGCAGCCATACTTGGGCGCGCGAGCAGATGTCCTTGTCGTAGAACGTGTAGGTGGACTCGCCCGGCCCAGCCATGGCGATCATCTTCTTGGAGTTGCCGCGCGGCGGCATGTCGTCGCGAATCAGGCCTAGCAGATCGCCCTTGCCCTCGTAGATGTGCATCGGGATCTGCTCTTCGCTGAAGCCGTGGTCCTCGCCGGCCAGGCGGAAATGCAGCTTGCCGACCGAGACCACGCGATGGCCGTTTTCCCGCAGCAGGTGGTGCCAGGAAGGGATGGCCCCGTCGTAGGCATCGGCGTTGTCCCAGTAACCGATCTGGTGGATGTACTTGCCGCAGGCGAACCCGGCGCGCGCAGGAATGCAGACCGGGCTGGTCGTGTAGGCCGACGTGAAGCGCGTGCCGCGCGCCGCGAGCGCATCGAGGTTCGGCGTGTGGATCACCGGATGGCCGGCGCAACCGAGCACCTTCGGATTGTGCTCGTCGGACATGATCACCAGCTGGTTGCGCGGTCTCATTTTGCCTGTCACTGTGCGTGTGCTCCTGACTCAAAAACACCTGATAGTATCCCGCCTTCCTATGAAAAAGACGCCCGCAAATCCTCCATTTCACTTCGTTCCGATTACCGCGGAACGCAGCCTGCGCAAGCCGCGCGCCAATGGCCGCACCATGATCGTCGACGACGGCATGCCGATTGCGTACACGCGTGACCTTGTCGCGCTCGGCGGCGCCTATATCGACCTCGCCAAGATCAAGACCGGCACTGCGCGCCTGTATCCGCGCGCGCGGCTGGTCGAAAAGCTCCGCCTGTACAAGCGCAACCGCATCCAACCTTTCCTGGGCGGACAGTTTCATGAATATGTGTTCGCCACGCAGGGCGCCAAGGCCCTGCCGAAGTACTACGCCGAGTCGCTCGCGCTCGGCTTCGAGGCGATCGAGATTTCCGACAACGTGGTGCCGCTCACGGACGCACAGCGACGCCAGCAGATCCGCAACGCGGTCGCGGCGGGCCTGGTCGTCTATGGCGAAGTCGGCTCCAAGGAAACGCTCTCCAACCCAAGCTTGCTGATCGGCCAGGCGAAGGTCTGCTTCGATGCGGGCGCCGCGCTGGTGCTGGTCGAAGCCGCCGAGCTGCTCGACCGAGGCAAGCTGCGCTCGAAGACCGTCGACCTGCTGATCCGAGGGCTCGACATGTCGCGCGTGATGATCGAGCTGCCCGGTCCCTGGATCAAGGACGTGCGCAGCTGCGATATCGAGGACATGAAAAAGGCGCTGGTCAACGCGCTCGGGCCGGATGTAAACCTCGCCAACGTGCCGCCCGCTTCCATCATCGACACCGAGGCGACGCGCACCGGCCTGGGTACCGCCGGGCCACCGAAGTGAAGAAATCAGCAGGGAATTCCTTCTCCTGGCTGCGGCTTCCCAAGGCGCCACGATTTGCAGAGGACGTGCGCCGCCTGCACGCCGAGAGCCGTAAGCGCCTTGGCTACGTGCGCACTTTTCTCCTGCTTCCGTTCGCGCCCGGCCGTCTTGCGCTTTACCAGGGATATCTCGATCGCCTGATGCGCAGCGACGATGCGCGCCTCCCGGGCCTGGAGCGTGAGTTGCTTGCGCTGGTGGTCAGCGTCGAAAATCGCTGCGAGCCGTGTGTCCTCTCCCATGCCACCGCCCTGCGCAGTCACGGCATGGACCCGCTGCTGGTCGACTCGATCACCATCGGCTGGCGCCGCGCGGACCTCACGCCGCGCCAGCGCGCACTCGCGGAATTCGCCCAGAAGCTCACGACGCAACCCGCGGATGCCGAGGAACCCTGGATCGCCGCGCTGCGCAAGGCGGGGCTCGACGAAGAACAGATTTTCGAAGCCGCCCAGATCGTCGCGATCTACAACTCCAACAACCGCCTCAACAATGCGGTCGGCCTGCACCCGAACCGCGAAGCGCGCCTGAAATACCGGATCGGGTAGGAAACCCTCTGCGGATTCGCGGTCGCGCCGAAGCGCCAGCTCGACGCCGTGACAACGCTGAAAAGATTTTCCGGGTTTTGGCGGAGAGCGAGGGATTCGAACCCTCGATACGGGTTGACCCCGTATAACGCCTTAGCAGGGCGCCCCCTTCAGCCACTCGGGCAGCTCTCCGTTCGCTACGCTCACTGCAAGCTGCCCTAGAGGCTTCGGGGGCGCTACGCCCCGAAGGAGTTGGAACGCCTGACGGCGTTGGCCACTCGGGCAGCTATGCCGACCTGACTGCGTCGGTCGCGTGATTCTACTACGGGGCGGTACTAAGCCTGGTCGAGCTCGAAGGCTTTGTGGAGCACGCGCACGGCGAGCTCCATGTATTTCTCGTCCAGCACCACCGAGATCTTGATTTCCGACGTCGTGATCATCTGGATGTTGATCCCCTCCTCGGCCAGCGTGCGGAACATCTGCGACGCGATGCCCACGTGCGAGCGCATGCCCAGCCCCACCAGCGAAACCTTGGCAATCTTGTCATCCCCGGTCACGTCGCGGCACTTGATGTGCGGCTGGACCTGGTTCTTGAGGATCGCCAATGCCTTGGCGCAGTCGGTGCGGTTGACCGTAAACGAGAGGTCGGTCATGCCGTCGTGCCCGACGTTCTGCACGATGACGTCGACATCGATGTTCGCGTCCGCGATCGGGCCCAGGATCGCGTAGGCGATGCCGGGGCGGTCGGGCACGTCGTGGACGGTGATCTTCGCCTCGTCGCGGGCGAATGCAACGCCGGAGATGACTGCTTGTTCCATGGCCATGGTCGGGTCTTCCTCGAATGTGATCAGCGTGCCTGAAGCGAACTCCTCGTCGACCGGGATCATCGGATCGGTCAGGCTGGAGAGCACGCGCAGGCGCACCTTGTACTTGCCGGCGAATTCCACCGAGCGGATCTGCAGGACCTTCGAGCCCAGGCTCGCCATCTCCAGCATTTCCTCGAACGTGATGGTCCTGAGGCGGCGCGCCCTCGGCACGATGCGCGGATCGGTGGTGTAGACACCGTCGACGTCGGTATAGATCTGACATTCGTCGGCCTTCAGCGCCGCGGCGAGCGCCACGCCAGTGGTGTCCGAGCCTCCGCGGCCGAGCGTCGTCGTGGCGCCGCCCTCGTCCACGCCCTGGAAACCGGCGACGATGACGACGAAGCCGTCCTTCAGGTCCTTGCGGATGCGCTCTTCGTCGATCGAGATGATGCGCGCCTTGGTGTACGAATCGTCCGTGAGGATGCGTACCTGCGCGCCGGTATAGCTTTTCGCCTTCTGCCCGATGGCCTGCAGCGCCATCGACGTGAGCCCGATCGTGACCTGCTCGCCGGTGGCGGCGACCTGGTCGAGCTCGCGCGGGTCGGGAACGGGCTGGATCTCCTTGGCCAGACCGATGAGGCGATTGGTTTCGCCGCTCATTGCCGAGACCACCACGATCACGTCATGGCCGGCCGCGCGCCATTTGGCCACGCGTTTGGCGACGTTCTTGATGCGCTCGACTGAGCCGACGGAGGTGCCGCCGTATTTCTGGACGATCAGGGCCATGCAGGGTCCGCGGAGGGTAGGAAGAGGCTAAAAAAGCCTGCGAGTTTAGCGCAAAGCGGCCTGTTTACGCCGTGTTTTCATGGACTTTCCGTGACACCGCCGGTTACCAGCCCGATCAGCGCTCCAGCGTACTTTTCCAGCTTCCGGGCGCCGATGCCGGGGATCGAAGACAGCTCCTCCGGATTTCGCGGCCGGCTGCGCGCAATCTCGGCCAGGGTGCTGTCGTGAAAGACAACGTAGGCCGGCACCGCCTGCGAGCGCGCCTCCCCGCCCCGCCAGGCCTTGAGCCGCTCGAAGAGCCGCAGGCCTTCGCCATCGAGCCCGGCCGCAGCAGTGGCCTTGCCGGCCGGCGCCACGCGTTTGCGAGCCACTACGCGGCGCATCTGTACCGGTTGCTCTCCCTTCAATACCGCCCTGCTTGCCGAAGTCAATTTGAGCGCGCCATGAGCCTCGTGATCGACCTGCGCCAGTCCAAGCGCGACAAGCTGGCGGAACACGCTTCGCCAAGCGACCTCGTCCAGATCCGCGCCGACGCCGAAGACACCCAGCTTGTCGTGGTCCCAGCGGCTGACGCGCTCGCCGGCCTTGCCGCGCAGCACATCGATGAGGTGCACGGCCCCGAAGCGCTGCCCGGTGCGATAGATCGCCGACAGGGCCTTGCGCGCTTCTTCGGTGGCTTCCCAGGTTTCCGGCGGCTCGAGGCAGGTGTCGCAGTTGCCGCACGGGGCGCCCTGCTCGCCGAAGTACCCGAGCAGCCGCACGCGCCTGCAGCCGGCGGTCTCGCACAGGCCCAGCAGCGCATCGAGCTTCGCGCCCGAAACGCGCTTGAAGTCTTCGCTCGCCTCCGATTGCTCGATCAGGCGGCGCTGAAGGACGAGGTCGGCGAGGCCATAAGCCATCCATGCATCCGCCGGCAGGCCGTCGCGTCCCGCGCGCCCGGTCTCCTGGTAATAGCCTTCGATGCTCTTGGGCAGGTCGAGGTGCGCAACGAACCTCACGTCCGGCTTGTCGATGCCCATGCCGAACGCGATCGTCGCGACCATGACCACGCCGTCCTCGGCCTGGAAACGCACCTGGTTCCCGGTACGGGATTCGGCGTCCATGCCGGCGTGATAGGGCAATGCATTCACCCCGTGGCTGACGAGCCACGAGGCCGTCTCGTCGACCTTGCGGCGCGAAAGGCAGTAGACGATGCCGGCATCGCCCGCATGCTCTTCGCGGACGAAGCGCAGCAATTGCGTGCGCGCATCGACTTTGTCGACAATGGCATAGCGAATGTTCGGCCGGTCGAAGCTGGAGATGAATACGCGCGCCCCGTCCAAACCGAGCCGCGCCAGGATCTCGGTGCGTGTCTGCGGATCGGCGGTGGCTGTGAGCGCAATCCGGGGCACCCCGGCGAAACGCTCGCCCAGCACCGAAAGTTGCAGGTACTCCGGCCGGAAGTCGTGGCCCCATTGAGACACGCAGTGCGCCTCGTCGATCGCGAAAAGCGCCAGCCGCGCGCGCGACAACAGATCGAGGCACCGGGGCGTCGTCAGGCGTTCTGGCGCGACATAGAGCAGGTCGAGCTTTCCCTCGAGCAGATCCCTCTCCACAAGCCGCGCGGCCTGGAAATCCTGCGAGGAATTCAGGAACGCAGCGCGAACGCCGAGCAGCCTCAGCGCCGCGACCTGGTCCTGCATGAGGGCGATCAGGGGCGAAACCACGATCCCGGTCCCGTCGCGCAGCAAGGACGGGATCTGGAAGCACAGCGACTTCCCGCCGCCGGTGGGCATCAGCACGAGCGCATCACCGCCAGCCGTCACCTGCTCGACAATCTGCTGCTGCGGGCCACGGAACGCCGGAAAGCCGAACCGCTCGCGCAGGACCTTCAGTGCGTCGGTCGAAGGCGCGCTCATCGGCCGATGGCGCTCGCTGAGGGCGCGAGGATCGCGCCGTTCATCGCGCGATCAAGCTTCAAGCATTTCGATCAGCAGCCGCAGCCCTCGCGTGGCGAACGCCCGCATGTTGGCCTGCCTGTCGGACTCGCCGGTTTCGAGCGTGATTACGCGCTCCCCCGGTCCGGCGACCGCGAAGCAAGCGTGGCCTGCGGCGTCCCCGTAGCGATTTCCCGTTGGGCCGGCTGCGCCCGTTTCGGAGAGCCCCCAGCTGGTCCCGAATCGGCTGCAGGCTGTGCGTGCGAGGAGGAGCGCGTAGGGCTCGGAGGCCGAACGCATCCCTGCGAGCGCGGAGTCCGGGATGTCCATCAGCATCTTGCGTGCCTGCCGCGTGTAGACGACTGCGCCGGCAACGAAGTACACGGAGGCTCCCGGGACCGCAAGCAAAGCGGCGGCCATCAAGCCGCCGGTCGACGATTCGGCGACCGAGATCGTTTGCTTGCGTTTGATCAGGAGCACCGCAGCCTGCTCGGCTAGCGGAATCAGCGTCTGCATGGACGCACAACGTCGGTGAAAGCCACAGGTTTACGCAGTCGTGCCAGGGCCGGCTAGCGTACGCGGCCTTTCGTGCCGCATCAAACGAGACTTCCCGGCGCCGGCCGCGAAGCCTGCGGCCCAAGCGAAATCAGCGCCTGGTAGTCGTCCGTGCGGCGGAACCGGGAGTGCCAATGGCGGCAGGCGCCGTGCCGGGCGTCGTGCCGCCTGAGGTTACCGGGCTGCCGGGTGGGGCGCCGTCGGACGTGTTCGGCACGCCCGGGGTGACTCCGCCGGACGTGGTAGCGGTTCCGGGAGTCGAGCCGACAGAAGTCCTCGGGGCGCCTATTAGCGGCGGTGTGGCGGCCGGACCGGGAGCCGCTGCGGGCGGTTGGTCGGAAGGCGAGCGTACGGCGGCGGGTCCCGCCCGGTCGCGAATGACATCGTCAGAGCACTGAGCGGCAGGATCCGTGCCAAGCGTCGCGCCAGTGCAGTGACGCGAAACGCGCCCGTTGTCGACACTCACTTGCGAAAGTGCCGGAGCGGAGATTAGTACCCCTAGGGAAAGGCATAAAAGTGCGGGAACGGTGCGCATGGCCCTACTCCAATTGATGCATGCCTCCGATTATAGGGAACGGTGAGTCAGCGTCTGTTAGTCAGCACACCGTTATAAGCTGCGAAATTTGTCAATTCTGGAAAGAATCTCGACCGGACTGCCGCATGGGTCCTAGGGATTACAAATTGATTCTCCAACTTTCATGACGCTGGCTCGGGTCCGAAAATAGATTCGACATATGTAAGAGTCCGATTTGTGTTAGCCATCGCACAGAAGCGGAACGATGGCGGCGGAGACACTGCGCGCTGCTTCAACCCGTTAAAGCAACCACAGGAGCTTAAATTGAAGAAAATCATTGGCCTGGCGATGGCCTGCCTGCTGATCTCGAGCACTTCCTTCGCGCAGTCACCGCAACCCGGCGGCGGCGGCGGCGGTGGGGCCGGCGCGGGTGCGGCCGTAGGAGGCGCCGCGGGCGGACTGTCGGTAGGGACCCTCGCGGCCATCGCGTTGGGGATCGCTGCGCTTGCGGCGATCGCCTCTGACAATGACAACTCATCCGGGACCCCGGGCACGACCGGCACGACCGGCACGCGCTAGCCGTCTCCCCGACCTCTCAACGAAAAGCCCCGGCCTGCTTGCCGGGGCTTTTCTTTTGGGACGTTACAAAGTTTCACCGCACTCCTCCGCCTTTCAGGTAAAAATTACATGGTGTAAAGAACGATCTAGTGGTTCTCACGGGGGAGGCCATGACGAAAGCCCACTTGGTGGTTGCGTGCCTGTTGTTTCCTGCGTTTTGCCTCGCGCAGCCTCCTGCGGCCGTGCGCTACCAGCATCCGGCGGCCTATCCGGAGCCGGAATCCTCCGCTGTATGGAAATCCCTGGGCGCAAGCTATGTCCGCAAAGCCCTCAAGGACAACGCCCTCGAGCGTGACCCGGCCCTCAACTCGCGCATCGACGCGGTGATGGCGGCGGTCGGGACTGCGGCGGGCACCCTGTACCCGAAGTACGCGCGTTCGACGTGGAAAGCGTTCCTTATCGAGAATTTCGGCCATGGCGCGGTGGCGTTCCCTGGCGGGACCGTCCTCGTCGATGCGCGGTTCGTGCGCCTCCTCGCGCTCTCCGACGACGAGCTCGCCCTGGTGCTCGCCCATGAGGTGGCGCACGTGGTTGCGGACCACCCGTCGGAAAAGCTCTCCTTCATGGCCGAAAAGGTCGGACGCGACCTCGCGCCGAACGCAGGCAGCGCGTTGCATGCCTTCTTCACGCAGGATTCCTACGCGCTGCTGTTCCAGCCCACGGCGCGCTTGCAGGAGCGCGAGGCCGACGCCATTGGCGGGGCGATTTTTCATGCGGCCGGCTATGACGCGCAGCGGGCGCTGCAATTGTTCGACAAGCTCGAGCAGATCGAGCGCACGGGGAACGGCGCCAGGTCGGCGACGCATGATTCGGCCGCTGTGCGCAAACGCGCCGTGGCCGAGGCCATCAGGCTGAGCTCGACCGGCGCGCGGCCTAGAACGGAAAGGCGCTGACCTTCACGTTGCGCGTGTCGGTTTCGACCCTGAAGAGCGGGCTCACTCGGTCGGCAGACGAAGCTTCAGTCTGCGTGCCGTCGTATTTCTCGTAGCGCACTTTCCATGTGCCCGGCGGGTAGGGAAAGCTGCGGTTGCCGCCCCATGCGAGATCGAAAGTTTCGCTCGCCATCCTCGCTTCGAGCGTCTCTCTGCGAATGAGCGCCGAAACTTTCCACGCGTAGGGCCGGTTGGCTGCCGATGGGGGGAGACTTACCTTCCAGCAGACGGAGCGTTCGTTTTCGGATTGGCGGCCGAGATCCTGCCAGTCCCCCGCCGAGGCTACGGGCGTGACCGGGACCAGCGCCCCCGATCCCGGTTTCACTCTCCATCCTTCGGCGATTTCCTTTACGCCAAGGCTCAGGCAGGCGGTTTGCTCGGTTTCGCCCAGCCCGGGACTCAACGAGAACGCATCCGAAGCCCTGGTCGCCTCTTCGGTGCGGGAAGCCGTCACCCGGTGATCGATCGTCACGCGGCCGGCGGAATGCGGCAACAGGCCGATGACGACAAAGTTGTCATAGCCGGCGCGCGCGAACGTGTCGAACCGGGGCTGGTCCCACGGCACCGTGAGGTCCGCCTTTTTCCACAGGATAGTCTGCGAGTGCGCTGCGCCCAGCGCATCGGAAGGCAGAGAGAACGACAGGCCTTGCGAATCGTAGGCAAAGGCCTTGTAGGTCCGGTCTTCGATCCTGAGTTCGGGCACTACGCCCGCCGGATATTGGCGCGGGAAATCGCCGCGGATCGTGATCGTCTGGAATGGCAGGGACGAGAAAAGGAAGTGCGGCCCGTAAGATCGGACTTGGGGAAACTGCGTCGGCACGGCGAGCTGATCTGCCGCGGCCTGCGCGCGGTCCCCGGCCTCCCTGACCGCCGCAGTGTTTGCCTGACCAAGCACCTGGAGGGTCGCGTCGATATTCGACACGGCGGCCTTGGCGGGGGCGTCCAGCGATTCGAGCTTCGAGCCCAGCTGGTCGCGGAATGCGAATCGCGTCCTGACGACGAGCCGCGCGGTCTGCAGCAAGGCGGCGAGGCCGACTTCGCGCTGGTCCCGCATGGCGTTGGTGGAGAGCGAAGCGATCGAAGCCTGCTTTTCCTGCAGGAAGTGACCGAGTGTGCCGGGTGAGAAAGTATCGCTCTGGTGCCCCGCCACCCCGGCAATGCCGAGGTATCCGACGCCAGCGATCGCCACCGCGATCGGCGCGAACTCGATCGCAGCCGCGATCAGGCCCGAATGCGCCGCGGCAACTGTCGCCACGGCAGCGCATCCGCTTGTGCCCAGGTGGCAGCAGGCGATGGCCGCAGCAGGAAGATATCGGAGTCGCATCGGCATCGGACTTGATCGATTGAAGAGATTCGGGACCGGGCGGAAGGGGTGGGATTCGAACCCACGAAGGCTTTCGCCTTGCCGGTTTTCAAGACCGGTGCAATCGACCACTCTGCCACCCTTCCATTGAATTCGGGCGCAATTGCCCCATTTTACCTGCGCCGC
>Ga0163150_10006109_pt1 | contig 14948 bp, 10 predicted proteins | sample OliLakLV19P2IB_FD_148628 | JGI IMG/M metagenome (GOLD analysis project Ga0163150, IMG submission 148628) | Freshwater microbial mat bacterial communities from Lake Vanda, McMurdo Dry Valleys, Antarctica - Oligotrophic Lake LV.19.P2.IB | ecosystem: Environmental > Aquatic > Freshwater > Lake >...
CGCTGACGCCGGCCTCGAGGTCGAGGCACTTCGGCTCGACGCTCGTGGCCCCGACGACCTGGAGCTGTCGATCGACGCGGTGACGATCGGCGCCGCGCGACCCGAACGGGCGCTGGTGGTGCTGTCGGGCGTGCACGGGGTCGAGGGGTTCGTCGGCTCGGCCGCGCAGATCGACCTGTTGGGGCGCGTGGACCCGACGGGCTGGCCGACCGATGTCGGGGTGGTGGTGGTGCACGCGGTCAACCCGTGGGGGATGGCGTGGGGGCGCCGACAGAACGAAGCGAACGTCGATCTCAACCGCAACTGGCGGCGCGACGAGAACGAGGCGGTCCCCAACGACGCCTACGACGAGCTGCATTCCTTGGCTTGTCCGGACACCGACGAGCTGCCGCCGGTGGACGAGCTGTTGGCCACCGCCCGCGCGTGGGTGGCGGAACGGGGCCTTGCTTGGGTGCGCGACGCCATCACCGTGGGGCAGTACCGCCACCGCGACGGGCTCCACTTCGGCGGCGACCGCACCGAGCAGTCGAATCGGCTCCTCGAAGCGCTGATCGGCGAACGGCTGAGCGGCGCGCGGCGGGTGTTCACCGTCGACCTGCACACCGGCCACGGTCCGTGCGGCGAGCTGACGGCGTTGTGCGACCAGCCGCCCGGCTCGGATCAGGAGCAGTTCCTGCGATCGATCTTCGGTCGGGTCGAGGCCACAACCGCCAACCCCGAGGCCACGACCGGGCCGAAGTCAGGCCAGATCGCCAACGGTTTCGGCGCGGTGCTCCCCGCGGCCGCGTGCTTCGCCACATGCCTCGAGGTCGGCACCGTCGACGACCTCACCCAGCTCGGCGCCACCTACCAGGAGCAGTGGGTGCATCGCCGCGGCGACCGCGACAACCCCCGCCACGCCGAGGCGGTGTGGGCCTACCGGCGGTGCTTCACCCCGGAGGATCCGGCGTGGGCCGACACCGCGGCCGGCGGCCTACGGGTCGCGCTCGTTCGGTCGCTCGCCGCCGTGATCGCCTGGGGCTGAGGGCCGGACTCGCCTACGCTCCCGGCCGTGCCATTGCCCGACGTGGGCCAGACGCCCGAAGACATCCTTGATGCGCTGCAGTCGATGCGCGCCCACGACGTCCGCTGGCAGGATGGCCGAACCTTCGGGATGGTCTACGACGCCGGTCCCGTGGCCCACGCGCTCCTCGAGCGGGTGGCCGCTGCGTTCCTCCACGACAACGCCCTCAACACATTGGCGTTCCCGAGCCTGGGGCGGATCCAGTCTGACGTGGTGGGCATCACCGCCGATCTGCTCCACGGTTCCGAGGCGGCGGGGTTCATGACCTCGGGCGGCACCGAGAGCATCCTCTGCGCCGTCAAGGCGGCCCGGGAACGAGGCCGCGAGGAACGCGGGATCACCGCGCCCGAGATGGTCCTGCCGATCAGCGCCCACGCCGCGTTCCACAAGGCCGCGCATTACTTCGGCATCCACGTGCACAAAGTGCCCGTCGACGCCGACTGGCGCGCCGACGTCACGGCTGCCGCTGACCTCGTCAACGACAACACCGTCCTCGTCGTCGGCTCCGCCCCCCAGTACCCGCAAGGCGTCGTGGACCCGATTCCCGAGCTCGCCGCCCTCGCCGTCGCGGTGGGGGCGAGCTTTCACACCGACGCGTGCATGGGCGGTTTCGTGCTGCCGTTCATGGAGCAGCTTGGCTACCCGGTGCGTCCGTGGGACTTCCGGGTCGACGGGGTAACCACGATCTCCGCCGACATCCACAAGCTCGGTTACGCCCCCAAGGGCGCCTCGGTGATCTTGCACCGCACCAAAGCGTTGCGCCGATACCAGACGTTCGTGTTCGACGATTGGCTCGGCGGGTTCTACGCCTCCCCCGGCATGCAGGGCACCCGGCCGGCACTGCCGATGGCCTGCGCGTGGGCGATCCTGCATCACCTCGGCACCGACGGCTATCAGCGCCTCACCCGGCTCACCCTCGATACCCGCGACCGAATGGTGAGCGGCATTCGATCCATTCCCGGCTTGGCGGTGCTGGGCGAACCCGAGGCTCACCTCGTCGCCATGACCGCCGCGACCGGGTTCGAGGACGACCTCGACGTCTTCGCGCTCGGCGACGCCCTCCAGGCCAAGGGTTGGTTCCACGACCGCCAGAAGCCTCCGGACTCGTTGCATTCCACGGTAAGTGCCGGCAACGCCCCGGTGATCGAGGAGTACCTCGCCGACCTTCGCGACTGCGTCGCGGCCGTCGGGGGCACCCGCCTCACCGACCGCAACACCAACTACGCCACCCTCGAATGAAGCCCTGACGCGACCCCTCCCGGACGGGCTCGCGTGTCATCGAAGGTGAACGCCGGGCCCGCACGCGGTTCGGCGCGCGGCATCGACGGCCGTGGAGAAGATTCCTCCGTCGCCACTGCCCACCACTGCGAGGCGCGACTCGTTGGAGTGCCGTCAGCCCCTTCGTCCCGCTCGCGAGGGCGAACTGGGTGTCGACGATACTTGCAGGGACTCGACGAGGAGGCCGCGCGCTGATGACCTTCACCTGGATGGGCGATACCCGGCCGTTCTCCGACGAGCAGGGAAACCTGCCCGCGCGGTTCGTGATCGAGCAGGTCGACGACAACGGGTTCCGGCTGCGCGCGTCGTTTGCCTACCGGCCCGTCGACGGGGAAGCGGTCGCAGTGTCCGACGACGCACTCGGTGTCACCGACTTCGCGTCGATCCCGTCGTACATGACGTGGTTCGTCAACCGCACCGGGCGCCACACACCCGCCGCGCTCCTGCACGACCAACTCGTCCGCGCCGACACCGCGACCCCCGACCGAGTGAACGCGGACCGCACCTTTCTGACCGCGATGGACGCGCTCGGTGTTCCCCCGGTGCGGGGCCGCGTGATGTGGAGTGCAACCGCACTGGCCACGCGTGTGAGCGCACGGCCGTGGGGATTGATCTGCATCATCGTGTGGGCGTTGTGCGCGTTCGCGGGAACGTGGGTGGTCGTCGACGGCATCACGAACCAGAACTGGGGCCAGGTCGCCGTCGCGCTGCTGGGCCCACTTGTGACGTGTCCGTTGTGGGGCCGCCAGTACTGGGCCGGGCTCGTCGCGGGCTACGCGCTGTGGGGCGTTGCCGTACCCGCGCTCACCGCAATCGGCGCCTACTACCTGATCTATTGGCCGATCGAGCAGATTGTGCGACTCGGCCGCAAACTCATCCCCGCCAACCGGCACGAGCAACTCCCCGGACCGAGCACGTACAAAGCCGCGTAGCCGCCGGCAAGGAGGACTCATCGTCGAACTGATGTCTAGATAACGAGACATTCATGCTTGTCTTAATATCCCGACATAGATATGATGTCGGGAAATGGAGACATCACCGCACAATGAGAAGCCGTTCCGGGTGTACACACCGGCGTCGCTGGGCGCCGCGATCAGGCACTACCGGCATGAGGCCGGACTCTCTCAGGCCGAGCTGGCCGAGCAGGCCGGCCTCCACCGCAGCTACTTGTCGGCGCTGGAGCAGGGGCGGGAGACCGAGCAGCTGAGGCGCATCCTGCGCGTGCTCTCGCAGCTTGGTGTGCGCATGTCGCTCGAGCGGGCCGACTGGTAGTGGCCGATGACCTCGCAGTTTGGCTGAACGGGCTTCGCGTCGCGGTTATCACGCGAGAACGAAGTCGGCTGCGCATGACGTACACCCACGAAGCGCTCGAACGCTACGACCTCGGCACGCCGGTGTTGTCGTTGTCGCTGCCGCTGACCGCGGAGCCGTATCCGCAAGGTGTCCTGCGCGCGTTCCTTGACGGGCTCCTCCCGGAAGGAGAGCCCCGCAGGATCATCGCGAGAGATTTCGGCGTTCGCGACAGCGACACGTTCGGGCTCATCCGCGAGCTCGGACGAGACTGCGCGGGCGCATTGATCGTCCAGCTCGCCGACGAGCCCGAGCCCGTGCGCGCCACGACGCGCACCGCTGATCCTTTGCACGACAAGGAGCTGGACGAGCTCGTTGTGAACCTGCGCAGCGCGCCGTTGGGCGCAGGAGCACGCGTGCGGATCTCGCTCGCGGGCGTGCAGGAGAAACTGCTCCTGACGCGGATGCCGGATGGCGCGTGGGGCCGTCCGGTCGACGGCACGCCGTCGACGCACATACTCAAGCCCGAGATCGCCGCTTACCCGATGACGGTTGAAAACGAGTCGTTCTGCATGCGTTTCGCCAAGCACCTGGGCCTCGACGTTGCGTCGGTAGACACGACCGACATTGCCGGGCGGAAGCTGATCGTCATCGAGAGGTACGACCGCATCGTCCACGACGACGGATCCGTCGAGCGACTGCACCAGGAGGATTTCTGCCAGGCGACCGGGACGCCGCCCGACCAGAAGTACGAAGACGATGGCGGTCCGTCACTCCGCACGGTTGCGAACATCCTCCAAAGCGCAGCACGAGCCGATGCGGTCGAGGCGTTGCTCCGCGCGGTCATGGTGAACGTGCTCATCGGCAACGGCGATGCGCACGCCAAGAACTTCTCGCTGCTGCACCAGCCTTCGGGCGCGTTGCACCTCGCACCGTTGTACGACCTCGTGTCGTCGCTGTTCTATGGCGACGACCGGCTCGCGATGCACATTGACAACGTTCGCCGCAGCAATCGTGTGACGGCCGACCGGATCGTCAACGAGGCCGCCGGCTGGGGCTTGTCGCGCCGACGCGCCAGGGGCATCGTCGAGGACGTCATCGCGCGCAGCCCAGCGGCGATCGCCGCCGCACGCGAGGAGACCGAAGGGCTCCCCGCGGACATCCCCGGGCTTGTCGAACAGCAACTCGCACGCCTCCGCGGAGCCGTGTAGCGGAGCGCGTGCGCTACCCGAAGTCGCAGGTCCAAATCCTGCCCCCGCTTATGCCGCGCCGAATGCGACGACGACCTGGTGCGTGCCGGTGAACCCGACGCTGCGCAAGGTACGGACCCGATGTTTCGACGCCGTTTCGACGCAATGAACGGTCGCCCCAGCCGAGGGGCGGAACATTCTTCTACCGAAACGCTCAGCCTCCTGCCCGCCCCTCCGATCAGGAGGTTGCAGGTTGGTTGTACTCATTCTGCGGGGGCTGAGTGAGGGGGGCGGGCAGGATGGATGTCCGGTTTCGGCGTTGCGCCGCGCGCATTGTGCTCGTGGGTCTGGTCGTCGCAGCGGCCGCACCGCTGACGACGCCGACCGCGGCGTTGGCGACGCCTTCGGGTCTCGACCCGGGGCTGCCGACGCGTGGTTCGGCAATGGTTCCGGTCGTCGTCGCCGGCGTGACCGCGACCGCTGCGGTCGACGACGCCGTCCGTCAGGCCGGTGGGACCGTCACCGCGCCGCTCCCCGTCGTCGACGGCGTCGCCGCGACCGTTCCCGCATCGCGGCTGGCGGATCTCGCAGCCGCGCCCGGCGTACGGGCGGTAACCGCGGACCGCGCTGCGTCGTTCGCCGACAACACCTTCGACCCCGAGACCGTCGCATCCCCCTTCGTGCGCAGCACGACGGCGTCGAGCGCGTGGTCGACCGGAAATTACGGCGCCGGCATCGGCGTTGCGGTGCTCGACACCGGCGTCTCGCCCATGCCCGATCTCGCGGGCCGCCTCGTGCACGGACCCGACTTCTCGGGCGAGGGCACGGTTGTCGACACCTTCGGGCACGGAACCGTGATGGCCTCCCTCGTCGCGGGGAACGGCGCCGACTCGGCGGCGCGCGAAGGCGGCGCCATTACCGGTGTCGCGCCGGCTGCGCACATCGTGGCCGTCAAGGTCGCGGGCGCGAATGGCGCGACCGACGTGTCGACGATCCTCGAAGCCATGCACTGGATCGCGACGTACCGCGACCAGTTCAACATCCGAGTCGTCAACCTGGCGTGGGGTGTCCCGTCGACTCAGTCCGTTGCGCTCGACCCCCTCAACTACGCGGTCGAACGCCTGTGGGACCTCGGCATCGTGGTTGTCGTCGCGGCCGGTAACAGTGGGCCGCAGTTCGGTACCGTGACGAAGCCCGGCGACGATCCCGTTGTCCTCACGGTCGGTGCCTACAACGACCGCGGCGACGCGAGCCCCGGCAACGACAACATTCCCCAGTGGACGTCGCGCGGCCCGACGCAAGAAGGTGTGGCCAAGCCCGACGTCGTCGCTCCGGGCCGGACGATCCTTGCGGGCCGTTCGTACGGTTCCGCCGTCGAGCACGCCAACCCCAAGGCATTGGTGATGCCGAGTTACATCCGCGGGTCGGGGACGTCGCAAGCGAGCGCGGTGACCTCCGGCGTCGTCGCCTTGTTGCTCGCAGCTCGACCCGAACTCACTCCCGACCAAGTGAAGGCCGCGATCAAGTCGACCGCCCATCGCATGCCGAACGCGAACCCCAACGCGCAAGGTGTCGGGCGCGTCGACCTCGCCGCCGCGCTCATAGCCCAACCGACGAACGAGGTGCAGCCGCGCCCCGCGACCGGGCTCGGGTCGATCGAGGCGAGCCGCGGCGGCGGGCACGTCGTCGCCGACTGCAACGGCGTCGCGACCGACATCGTCGGCGAGATCGACGTGCGCTGCGAAGCGTGGGACCCGCAGATGTGGACGACGTCGCAGTGGACCGGCGACGACTGGACGGGCGTCTCGTGGAAGGACGTCGATTGGTCAAACGCAACCTGGGACGGCGTGAGTTGGAAGGACGGCACCTGGACCGGCGTGTCCTGGAAGGACACGAACTGGACCGGCGTGTCGTGGAAGGAATGGAACTGGACCAACGGCCGGTGGGTGGCGTTCGAATACGAAGGCGACTTCCTCACCGCGTTCTGGGGCAAGAAGCCCGCGCCCGGCAACAAGATCCGCGGCGAGGTGTACACGCCTCCACCCGAACTGCCGGCGCCTGAAGCGGCCGTGCCTGACGCGGAGGCCCAGCCGTGAGCCGCGCCCGGATTCGCCTCACGCTGCTCGTGTGGGGCGTCGCGCTCGCGGCGGGGGTCGCGCTCGGCGTTGCGATCGCGCACGTCGCGGCGACGCCCGACGTACTCGACGGCGCGTTCGTCGCACTGTTGCTCGCGACGCTGTGCACCGAAATGTTGACGGTAGATCTACGAGTCGGCCGCCACGTCGAGTCGTACACGTGGGCCGAAGTCACCCTCGTACTCGGGCTCGCCCTTCTCGCTCCCGCGCCGCTCGTGCTGACATCGCTCGCGATAGGGGTCGTGTACATCGGCGCCCGGCGAGCCGCAATCAAGATCGTGTTCAACACGGCCTCGTATGTCGTCGGCGTCACGCTCGCGGTCGCCGCGACCCACGCGATCGGAACGCCGACATGGGAGGAGCCGGCTCGCTCCGCCCTCGCACTCGCCGTCGGCGCGATGGTGTTCTCGCTGTGGAACGGCCTGTCGGTGAGCGCCGCCATCGCCTTCGCGCAGGACGTGCCGGTCAGAACGGTCTACGCCAAGGGTTCGCGCCTGCGTCTCTTCGTCGGCGCGGGCAACGTCGCGATCGGCATGGTGCTGCTCATCGCCGCGCATGTCGACTCGATGGCGCTTCTCGCGTTGCCGCTGTACCTCGGCGTCGCCTACTTCGCATACCGCGCGTACTTGCGGACCGTGCAGGAGCGGATGATCTGGCGGCATCTCGAAGCGACCAGCCAGGAAGTCAACCGGCTCGACGAACGTGCGGTCGCGGGCGTCGCGCTCACGCGCGCGGCGCTGCTGTTCGAAGCGGACGAAGTCCGATTGGCGCTGTACTCGGCGCAGACGTCCGACGCGATGCGCGTCTTCACCGGGTCGCAGGGCGGCGTCGACACCGTGCGCCGAATCGCGCGGGCGCCCGTCGGGTCCGACCCGACGGCGTCCGACGGTGAGACATGGATCGGTGTCAACCTCGACGGTCTCGACGGTGAGATGGGCTGGCTACACGTCGGGTTTCACGGCCGGGTCAAGCTCACCGAACGCGAGCACCACTTGTTGCACACGTTTGGGAACACGATTGCGAGGAGTATCGAGAACGCGCGTCTCTACTCCGAGATGGCGCGCCACGCGGCGCGCAGCGAGACCGCCGCGCTGCACGACTCGCTCACCGGGCTCCCGAACCGCGCGTTCTTGCAGGAGCGGGCCCGTGAAGTCTTCGAAGCCGCGGATGGCCGTGGCCACTTCGCAGTGATCATGCTCGACCTCGACCGATTCAAAGACGTCAACGACGCGTTCGGTCACGCCGCGGGTGACACCGTTCTGTGCGAGGTGTCGAACCGGCTCCAGGCCGCGGTGCGGGCGAACGACACGGTCTGTCGTCTCGGCGGGGACGAGTTCGCGATACTCGCCACCGACAGCGCCCGCGCCATCGGGATCGCGCAGCGACTGCTGACGGTCGTCACCCAACCCATCGACATCGACGGCGTCGAGATCTCGGTCGGCGGAAGCATCGGATTCGCCTGTTACCCGGAGAACGGGACCGCGTTCGAGGAGTTGCTCCAGCGGGCCGATGTCGCGATGTACTCGGCGAAGGCGCGCCGCGGCCGCGTGCGCCGATACTCCGACGACCTCGACGGTGGGCTGCAGTCGAACAAGGATCGCCTCGGGCTGGTCGCCGAACTCCGAACCGCGCTCGACGAAGGCCAGTTCGAGTTGCACTTCCAACCCCAGTTCGAGCTCGAGTCCGGCCGGCCCGTCGGTGCGGAAGCACTCGTCCGCTGGCGCCACCCCACACGCGGTCTGCTCGAACCGCGCGAGTTCGTCGCGCTGGTCGAGACGTCGAACTTCATCCGCGCGTTCACGAGCATGGTGCTCGAACGAGCGCTCGCGGAGTGCTCGCGATGGCAGCGGCCCGGGCATCCACTGCACGTCGCCGTGAACATCTCGGCGCGCGACCTCGACGACGAAAGTCTCGCGAGCGCCGTCGGCGCGGCGCTGGCCCGCCACGACCTACCGCCCAGCTGCCTCGTGCTCGAGATCACCGAGACCGCGATCCTGGGCGACTTGGAGTTCGTCGAACGGCAGATGGCCCGCCTGGCGAGCCTCGGTGTGCGCCTCTCGATCGACGACTTCGGAACCGGAAACTCGAGTCTGTCGTTCCTCCAGCGCGTCATGGTCCACGAACTCAAGATCGACCGTTCGTTCGTGACGGGCGTTGCGACGAACGAGAACGACGCAACCATCACGCGTGCGACGATCGGCCTCGCCCACGGGCTCGGGCTCCGCACCGTCGCCGAAGGTGTCGAGGATCGGGGCGTCGCTCGCGAGCTGACCGCCCTCGGTTGCGACTACGCACAAGGGTTCTTGTGGAGCCGACCGCTCCCGGCGCCCGAGATCCGGGCGGCGCTCGGTGTCGTGGACGTCGACCTCGTCCCCGCCACCGACGGGGCTGCGACCGAGCCGGCCGTTTCGCGGTTCTGAACGGCCGGCAGCGACGCAACCCGAACGTTGGATGTAGCGGAGAGCGCTTGGATTCGATCGCCAGGCGCCGATGAGTTCACGAAATGGTGGCCCGTGCGCTCCGGCCTCTCGTCGCGTTGCTTGTCACCTCGGCAATCGCGGTCGGCTGCGGTGGTTCGTCGCGCACCGACGGCGCGGCAACTGACACCGAGGACGCGCCATCGACGCTCGACGCCGCGTCGGTTGTTCGCGACTTCGATCCTTCCGAACCCGGGGCGATCGCCGCGTTGAACGAGGTTGCGTTGGGCAGCGATGCCGTCTCCTCGCTGACGCCGCTGCTCGAGGACGACGATCCGATCACTCAGTGGGCGGCGCTCTATGTCGTCGCGATCCAAGTCACGGATCACGACGCGGGCGCAGCCTTGGTTCCATTGCTGGACGACGACGATCCGATCACACGCGTTGTCGCCGCCGCGAGCCTGAGCGGGCTCGGATACCCCGAGGCACTCCCGATCCTCGCGAGTGGATTGACCGAGTCCGCAACGCTCCCGTACCGCGATCCTCCCCGGCCCATCGCGGAACTCGCCCGAGAAGCGCTCGAGGCGTACACCGGCCGGCAGTTCGACGACGCGGATTCGTGGCAGTCATGGCTCGAGAAGGCAGCGCCGCTGGAGTGGGACGGGACGAGCTATGTCAGCGGGTAGTTGCCGCGCTCGACGCGCCGGTGTTGCTTGTGCAGTTGTCGTCGCTGCGCTTGGGTCGGTCGCGACCGCGGGCGCCGTCAACACCTTCGAGATCACCGAGCGAGCGATCACGATCACGGTGCCCGTCGATCTCGTCGGTGCGACATCGTCGCTCACGGCCGAGCGATTCGCTCGCCACGTCAACCGGTACTGGGGGAGTGGTTCGGATGGACTCCCGTTTTGCTACGGCGGCCGGACCGTCACGATCGTGCCCGACTTCCGTGTGGTTCCCAGCGGAGGTTCGGTTCGACCCAACGCGTCGCGCATCACCGTGGTGGAGATGCGACCCGGCGTCGACCTGATCTCGCATGTCGACTGGCCAAGCGCTCCCTTCAACCCAATGAGCCAGACCGCGACCGGGGCATGGGAAGCGGACGCGACCGGCGACGTCATCGCCCACGAGTTCGGCCACTTACTCGGCATCGACGACGAGTACCGAGAAAGCGACACGAATCACGACGGAATCCGTCAACCGAACGAGCCCACCGTCGTCTTGGCGCAATATCAAGGGCAGCAGTCGCTCATGGCAGAACTCGGCGGCCATGTCCGCCAGCGGCACATTGCCGCGGTGGTGCAGCGGCACGGAATGCCGCAACCGGCGGCTCGCACGACCGGCTTTCCCGACGGTCGGTGGCACGGTACGGGCACGATCAGCGGATCGGCCGCCAACCAAGATCTCGGGCTTCGCCTGAGCAACGGCCAGTTCACCTTCGATCTCACGGTCGCCGACGGCGAGGCCTCCGGGCAACTCGATTGGAGCTACCAGGCGCGCGTCGACATCACGTCGACCGGGGTCGGCGGCTATCTCGACGGCGGCGTCAGCGGCTCTGCCGCGTTGAGCGGGGCGACCGACGGCGTGGTCGGCTCCGGTACCGCGACCCTCGCGGCTACGGCAGTCGTCGACGGCATCACCGTGCCCGTCGACACCGACCTCGAAGTGAATCTCTCCTTTACGGGCGCGCAGTCGGACGGCGAGACCGTCACCGGGGACATCCTGCTCCGCACCAGCGCGGAGGCACAGGCCGTCGGGTTCGCGAACGATCTCACCGGCCCGTTCGCCGCGACGCGCACCGGCGAGCGCACCTGCTCCTGAACCCGGCCCTCGGGTGGATTGAGACCGGGCTCGGCTCTCTTCGGGCAGACTGCGCACCTACGCGTCGACCAAGGGGTGCATCCGAATGGCATGGGATTTCTCGACGGACCCGGAGTTCCAGAAGAAGCTCGATTGGGTCGAAGAGTTCTGCCGCGAAGAGGTCGAGCCGCTCGAGTACATCTTTCCGTACGCCGTGCGGTCTCCCGACCCGAAGGTCAGGGCACTGGTCAAAGGACTGCAGGACCAGGTCAAGGACCAGGGTCTGTGGGCCATCTTCCTCGACGAGGATCTCGGCGGACCCGGCTACGGACAGCTCAAGCTCGGCCTGTTGAACGAGATCCTCGGGCGCTACCCGTCGGCGCCGCAGATGTTCGGGGCGGCCGCACCCGACACCGGCAACATGGAAATGCTCGCGGCGTACGGCACCGATGAGCAGAAGGAGCGCTGGCTCACGCCGATGCTCAACCAGGAGATGTGGTCGGCGTACTCGATGACCGAACCGCAGGGTGGCTCCGACCCCAACCTGTTCAGAACCCACGCCGAACGCGACGGCGAAGAGTGGGTCATCAACGGTGAGAAGTGGTTCACGAGCGCCGGACGCGTCGCCGACATCCTCTTCGTCATGTGCACGAACGGCATGTTCGTCGTGCCCCGCAAGACGCCCGGCGTCGAGATCCAACCCGAGCCCCGCAACCACAACCACATCATCTACAACGATGTCCGTATCCCGCTCGACCACCTGCTCGGCCCCGAAGACGGCGCCAAGGTCCTCGCGCAGCGCCGGCTCGGCGGCGGACGCATCCACCACGCCATGCGCACCATCGCGCAGTGCAAGCTCGCCTTCGACATGATGTGCGAACGCGCGCTCAGCCGCGAGTCGCACGGCAAGATCATCGCCGAGCACCAGATGGTGCAGGAAAAGATCGCCGAGTCCTACGCCCAGATCCGCATGTTGCGCCTGTTCGTGCTCGAGACGGCATGGAAGATCGACAACACGAGTACCCAGGAAACGCGGACCGACATCGCGGCCGTGAAGTACACGATGGCGAAGGTACTGCGCGACGTGTCGTTCAACGCACTTCACATTCTTGGTTCACTCGGCACGACGAACCTCACGCCGTTGCAGGCGATGTACGCCGCCGCGCCGACGATGGGTATCGCCGACGGTGTCGACGAGGTGCACAAGGCGACGGTCGCCCGCAACGTGTTGAAGGGCTATCGCCCGCACGAGGGCTACTGGCCGACCGAGTACTTCCCGGCGAAGCGCGCGCAGGCCTGGGAGAAGTTCGAGCCGCGGTTCGCGGCCGACCCGGAACTGCGCACCCTGGCCGAGGGCTACGCCAAGTACATCGCGAGCCGCGGCTGAGCCGAGTTGCGCCCCGCCACCCGTTGAACGGGTCGTGCGAGTGGTCTCCGTCGGGGCGCGCCCTCGTCGACGGCGAACCCGTCGCGCGCGCCTGACGATCAGCCGTCGAGCGCAGGGATCCAGTCGCGGTGTGCTTCGAGGAGCGCGTCGACGAGTCCGGAGATTTGGTCGAGGTCGAGTTCCGCCGCGGTGTGCGGATCGCACATGGCCGCGTGGTACACGTGGTCGCGCCTCCCGGTGAGCGCGGCCTCGACCGTCAGTTCCTGCACGTTGACGTTGGTGCGGATCAACGCGGCGAGCTGGGGCGGGAGCGCGCCGACGCGCGTGGGCTGCAGTCCGGTGCCGTCGACGAGGCACGGCACCTCCACCGTGGCGCCCGCGGGGAGATCGTCGATCAGCGCGTTGTTGGCGACGTTGCCGTAGACGACGCGGGGTTTGCCGGTCTCGATACTGCGGATGATCGACGCCGCGTACTCGAAGCTGCGGACCACCTCGAGGCCTTCGTCGGACTCGAGTCGGGCCCGTTCGGCTTCCCACCCCTCGATCTGCGCGATGCACCGGCGTGGATATTCGTCGAGGGGAATGTTGAATCGTTCGATGAGATCGGGCCGGTCGCGCTTGATGAACCACGGCACGTACTCGGCGAAGTGTTCGCTCGACTCCGTGACGAAGTAGCCGAGGCGGCGCAGCATTTCGTAGCGCACCCGGTTGTGCGCGGGGACGTCGCCGGACTCGGCCTTGGCCTTCAGTCGGGGGTAGAGGTCCTCACCGTCGCGTTCGAACCGCAGGTAGAACGCCATGTGGTTGATGCCCGCCGCGACGTAGTCGATCTCGCGGTACGGGATGTCGAGGTCGAGCGACAGTTCGAATGCCGTCCCTTGCACGCTGTGGCACAGCCCGACGGTTCGGATGGTTGTCGCCCGGTTCATCGCGCGGCATGCCATCGCCATCGGGTTCGTGTAGTTCAAGAACCACACGTCGGGGCAGCGGCGTTCCATTTCTTCGCCGAGTTCGAGCAGCACGGGGATCGTGCGCAAGCCGCGCATGATGCCGCCGATCCCGAGCGTGTCGCCGATGGTCTGGCGCAGCCCGAATCGCTTCGGCACTTCGAAGTCGACGACCGTGCCGGGTTCGTAACCACCGACCTGGATCATGTTGATCGCGTAGTCGGCGCCGTCGAGGGCCGCGGCCCGGTCCGTCGTCGCGACGATCTTGGCGGGTGCGCCCAGCGCGTCGGCGTACCGCCGTGCGAGAAGTTCGGACGTCGCGAGCCGTTCCGGGTCGATGTCGTACAGGACGATCTCGGAGTCGGCGAGTTCCTCGTAGCCGAGGATGTCGCCCACCAGATTGCGGGCGAAGACCGTGCTTCCGGCACCGATGAACGTGATCCGTGCCACCGCGGGCACGCTAATCGGTCAGCGGCCGATCAGTTCGAGTAGGTCGTTTGCCGCCCACCAACGACGCGGGCGGCCCGCGCCCGCGGCGATGCGCCCGACTTCGTCGACGACGCCGGCGGCGGCCAGCGCATCGAGTGCCGTGCGGGCGGCTTGTGGGGTGACGCCGAGTACTTCGGCGACGGTCGCGGCGCTGAGTACAGGGTGCGCGGGAAGGTACGGGAGAAGCCGACGCGCGGCGGAGTCGGAGCGGAGCGCCGACGTTGCGGCTGCCCAATCCTGTTGCAGCGTGTCGACGGCTTCGAGCACTGCGGTCGTGCGCGTCGCCGCCCGTTCGACAGCGTCGGCGAACCAGGCGACCCACGTGTCGATTGCGCCGTCGCGGAACAGCGTGAGACCCGATTGATAGCCGCCGATGTCGCGTGCGAACTCGAGTGAGATCGGGGGTGGTTGGCGGACTCCGAGGCGGCGGGCCAGCACTACGCCGATGAGGATGCGCCCGATGCGCCCGTTGCCGTCGGCGAACGGGTGGATTGTCTCGAACTGCGCGTGAGCGACCGCGGCTTGGGTCACGGCGTCGACGTCGTCGCGCGCACAGAACGCGATGAGGTCCTGCATCAGCACGTCGATCGACTCGGCCGGCACCGCGACGTGCGCGGCCGGCATCGGGTTCGGGCCGCCGATCCAACCCAGGCGGTCGCGCCACGCGCCGACATGCACCGAATCGATCGACGGTGCGTGGCGCATCAACCTTCGATGCCACGCCCAGAAACGAGCGCGGTCGACCGGGCCGGGGTCGTCGAGCGCATCGGTGACGACGGCCAGGTTGTCGGCGACCCACGCTGCGACGTTGTCCACGGATTCGGACCCGGTAGCTTCGGCCAGTGCCACGTCGGCCGCGGTTGCGCGCAGCCCTTCGATCGCGCTCGACGCCAGCCCTTCGGCCCGAAGCAGCAGCCGGGACGCGACTTCGAACGCACCCGAGGCGCGCAGGCCC
>Ga0163150_10006111_pt1 | contig 14944 bp, 12 predicted proteins | sample OliLakLV19P2IB_FD_148628 | JGI IMG/M metagenome (GOLD analysis project Ga0163150, IMG submission 148628) | Freshwater microbial mat bacterial communities from Lake Vanda, McMurdo Dry Valleys, Antarctica - Oligotrophic Lake LV.19.P2.IB | ecosystem: Environmental > Aquatic > Freshwater > Lake >...
CCTCGGTGCTCTGGCGGTCGCGTCGGTCGCAGCAGGTGCACTCGCAGTAGCGACCGGCAATGTCGACCGCGCGTACTACGGGACCGACGCCCGGGCGGTGGAGTTCCTGATCGGTGCGCTGGTGGCCGTCGCCTACGGGAGCCGCCTGCTCGCGCGTGTCGCCGTCGTCGCCGGGCTCCCGGCGCTTGCCGCGCTCGCGTGGGCGGCGGTCGCGGTGACCGGCCCGCACGCCGGGCTGTTCCGCGGGGGTTTGGTCGTGCACGCTGTGGCTGTGGCGCTGGTCGTCGTCGCCGCGTGCGAGCCCGGGCCCGTGCGCACCTTGTTGTCAGTGCGACCGCTCCGGGCGGCCGGGCTCATCAGCTACGGCGTCTACGTGTACCACTGGCCGATCTTCCTCGTGTTCGACGACACGCCGCGGCGACTCGCGGCGACGTTCGCCCTGGCCGGTGCGTCGTACGTGCTCGTCGAACGACCGATCCGAGACGGCCGGACCCGGGTCCGCCTCTCCTGGGCCGCGGCGCCCGCCGCGGCCCTCGCGGGCGCTGCCGTCGTGGCTATCGCCGCCGCGCAAATCGCGCCCCCCGAAATCTCGTTCGCGCCGGTGACGGCCGGCGCCGCGTCGACGCCGAAGCAAGAAGAGCGCCCGATGCCGCGGCCCATCGAGAGTGTGCCGGGAACGCGAGTCCTCGTCGTGGGCGACTCCGTTGCGCTCACGCTGGGCCGGGGCATCGAACGGTGGGGTGCCGCGAACGACATTTCGGTGCTCAACGCAGGCGCGCTCGGATGCGCGTTGCTGCACGACGCCGACGTGCGCGGCTACTGGGGTGTCGACCACCGTCCGTTCGACTCGTGCCAGACGCGCACGACCTGGCCCGCGATGCTCGATGAGTTCCGGCCCGACGCCGTCGTCGTCCTCTTCGGCGCGTGGGACGTGTACGACGCGTCGTTCGACGATGGCCGCACCTGGTCGAGTCCGGGCGACGAGGCGTGGAACACGCGCTACGAAACCGAAGTGGAAGCCGCGGCCCGTCTGCTCGGCTCGCGCGGCGCCGAAGTCGTATGGCTTGCCCCACCGTGCTTCACCGCGCTCGAAGGCGAGTCCGACGACGGCGCCGAGTGGTACGACCCCGACCGCGTCGCCGAACACCGCGCCATCGCAGAAACGGTCGCTCCCCGCACGGGAATGACCGTGTCGACCGTGCTCGCCGAGCGCGACTGCCCCGTCGACTTGGAGACCCGCCCCGACGGCGTCCACTACACCGACGAAGGCGCCGACGCCGCAACCGAAGCCCTCGCCGCAGAACTCCGTGCGTCGCTAGAGGTACCTCTATTGGCCCCGAGCGACGCACCGGTGGTTATGGGGTGAAGAGGGCGAGCCGGCCCCGCGCCCGCGAGCCGCCCCGTTCGCATCCGCCCTCCCAAGCCGTCGGTCCTCTGATCGACGAAAACGACTCAGAAACTTCGGTAGTTGTCCGGGAGATTTGAAGTTCTCGCCTTGTTTGCCGAATTGAAGGGGTCGGAAGGGGAGTTGTGACCGCCAATGTCGAGCCGTTGATGCCGTCGGGTTCGCCCGATTTCGACCGCGCGCGGGCCTTGCTCGCCGACGGTCGTGACGAGGAGGCCCTCGACTGGTTCGAGGTCGCGTCGAGTTCTGCAACCGAGGCGCCGGTCCGCGCGTCGGCCGCGGCGCACGCGGCGGCGACGCTGCTCTCGCTCGGGCGCCCGTGGGAAGTCGCGACCTGGTCCGAGATCATCCGCCAAAACGACGGAAGTTGCGACCTCGCCGCGCTCCTCGAAGCGTTGGCTCATCTCCAACTCGACGAACTCGACCCCGCGTTCGCGCTGCTCGAGGGAATCGGAGAACCGGTCGACCCCTGGTTCCCCTGTTCGCAGACCGTGGCCCGCATCGTGCGCGCGCACGTGCGCTACCTCCTCGGCGATCGCGAGCGCGCGGCCGCCGAAGTGATGGAAGCATTCGGGACCGATCCGTACTCACCCGACGTGTGGGATGCGTTCGCGCGCATGTGCGCCGAGACCGACTTCGACCCGGCGCCGGCCGTGGCGGCGCTTCCCGACGACCGCATGCTCGAAGTGCTCGTCGCGATCCGCGCGTCGGAACCCAACGGCGCGTCCCGCATCGCCGAACTCATCTGGGAGCGCGCGCCGGGCGACGCTCGTGTTCTGGCGGTCGTACCGTCGTTCGCGGCCCGGCTCGACTCTGTCGACGCCGTCCAGTGGTCGGCCCGCATGCGCTCGGCCGGGATGGGCCGGACGTGCCCGCTCCTCGCCCGCGCCGACGACGTGAACGTCCCTGCCCGTGAACGCATTCGCGCCGCGGCCCTGGCCTACGCGTCGTTCGGTGACACCCGTGCCCGCGAATCATTGGAGTTGGCTGTGCGCGCTCTCGACGAAAGCGATCTCGACGACATCCTCGGCGAAGTCTGGACGCTCGCGCCCGCGCTCGCCGACTCGGTGGTGGTCGCCGCGGCCACGTCGTCGCGCCGCTCGCTGCGTCTCGCGGCCGGACTGTTCGAAGGTGGCGCGAACGACGAGGCGTACGCGGTCCTCGTGCACGGACTCGCGATGGAAGACGCCGAGACGCTGACGACGGAAGAAGTGGTGTCGCTGCTGCCGGTAGCGGCGCTCGAAGCCATGGCCCGCACCGCCGAGGAGCGCGGCGAAGAAGACGTCGCCGGAATGCTCGAAGCGGTCGCCGTCGTGGCGGCGAACCAGGAGTAAGGCGTGCACGTCAAGCTCGGAGCCCGCACCGTCGGGTCTGGGCATCCCTGCTACGTCATCGCGGAAGCGGGCGCGAACCACGACCGTGATCTCGACGTCGCCCGCCGCCTCATCGACGTGGCAGCCGAAGCCGGCGCCGACGCGGTGAAGTTCCAGACCTATTCGGGTCGCACGCTGTACTCGACGAAGACCCCGCGCTTCGACTACCTCGGCGAGCTCGGCGCGAAACCCGCCCACGAACTGCTCGAAGCCATCGCGTTGCCGCGCGACTGGCAGCCGCTGCTCGCAGCGCACGCACGCGACGCCGGCATCGAGTTCATGTCGAGCCCGTTCGATCGCCAGGCCGTCGACGAGTTGGACGCGCTCGACGTTCCCGCGTTCAAGATCGCGTCGTTCGAGCTCGTCGATCTCCCGTTCATCGCGTACGCGGCGGCGAAGGGTCGGCCGCTCATCCTCTCGACCGGCATGGCGTCGCTGGGCGAGATCGAAGAAGCACTCGACTCGGCGCGCGGTGCCGGCGCGTCGGAGTTCTGTCTCCTTCAGTGCGCGTCGCTCTATCCCGCGCCCCCCGCCGTGATGAACCTCCGGACGATCCCCGCAATGCAGGCCGCGTTCGGTGTACCGGTCGGACTGTCGGACCACACCCTCGGTACGCACATCGCGCCCGCGGCGGTTGCGCTCGGCGCGCACCTCGTCGAGAAGCACTTCACGCTCGACCGCGGCCGGAGCGGCCCCGACCACCCCTTCGCGGTTGAGCCGGGCGAACTCAAGGAGATGGTGTCGCGTATCCGCGACGTCGAGGCCGCGCTCGGTGACGGCGTGAAGCGCGGACCGTCCGATGCCGAAGCGGTCGAGATGTACACGAAGGCGCGCCGGTCGATCGTCGCCGCGTGCGACATCGCGGCCGGCACTCGCATCACGCGCGAGATGCTCACGGTGAAGCGTCCCGGCCACGGCATCAAGCCCAAGTTCATCGAAGCGCTCGTCGGGCGGGTGGCGACCAACGACATTCCCGAGGATGAGGTCCTGACCTGGGACCTGCTGTGAACGTGCGGACGCAACGGAGCCACGGACGGCGCAGTGAGGGAGCCAGGTGAACGTGCGGACGCAACGGAGCCGCGGACGGCGCAGTGAGGGAGCCAGGTGACCGTGCGGACGCAACGGAGCCACGGACGGCGCAGTGAGGGAGCCAGGTGACCGTGCGGACGCAACGGAGCCACGGACGGCGCAGTGAGGGAGCCATGTGAACGTGCGGACGCAACGGAGCCACGGACGGCGCAGTGAGGGAGCCATGGTTATGGCCCTGTTGTTCGACGAAGGTCGTGGTGTCGGGCTCGGACACCGGCGCCGGATGGAAGCCCTCGCGCTCGAACTCCACGCTCGCGGCCGTTCCTGCCGGCTCACCGCGATCGACGGAGACCGCTCGATCGCCGCGGCTCTGGTCGTCGTCGATTCGTATCGTGTGCGCGCCGACGAGATGAACATCGACGCGGAACTCGTCGTCGCCGTCGATGACCTTGCCCGCGACCTCGCCGTTGGCGTCGTCATCGACCCGTCGCCCGGTGCCGACGGTGCCCACCACCGCCGCGCGGGCCGGGTGCTTGCCGGCGCGCAGTACGCACTCGTCGCCGTGCCGCAGACGCGGGTCGCGGTCGTGGACGTCCGCGGGGCGGTCACCCGCGTGCTCGTCACGACGGGCGCGGCCGACGCGGTCGGTATCGGTGCCCGCATCGCGGCCGCCGTACACGCCGCGCAGCCCGAGGTCGACGTGCGCCTCGTCGTCGGGCCGTGGGGTGCGACGGCGGTTCCCGACGGCGTGACAGGCATCGTTGCGCCGCCCACATTGGCTGACGAACTCGCGGCGGCACCGATCGTCGTCACCGCGGGTGGCGTGTCGATGCTCGAAGCGTGCGCGCTCGGACGGGCGGTCGTCGCGGTCGCGATCGCAGAGAACCAGCGCGTCGCGGTCGATGCCCTGACCGCGTCGGGCGCGGTCGCTCCCGCCGCGGTCGACACCGTGGCGTCGGTCGTCGCCGAACTCGTTTCCGACCCGGTCCGGCGTGTCGCGCTCGCGGCGGCCGCGCGTGAGGCCATCGACGGCCGCGGCCCGCAGCGTGTCGCCGAAGAGTTGGCGCGATGAAGCCGGTGCTGTGCGTCGTGCAGGCGAGGACCGGTTCCACCCGCCTCCCGGGCAAGGTGCTCCAGGATCTCGGCGGCCGCCCGATGCTCCGCTTCATGCTCGAGCGCCTCCGCGGCCTCGACCACGCCGACGTCGTCGTCGCAACCAGCGACCTCGACCGGGACGACATCATCGAAGACGTCGCGCGCATGGCCGGGTTCGGTGTCGTGCGCGGTCCCGAGGCCGATGTCCTCGCCCGCTTCGTCGGCGCGCTCGACGCCACGCACCCGGCCGAGCATGTCATTCGCCTCACGGCCGACTGCCCGCTCACCGACCCCGACCTCGTCGCCGCGGTCCTCGCCCGTCATCTCGAATCCGGCGCCGACTACACCGCGAACGTGTTTCCCCGCACGTTCCCCAAGGGTCTCGACGTCGAAGTCATGACCCGGTCCGCGCTGTTGACCGCACACACCGAGGCGACCGACCCCGGCGAACGCGAGCACGTCACGCCGTTCCTCTACCGGCGACCCGAACGATTCCGTCTCGCGAACCTGCGCAACGACGCGTGGCTCGGGCGCGAGTGGTGGACGGTCGACACGGCCGACGACCTGGAGTTCATCCGCGCCCTCGTGGCGCGGATGGGGGGTGGGCGGTTCTCGTGGCGGGACGCGTGGAACGTGATGGGACCCCGGGCCGTCGACCCGGTCGGTGCGATCGTCCTCGAGCCCGCGAGCCGTGAGCACTGCGACTTCGTGCTCGCCTGCCGCAACGACGACGACGCGGTGCGCTGGAGCACGACTGGACGGGCGATTCCGCCGACCGAACACCGCGCCTGGTATCGCAGTGCGCTCGACGACCCCGGTATTCGGCTGCGGGTCGCCTCCGTCGACGGGACCCACATCGGAACGGTGCGCGCCGATGTGCGCGGCGGCGTCGGAGAAGTGGGCATCGCCGTCGCGGCCGAGCACCGGGGCCGGGGCCACGGCCGGGCCATGCTGATCGCCCTGGTTGCCGACTGTGCGGGCGACCCGCAGGTGGTCACGCTCGACGCCGGCGTGCACGGCAGCAACACGACGTCGCTTCGTGCGTTCGAAGCCGTCGGATTCGTCACGTTCGGCGAACGAGACGGGTTCCGACTGCTGCGGCGTCCCGTCCAGGAGCCGATACAAGTCGTATGAGTAGTCAGTGGGTGTGGCAATGAGCGAATACGACGGGGTCGAGACCGCGACAAGGGCTCTGATTCATACGCGATCGCCCGAACCCAAGCCGATCGTGTACTGCCGCAGCTGCCTGATCCCGGAGACGAAACCCGACATCTTCTTCGACGAGGACGGAATGTGCAGCGCGTGCCGTCACTACGACGGCCGCGACGACGTCGACTGGGCTGCGCGCCGCGTCGAACTCGAAGCGGTGCTCGAGCGCTACCGCTCCAAGGACGGAACGACGTACGACTGCGTCATCGGGGTAAGCGGAGGCAAGGACTCCACGACCCAGGTCATCCGCATGTTGGAGCTGGGCATGAACCCGCTCTGCGTCACCGCGACGACAGACGAACTCTCCGACATCGGGCGCCGGAACATCGAAAACCTCAAGGGCCTCGGTGTCGACTTCCTCGAGTACACGACGAACCCGATCGTGCGCCGGCGGGTCAACAAGCTCGCGCTCGTGCAAGTGGGCGACATCTCGTGGCCCGAGCACGTCACGATCTTCACCCTCCCCGTCCGCATCGCGGTGCAGATGCGCATCAAGCTCATTGTGTGGGGCGAGAACCCGCAGAACGAGTACGGCGGCCCCGCCGCCGCCGCAACGGGCAACACGCTCACGCGCCGCTGGCTCGAAGAGTTCGGCGGTCTGCTCGGACTGCGCGTCACTGATCTCGTGGGCCAGGAAGACATCGAACCCCGGCACCTCATTCCGTACACCTACCCGGACGACGACGACCTCGCGCGCGTCGGCGTCACCGGAATTTTCCTCGGTTACTACATGCCGTGGGACGGGTTGCAGAACGCGATTTTCGCCCAGTCGTATGGGTTCGAGACGTGGCCGCAGACGATCGAGGGTTCGCTGTGTAACTACGAGAACCTCGACAACCACCAGACGGGTATTCACGACTACTTCAAGTACCTGAAGTACGGCTTCGGTCGCGCGACCGACATCGCGTCGATGCACGTCCGCCGGGGCCGATTGCGTCGTGAAGATGCGCTGAAACTGGTGAGGCTCCACGACGGCAAGTTCCCGTGGACGTACCTCGGTAAGTCGATTCACGACGTGCTCGAGAACATCGACATGACGTTCGACGAGTTCATCGACGTGTGCGACCGGTTTACGAACAAGCGGCTGTTCGTGACCGACCGGCACGGCGAACTGGCGCGCGGTGCCGACCAGCACCTCACGAAGATCAACGACGACAACCCCGAGTAGCAGAAGCGAATGAAGCAACGCGTTGCGATCGTCGATTACGGACTTTGCAACCTTGACTCCGTGCGGCGCGCGTTCGAGACGCTGGGGGCGCAAGCGTTCGTCACCGATCTTCCCTCCGACCTCGAATACGCCGACCGCATCGTGCTCCCGGGCGTCGGTGCGTTTCCCGATGCAATGCGCAACCTGCGCGGCCGCGGGCTCGACGACGCGCTCGGAATGCAGGTCCTCGAAGAAGGGGCACCCTTCCTCGGCGTGTGCCTCGGCATGCAGCTGATGGCCGACCTCGGCCACGAAGTCGAGGACACCAAGGGTCTGGCCTGGCTCAGCAGCCAGGTGACGCGCCTGGTACCGACCGCTACCGACCGCCGGGTTCCGCACATCGGCTGGAATGAGGTGCGGCCGGCGCGCGAGTCGCCGCTCTTCGCGGGTATTCCACCGAGCGCCGACTTCTACTTCGTGCATTCCTTCCACGTTGCGTGTGCGCACGACGAAGACGTGTTGGCGACGACGCCGTACTGTGGCGGGTTCGCGTCGGCCGTGCAGCGCGACAACGTGTTCGGCGTGCAATTCCACCCCGAGAAGAGCCAGCAGTACGGCCTCCGGCTCCTCAAGAACTTCCTGAGCGTTTGACATGCTGAAGACCCGCGTCGTTCCCACGTTGCTCCACAAGGGATGGGGGCTCGTCAAAGGCATCAAGTTCGACTCGTTGCGCGCGGTCGGCAGCCCAATGCAGGCGATCAAGGTCTACAACCTGCGCAACGTCGACGAACTGGTGTTCCTCGACGTCACCGCGACGACCGAAGATCGCGGGCCTGACTTCTCACTCGTCGACGAACTCGCCGACGAGTGCTTCATGCCGCTCGCGGTGGGTGGCGGCATCCGGACCGTCGAAGACGTCCGGAAGTTGCTGTCGGTCGGCGCCGACAAGGTCGTGATCGGGAGCGCCGCGATCGAAGACCCGGGCATCGTGCGGTTGGCATCCGATCGTTTCGGCGCGCAGTGTGTCGTGGTGTCGATCGACACCGTCGGCAGCGACGTATGGATTCGCTCCGGGACCACCCGCACGAACTACAACGCGGTCGAAATGGCGCGGGAGATGGAACGGCTGGGGGCGGGCGAGATCCTGCTGCAGTCGATCGAACGCGACGGCGTCATGCAGGGCTACGACGTCGAGACGATCGCCGGCGTCAGCGGTGCGGTCTCGATCCCCGTCGTCGCCTCGGGTGGCGCGGGAACGTTCGCGCACATGCTCGACGCCCTCCGCGACGGCGGTGCATCGGCGGTGGCCGCGGCCAGCATGTTCCACTTCACCGAGCAGACGCCGATGGAAGCAAAGCAGTTCCTCGCCGCGGCCGGAGTTCCCACCCGGGTCTGACCCCGATTTTGGAGTGTGCGGTGCAGCTTTCGTTGGTTCTCGACTCTTCGGACGTCCAGGTCGTCGACGACGTCGCGCTCCTCGACACGATGATCGCGGACCTCGCGGCCGCCGATCCGATCTGGCAGCCGACGAACTACTGGGCGAGCTACTTCCACGGAACGATCCAAGAGCTGCGGTTGGGCCTTCGTGACTTTCGCCGGAGCCGGGCGGGCAACTTCCCGAGCCTCGGTGCCACCGACCCGTTGCCGCGCGTCGTGTCGGAGGTCAGGGTCGAGGACGCGCGCTTGGGCGAGGTCGTGGGTGGCATCGTGAGCCAGCTCAACGATCAGGTCGTCGCCGGCCGTCAGTTGTTCGAAGCCGGCCCGACGCTGCTCGACGTTTACGAAGGCGGCTACGAGCGGTGCCGGCGCGCGGCCGCCGGACACGCCGGTGTCCGTTCGATCGACGAACTCTCGGTTTCGCGCGCCGGTAACCCGTTCGGATTCGAGGTCGACGGCCGCTTCCTCACGCCCTCGGCGTTGAGCTACTACCTGCGGTACGCGTACGCGGCGGCACGCGTCGATCTGGCCGCGATCGACACCGTGGTCGAGCTCGGGTCCGGAGCGGGTCGCCAGGCCGAGATCCTTTCGGTGCTGCATCCGCATCTTGCGATCGTGCAGCTCGACCTCGCTCCGCAGCTCTACATCGCCGAGCGCTACCTGAGCGCCGCGATTCCGCAGCACGTGATCCCGTATCGGGAGTCGCGTGAACATGAGCGGCTGGTTCCCGCGCCCGGGCGCGTCGCGTTCGGGGGGAACTTCCGCATTGGCGATCTGGCTGATTGCGGCCGCACTCTGTTTTGGAACGCGGCGAGCTTCGGCGAGATGGAACCGGCCGCGGTCAACGAGTACGCGAAACGCGTCTCGGAGTACGCGGATTTCCTCTACCTGCACCAGTGCTTCACCGGCAAGGAGCGCGGCCGGCCGGGCGAGGGCGGCGTGTTGCGCCCCGTTCGGATGCCGCACTACGAGGGCTACTTCGCCGGGTACGAGCGCATCGACATGGAGCCGGCGCACACCGGGTTGAGCTGGTCGGTGGAAGGTCCCGCGCCATACCACGACGCCTTCTGGACGCGGAGAAACGCGGACTGAAATCCCCGGCCCCCCGGGTGAGAGCTCACGCCGCCCCGCTTAACGGAGGGCAGCCCCCAGGGCGGCCACGACGTCGTCCTGTTGGGCGTCCGTCAGGTCGGGATACATGGGCAGCGAGAGCAGGCCCTCGTAGGCCTTCTCGGCCTCGGGATGGTCGCCGGGACGGCAGCCGAGCCGGGCGTATACGGGGTGTACGTGGATGGGCACGTAGTGCACCTGCACGCCGATGCCTGCCTCGCGCATGTCGTCGTACACATGCCGACGGTCCGCGACCCGGATCGGGAACAGGTGGTACGCGTGACGCGACCCAATCGGGGCCTCGGGCGGCAGCTCTACCGGGTAGTCGGCGAGCAGATCGCGGTACCGGGCCGCGATCTCGTTGCGGCGAACGACGAACCGTTCGAGTTTCGCGACCTGCGACGCGCCGAGCGCGCACTGCAAATCGGTGAGCCGGTAGTTGTAACCAAGATCCTCGATCTCGTAGTACCAGCCACCCTTCTCGGGGTGCGCGACCGATCCGTGCGAACGGAACTGCCGCAGCCGCGTGGCCAGCTCGTCGGAGTTGGTCGTGACTGCGCCGCCTTCACCCGAGGTGATCGCTTTCACCGGGTGGAACGACAGCGTGCACATGTCGGAGCGCGCGCAGTTTCCGACGGGACCGTCCGGCGTGTGCGCACCGAGGGCGTGCGCCGCGTCTTCCACGACGACGCGCGGTCGCTTCCTCAGCGCGGCGAGGTCGACCGGGAGTCCCGCGTAGTGCACGGCGACGAGCGCTTCGCACTCGCGCACCGCACCGGGGTCGAGGTTGAGGGTCTTCGGGTCGATGTCGACGAACCCCGGCGTCGCCCCGACGTACAGCGCGCAGTTCGCGCTCGCCGAAAACGAGAGCGGCGACGTGAGCACGCGGTCGCCGGTGCCGATACCCGCTGCCCACAACGCGCCGTGCAACGCGGCCGTGCCGTTCGAGAAGACGACTGCGTGGCGGGCGTCCGTAACACCCCGCAGTGCGTCCTCGAACCGTTCGACCGCGGGTCCCGTCGTCAGCCAGTCGCCGCGCAACGTGTCGACGACCGCTTGGACGTCGTCTTCGTCGATCGACTGCCGGCCGTACGGGATCACGCCCCTACATCGGCAATTTCGGTCCCATGCTGAGCGCCCGGACGACCCCGGAACGGCTCGACCGGGGGCCTGAATTGCCGATGAAACGGCATGGAGCCCGCAGTCGCGCTGGTCGACGCCGGGATCGGCAACATCCGGTCGGTCGAGAACGCCTTCGCCGTCCTCGACTGCAAGGTCGAGGTCGCATCGAACCCTTCGGCGCTCGCGGCGGCGACGCACGTCGTCCTCCCCGGTGTGGGCGGATTCGGCGACGGGATGGCCGCGCTCCGCGACGGCGGTTGGATCGAGGCACTCGACGACGCGGTGCTCGCCGGTGGGCGCCCGTTTCTCGGGATCTGCCTCGGGATGCAACTGCTGGCCGAGCACGGAACCGAACACGGCGACCGCACCGGGCTGGGCTGGATCGACGGCACGATCGATCGGCTGCCCGACGCCGTGGGCCTCCGCATCCCGCACATCGGCTGGAACGACGTCGAGCCGGTGGTCGCGTGTCCGCTCCTTCCGGAACCGGCCGCGTTCTACTTCGTGCACTCCTACGCGCTTGCGGCCGCTGCGTCCGCCACCGTCGCGGTGACGCAGCACGGCCAACGGTTCGCAGCCGCGGTGCAGCGTGACCACATCTTCGGAGTGCAGTTCCACCCCGAGAAGAGTCACCGGGCCGGCCTCACCCTCCTGCGCGCGTTTCTGGCGGTCGGCTGACCGTGCTGAAGACGCGCCTCATTCCCTGCCTGCTCCTGATGAACGGCCGGCTCGTGCGCAGCGAGCAGTTCGCCGAACACCAGGTGATCGGGTACCCGCTCCACGAAGTCGCCCGGTTCAGCGAGTGGGCGGTCGACGAACTCATCTACCTCGACATCAGCCGCCCCGACGGTGACGTCGTCGGGTACGACATCGGGCGCGACGACCACAAGGTCGACGATCTGCGCTCGGCGCTGGAAATCCTCGAACACGTATCGCGTACGTGTTTCATGCCGCTCACGTTCGGTGGCCACATTCGATCGCTCGACGACATGCAGGTGCTGCTTGCGTCCGGCGCCGACAAGATTTCCGTGAACACTGCCGCGTTCGACACGCCCGACCTCGTCACGGCCGGTTCCCGCCGGTTCGGCAACCAGGCCATCGTCGTCGGCATCGACGTGCTCCGGAACACCGACGGGCGGTCCGAGGTCTACGTCGACTGCGGCCGCCGCTCGACCGGGCTGCGCCCGCAGGAGTGGGCCCGTGAAGTCGAGGGCCTCGGCGCGGGCGAAATCCTGTTGCAGTCGATCGACCGCGACGGCACCGGCGCCGGGTACGACCTCGAGTTGATCGGTGAGGTCAGTGCCGCCGTCAACATTCCGGTCGTCGCGTTGGGCGGCGTCGGCACGTATGAGCACCTGGCCGCCGCGGTCGCGGCGGGGGCATCGGCAGTCGCCGCCGCGAACATCTTCCACTTCAAAGAGCTCAGCGACCGCAACGCCAAGCGGGCGTTGCAGCGTGCGGGCGTCGAGGTGCGGGTGTGAACCCGGTCCAGTCGAGCGCGGCGCAGGTGCTGTGGGGACCCGGGGGCGCACCGCCGATGTCGTACTGCGCGCGTTGCGTGATGCCGGCCGCGTCGGCCACACCGCTCACCTACGACGGCAACGGCGTGTGCAGCGCGTGCCGGGTCGCCGCGCAGAAGGCCGACATCGACTGGGACCGCCGGCGCCGCGAACTCGGCGACCTGTTCCAGAGCTACCGCAGCGACGGCTCGAACTACGACTGCATCGTCGGCGTATCGGGCGGCAAGGACAGCTATTGGCAGGTGCACGTCGTCACGAAGATGTTCGGTCTGAAGCCGCTCCTCGTCACGTATCACGGCAACAACTACCTCCCCGCGGGCGAATACAACCTGAACCGCATGCGCGAGGTGTTCGACTGCGACCACATCGTCGTGCGGCCCGGTGTCGAACTGCTGAAGAAGATGAACCGCCTGTGCTTCCACAAGATGGGCGACATGAACTGGCACGGCCACTGCGGCATCTTCACCGTGCCGATCCAGGTGGCAGTTCGTTACCGGGTTCCGCTCATTGTCTGGGGCGAACACGGCTTCATGGAGCTCGGCGGCATGTTCAGCCACGCCGACTATCCCGAGTTCACGGCCAAGACCCGGCTCGAGCACGCGCTGCGCGGGTTCGACTGGTACGACATGGTCGACGAGGAGCTCGGTATCGCCGAACGCGATCTGCTGTGGGCGAAGTACCCGAGCGACGACGAGGTCGACGACACCGGCGCACGCGGCATCTACCTCTCGAACTACCTCGGCTGGGATGCGAGCGAGCACGGCCCGCTCATGCAGGAGCTGTACGGCTGGCAGGACTCGCCCGAGCCGTTCGACCGCACATACCGCCGGATGTCGAACCTCGACGACATGCACGAGAACGGCGCCCACGACTACCTGAAGTACGTGAAGTTCGGGTACGGGCGGGCGACCGACCACGCGTGCAAAGACGTCAGGTCGGGGCGGATGTCGCGTGAAGAGGCAATCGAGATGGTGCGCGCGTACGACGACGTGCGCCCGCGCGACCTCATCCGCTGGCTCGACTACGTAGGCATGTCCGCGGCCGAGTTCGACCGGGTGGCCGACGGGTTCCGCGACCCGCGCGTGTGGGCCCGCGACGCGTCGGGCGCGTGGGTGAAGACGAGCTTGTGGGATCCGCCGGCCAGCTGAGGGTCGCTATTTGAGGGCGTGGGCGAGCGCCGCCATGGCGTCCTCCCACGTGGCACCGGGTGCCCGCTCGAAGATGCGAACCGACGGCAGCCAGGGCCACCGATCCGTTCCGAGCGCGGTGAAGCTGTGCGCGGGCACGAGGACCGACGTCGGCGCACCGACGGCGCCGCCGAGCGCGGCGACCGCGTTGTCGACCGCCACGACCTCGTCGAGCGCGGCCGCGAGCGCGGCAACACCGTCGAGGTCGTCACGCAGGTCGAGATCGGGCGGGACGACGACGTCGACGCCGAAGCGGTCGCGGATCACGGCCCGATCGGCGCTCGAGTCGCCGTACTGCAGGCACACGAACGTCGTGTCGGGTACGGCGAAGACTGGCTGCCAGTCGTCGAGCGGTGGGTACGCGCCGCGGCGGGTCGCGTTGACGACGCCGCTGCACCACGCCACGCCTCGGCGGGTTCCGGGCAACGTGCGCAACCACGCGCTCCAGTGCTTGACCTGCGCGGGGTCGGGCACGAGGTAGCCGCGTTGTCTCGGGAACGAATCGAGTGTCGCGCGCCGGTAGCGGGCGACACTGCCGGCCGGTACGGCGACGTCGACCGGCGGTATTGGCGACTGGTCTCGCGTCGCGCGCACCGTCGCGCCCGGGAAGGTGCGGGCGAACAGGGGCACGAGGCGGCCGCGGCACTCGATGACCACATGCCCGGCTTCGGCGACGAGGTCGCCGTAGCACGAGCCGAAGATGAGCTCGTCGCCGAGACCCTGCTCGCGGTACACGACGATGGTCTGTTGGCCGAGCGCGCTCCCGTCCCACGGGGCGACCTCGGGGTAGCGCCGCTCGCCCCGGAGTTCGGGGACGAGCCCGTAGTCGTACTCCTCGAAGCCCCACGTGAACTCGCCGTTCGCCAGTGCGCCCAGCGCGCGGTTCATGCGGAACCGCGCGTTGTCGGGTTCGAGTGCGCAGGCGGCTTCGTGCTCGACGCGACCTTCGTCGTAGTGGCCGGCCTCGGTGAGCACCCCGCCGAGGTTCGAGCGGGCCACGGCCTGCTTGGGCGCGCGCCGCGTCGCCCGGCGCAGGTGCGCGATGGCGTCGTCGACGTCGCCCTGGCGGTGCAGCGCGCTGCCGAGCGCGTTGTGTACGTACCAGTCGTCGTTCCCGAGCGCGACGGCACGTTGCAGCGCCGCGATCGCGCTGTTCGACCGCCCGATCGTTGCGAGCGCGATGCCCCGCAGCGCGTACGCGCGCCTGTTGTCCGGGTCGCACCCGATCGCCCGTTGCGCGAACGCAGCGGCTTCGTCGTGGCGCCCCAACTCGTCGAGCGCGCCCGCCAGCGCAACGAGCGTTGCTGCGT
>Ga0163150_10006112_pt1 | contig 14942 bp, 23 predicted proteins | sample OliLakLV19P2IB_FD_148628 | JGI IMG/M metagenome (GOLD analysis project Ga0163150, IMG submission 148628) | Freshwater microbial mat bacterial communities from Lake Vanda, McMurdo Dry Valleys, Antarctica - Oligotrophic Lake LV.19.P2.IB | ecosystem: Environmental > Aquatic > Freshwater > Lake >...
TTGATTGAGGAGAAATAACCTTTACTTATATGAAAAAGCAGGCGATCAATATGGGACGCTGTATGAGTTGATTGAAACTTGACACCCAAAACTTTCTTATGATATTCTTAGTTAATGACTCCACTAGAGCGACCTGTCACTATATCCCCTGCTAAGAAGATTGTTGTCCTCAAAGTAATCAAACTCACCGACATTACTCACGGAATTATTGAGACTGTTTCCAAAGATACTCCCGAGCTTGGCGAGGTTATTGCTATTGGCAAGGGTGTGTTGCCGGTTCTTATGAAAGTTGGCGATACTGTCGCTTACCGCCGCTATGGTGAGAGCAAGTTCCAGATTAAGTCCGAGGAGATCCTCTTTATTTCCTTTGATGATATCCTAGCTGTATTGAAGGAGAAGAAATGAAAATAGCTTTTACTTGTCATATTATTTATGACAACGGAAACATTAAAAAAGAACCAAGTATGAATGAGGCATTAGCAAATATAAAAAGAGGACTTGTGGATGTAGAGCTAATACCACTATCGTTTGAAAGACCAACGATTATTTTAACTTTAAAGAAGGAGAAGAATGCAAACTAAAGTTTTAGCTTTCCGCAAAGAAGCCCGGGACAAACTCTTTGAGGGTGTATCGCTTCTTGCTGATGCCGTTACCACCACCCTCGGTCCAAAAGGCCGCAACGTAGCTATCCAGCGCACATGGGGAATGCCCATTGTCGTTCATGACGGTGTCACCGTTGCCCGGGAGGTTGACTCCACGGATCCTCTTGTGGCTATTGGTATCAATCTTGTTCGCGAAGCCGCTTCCAAAACAAACGAGGAAGCCGGGGATGGTACCACTACAGCTACACTTCTGGCCTATGAGATTGTCAAACGAGGCCTGAAGCTAGTTGATAGTGGCGTCAATCCTATGGTTCTGCGTACCCAAATTTATGCCGTTCTCCCCAAGCTTATAGCCGAACTTAAGAGTTTTGCCAAGCCAGTTGAAAGTAACGCGGATATCGCCCGAGTCGCTTACATTTCCTCGGCTGATGAGGAGATTGGCAAGTTAGTTGCCGAGGCGATAGACAAGGTCGGCAAGGATGGTCTGGTTACTGTTGATGAGTCCAAAACTATGGAAACGGAAGTCGATATTACCGAGGGCATGGAATTCAACAAAGGCTTCCTGGCTCCCCATTTCATTACCAATCCCCAGCGCATGGAGGCTATTATCGAAAACCCTATCATTGCCTTAATTGATAAAAAACTCTCTCTCAATACTGAGATTGTCCCTATTCTTGAGAAGATGGCCAAGACTTCCAAGGATATCGTTATCATTGCCGAGTCCATTTCCGGTGACGCTTTGGCTACTATGGCCGCTAATAAATTGAAAGGTAACATAAACGCTGTGGCTGTTGAGGCTCCGGGGATTGCTGATAATAAAACCAACTACCTTGAGGACATAGCTGTTCTCACCGGTGGCCGGGTTCTTTCCGACAAGAATATGACTGATGTTGAAGCTAACGACACCTGGATTGGCCGGGCAGAGCGGGTTATATCCAGCCGCGACACTACTGTCATCATAAACGGCAAGGGTGATAAAAAAGAGGTTAAGGCTCGTATCGAGGATATGCGCGCCCAAGAGAAGAATGACAAATCTACCTTTGAGAAGGAAAAAATCAAGGAACGTCTAGCCCGTCTGTCTACTGGCATTGCTGTCATTCGAGTCGGCGCCAAGACTGAGATTGACATGAGGGAGCGTGTGGAGCGCGTCAAAGACGCCGTTGGAGCCGCTACAGCCGCCAAGGATGAGGGAATCGTTGCGGGTGGGGGAGTAGCCTTCTTGCGAATGTGCAAGGTTCTTGGCAGTGCTACGGATGGTGAGAGGCTTATGGCTGAGGTTTTAGTTGAGCCGATTTATAAACTTTTAGTTAATTCTGGTGAAGAAAATCCCGAAGCAACTCTTGAGGAGATAAAGTTATATCAGACTGAAAAACCTAATGTTGGTTATGAAGTAAATTCTGGTGAGGCTATGGATATGATTGATCGAGGTATTATTGATCCTGCCAAGGTATTGCGCCTAGCTCTCGAAAACGCTGTGGCTGTTAGCACCTCAATTCTCACGACTGATGCAATTATTGGTATCAAGGAGTCGAAAGATGACAAGCCAGAAGTTTGATGAGCGATCTATTGACGAAGCATCCCTTGCCCTTGCTAAGGTTGCCGAGTCTATCGCTGAGTTTGATAGGCTTTGGAAACTCCTCACTCCTCAAGAACAAGCTGTCACCGGCGGGATAGTTTTCAATCTCCATTCTATATGGGAAGACAGGACGCTTATTGGGGTAATTGCTGTCCGGCCATTCGCCTCTGCCTTGCTTGATCGCTTATTTGACTTTCACCAATCGCCTACCCCAATGCCAAATTCAAATATAATTACACCAGAGAAAAAGGAGAGTAACTAATGCAAGTTCTTGGAATTCTTATCATTGACGATTACGGGGATTACCTCTACATCCCTACAAATACAGCCCAACCGCGCAAAAGCGAGGTCGCTAAGCGCCCTACGAGTGTCGAACTTGAGCCTAGTGGTATAGTCAGTCCACCATCTCCGCTTGAGGAACGTGCCGATAAGGAAACTGTGCTGGATCTGAGCCTTGGGGGTATAATTAAGAAGAATACACAAAAAGAAGAATGAAACACAAACATCGTTTTGAAAGAAAGATTGATGAGTTTGCGGTTTACTGTAAATGTGGACTTAAGCTTTCTGGTTTAGAAATGGCTTCTAAGATAGTCAAGGAAGATTATCAGGAAATAACTATCTCTAAAAATACTTTAGTAAGATGACAAATTGCCCTCGTACCAGCTGTAAAAACAAAGCCATTATCCATCGCCAGTTCGGCGTGCTTCCTTGCCAGCCTCATCAGAACTCTGACACCAAAATCAGCCAGACCCGCAAGGGACAGTTTGCTACCATTTCTCAATCTAATCGGGTGCAGGAGCAACGGGATTTAGGCGGCGGCGACCTCGTTCAACCATATGATAAGGGCAAGGCCAACGTAGACTTCTTCAAATTATATCCGGATCGTATTGACGATTACGGTGTTCGGCAAGAATTGGAGCATATGTGAAAAGATTTATTCCGTGGTTCCCTTTTGCTAATGCTTTCAAGACACCATTCGGTTATCAGTTCGGGTGGGTTGATAGGGAAAGAGAAGGTTGCTGGTATTATTTTTACCCTCTTGGTTGGATCGTCAGATTTTGGAGGTGGTTGACTCATGCAAGGTAAAAAACGCCAAATAACTAGCGAAGAACTCCAATGGGTTAGCGACACTATGCTTATGGCTTCCCAAGACCACAAGCCATCTATTCGTTGGTTTGCCCGTCAGCTTAAAGTGTCCCGGCCTCAGCTTATCAAGGCTCTGGGTGGTTGGAAGGGAATTGCGCGTGGCCGTCCTCAGGCTCCGCCTAAAATCCAGACCGTTCCGGCTATTGAGCCTATTGACAATGTCATCGAAACTTTCACTTCCGATGTAGATAAGGAGCTAAGTGGGGCAACCTAAAAAAGAGATCCATCCTACTTTCATGCAGAAGACTGCTGTTGATGCTATTCTCTCTGGCAAGTCCAAGACTGTTGCTGGGGGTATGCGTCTGGCTGGTTATGCTGAACCTACCATCCATAAGTCCAAGGAGGATTTGGTTAAGTCTCGGGGCGTGCAGGAATATCTCAAGACATTCTCCAAGGTTTCCAAGAAGCGCTGGAACCTATCAATTCAGGACAAGGTTATGGCTACTTATGTCGATGGCTTGGAGGCTACTAAGCTTGTTGGCAAGGACGCTGTTGAACATCCCGATTATATCGCTCGCAAAATGTTTGCGGATAAGTTTAGTGAGTTTTTCGGCTGGAGTAAGGCTGTTATGCCATTTGGTGGCGGGCAGGTAAATAATAACCAATTTAATTTCTTCAGCCTTCCCGAACCTGAGCGGGAGCAATTTAACGAAACGTTCAAGCACTTTTTGGGTGAGTATTATAAGGGAAGCTGACCTTGATTTGACATTCTCCTCTTTGTAAGCTTCAATTTGGTTATGGATCTCTTTTTGGAGCTTGGTGTTGTTTTTCTATCTCTTGTTACTATTTTAGCTCTGGCGGTGGCATGGTTATAAAACCTACGGTATCTGGGGAGCTATTATTTCAGGGCTTCTTGCTTCTCTTGCTCTCGCCCCTTATTCTTTGGCTTGCTTATGTTGTGCTATTCTTCTTCGGCTTCCCTATCTGGATGCCAGCTTGCTTGTTTTGGGATCTTTGCATCCCCAACCTATTCTAGCCTCAACTTGACCCCTTGACTCTGACTCCATACGGAGTTATTATCTAATTGTTCGTTAGGTGCTTGAGTATAAATATTTTGCACTCGGCTCAAGCTAAGTAAGGCTAACAGCGAGATATTAATAGAGCCTTCAGCCTGATTGACAATTGTTTGATAGGTAGCTGTAAGCCAGCTTAAACGGAGATATCTCGTCCAGCGACAGAAAAATACAGCCTATTAAACTTATAAATATAACATGAAATATATTATTGGCTTCATCCTTTTAGCTCTACTTATCATTATCTTCTCTGGCTATCCCAAGCGTCTGGATGACTACAATGCCCATGCCTGTGCTGTTTACGGGAAGCAAGCTGATTGCGTGACTCCGCTCTCGCCCGAATTGAGGCTTAAATGAATTTCCATTTGGTAGTAATGAATCCCTCTAAAAGGGAATGGGATTGTCCTCCAGTTGATTTTTTTGAGTCTGTCGGGGAGGCTCGGACTTATGCTCTGGGCTTGGGATCTATCGAGGCTTATTGGATTCGTAAGCTTGACGGGCAGGGTCATTATAAAACTATTGAAGCCAAGACGGTGGTTATTAAATGACTAAAGAAGAAATTATCGCCCTGACTGGTGAGGATCCCGAAGATATGTTCGGCTCGGACTGGGCTAATGTGGTGGAGGCTATAAATGAATAAAATCACCTACTTCGATCTTCTGGCTATGCTTCGGGCTCGCTATCCTAAAACCTATCGCAAATTAGTTGCTCGTTTAAAGGCAAGGGAGGTGAAATATGAAATATAAAATTGAAGTGTCTGGTGTGATCGAAGTCGAAGTCGAAGCCAGCGGTGCTGAGAAGGCTGAGGAGATTATTACGGATCTCTTGTCTGGTGACTTGGCGGAAGGATCAATGCTTAAATTAGATCAAGAAAAAGTTTTGGCTCTTGGTGAATTAAGTAACTGGGAAATTGACTCGGTTGTTGAAGTTCCGATTTATCGTTGTTGTCGCCCAGTATGTTGGGACGCGTGCTAATTCTATTTACCTTAGTTAGTCTCTCTGGCTCTCCGGATCCTTCTGGTTCGGGGGGCTTTTTCGTTCCCTGCCTGTCCCTGTTTCTATTTACTCTCTATCTATTCACTCTAACCTAACGCTCTAATCGTCTGGGGGTTTCTTGTGCGTGGGTGTTACTTCCCCAATCAATTCCACGCATGTTTCCCCTAAATAAATCCCAAGGTACGTATGTGCCACTACCCGATTTTCAAGTCTTTACAAGCCCTTACACGGGGTCGTATTTGGGTCGCTTTTATGCCCTCAGGCTCAATACCCTGTTCTGGGGCGGCTTATAGTTTTTGGGGCGTTGTGCGTAAAGGCACCGTATTCGCGGGGTTTAGCTTTTCGTGTTTGGGCTTATAGTCTATGTCCTATCACGCGTCGCATTACATACATTGTGCGACGCCTTTATGTGCCTATGCCCCACCCTGTGTATGCTATAGGATATATGCTTTGTTTATTGGGGTATATATATACTACTCTATGGGTGTGGTTGCGTTGCTTGCTTGCTCGGATTGAGAGAAGGGGGGACTATAGGCTATTCGGTTCCATCGGGCTGGGGGTGGATGTTTATCCCTCCCCCACACATCTTTCCCACCCTTTCTCAATTCCTACTTTTTAATTTTTTTAGAATAATTTCTGAGTTAGCAAATGTTATACTAAGTTATGAGTCAACTAGACCTCTCCCAAGCCGAAGCCTTTAATTGTATTGCCTGGATCCTCAACAACCGCATCGTCAACGAAAACGGCTCCCCCATAGAATTCAAAGACCACCCCTTCCTAATCGAACCCTACCTCGACAACTCCCCCCGTCAAGTCATCGAGAAATGCGCCCAGATCGGCTGGTCAACCCTATCCATCATCAGGTCCTTCCACCTTGCCCGCTACGCCGGAGCCAATATCATCCACACCTTCCCCAGCAGGAATATGTCCAAGGACTTCGTCATCCCCAAGGTAAACCCCCTCATCGAAAAGAACCCCGTCATTCGCGCCATGGTCGGCATGGACTCCATTAACCTTAAGCAAATCGCAGACCGTTACATTTACTACCGAGGTTCATACGAACAGACCGAAGCCATATCCATATCCGCCCACATCCTCATAAACGATGAATACGACAGATCCAACCAGCAAGTCCTCAAGACCTACCGTTCCCGACTCGATGACGCCAAGCGCGAGCGCCCCGAACTCGGCTGGGAGTGGCAGTTCTCCAACCCTTCCTTCCCCAACTACGGCGTGGACGACCTCTGGCAGAAGAGCGACCAGAAGCATTGGTTTATTAAATGCCCCCATTGCAACTTTGACTGGTATCTCTCCTTCCCAGAGAACATCGACTTCGAAAGAAAAATTAGAATATGTACGAAGTGTAAGAGAGAGTTATCCCGAGACGACCTGACCTCCGGCCGTTGGGTTAAGAAATACAAGAAACCCGAAATCTCCGGTTACTGGATCTCCCAGATGTTCGTTCCCTGGATCTCAGCTGCCAAGATCATCGAGGACTCCGAAGGCGATCAGGACATATTCCACAACTTCACCCTAGGCCTTCCTTTTATATCTAAGGAGACTGGGGTAACTAGAGAAGCAATCTTGCGCTGTATCTCCCCCGGCTATAACCCCCAGACGGACGTGGCCATAGGAGTCGACAATGGAGTTATAAAACACTATGTTGTCGGCAACCGCTTCGGTATTTTTATGGTCGGTGAGACCGAGGACTGGGACGAGATCGAACGCCTCCGAAACCGCTTTAATGCCGTTATGGTCATTGACGCCAACCCCTACCCCCATACCCCCATGAAGCTTGCCGAGAAGTACCCCGGCATGGTTTTCATCCACTATTATCAGGAAGACAAGCACAACACCGGCATCATTCGCTGGGAACAGGGAACCGTAAAGTCAGACCGCACCAAGATCATCGACCATACTGTTGCCGAGATAAATGCCAAGGATATTACTTTCAACATGACCGAACGCGCCCTCGAGACTTATATTTCCCATTGGAAGAGTGTCTTTCGCATCATTGACGTTTCCCCCGCAGGTGTCCGCAAACCTATCTGGCGTACAGGTGACAACAAACCCGACCATCTAGCCCACGCCACCATTTACTACAGGATAGCCCTTGAGCAAACTCTAGGTCAGGGTGGTATAGTTAGACCTGATGCACCCCAGAGACATGAGGAGGTTCATCCCTTTGCCGGGGACGAGAAAGCCCTTGACCTTAAGGAAATTGCCGCCAAGGTTGCCAACCGCCAGAAGAGGAGTCGATATTAGATGATTATTCAAAGCGATGAGTCTATGGAACCGATTACAAATGACCTCGATGGTGTTTCCATCGGAGTATTCCTAACTTATGATGGTATGCAGAAGCGCAACTTCCGATGTATAAACTGCACCAAGTTAACATTCCAGTATGCTGGTAAGGTTGCCCTGCTTATGGAATCTCCCGACAAGCCCCTAAATACCGGCCACACCGAACACCTTTGCACCCGTTGTAGAGTCACCTACCATATTTTGTGGTAAACTTAAAGCATGAATGAATCTGGTACTTTAGCCGGACAAATCCAAGAAGGTATCATTTCCGAAGCTGATGCGATGTCACTTTCCCTTTCCGAGGATAGGGTTCTTGAGATTATCGGCAAGCGTATTGAGAACGGCAAGACCTTCTGGAATAAGACCTATGACCTCGATACTGTCCGCGACAAGAACGAGAAACGCTGGCTTAACAAAAACCTCGAAGTATCCGAGGAAGAACTCTACGATTGGGAGCCCGAATATCCCGACAACCGCATTTTCCTGTCCGTTGAGACCCTTGTATCCAATGTAGTTTCCAAAATTCCCGTTCCTGAAGTTGTCGAAGCACAGGACTCTGACGCTTCCCGCGAGCTTGCCTCCGACTTTGGCAAGGTTCTTTTTAGAAAGGCCGAAGACCTGCACCTTAAGGGCGCTCTGCAGATGGTCGGACGCCACCTTATCATGGGTTACCGCCTCGGAGTTATTAAGGCCACGTGGGATTTCAATGGTGGGAGGCTTAACTCAAACGGCAATTTCTCAGGCGATGCCGACATTCATTTTGTCAGACCCCAGAAGATTATTCTTGACGAGGAAGCCGAGAACCCTATGGACGTCCCCCTGATTGCCGAGAATATGCACAAGACCGTTGAGGAGCTAGGTTTCCTATTCCCCGACAAGAAGGACGATCTTCTTTCCGCCGCCGGACGTGCCGAGGGTAAAGGTGTGCGTATGGGTACCAAGCTTGGATATTATGAAACTTACTTCTCTTTCCTTAATACTAAGGGTCTTCGCCAGGAAGGTATTTGCTGGAAGTATAACCAGGTTCTTCTTGATTGGGGTATTAACCCTCATTTCAATTACACCGACACTCCCGACAAGAGCAATTTCTTCCCTTCTCCTAGAAAGCCCTATGTCCTTTTCAACTTCCTACGTGAGGGCAGGTATGCTCTTGACGATACCTCTCTTACTGAGCAGGCAGCCGGACAACAGGATACTCTTGAAAGATTAGGTAGAATTGTAATTGGCAATGCCGAGAAGAATGCTTCCACTAATGTATTCAATACTATGATGGTTAAGGCATCAGACGCCCAGAAGTACACCGGCAACCCCCGCGACAACATCCTTGCCAAGGGTGACTCCCGTGCAGCTTTTACCCGAGTCCCTCCCCAGCAAGTTCCCCGCTACATTCCCGAGATGATGTTTGACGCCCGTAATGAAATTGACAATATTTACGGTACTCACGCACCACTTCGAGGAGAAAAGAGTGCCTCCAAGACTTTGGGGCAGGATGTTATGTCCCAGCGTTCTGATTTAGGCCGTACTGCTACTCTCACCGAGGCCATTGAGACCGGGGCTACCGAGGTTTATCGTCACCTTGCCCAGCTTTACAAGGTCTTTGCATCAGCAGAACACGTCATTCAGTATATCGGCCAGGATGTCGGGCAGACGGTTTTCATCAACTTCTCGCAGGATAAGATTGAGGATGGTATCCAGATTAGGATTAACCAGGGTTCTATGTCCCCTGATGATAAACTTACAGACAGAAACGAAGCAGTTGAACTTGCCAAGATTGGCGGACGTATTGATCCTCTAACCTTTGCCGAGAAGTGGCATATAGATAGACCCCGCGAGTTTGCGACACGTCTTTTCTACTTCCTCTTTATGCCAGACAAATATGCTTCCGAAGTACTACAGATTGGTGGGTCCGGTGGGGATCAGGAGGCTATGAGTGCCATCCAGAGACTTGCTGCCGGGGAGAACGTACCCCCTCCTCAGAACCCGACCAAAGAATACGTAGCCTATCTGAACCAATTTATCCAATCTCCGGCTTTTGGACAATCCTCACCTGAGGTACAGGCGCTTATGGTTGAACATATTAGAGCGACTGTCACCAATGCCAAGGCGGGACTTGGGCAGGGTGACGCACAACCTGCGCAATCCGGTGGTGGTATAATAGACAAAGTCAAAGGAGTATTTCAAAATGCCCAAGGTCAACAATAAACATTTCTCTTATACTAAGGCCGGATACAAATCGGCTGAGAAGGCTCGCGCAAAAATGGCTGACGGTAAGGATAACTCAATGCAGAGTTTGGCTATGAAAGCCCGGGCGATTAAGCGTAATACTTGACACCTTGACAGCGTGTGGTATATGATTCTTTCAGAGACACATAAGTCCCACTCGAAAGAGCAGGACTTTTTTTTTGAACTAAAATGACATTTGGCAACAGAGTCACAACTATAACTCAGAACACAATCCTTCCTAAGGCGATTGATACTATCCTTGGCGACAACTGGATTACCTTTAGAATTCTCTCAGATGCTAAGAAATGGTCTGGTACTACACTTGACCGCCCACTTAAAGTAAGCAAATCCACACTTGGTGGTTCTTTCTCAGGTCTTGACACCCACTCAACCGCAACTTCCGACACCAGAGTCCTGATGTCTTACGATGTTCGAGGATACGAAATGCCTATTGCAATCCCCGGCATGGAAAAAGCAGTTAACCGCACAGAAGCCCAAGTCATCAACTTAGTTAGAATTGAAGTTGAATCAGCACAGGAAGATGCTCTGGATGACATCGGCTCTATGCTTTATACAGACGGTACAGGCAATGCCAACAAAGACTTCCTTGGCTGGGACGCCCTTATTGACGACAACACTTCCGTAGTTACCTTGGGCGGACTTTCCCGAACCACTTACACGACACTTAAAGGAACCCGAACTGCCTCAGGCGGAACGCTTACCCTTACCAAACTTGCCACTTTGGTTGCTGCAATCTCCGCAGGATCAGCAGTTAGACAGCGACCTACCACTTTCGTTTCTGATGAGGCAACCCGTGACCTTTATGAATCCTTACTAACACCAACACAGCAAGCCAATTACGACTCTTACGGCCTTCCTGTTATGACCCGCACATCGAAAGCTCCTATCCGATCAGCTGAACTTAAGGGTGCTGCAGGATTCGTTGCCCTTACTTACCGAGGAATTCCTTGGATTGCCGATGAAAAATCAACCACTCAGACTCTTTGGGCTCCTAATGAGAACTATCTTGACTGGTACGGACTTTCCGACCCTGACCTTAAGAGCATTTCTTTGGGTACTGCCGACATTGACGGAGTTTACTCAGAAGCCCCTTCTAGTAACACCGGCTTCCAATGGACAGGATTTATGAGACCTATCAACCAATACGGAGAAGTTGCACACGTTTACCTACTCGGAAACCAATTAACTTTCAATCCTAAAAGACATGGGAGGCTTACCGGAATAACGGGAGTATAATATGACTGACTTAATACAAGGTATATACGATGAATCAATAGGACAACAGCACAGATTGGGTGAACTTTACACTGACCCATTTGGCCGAAAGTACCGATATGTTCAGGCTGGTGTAGTTGCACTTGCTGCAGGACATCTACTGCAAGAACCTGCCGAAAACACAGCTTACCGCTCAATGGTTGTACAGGCTGCAGCTGCTATAGGTGATACTGCTATTTCCGTAACTTTAGGCGGAACGGCAGTTACCGCTAACCAATTTGAAACCGGAGACCTTTTAGTTGAATCTTCAACCGGACTTGGACAGGCTTTCAAGATTGTCAGACACACAGTCCAAACTTCGTCTACAGGTACCTGCACATTTACACTTGACCGCGCACTTAAGGTTGCTATTACCACATCTTCACAGGTTTCGGTTAGAAAGAATTCTTATGACGGAGTTATCGACTACCCTACTACTCCTACAGGTGGTCCGGTTGGATTTGCCCTCTACGCTATGACAGCAGCATACTACGGCTGGGTTCAATCAGGCGGAGATGTACAGGCACTATATGACACAGGAGCAAACTTCGCAGCCGACGAAAGTGCCATGATGCCATCCCGAGACGTTGCAGGATCAGTAACTCCAATGTTAGAAACTGTTGCAGCAGGTATAGCTATCGGCTGGGCAAGAGAACAGGTTTCGGTTGACAGTACATACGGATTTGTACATACGATAATAGACTAGGCTCATTGACGAGATGATTCAGGATGAGCAAAGGAATTAAACCTTCTTTGCGGAAGGTTTTTTGAATAATATGGCTAAGAAGAAAGCTAAGAAGAAAAAAGAAAAAAAGGTTTAATATGGCAGATTTAAGTAACTACATACCAGCATTAAAATACGGACACACTCTAGCTTTGAAGAGCCTTCAAGGAGCGGGTGTTCTTACCTTTGGTAATATTTTCTTCGTAGACTCGGTTACGGGTTCTAATTCTGATTCTGGTACAGAGCCTGTATCAGCCAAAGCTACTCTTGCTGCTGCTATTGCACTTTGTACTGCCAATAAGGGTGATGTTATATTTGTACTCCCAGGACACACCGAAGCTGTTACTGTGACAAGTCTAGATTTGAATGTAGCCGGTGTAACTATAATTGGTTTGGGCTCTGGGGCAATGAAGCCTACCTTTACTTTTGCGGCAACCGACTCTCGTGTCAATGTTACGGCAGGGGATTGTACTATCCAGAATATTCGCATACAGGCTGCTGTTGGCGATGTTGTAACTGCGTTTTTACACGCCACAGCATCAAAGAATACAAGGTACCTTGATATCCAGTTCCACGCTACCTCGACATTTAACTTCATCAATTGTTACACCCTTGGTGCTGCCAACATTTCAGACGGCTGTCGATGGGAACGTAACTATTTGCGTACTGCGGACGCTGGTCAACTTGCGTTGGCGATTACAGGTGCTGCACATGATGACTTGAAGTTTTATGATAACTATGTAATCCACGCTGCTGCTCAAGCTGGTCTTTTGACTGGTGCTGCTGTTGATTTCCTCGGTATTGATGTTCGTGGGAATTTCGTCCAAACTGGTCAGACTGACGGGGCGGTCGGGGTGCTAGTGCAAACAAGTAGTACTGCGTCAAGTGGTAGTATAGTAGGGAACGATATGAAAACCGCAGACGCTGCTGCCAATGTTGCTATTCCAATCGCATCAAAAGTCTATGCAGCCAAGAACTACATTGCTGGGACTGACGAAGTTGGCACTGTTATAGCTGTTGGTACTTTGTTCGATAACACTTAAACCCACAGAACGACTAGCCGCCTAATCCTCTTTAATTTAAACGTGTTATAATTAAAACATGAAGACCGCACAGCCTATGGATCGGGATGCCAATAGGCAGATTATTACCTCCAATGAAGCTTTCCGCCTAGAATCTACCTGGACGTTCGTTGCCGCAACTACAGGTGCTATTGCTCCCCACACCCTCTTTACTGTTACCGATAACTGCCTTGTCACCGTTTTTGGAGTTTGCGACACTACTTTAAACGATGCCGGAGCGCCTACTATTGAGGTTGGAGTTACTGGTAATACCGCAGCTTTAATCGCTCAAAGTGACGCTAAATCCCTTGCAGATGGCGAAGTTTGGGTAGACGCCACAATGACTAGGGTTGGTGCAGGCTTGCTTCCCGCTATGCAGATTATTAATGACGGGAATGATATTATCTTAACCATTGCAGCTGCGACAATTACTTCGGGAGTTATCGACTTCTACTGCCTCTGGAGGCCTTTAACCGAATCATCAAGTGTGACTGTAACAGTCCCAGCCTAATATGTCATTCAAAATAGCTGACCCTACTGATACCAAACCCGACAACCAAAAGGCAATTGTTGAAGAGGTATCCCAAGTTGTAGTCTCCGGGACATTTACCCTTACCGACCTTGAAGAGTCTTTAGTTAAGTGGAAAGATACCCTAAGACAGGCTCAGGAGAACATTCCTAAAATAGAGGCTAGAATTACAGACGTCAAAAAACTCTTTAAGCCTTAAATGTGAAGGGTCTTACCAGTATAAATGAACCATCTTCTTACGAGGAACTTCCTAATCGTCTAACCCCCGCCCAAAAAGCCGAAATTCATCTTGCTACGTTAAATGCTGACGAGAGATTTCTTGAGAATAAAAAAGAGAAACTTATCGAAGATATTACTCATCTTGCCGAATCCATTGCCGAGACAAAAAAAGCCCTTGGTGTGGACATTTCCCAACTTAAACGCCAGAAACAACTCCTTTTGGATGAGATTGCCGAGTTCGGGGAGCTTATTGTTACCCTTGGTAAGAACCGCGATGCTTTCGTTGAAGGCTACAAGCAGTTCGGGGATGAGCGGATCGGGACTGTTAAGAATACTATCTCCCCACTTACCGCCAAAGTTGATGAAGATGCAACCCGGCTTGCCCAGAATATCCAAAATTTGGGGAGATGGGATAAATTCCTCACCGACTTCGCCGATTACTTTACTGCTTATGCTGATATTTTCGAAACTTTAGAAGATAGTGTAGTTTCCCGGGAGAAACAGTTGACTGCCAGAGCCGATATTATTACCAAGTCTGAGGAGACTACCAGAAAGGCTACCGCTTTAGTGGATCGTAAGGTCGCTGAGGTGCTAGTTGCCCATAAGGAGGCTTCTGGGGGGCTTAAGGAGGCTCGTAGGCTACAGAAAGTGGCCGAGAAGCGTCTGGATGATGTCAATTTACGTGCTTCCCTATCAGATACCGCCCTTTCCCTACGCGAGAAGAAGCTTTTGGCAACTCTTAGAACTATTGATGTTGAGAAAAAACGTCTTTTTGAGCTTAAGCGTTTGGTTGAGGATAAAGACGCAGCTTTGAACCGCAAAGCAAAAGAACTCAAATTGGTAGTATAATAAAATCATGGCCGAAGCAAAACGAGATGCTAATAGAGTCCCTGCCTTAATTGGAGTTTCAAGTTCTGATGGTCTAGCCCCGATCACTGTTTATGTTGATCCGACTACCCACCGCCTTTATGTTGACACTTCCATTACTGGACTGGCTACTGCCGTTACTGACGGTGAGGCGTTTGATGCTGCTGATTTTGGCAATCTTGCTTTAGGTACAGATGGAACTAATTATCAGGTTCTTTTAACCGATTCTATTGGCCGGCTTATTTTAGGTGCTTCTACTTTAGCTATTGGAAAGTTGGCTGCTAACTCAGGCGTAGATATTGGGGACGTGGATGTGACTACAGTTGGAACTATCACTCCAGGTACCGCAGCCTCGTCTTTAGGAAAAGCAGAGGACGCAGTACATACATCGGGTGATGTGGGAGTCT
>Ga0163150_10006113_pt1 | contig 14939 bp, 14 predicted proteins | sample OliLakLV19P2IB_FD_148628 | JGI IMG/M metagenome (GOLD analysis project Ga0163150, IMG submission 148628) | Freshwater microbial mat bacterial communities from Lake Vanda, McMurdo Dry Valleys, Antarctica - Oligotrophic Lake LV.19.P2.IB | ecosystem: Environmental > Aquatic > Freshwater > Lake >...
GCGTTCCGCGAACGGCGTCACCGGTTCATCCCCACGCGTGTGGGGAACACGCCGTCCGGACGGCAAAGTGAATGCTCTCGTCCGGTTCATCCCCACGCGTGTGGGGAACACCGCCGTGCTCTTTCCCTTCGTCAACTCCACAACGGTTCATCCCCACGCGTGTGGGGAACACTTTGTGCGCTCGTAATATTCGTGGCGGGATTGCGGTTCATCCCCACGCGTGTGGGGAACACGGCTTAAGCCCCCCCCAAGTCACTACATAGCCGGTTCATCCCCACGCGTGTGGGGAACACCGCCCCAGATAGCCAGCCACAACAGGCCCGAGCGGTTCATCCCCACGCGTGTGGGGAACACAACTCTGCATCTTCCCGGGCTGCGGCGGCCTTCGGTTCATCCCCACGCGTGTGGGGAACACGTTGGTCTGGCTGTCGTACTTCAGTTTGAGGAAGGTTCATCCCCACGCGTGTGGGGAACACTGCTGCCTGCTCGGCCTCCAGTCGCTCCCTGGCGGTTCATCCCCACGCGTGTGGGGAACACTTCAGTGCAGTACCCTTTGGCTCAATCTTTAGCTGGTTCATCCCCACGCGTGTGGGGAACACACCGCGCCGTGTAGTGCCGCTTTTCCGGCTACCGGTTCATCCCCACGCGTGTGGGGAACACCGACCCGTCGCGCACACATCAGAACACGGAGGCGGTTCATCCCCACGCGTGTGGGGAACACCTCAGAGCTTCGAATTACTGAGAGCGTCCAAACGGTTCATCCCCACGCGTGTGGGGAACACTCCACTATGAGGATCTCTCCACGCGCTTCGATCGGTTCATCCCCACGCGTGTGGGGAACACATTTGAGGATCTCTGCTTCATTGTAGTGATTGCGGTTCATCCCCACGCGTGTGGGGAACACAGCGTGATGGTGCCTCACTACTGGAGCGGGAACGGTTCATCCCCACGCGTGTGGGGAACACCTGAGCTGCGCGAGAAGGTCCAACCGATCCTGCGGTTCATCCCCACGCGTGTGGGGAACACATGTCTGCATACGAGATTTTAGTGAAGGACACCGGTTCATCCCCACGCGTGTGGGGAACACTTGCCGCCCCAACCCTCAAGTAATCCAGTTGCCGGTTCATCCCCACGCGTGTGGGGAACACTAGCTGATCGCGTTATAGGAAGGGAGCAGGATCGGTTCATCCCCACGCGTGTGGGGAACACCCAGACCAGAGCGAGCCGCCGCCGCGCCAAACCGGTTCATCCCCACGCGTGTGGGGAACACATGTCTGCATACGAGATTTTAGTGAACGAAACCGGTTCATCCCCACGCGTGTGGGGAACACTTCACTTTGCTGGTCCATTTAGCGATCAGTTCCGGTTCATCCCCACGCGTGTGGGGAACACTGCATCGGGAAGTCCAGCCGTAAAATCAACAACGGTTCATCCCCACGCGTGTGGGGAACACCCTTCATTTCTGTTCGGCACAGCTGCAGGCAGCGGTTCATCCCCACGCGTGTGGGGAACACGCGACGGGTAAATTCATTTGTCAACGGGGATTCGGTTCATCCCCACGCGTGTGGGGAACACTTTTCATTCCGGCTTCGAGGCCAGCAATAGCACGGTTCATCCCCACGCGTGTGGGGAACACCCGTCAAACTCGGGTTCATGCTGAAGCAGGAACGGTTCATCCCCACGCGTGTGGGGAACACTTGCTAACTCTTTTCTCTCGCTCGATTTCATCCGGTTCATCCCCACGCGTGTGGGGAACACTGGGACGTCGTAGGTCCCATGGACGAAGTGACCGGTTCATCCCCACGCGTGTGGGGAACACCTTTTCCCAGAGTACTACACGCCGCCGTATTACGGTTCATCCCCACGCGTGTGGGGAACACGCAATGGTTGGTAACGATTCGGGCAATTCTGCCGGTTCATCCCCACGCGTGTGGGGAACACGCCTTCCCAGAATTACGCGGCACGGCATACAACGGTTCATCCCCACGCGTGTGGGGAACACACTTGTAGACTGACCATAATTCCTCCTTCTTTCGGTTCATCCCCACGCGTGTGGGGAACACCAGCCTTCAGCAGGATCAGCGTGTTCTTGTTGCGGTTCATCCCCACGCGTGTGGGGAACACTTGATCTCTACGTTCCTTACTCTCTATTTCTCCGGTTCATCCCCACGCGTGTGGGGAACACGGTTCTGCGCGTCGGCTAGGGCCGCAGATTTACGGTTCATCCCCACGCGTGTGGGGAACACAGCTCTTCGTCTCTTTTGTGCATGTTGTTTTCCGGTTCATCCCCACGCGTGTGGGGAACACCTGGCCTACTGTACCTCGATTGTACCTTGGCCCGGTTCATCCCCACGCGTGTGGGGAACACTGCTTAACACCGCATCGTAATTGTCGGTCAAACGGTTCATCCCCACGCGTGTGGGGAACACTGATGATCATGACAATATGACGATCCTTTTAGCGGTTCATCCCCACGCGTGTGGGGAACACCGAAGATCTTTGATGCCGACACCTTGTATCACCGGTTCATCCCCACGCGTGTGGGGAACACTTTCCAGTGAGGCTCTTGATGCTGAAGTTGCGCGGTTCATCCCCACGCGTGTGGGGAACACCACGGCCTTGTTCCCGGCCCGCTTCATCAAGCCGGTTCATCCCCACGCGTGTGGGGAACACGCCTATAGCGGCTTTCCGTAGTGCATCTCACGCGGTTCATCCCCACGCGTGTGGGGAACACGTGATCAGAGACTGCTGGCACGGTCCAAAGATCGGTTCATCCCCACGCGTGTGGGGAACACCGTTTCGGCTGGCTGGCTGTCAATCTCAGTTGCGGTTCATCCCCACGCTTGTGGGGAACACTCTACTCCTTGTATTTCTGTTGATCTCGTTTCCGGTTCATCCCCACGCGTGTGGGGAACACACAAGATGCGCTCAATTTCAGGCATTAGACCGCGGTTCATCCCCACGCGTGTGGGGAACACATCCCCGTCTTTGGCCGCGTCGAAGTCCGGGCCGGTTCATCCCCACGCGTGTGGGGAACACAGCAGCCAGAAATCCAGTCGAAGATGGATGGCCGGTTCATCCCCACGCGTGTGGGGAACACTAAACAAAGGAGAAACAAAAATGCCAAGCTCACGGTTCATCCCCACGCGTGTGGGGAACACGCTTGACATTATCAGGTACATACTTATCTGGGCGGTTCATCCCCACGCGTGTGGGGAACACCACAAACGATGCCTGGTCTCCCGAGCCAATCTCGGTTCATCCCCACGCGTGTGGGGAACACATCCTAATCTGCCCCAGTTGCTGGGCAGAACTCGGTTCATCCCCACGCGTGTGGGGAACACGTTTAAGCGCGGTTATACAACCACTTCAACGCCGGTTCATCCCCACGCGTGTGGGGAACACAAGTGTCACCGGGGCGGTGTCTGTGTTCACTTCGGTTCATCCCCACGCGTGTGGGGAACACCGTGAGAGTTGCACCCGTTGGCCCCGTCCAGGCGGTTCATCCCCACGCGTGTGGGGAACACTCCGTGCCCGCTACGACCACGGAGCTGACAGCCGGTTCATCCCCACGCGTGTGGGGAACACTTAAGAAGTGCTTGGATGACGTATCCAAGTATCGGTTCATCCCCACGCGTGTGGGGAACACTTCTTTGCAGAGGCGGCGGGCCTGTTGCGGCACGGTTCATCCCCACGCGTGTGGGGAACACAAGATACGTGCGTGGTGGGGATGAAGGATGTACGGTTCATCCCCACGCGTGTGGGGAACACCTTCAGATTCAAGAGGCCCGTTCGCGTCTGCACGGTTCATCCCCACGCGTGTGGGGAACACTGCAGGTCCGTCATCCGCAGATTCAAACCGGGCGGTTCATCCCCACGCGTGTGGGGAACACACTTCCTCGATCTTGCTGATGGCTCTACTTGATTTCACGTGACAAGAAATCACCAGCTATTTTGGTCTGATCATTCATAGTTCCGTAGGGAGTTATCTCCCAGCGGTAAGAAGGAAACCAGCGTGATGCCATCCATCTCACAAGGGATTCTTCGATTTGATCCCAATGTCAGGAAATCGAAGCCTGATTCATTATTGGTGTTCCAGGCCATTACCGCGTTTCCAGTATCAATGCCCTTTTCCACTGTGTCCCAAATCATCTCGCGTACTCGCCGTGAGAATTCACCCACATACACGCCTGCTCGGACTTCGAGCAACCACACTGCCAGCCGCCCACGCAGCCTGGCTGGGGCATTTTCAACCACGATGACCAGCATCGCCCATGCCCTCCTTGTTCGGAATGGCAATGTCGACCGCTTCAGGCGGAGCCGGAGGTATCTCATGTCCTCCAGCGGAGAGAACTTCCTCAATTGTAGGAATGATGCGCTCCAAGAGCCGCGTCTGCCGGAAAACATCGCGGCAGGCCAGACGGACATCCCGCTCCGGCTGCGCTGGCTTTCTCGAAGCAATGCGGAACGCCACCGGGACGACGGTCTCTGATTTGAACAGGTCGGCAACGTCGTACACAAATGACTGGGGCTTGCCCGTGTGGATGAACCCCACAGCTGGAGCATAACCTGCCGCCAGAATGGCTGCTTCGCAGATGCCGTACAGGCAAGCGGTAGCAGAAGACAGACAACGGTTCGGAACATCGCCGCTGCCCCAAGTTTCTGGATTGTAGTTTCGGTTGGACCAGGGGATGCCGTATTGGCGGGCCAGCAACTCGTACATCTTTCGAACTCGGGCGCCTTCAATGCCTCGCAACTGTTCGACACTGCGCCGTTCCGGGGGCTCTTCCTTAAAGCGGAAGGCATACATCTTACGGACGACCTTGAGCCGGGCATCAGCATCGAGCGCCAGCCGGGCCTGATAGAGCAGCCGGTCGGCCCGCGCCCCTCCCGGCTGACCTGCCGCGTAGAGTCGCACGCCCGCCTCGCCGATCCAGACCAGCAGGCAGCCTACCCGAGCCGCCAGAACGACCGAGGCATGCGAGACTCGGGTGCCTGGCTCCAGCATTAAGCAAGCGACTCCGCCAACCGGCAGGTGGGTTCGCACTCCGGTTTTGTCGATGACCACAAAAGCGCCATCGAGGACATCGAGATTCCCTTTTTCTATATACAGCACCGAGACTCGGTCTTTGATCGGGATTGGTTTCAGAGGAGGTAGAACAGGTTCCATCTTCAAGCCTTGCGCACCAGCATCAGGCCGCAGCCGAAGGCTTTGGCGGGACCGATGCCAGCAAAAAGAGATTCAAGGAACACTGTCGGATTGGACACCTCTATTTCCCCTTCAAAATCAACCGAACTGAATCCAGCCGAGCGTCCCTTTTTCGAAAGAGCATGCCAACGATACCCCTCGGCTTGAAACTTTAGGAGCTTCCGCTTATCGTCCCGCACAACTGCGAAGCCGTGCGTCTTGCCCCTCTCCGATAGCCACGTCTCGAGGGCCGAATCTGCGGCGGCCTTCAGCGCCAGACTGAACAGCTTTGGAGGAGCGAACCTTTGTCTCAGGAATTCCTGGTATCTCTCATTACGCTCCAGAATTTGCTCAAGCTTTGCGGCGATGTCCAAATTCTTTGAGGTAAGCCACGAGGCAAATACGCGTTCCTTCAACTCGGATTTCTTCCCGGCATCATCCACACCGGCATCTCGCGCCAGCTGACGCAGATGATGATACTGGGCGTCCATAACTACATCGTGCCGTACTGAATTCTTGCTTCCAGCTTCTTTGCGCGCGATGGTCGGGTTTGCGCGTAACTTGAAAGACAAGTGGTCGCCAACTGCAAGCCGGGGCTTATAGGGTTTGCTTTCGACAACAAAGAGCGGATTCCGCCGTGTCGGCTCACTTTGAGAGACAATGTAGAAGATCGGTTCGCCCCTCGCTCCTTTGTAATAAGGAATCTGCTCGCCGGCAATCTCCTCGCGGAAGAGATATGTGCGTGCCTTTTCTCCGGGAAAGAGGTCTCGAAACAGTTGATGGAGGCCATAGCCATTATTGCGAAGGATGTGATGCAGATGCGACAACTCCCGAATATCCGGATTTACCCTGATTCTGGAGAAATACATTAGTCTGCCCCCTCCGTCATCGAAAAGTTCTCCGCCCTTTGGGTAAACTGCCAACGGCTTCGAGAAAGTGGCTGGTCGTGCCGTGTGAGAACCTGCTGCGCCTTAAGGTCGTCAGTCTTTCCTTCCCAGTAATAACGGACGGTCTGCCTGTCGATGGATAAAGCATAACGGTCGTCCCGCGACAATGTTGCAAGACACGGTGCATCGAACACAGGCCCGGTTCCAGCCTCTTTCCGGGCGGTACGAATCAGATGCGGAGACACATACAGCGGACCATGCGGATATTCATCGAGTGCCTGGCCGAAGCCGTTAGCAGAACGAACGAGGGGTTTGAGCGGTGCTGCCACTGGGCATGATTTGCGGCCAAGATACAAGTGAAATTTTGGCCTGAGCAAGGCATCACAAAGTTCATGGAGAGAAAATGGTGCTCCGTCCACGGCGCAGACAGCAACCAGGGATAAGGCGTCACAACGATATTCACGGCTGGACAGAATCGTGCCAAGCCGCTCCTTGCCAATGACCAATTCGTCCCGCCGGGTGCGATATACGAATGTGCCGACCGAATCGGGCACCTGAGTGGTGTGGTAATCGCGAAGGAGACTGCCGGTGCTTAGCACCTTGACGGCAAATCGATACCCCGAAGCCAAAGCCAGTTGACGCTCCTCTTCATCACGGCGGATGCCGAGGGCCGCTGCCAGCAACCCTATAAGGGCAGACTTGCCCGGATAGGCGGCAGTGTGCCTCGATTCTCCTACTGCGATCTCTCCCCAACTGGCCAGCGAGCCGTAGAGGCGAAAGAGTAAATATTCCATCATAGCCTCGCTATTCAGACACAAAATCAAGCAACTGCTCAAACAATGTCTTTTGGCCTTTTTTTTCCGGTTGTGCCGATTCATCCTGTGAAGCGGGATAGGTACCACCGCTACCACTCAGAGCATTAACGAAGATCCGCGAATCAGCACAATTCCCATACACCTCATCCATGTTGCTTAAGTGCGTTGTTAAAGCGCTGATAGCATCGACGCCGTAATCGCTGCCGGTGATCGGCTTCAGAAATGCGACCGACAGGGAACGAGGTTGCTGATTACCCTTTTCGGCAAGAACGTAGCTTGCGTAGGCCCGGCTGCCAAAGCTGTTCTGCTTGCCTTCCGGCGGCACCTTTACTGCGGCCTCGCTCAATGCCTTGACGGTCCGTTGCGCCAGTTCCTTATCGCCGCCAAGGTTTTCTTCCAGCAGTTTTCGGTTCAGGCAGATATACGAATAGAAGAGCCCTGCGGCAAATCCGGTTTCTCCGATATGGGCGGCTCCGGCATCTTCACTGCCATCGTTGAGGTCGTCCACGGCAGTGAAGTAGTCGTCCTCAATCACCGTCGGATGCACACTTATGGCATGGGCCACCTGACAGGCGGCTTCAACGTTGTAGTCTGGGACAGATGCGAGCATCCGGCCAAAAAGTGCTATGTCTACGGCGTGCATCTTCTTGCGTAAAAGCCCCAGCTCTTCCTTCCTCGGACCTTCTTTTCTGTCGGCAACGGCGTCTGCGAGTGCGTAAATGGCATTCTCTTCCTCCGTATCAAAAAATGCCAGCTGCTCTATTTCAAGTTCGAACAGCTCCCTCTTGATGCGCTCCTCCGCGCTCAAATTCTTCAGACCATCCTTGTCCTTCTTTGAAAGTTCCTTGAGTTTTCCAAAGACTTCGGCAATGGGTTTAGCCCATTCAAGCGCATCTTTGTGCTCGACACTTGGTTTCATCAGTTTTTTGTAAATTTTCAGTCCCATCTCTTTTGTTCGTTTGCCGAGATGTCCTGCCATTGCTTCCTCAAAAATGTCCGACGTCCGCCATGCCCGCTTGAGGCTTTGTGAGGATACTCGCAGGCGGTCAACTCCTCCCATTTTAGCTGTCTTGGGACGGCCAAGATCATCGCGGTTTAGGTTCGCGGGTGGATACGACGTCAGTAAATGAAGCTGTACAAAACGGCTCATACTTTTATTCCTCCTTTTAGTTTATTCGAGTCCTATTTCGGCAATGCTGTGTAGTAATCCGTAGCCCAGCGGACGGTGAGCCGCTTTTCGGGCTCTCGGTTGATACCGTAACGATATTCATTCATCCAGTGCAATATGCTTTCAGCCAACGAGAGAATATTGACTTTGCTCTCCGCCAGATGGATGGCCCGTAACAAACGCCTGAAGAACTCCTCCGGATCGCGACTCTTCTGCAGTTGTTGAAACCTTAGCTCGCTCATACGCGCCTTTTTTCCGTCCTGCTTGGGCAGGGCGAGTTGGGTAGCGAACGTTTCGCCGTCTCGTGGCTCCTTTACATGCGATAGCGCTGCCGCGACTATGGCCGACGAGAGAAAGGCTTCCGGCTTGGCCCATTCTTCCGGCATCTGCTGCAGGAAACGGAAGAAAGGTTCGGTTAGCAGTACGTCATCCGGCCTTTCTGCCCGCCGCAGCCGGGCACGGTCGCCTCGGTGTTTGTCGAGAGACTCCCACCAATTTAACAACCGCTTGGAGGCCTCTGGTTCATTCAGGAATCGATATTGCGTCACCATCATGTTCCTCCTTCACAGGGTTTTGATAATCTCGTTCAATTCTGCAAGAAGTCCTTTCTTTGGCCATAATTCTGACAATAGATATTTCTTAGCCGAGACTGCACGCCTGATGCTTCTATCCTCTGCAGCGAATGAAAAGGCTTCTGACTCAAACGTGCGGATTGAATAGTTTCTTATGTAGTCGATCCATTTCTTATAACTTTCCATTGGACGATCGCGATGATCAGCAATCCTTATTACTTCCGATAGCAGTTGATAAAAGAACGTTTCTGTTTCCTTCCAGAAGTCCTCCTCGACAAAGTGCAAGGAGCTTAGATGACCTTGTGAAGTGTCCCCTTTCTTGTTGACCACATGAGACCATGTTTCTTTACCTGTCCTGTCGATCTTCGGATTGAACCATGCCCTGACGAGAGCCTGTTTGAGAGCGAGAACATGACCTTTTGCCACCTCGATCATATCGTTGACCCACGCCCTTATGTTCTCTGTCATTGTGTGATTAGTGCACAGAAGCGGTAATCTCGCTTCATACCAACGAATGACCTTGGCGCTATCGGCGTCATAGGCGAAACACCAAAGTCGTCCGCTATCGCCAATGGCCCTGCTCCTCTCAGATTGAAACACCGAGACGATCTGCGACCGAGAACACTCCATATCGTCCACGTACCCATTAATTGTCAGTGGCGACCAGTCTCTGTAATCAAACGAGATCTTTGAACCTACTACTGCACGGGGAAAACTCTGTTGATCTTTCCGAATGTACGGCGTCAACGGATGCTTCCATCCATTTCTGTAATAGACCCCGTCTTTAGTCCGTTTATAGGATCGAACGAAACTCCTTATCCTCTCCCCGCACATATCGCAAACAGCCTCCGAATTCTCGATAACTAGACGGATTCTTCTCGGCATTGGCCAATAAACTTGGAGAGGATGGCCTTCTTCAGGAGAGGTTGCTTCTTTATTCGGACTCACTCTTGTTTTTGCCAACCATGGGAAAGTGTATTCCTGTTCTCTTCTATCTCTATTGCCTGGGATGGAAACAAATTCTTCCTTGGATAGAACATTGAGCCAAAGCTTCTTCCAGAGATTAGAAGGTTCGCGGCTTGGCATAACAAGTGTTGTAAGCGGCCCATTCCCCCTCATTCCGACTCGGTGCTGCCCCCACGCCAACACTCCTGTCGTTTGGAGATTGAAAAGCGCAATTGATGCCCAATATGGCGAAATTTGGCGAATGTGATTTCGTTTTGTGAATAGATCCTGATTCTTGTTTCGCGTATTGTCGCTGATTGCTCCGCCAACCAGATCTTCCACGGGCAACTCTTCCCCATCGAAGTCTTCCAAAGCTTGCATGAAGGCTGGGCCGTCAGTGCCATCAACGTTGAAAGCAGAAAGGACGGTCGTAAGGTGTTCCTGCAGCACCTCTCCACTTGGCGGTTCCTCCCAATACTCCAGCCATTTATCGTGATCAGCCGGGGCAAAACATGTTTGTAGTAATCCAATGAGGAACTGATACAAAGCACCCTGAAAGTCGGGGCGTGGCGCATTCAGTTCGATCACCGGATCGGTGCTCTCGGCAATTTGCCAGGGTGCGATCTTGTCCTTCGTGCCGCTGACCCGGATCACCGGCAGCCAGGCATCACTTATTAGATTCATCGCTTTCCTCCTCGTTTGGTCCCCAGCCCATCAGCGGATCATAATATCGGGCGAGTTCCTCCGTGAGCGGCAGCACCTCGACCCATTTCAACAACTTCACTTCTTCCTTCAACTTATTGATCGATCCCTGAAGGCTGATGGGAACTTTCTCTTGCGCTTTTCTCCAGGCTCTTTTGGGCAGGTCGATCATGCTCAGTTCCCAGGCAAATTCCGCTGCCTCAGCGTAAGGCATCAGACTGCCGCCATCGAGTCGAACAAGGGCGACCGTTATGCTGTCGTCGCCAAGACGGGTCGGGATTCGCGTCTCCCTGTCCCAGCCGCCGCTGTCTTCCGCGCTCGCCCGCGTGTAACCCTTTTCCAGCTTGAGCGCATTGAGGCGCGCCATTCCCCGTTTGCTTCCGGCCTCTCCTTCGGCATTCCAGCAAAGACGAAGCAACGTTTCGGGAATTTCCTCCTGTGCTTTTTCGCTGTATACCCCCTCGATCAGCAAACGAGCATCGCCAGGCATACTGATTTTTCCCCGAGAACAGAGTCGCTGCTGGGTCAGCCACAACTGCCCTACATGCTGATATACAGCTTGCGTCCCCGGCAGAGAGGCTTTCAACCATTCTTCGGTCGGCGTAGTCGCAGGTGTCGGCCCAAAAATATACAGGCAGGATTCTCCACGCTGGTCGATAGTCCCCCCAACCGGTAGCGGGTTTCCGGCGGCATCTCGCACATGCCTTCGCAGACGGCCCGCTCTTTGAATGAGGAGGTCAATGGGTGCAAGGTCGGAAATCATGACATCGAAATCAAGATCGAGAGACTGCTCCACAACCTGAGTTGCGAGAAGCACTCGGCCGCGGCGCCTTTCTGCGGTGGAATCTTTGTCGAACAGGTTGAGCGTTGCCGTTTCGATCTTCTGGCGGTCCATCATGGCAAACCGGCTGTGAAAAAGCGTGACTTTGCTCCTATCCAGCCACTCCTGGTTCGCGAGCAAGCGGTAAACAGTGCGGGCATCATTGACCGTATTTCGCACCCAACAGACGCATTGTTCTTTTTCAACGGCCTCTTTGACTACCTTCAAGCCCTGATCCACATCATCAAGCATAGCTACCGCTATCGTTCGTTCTACATCCGAACGCGTTGTTAAAGGAGTTTCCGACTGGCCAACGGCCGGAACATGTGTTGCGAGGGGATAAGACGGTGTTTCTTCAAGCGTCGGCATCGTGACGTCGGCCCCTTTGCAGAAGGCGCGAACGTACTTCTCACGCATCTGGCCGGGCAAGGTGGCCGAAAGAAGAATGACGCTTCCACCTTGCCGGGCGTGGGCTTCGATGAGTGTTTGCAGCAACTGATTCATGTACGGATCGTAAGAATGGACCTCGTCAACAATGAGAACCTTCTGGGCCAAACCTAGAAGTCGAAGAGATTGATGTCTGGCCGGGAGAACAGCCAGCAAAGCCTAGTCCAGCGTTCCGACTCCAACCTCAGCCAATAAGGCCTTCTTGCGACTGTCGGCAAGCCATGCACTGCAATACGCTTCTATGGGCTCCTCGTCTTCCGAATAGCTCTGGTTTGCGGGGGCTGCCTCTGGCAACCCGACGGAGCTGCGAAATCCCTCCGAAAGATGCCGCGCGCCATGCGCCAAGACCAACGACGGCCGGGCATGGGCACCGAAAAGTTGCCGATAGGCTTTGGCGAGCCGTGCATACATAGCATTAGAGGTTGCCATCGTCGGGAGGGCCACATACATGCCTTCCGCCAGACCACTTGCCATCAGCCGATGCGCAAGCACCAGCGCAGCCTCGGTTTTTCCTGCTCCCGTAACATCTTCGAGAATGAAGAGCTGATTGCTGTTTCCGAGCTGCCGCTTTTCCGCCCACTCCTGAAGAGGAGTAAGTGCCTTAATAAAAGGGAACAGACAACTGGTTCCCGCAAAGGGCGCGACTGTTGAATGAGACAGATTGGCATTGGCAATAACCTGTTCGGCATGGGGGAGCGCGTGCCGTTGCCAATATTCCTCCAACGATACTTCGGTCTGGCAATAGGACTCGGGGCGGCGCCCCGAACCGAGCCAATCCGCAAGAACAAAGGCTCCTGCCAACATCCATGAACTGGGTTTCAAACGGTTCTTAAGAGCCTTGTCCGTGAGAACCGAACTGTCAAAATCCCCCAAAAACATGGCAGCCACAGCCTCTCGAAAGTGGCTCGCCGCTTCTTCATCTTCTAAAGCAAAGAAATTTTGGCGACGAATCGGCATACGTTTGGGTGGCACTCCGTGGTGGCCCGTTGCGATTTCCATCCAAGGGTCAATGTTCCGGAGCAGTCTTTCGAGTTCGGGATGAAGGGGGTCAAAGTTGAATCCGCCGTTTTCCAGCCACTGACTTGATAAAACATCTTGCCAGAGAAAAAATCCAAGAGTGTCATGGCGTTCGGCATAAGGCATCCTTGGGTTTGAAGGCACGAGCACTGGTGACAGATTAGGAACCAGCCCTTGAAAGGCCGTCGAGAACTTGCCTATATCGTGAAGGCTGAGACAAAAAGTGACCCAGCGTTGCAGCCAGGCGGGAGCTACTTTCAACTGCGTTGCCAAACGATTACAGAGAGGTTTTACAGGAGCGAACAAGACACTCCCGACCGCGGCCACATCCAATGAGTGATACACGAGCGGATGCCATTTCGGTTCGCCAGGATATTTCGGATCGGCTTTTCCCCAATACTGGAAGTAACTCGGAACTGACTGGTCTACCATTTTTGATTACAACCTTTCACCACTAATGGATGCTTCATAAAATTCCAGCATGGGAAGACTTTACCCGGTGGCACTCCTTACTGACCTTGATCGTGGAAGGTAAAATTTTCCTGCTCAATCATTTCAAATTCTGAAATGGTGCACAAAAATCTCTGCGGGAAACTGGAATTGTTGAGTTCGCTTTTAACATTTAGCTGTCCCTTCTAGTGCCAGCCACACTTGCGCCGTCAGCCGAGCATCGTGAAGTGCCCGATGAAGCTGCCGATCGGAAGGCAAATCTCCCAGTAAGTGCCTTGCCACAGTTTCGAGCCGATAGTTGGGAAGACCGGGCAAACTGCTTTGGGCAAGCTTCAAAGTACAAATAGAACGATTCGAAAGCCGAATACCGAGCCGCGCGAATTCGTATCTCAGGAATCTCAGGTCGAAAGTTGCATTGTGGGTAATCAAGACCTGGTTGCCGATGAAATCCCTGAACCGAGGAAATACCTCGTGAGGCAGCGGCTGTCCCTGCAGCTTCTTTTTGTCGATGCCATGGACCCGGCTGACAGTGCGGCTGATCCGCCGTGAAGTGTGTATGAGTTGCTCGAACTCTGAAGTCACCGTCCCATCCTCAATTCCCACCGCCCCGATCTCAATCACGCGATCTCCAGAAGCAGCATGGAGACCTGTGGTCTCGAGGTCGATGGCAATGACTGAATCAGAGGTGGCCACAGTGACTGAGGTCTCATTGGATCAGAAAGCGGCGTTAAAGCCACCGCACTCCAAAGCCTCGCACACAGGTGTGACATCCTGTGTCACAAATTCGAAAGAATCTTTTCAGCCTCATCCCTGAGTTTTTCTCGAACCGATTCCGGGCGGACGACCTGAACGCCAGCGCCGAAGTGCAGAATCCATCCCACCAGTTCCTGCGTGTCACTAACTTCGAGAACCATCCTGAGCCGGCCATCTTTGAGTGGCGTGAGCCGTTGGCTCGAATGCCAAGTTTCGTCTTTGACCCAGGCGGCGGTGGCCCGGTTGAACAACAGTTCAACCTCGATGAGAGGCCCTCGCATTGCGCCTAGCGCGTCGCACACATACGCTTCAAGGTCGAACCCAAGAGGCATCTGGCAAGGGCGATTTGAAATGTTCAGTGAGCGGATACGCTCGACGGCGAACAGGCGCACATCCTTTCGAAGGTGGCAATAGCCGACCAGATACAGCGCCCCAACGCTGTACCAGAGACGATAGGGATCGACATTGCGGCGCGTCACCCGGACCCGGTCACGCGAGGCCGAGCGAGCGGAAAGGGGTCAAATCCCTCGATGTTCGAACGCGCAGCAGGCACGGCCGGCAACGGCCAAGGTGGAGAGGCCGGCTTCCTCTTCTGAAAGCGAGACGTAAAGAATCTGGAGCTCTGAAGCAGCGAGTCGCCGGGCTGGCCACTGTGATATTCGTGTGTGCGAGCGGCTCCTGCCGCTGATGCCGCCCTGGGCTACAGTCTGACGCCCTTTCTGGAAGATTGGCAAATCAGCCATAGCCGGTTGAGGTATCGGGCAGCCTGACCACGCTTCCGGCATGAAGAAAGCCAGTGGGCGCCATCAGCGACTTCTTGACGAGTAGCTCAGACCGCACCTCTGCCTCGCCTACGTGCGTGATAACGATGCCCAGATGACCCGGCAGGGTCTCGGCACCGAACGTGTTGAAGTACTCTGGTGTGTGCATATGGCTCCTAACGTCGTGCATCAGGCGCGGCTGGAAGCCGTCGCCTGCATTCGCCTGCATGCCTTCGTTAGGCTGGTTATGCCCGCTGCACGGCCCTGCAACCGAAAGGCACTGCCTGGTATTTCCAGGTTGCCTACGAGCCCGTCCCTGGAAGCAGTTCCTTGGAAGGCCCAGCGCAGGTGTCTGATGGCCTGGAGAAACGGTTCCTGCCACCTTTTCTTCCCTACCAGGCCTTGATCATGCGC
>Ga0163150_10006114_pt1 | contig 14936 bp, 8 predicted proteins | sample OliLakLV19P2IB_FD_148628 | JGI IMG/M metagenome (GOLD analysis project Ga0163150, IMG submission 148628) | Freshwater microbial mat bacterial communities from Lake Vanda, McMurdo Dry Valleys, Antarctica - Oligotrophic Lake LV.19.P2.IB | ecosystem: Environmental > Aquatic > Freshwater > Lake >...
CGCAATCGAGCCCCGTGACCGCCGGCCGCTTTGTGCGAATCGATCTGCCTGGTCCCAAGCAAATTCTGTCGCTGGCAGAAGTTCAAGTATTCAGCGACACGGAAAACCTGGCGCCGCAAGGCAAAGCTTCGCAGTCGAGCACGTCGCTAGCCGCCGCGGCCGACCGTGCCATCGACAACAAAACCAGTGGCGAATTTCAGCAGGGTTCCGTGACCCACACCGACGACGAGAAAGACCCTTGGTGGGAGGTCGATCTGGGACGGGCGGCGGCTGTGACCCGCATAGCCATTTGGAATCGGACCGATGCTGGCGTGGAAACGCGGCTCAAAGACTTTCAGGTCTCCGTATTCGACGAAAACCGCAAGCTGCTGTGGCAACGCAAAGCGAAGGAGACTCCCAGGCCGAGCATGCAACTCGATTTGGCTGGGCCGACCCAATGGACGCTCGTCGATGCCACGGCTGACTTCTCGCAAGACGGCTGGTCCGCCGAGAAAGCGATCGACGGCGACGCAGCAGCCCCCTCTGGTTGGGCCATCAACCCTCGTTTCGGCAAGGCGCACCCCTTGGTGCTCCATGCCAGGCCACCCATCTCGCTGGAGGGTCTGGCCACGCTCAACCTCATGCTAACGCAATCGTACGGCGGGCAGCACACGCTCGGCCGATTCCGAGTTTCTGTATCCACTTCGCAGCCGGCGCCGAGTGCCTTGCCCGAGACGATCAGCGAGATTCTTGCTCAGGCTCTGGAAAAGCGCACGCCGGACCAACTGAACGAACTAGCAAAATTCTACTGGGCCCATTCGCCAGCCACGGAGTCGCTCCGAACGCAGGTTGCCCAACTCGACGTACAAGTCAAAGAACTTGAAAAACAGATTCCCCCCACGCCGATTATGCGCGAATTGGCCGCCGACAAGCGGCGAGTGACACGCACGATGATCAAAGGCAACTTCCTGGTTCCCGGCGATTCAGTCGAGCCCGCGGTGCCGGCGGCGTTTCACCCGTTGCCGCCCGGAACATCTCCGAATCGATTGGGGCTGGCTCATTGGCTTATGACCAAAGACAATCCGCTAACGGCGCGGGTCGCGGTCAACCGGTTTTGGGCCCAATTGTTTGGCGCCGGACTGGTCGCAACCGAAGAAGATTTTGGCACCCAAGGATTGCCGCCGACGCATCCCGAAGTGCTCGATTGGCTGGCCGTCGAATTCCGCGAGAACGGTTGGGACATCAAGGACATCTTGCGGCAGGTTGTGTGCTCAGCGACCTATCGGCAGTCCTCGAGTCCGCCGGCCGACGTCTTGCAAAAGGATCCCCAAAACAAATTGCTCTCACGCGGGGCCCGTTTTCGCCTCGAAGCCGAAATGGTTCGCGATCAGGCATTGGCGATCAGCGGGCTGTTGAGCCAAACACGAGGTGGACCATCGGTTTATCCTCCGCAGCCGCCCGGATTGTGGCGAGCCGCGTTCAATGGCGAACGCACCTGGGCCACGAGCTCAGGCGACGATCGCTACCGTCGCGGACTCTACACCTATTGGCGTCGGACGGTGCCCTATCCTTCGATGGCGGCGTTTGATGCACCCAGCCGCGAAATTTGCACGTTGCGACGCATCTCGACCAACACGCCGCTCCAGGCATTCGTCACGCTGAATGACCCAGTCTATGTCGAAGCGGCCCAGGCGCTCGCGCGGCGCATCGTGGCCGAAGGGGGATCGACTGTCGAGGCTCGCTGTGAGTTTGCGCTGCGATTGGCTTTGTGCCGGCCGCCGCAAGCGGAACAAATCAATCAGTTGGTGGCGCTCTATCGAGATGAATTGGCTCACTATCAGCAGAACACCGAGGCTGCGAAACAGATCGCGACCGAGCCACTGGGCCCGGCGCCCGCGGGTTGCGACGTCACTGACCTGGCGGCTTGGACGGTGTTCTCGAATGTTCTGTTGAATTTGGATGGCGTTCTGACAAAACGTTGAAGCAGGAATGCGAACATGAACGCTCATTTGCAACATACTCGAGCGCAAACGCGCCGCCACTTCTTCAAGCAGTGCCAATTCGGGATCGGCGCCATGGCCCTCTCGTCGCTGCTAAATGAAGGCAGTCGGGCACAAGGCCCCGAGTCGGCCTGCCCGATGCTGGCTAAGGCCGCCCAGTTCGCTCCGCGCGCCAAGTCGGTGATTTATTTGCACATGTCCGGTTCGCCGCCGCAGCAGGAACTATTCGACTGGAAGCCGAAGTTGGTCGAACACAACATGCAGCCGTGCCCCGACGAACTGCTGAAGAATCAGAAGTTCGCGTTCATCAAGGGGCATCCCAAATTGCTGGGCACCCCCTATAAGTTCAAGCAATATGGGCCCAGCGGCGCTTGGATTTCGGAGCTGCTGCCCAACATCGCCAGCGTGGCCGACGACATCACAATTATCAAGTCGATGCATACCGACCAGTTCAATCACGCGCCGGCGGAGCTGTTTTTGCACACCGGCTCGGCTCGGGCCGGCGGCGCGTCGATCGGGTCCTGGGTCACCTATGGACTCGGTTCCGAAAGTCAGGAGCTTCCAGGCTTTGTCGTGCTATTGAGCGGCGGCACGGACCCCAGCGGCGGCAAGAGCGTGTGGGGCAGCGGGTTTTTGCCATCGGTCTATCAGGGGGTGCAGTGTCGCAGCGAAGGCGAGCCGATATTGTATGTTTCCGATCCGAAGGGGATGACGCGCGAAGTGCGCCGGCGCAGCCTCGACACGCTGAAGAGCCTGAACGAACTGGAGTTCCAGCAATTTGGCGATCCCGAAACTCTGACGCGCATCGCTCAATATGAGCTGGCCTACCGCATGCAGATCTCGGTGCCCAGCGTGATGGATATTTCGCAAGAACCGAAGCACATCGTGGAAATGTATGGCGCGAAGCCAGGCGCGGGATCGTTTGCCAATAATTGTTTGCAGGCGCGCCGGCTGGTCGAGCAGGGGGTACGCTACGTGCAGCTGTTCGATTGGGGGTGGGATATCCACGGTACCGGTGCGGGAGACGATATCGTCACGGCGCTGCCGAAGAAGTGTAAGGACGTCGATCAGCCCGTGGCCGCGCTGATCAAAGATCTCAAAGCACGGGGCCTGCTCGATGAAACGTTAGTCGTCTGGGGCGGCGAATTTGGCCGCACGCCGATGAACGAGGAGCGCGCCGGTTCTAAATTTCTCGGTCGCGATCATCACCCGCATTGCTTTACCATCTGGATGGCCGGCGGCGGGATCAAGCCAGGGCTGGTGTTTGGCGAGACGGATGATTTCAGCTATTACATCACGAAAGACAAGGTGCCCGTCGCCGACTTGCAGGCCACCATTCTGCACCTGTTGGGCCTCGATCCGCGGAAGCTCAATTACAAGTATCAGGGGCTGAACCAACGATTGATCGGCCCTAGCGACGAACCGAAAGTCCGACACGAACTGTTAGCTTGAGGCGGTACTTCGCGCTGGATTGTGAAGTTGGGTAAGCGAGTGCTAAGCCGCAAGCGTTCGGTGGCACGCTGCCCCGCTGGCGCAAAATATGTCGATTTCATGTGGAATTGTTAGGACATGATCGACGCTTGATCGGTCTAGGCCGAAATTGGGGATTCAGCTATCATGCCGCGGCTGTTACGGCATATCTGGCTTGCCGTGGATGAGAGCAATTCGACGCAGAAAGGGAGTAGCATGAACGTTCGAACGTATGTTGTGATTGCCGTGGCACTCTTGGCTAGCCAAGTCAATGCGCAGGAAAAAGGCGGCAAGCGTGGAGAGCTCAAAAGCGTGCGCGACAAGGCCAGCTACAGCATTGGCATGATGTTCGGAACGAACTTCAAAAAGCAGGGAGTCGACGTCGACATCGAGCTGCTGATCCAAGGATTACGTGATGCCTCGGCCGGAAAGACGCAGCTCACTGAAGAGCAGGCCGGCGAAGCCGTGCAGGCGTTCGAGAAAGACATTGTGGCCAAGCAATCGCAGGAGTCGAAGGACTTTCTGACCAACAACAAAAAGAAGCCCGGTGTCAAGACGACGCCCAGCGGCCTGCAATACAAAGTCATCAAAGCCGGCAAGGGACCCAAGCCGAAAGGCACCGACGCCGTAACGGTTACCTATCGCGGCACGTTCATCAACGGCAACGAGTTCGACAGTTCGGGCGGAAAGCCGTTTACGATTCCGGTCGGCCAGGTGATCGAAGGCTGGAAAGAAGCGTTGCAGCTCATGGACGTGGGCTCCAAGTGGCAGCTCTTCATTCCTTCCGAACTGGCGTATGGCGAGCAAGGCCAACCGCCGATTGGACCTAATACCACGCTGGTCTTCGAGTTGGAACTGCTACAAATCGCCAAGGCGCCGCCCGCCAACATCCAGAAGTAGACGCTGCAAAAAAAGACGCCGAATCTATTCGGAAGAGTCAGCCGCCGGTGCTTCTTGCTGCACGTCGTGTTCCAAGGGAATTTCGACGGTTCGAATGAGCCCGGCGGTTTCGATTTCCAGCACCAGGGGACTTGAGGCGGCGGCGACCAGTTGACGAAACTGTTCGCCGTCGGTGAATTCCTGGCGCGCGACCTGGTGGATGCGATCGTTCACCCTCAGTCCGGCCATGTCGGCCGGCGATCCCGGCGTGACGCGATTCAGAATGACGCTGCCGGGCTCGGCGTCGTCGGTCCGCCACGAAATGCCCAGTCGCGTCGGAGTGCCAGGTAGCTCGAGTGACAGGTCGATCGGATCGCTCTCGGAGGGCCGCTCGACGGTTACCGGAACCGGGTTCTTGGCGGCCAGCACGGCAATGCGAAACCACGACGCGCTGGCAATTCCCTGATTGGCAAACTTCACAAGCTTGTCTCCGGCGCGCAGACCGGCTTTATCGGCCGCCGAGCCGCGAGTGACGGCGGTCAAGATGATTACGCCTTCCTGTTCGGCCGCTTGCTCGTTCCAGCGAACACCCAGCCGTCCGGGCAATGGCGGCAGGGCGGCTTCGCGAACTTGTTGATCAGCTGGTGATTCGTGGCGGCTCTGGGGTCGAAAACGTCCCAGCTTGGGTGCGTCGGCCAGTTCGACGAGCACGCCGAACATCAATTGCGCGACCTGCCGCAGCCCTGGCACGTTGATCTTGTCGGCATCATCGCTCGGGCGATGGTAATCGTTATGCAAGCCAGTGTGCATCATGACGATCGGGATGTCGCGCGAGAAGAACGTGTGGTGGTCGCTGTCAGATTTCATCTTCCATGTGAAATTGAGCAGCAACTGTGAAGCGTCGTTTTGGCGCGCGACCAACCGGCGCAGGCCGGGGCTAGTGCGAACTCCGATCACGTCCAGACGCGAATCGCGCAGCCGCCCGATCATGTCGGCGTTAATCATGATCGGTACGCGGTCGAGCGCGACCGTCGGATGCTCAACCCAGTGTTGGGAGCCCAACAGCCCTTTTTCCTCGCCGTCCCAAAAGGCGATCAGGATCGACCGCTTGGGTTGGGTTGGCAACTTCGACACCGCCTCGGCCACTTCGAGCAGCCCGGCCACGCCACTGGCGTTGTCGTCGGCGCCGTTGTGGATCAAGCCGGTCGGGCCGTAGCTGTTGCGCGCGTTTCCGTATCCGACGTGGTCGTAGTGCGCGCTAATCAGAATCACTTGATCTTTGAGCGCCGGATCGCTTCCCTCGACCATTGCCAGGATATTGCTTTGGTTTCCAAAGTTCTGGTAGAAGCTGCCCTTGAACCCGGCGCCGCGCAGGCCGAACCGTTTTATTTGCTCGATGATGTAGATGCCGGCGGCCCGGCCTCCACGGCTGCCCGATTCGCGGCCCTCGAACGTGTCGTCGGCCAGCGCCCCGACAAATTGTTTGATTTCGTCGTCGGTGATCGACATCAGGGCGGCCGAGCGGACACTGGCCTCGGCGGCAATGCCGGACCTAGCAGCGGCCAGCAGGACGACCAGCGGCAGCATCCGCAGTCCGGCGCGACAAAAAAATAACATTGGGAGGTCCAAAAGTAGGGGAAATAGCGAAGAGATTCCACAGCTTCCGTATGGATAGCTCTCTTAGGTTACGCTCGAAAATCCTGGATTACTATACGGCACGCAGGCCGGTTGGTTGAAGCCTCTTCTGTGGCCAATGACGCGCCCCCTAGTCGTTTCCACCACGGCTCTGTTACATTTTGAATCCAGGATCGAACTCGATGGGTTTTAGCCAGGCGGAGAAGGTTGTAGTTCAACGTATGACATCAAGTATTCGCAAGTTATTGGTGGCCAATCGCAGCGAAATCGCGATTCGCGTATTTCGCACCGCCCACGAGCTCGGCATCCGCACGGTCGCGATCTATTCGCACGAGGATCGTTATGCCCTGCATAGGTTTAAGGCGGACGAGTCGTACCAGATTGGGCGGCCGGGCGAACCGATTCGGACCTACCTCGATATCGACAGTATCGTCAGCGTCGCCCAGCAATATGGCGTCGACGCGATCCATCCCGGTTACGGGTTTTTATCGGAAAATCCGGCGCTAGCACGGGCTTGCCAAGCCGCGGGAGTGATATTTTGCGGCCCGCCGCCGGAAACCTTGGAAAAGTTAGGCGACAAGATCGAGGCCCGTGCGATTGCCACACTGGCCCAAGTGCCGGTGCTAGCCGGCAGCAGCGAACCACTCTCGGAACCCAAGGCGGCCCAGAAGCTGGCCGAGAAACTCGGCTACCCGGTGCTGCTCAAGGCGGCGAAGGGGGGCGGCGGGCGCGGAATGCGCGTGGTCAACGAGCCCTCGGAACTGATCACTTCGTTGGAACAGGCGCAGCGCGAATCGCAAGCCGCGTTTGGCAGCTCCGACGTGTTTCTGGAAAAGTTCATTCAACGCCCTCGCCATATCGAAGTGCAATTGATGGGCGACAAGCACGGCAATCTCATTCACCTCTACGAACGCGATTGCTCCGTGCAACGACGTTATCAGAAGGTGGTGGAAATTGCTCCAGCGTTAAACTTGGACCCCACGCTTCGCAACGAGATTTGTCAGTCGGCGCTCAAGATCGGCAACGCCGTCGGTTATGAAAATGCCGGCACGGTCGAGTTTCTCGTCGACGCCGACACGGGCAAGTACTACTTCATCGAGGTCAATCCTCGAATCCAGGTCGAACACACGGTCACCGAGGCCGTGACCGGCGTGGATATCGTGAAATGTCAGATCCTCGTGGCAGAGGGGCGCCCGCTTTCGGATCCGGATATCGGATTAGAATCGCAAGATAAAGTTCGGACCTACGGCTATGCCCTGCAATGCCGAGTCACGACCGAAGATCCGGACAACCGGTTTCTGCCCGACTACGGGCGGATTGCCCATTATCGCTCGGCGGGCGGAATGGGAATGCGACTGGATGCCGGCACGGCGTTTTCCGGCGCTGTCGTTACTCCCTACTACGACTCGCTGTTGGTCAAGGTCACGGCCTGGGGCCCGCGCTTTACCGACGCGGCCCGGCGCATGGAACGTGGGCTGCAAGAATTCCGCGTCCGCGGAGTAAAAACCAATATTCCTTTTCTGATCAACCTGGTCACCAACCCGCGATTCGTCGCCGGCGGGTTCACGACGAAATTCATCGATGAAACGCCAGAGCTGTTTGATTTCGTCCCGCGACAAGATCGCGCCACGAAGCTATTTACCTACCTGGCCGAAGTTATCGTCAACGGGCATCCGCTGGTAAAAAAGAAGCCGGCGAAGATTCGCCGCGCCCCGGCGCCCGTGCCAGCGCTCGATTTGAAGCAACCCGTTCCGCCTGGCAGCCGGCAAAAGTTCCTGGAACTTGGACCCGAGCAGTTCTGTAACTGGATTCTGAACCAAAAGGGTCTATTGCTCACCGATACGACGTTTCGCGACGCACATCAGTCGCTGTTGGCGACGCGCGTGCGCACCTACGACATGCTGGCGATTGCCGAGGCCTACGCGCGGCTTTGCCCGGAACTGTTTTCGATCGAAATGTGGGGCGGTGCCACGTTCGATACGTCGATGCGATTCCTCCGAGAATCGCCCTGGCAGCGGCTGGCCGACTTGCGCGAGAAGATTCCCAACATTCTGTTTCAGATGTTGCTGCGAGCCTCGAACGCGCTGGGCTATTCGAACTACCCGGACAATCTCGTCAAAGCGTTCGTGCAGGAATCTGCCCAGGCGGGGATCGACTTGTTTCGCATCTTCGATTCGCTCAACTGGGTGCCGAACATGAAGGTGGCCATGGAAGCCGTGCTCAAAGCCGGCGGCCTGTGCGAAGCGGCCATTTGCTACACCGGCGACATACTCGATCCGAATCGCAAGAAATACGATCTGAAGTATTACGTCGATCTGGCCAAAGAGCTCGAAGCGATGGGAGCACATATCTTGGCCATCAAGGACATGGCCGGGCTGTGCAAGCCTTACGCGGCCGAATTGCTCGTGCGCACGCTCAAGCAGGAGATCGGCATTCCGGTTCATTTCCACACGCACGATACCAGTGGTGTGCAAGCCGCCGCGATCGTCAAAGCGGCCGAGGCTGGTTTGGATATTGCCGACGGAGCAGTTGCTTCGATGTCGGGTCTGACCTCGCAGCCCAACTTGAATTCCATCGTCGAGTCGCTGCGGTTTACTCGGCACGACAGCGGCTTGGACTTTGAACATTTGCAATCGCTCTCCCGCTATTGGGAGGCGGTACGCGAATACTATTCTCCTTTCGAGACGGGCATGATGGCCAGCACGGCGGATGTTTATACGAACGAGATCCCCGGCGGCCAATACACAAATCTCTATCAGCAGGCGCATGCCGTCGGCCTGGGCCCGCGCTGGCCAGAAATCTGCCGGATGTATGCCGACGTGAACCAGTTGTTTGGCGACATCGTCAAGGTCACTCCGTCGTCGAAGGCCGTGGGCGACATGGCGCTGTTCTTGATCACGAACAACCTTTCGGTCAATGACGTCTTGGACAGCGAACGCGAGCTCTCGTTTCCCGAATCGGTGGTCGACCTGATGGCCGGCCGCATGGGCCAGCCACCGGGCGGATTTCCGCCCCAGGTTCAGAACCGCATTCTGCGCGGCCAAAAAGCGGAAACCAATCGCCCCGGCGAGGACATGCCTCCGGTCGATTTTCCGGCAATCGCCGCCGAGATGCAGACCAAGATCGGGCGCGAAGCGACCATGCAGGAAGTGCTCTCTTACGTCGTCTATCCCAAAGTGTTTACCGAGTTCATCGCTCATCAGGAAACGCATGGCGATGCCAGCATTCTGCCGACCGACGTATTCTTTTATGGACAAGAGCCGGGACAGGAAGTGGCGATCGAGATCGAACGCGGCAAGACGCTGATCGTCAAGTTCCTGACCGTGGGCGATCCACACCCAGATGGTCGACGCACCGTGTTCTTCGAGCTCAACGGTCAGCCGCGCAGTATCAATGTGCGAGATTTGTCGCTCGAGCCGGAGGAGAAGCAACGAGCCAAGGCCGACCGCACCGACGCGCGCCAAGTCGGAGCGCCGATGCCCGGGCTGGTCGTGACCGTTTCGGTGAAACTCGGCGACAAAGTGCCACCTGGGCAAAAGTTACTTTCGCTGGAAGCCATGAAGATGGAAACCACGATCTACGCCGAGCGCGCGGGCACCGTGGCTGAACTGCTCGTTAAGCCCGGCAGTCAGGTCGATGCCAATGACTTGATGCTCCGCCTGGAGTGAACCTGAGCGATCGAGCGCGCTGCGACCACTGCTATTCGGGTGGGAAGCGAAGTGATTTTCGCTACCGGGACGAGCCATTCGCACCAGCGATGTTAGAACGTGCTGGCAGTCGCGCCATTTGCTTGCCATTTTTCGATGCCAGCCGTATCATGCGCGAGGCGGTCGCTACTCAAGCGGTACGTGCCCCGGCAACACATTGATGCACTATTGGCCGTCAAGGGGAAGTCCTTGGTCACTGTTACGAAGAGGCCTGCCATGGCCCGCACGCTCAGAATCGTGGTGGCAGACGATGAACCCCGAATGCAAACCTATTTTCGCAAGATCCTGCCGGCCTTGGGGCACGAAGTGGTGGGTGTCGCAGGGACGGGTCGAGAGTTGGTCGAGCAATGCCGGGCGCTGAATCCGGATCTGGTGATTACCGACGTTAAAATGCCTGACATGGACGGGATCGAAGCGGCCGGTGAGATCTATCGCAACTCGGCCGTGCCGGTGATCCTGATTTCGGCTCATCACGATCTCGAGTTGATCGAACGCGCCGAAGCAGACCACGCGATGGCTTACCTGGTCAAACCGGTGAAGCAGGCACACCTAGAGCCGACCATCGCGATCGCGATGCGCCGGTTTGGCGAATTCCAGGCATTGCGTAAAGATACCGAGGATTTGCGCCAGGCGCTCGCCGATCGCAAGATCATCGAACAGGCGAAGGGAATTTTGATGAGCACGGCGCAAATGGATGAGCAAGCGGCTTTCCGTCGGTTGCAAAAGCTTGCCAGCGAAAAAAATCGTAAGCTCATCGACATCGCGCACATGATACTTACGGCCAGGGAAGCGCTGCGACCGCCCGACAAGGGCTAGGATGGAATCGCGGCGCCGGAATCCGCTCTTTGGGCGTTTACGCTTCGCGCGGGAGCAGAATGTCGACCAGGGCACCCGACTCATTGGCGATTCTCAATTGCCCACCATGCGCTTCCACGATTCGCTTGGCGATGGGCAAGCCGAGGCCCGTGCCCTGGGTCTTGGAGCCAAAAAAAGGTTCCAGCGCTCGGGCGAGGGTCTCAGGGGTAAAACCTGGGCCTGAGTCCTGAATCGAAATCTTCAGTGCCGCACGACCTTCCAACTCACTGCCCTCGCAGCGAACGTCGATCGTCACGGGCCCCTCGCAGGCGTCGATTGAATTCTCGAATATTTTGAAAAACAACTGCTCTGCATAATTCGGCGAAAGGCTGACCAATAAGTCCGCGGTATCCAGATGCTCGACGAGGCGCAGCGAACGATTCGGGTGGACCGCTTCGAGCGCGGCCCAGGCGTGTCGCCAAACTTGGGCTGCGTCCAATTGTCGACGTTCAAGTTGCAAGCGAATGGCATACGCGCGCACGTCCTCGAATAAGCTCAACAGCCGCGCTTCGGCCTCCTGAACTCCGCGAACGAGGTCCAGGGCTTCGGCAGACTTTTCCAACTCCATCGCGAGCATTTCGGCGCAGGCGCCAATTTGTTGCAGCGCGTTACGGCTCTCGTGCGCGATTCCGGAAGCCATCTGGCCCATCGCGCCTAAACGCTCGGATTCCATCAGCATGGCGTGCGTGTTCTTGAATTCCAGAATCGGCAGCGTTTGACAGAGGATCCTCGAATGGTCACTGTTCGGCTCACGTGACGCGCTGAGGCACGTTAGCGCCCACACGAGATCGCCCGACTTAAGTGTCCAGCGCTTTTCAAGATGATACGACCGAATGTCTCCCCGGCGCAGTCGATCAAGCAGGGCGGCTTCGGCTTCCCAATCGAATGCGGGCGTAAGCTTGTCGAGCGAGCCACCAAGCAGCTCGTCTTCGCGGTATCCAACCATCTGACAAAAGGCCGCGTTCGCCCATTCGCAATGAAGCTCAAAATCTAGCACGGCCAGGCCCGTGGAAGCGTGTTCAAAGGCCTTCCAGAGATCGTCCGTCCTGCGGATCGCGCTCGCCGAAGACTCGCGGATAGATTCAGGCATGAATGTTCCACCGAACATTGACTGGCGGGAATGTGAGGGGGGACTCGTGGTCTGAATTCTCTTTCGCGTCCACTACGCACTAACGCAAGTGGCAACCGTGTCGATTCCATCGTAACGGCACAAAATACAAGAATTCAAGCTGCATGCCACGAATCCAAGTCGATTTCAAACGGGCGGTGGACTGCTTCAAGGAGCAGGAGAAGCATGAGATCGATTCAAGCTTCGTCGTTTTGGCAGTGGAACGTAGGTGCGCACCACGATCGAATCGACGACCCGCAGCACGCCGGCCACTCGCGAGGAAAATTGGACCGCCATCTGCTTTTCGTAATAGCTTTGCACGGCACCGCTGAGAACGATCGCATCGCCCTCCGCCTTGACGCAAACGTGTCGCAATGCGGGAATGTTACTATTGTCCAAAAAAAGTCGCACGCGTTGCGCTAGCTCATTCTCGGCGGCGCGCGTCAGGAATTCCGCGGCAACTGACTCGGTTTCTGACGAATTGTGACCAGTCGAACTTCGCAGGGCACGCTTCATAGGATTGGAAACTCCGACAATAGTAGCGGCGGCAAAAACAAAAAACCCATGCACGCACAAGCGAGCATGGGCCATTCAGTAGCCAATTGTCAGATCGGCCCTCCGCGAGCCGCAACGACAAGGGCAGTTTATCGCGGCCGTTCGTCTACGTCAATATTCTGGCCCGTAAGGCCCCGCGTTTTTAGAATCACGCAGCTCTGGGGGGCCAATGCCAACGGGCTGCCAGGCCTCCAGTCGGATGGCGACGAAGTGTGCGGCCCGTCCCAGCGGGTTTCGGCTGTGTCGAGCAGAAGTTGCCATTGCCCTTCGGTAGGCAGTCCCTCGGTCAGTTTTAGCGGTCGTTTGTCGAACAGGTAGCAAAGGCAGATTTCACTCTCGGTCGTTCGCCGATGTACTACCAGTGCCTTGTCGCCAATCACCGAAAGGTGTTGATGCTGGCGTGAGGACTGGCGGATGGCCGGCACTGATTTTCGCAACCGAAGTAGTTCTTGATAAAACTTCCAAAGCACGGAATGTCGACCGATTTGGCTTAGCGAACGGGTGAGGTGAGAGCTCAAGAACGATTCGGGGGCCTGTGGATCGGGGGGTGGGACTTTCCAGTCGAAGGCGGCGAACTCACGCCTGCGCCCCTCGCCCACAGCAGCAGCCAGCTTGGGGTCGAGATGGCTGATAAAATAATTGAACGGCGCTGGATCGTCGTATTCTTCGCCCATGAACAAAAACGGAATCGCGGGCGAAAGGATCGTCGCTGCCGCCGCCAGTTTCAGGGCTTCCAAGTCGATCAACTGTCCGAGCCGCTCACTTCTTGGGCGATTTCCCACGCTGTCGTGGCACTGCGCGTAGGCCACGAATTTATTGGCCGGCAGGTCGGCTGCAACTGCTCCCCAATGTCGCCGCCGATAGTTGGAGTACTGTCCATCGAGCACGAAGCCCGACTTCACGGCCTTGCCAAAATCAGTCACACGACCAAAGTCGCCATAGTAGCCTCCGCGCTCTCCGGTGAGCAGAGCGTGGAGCGAGCGCTGGAAGTCGTCGTGCAATACGGCGTCGAGTCCCAATCCATGCGAAGAAGGTGCGGCCAGAATTCGCGGATCGTTGGCATTGTTCTCGGCGATCAAATATGCGGGGCGGCCCAGTTGCGTTGAGCAGTGGCGGACTTCTTCGGCCAGTTCTCGCAGCAATGGTCGTGCCGAACGATCGAAGATTGCATGCGTGGCGTCAAGCCGCAGCGCGTCGATATGATACTCGCGCAGCCAATAGAGAGCGTTGCCGATGAAAAACTCCCGTACGGCGTCGCTTTCGGGTCCATCGAAATTGATCGCCGGTCCCCAGGGCGTGTGATAGCGGTGGGTGAAGTACGGACCGAACTCGTGCAGGTAATTGCCCTCAGGGCCCAAGTGGTTATAGACCACGTCGAGAATAACGGCGAGCGAGCGAGCGTGGCAGGCGTCGATCAGGCTCTTGAGGCCGGTAGGCCCGCCGTAAGTGTTCTGTGGCGCATAGTGGTGGACGCCATCGTATCCCCAATTGCGGCCGCCAGGAAACTGCGCCACTGGCATCAGCTCGAGCGCGGTCACGCCTAGCCGCACCAGCTCGTCCAATTCGTCGATCATTGCCGCGAACGTGCCGCGCTCGCTGAATGTGCCCACGTGGGTTTCATAGATGACGTGGTCGTCCCAGGCTAGTCCCCGCCAGCTTGCATCCGTCCAGGGAAACTCGCTCGAAACGACTGCTGACGGTCCGTGAATGCCATCGGGCTGAAATCGCGATGCCGGATCGGGCCGATCGACGGAATTATTGAGCCGATAGAAATATCGCGTGCCCGCGGCGACCTTCGGTACGATAGCATCGTAGTAACCGCCACCGGCACGAGTCATCGGTAGCAGGCGATCGTCGCCTGGCATCCGCAGCGCGATCTGTTGGACCAACGGGGCCCAGACGCGAAACCTGGCGCTGCCTTGCGAATCGAGAGTCGCCCCCAAGGTGCACACATCCGGCAGGTGGCTCAACGAGTCGTCTCCTGGTTGCACTACGACTTCGACTTGCTGGCGGAATTGGCGTTTAGCAAGCTGCCAAGCGCTTCGAGCGGCAAGTAAACCCAATCCGGTCGATTGTTCAGCTCGTACTGAAGTTCGTAGACAGCTTTTTCCAACAAGCAAGCCTCGAACAATCGTTGAAACGCTTCGTGTGCCGACGGCACGAACGAAGCGGCTCCGACAGCGCGCTGATAAGCCGACAAAAACGCGACGCTCATCCAGTGATACCAGGCACGGCCCAACTGCCCGACTACATCAGCCGCTGCTGGCGAAAGTTTTTCGTTGATAGTGCTGACGGCCGAGCAACTGGCGTAATGATACGAACGGATCATGCCCGCCACATCGCGAAGCGCCAGTTGCTTGGCCCGGCGTTCCGCAAGCGGTCTGGCCGGCTCGCCTTCGAAGTCGATGATCATGAAATCATTTGCCGTTACCAGCACCTGGCCAAGATGGTAGTCGCCGTGGCAGCGAATCTTGTCTACGTGCACCGGCTGCTCCGCGAATTGATTCCACCGCTGATGAAGCACGGGTTCACGTTCGATCACTTCGCGAGCTAGCTTGCCGACGGACGGCGGTAACTCGCTCAGTTGGTTTCTTAACAGTTGAAATATGGACGTCGCCGAGTCGCGGGCACGATCAACGAAATGGCTTTGATCATCGCTAGAAAACGGTTCCGGCGCGAAGGCCGGATCTTTCGCTTCGGCTGCCAGCGTCACGTGCAATTGGGCCGTCCGAGTGCCGAGCAGAGCGG
>Ga0163150_10006115_pt1 | contig 14935 bp, 9 predicted proteins | sample OliLakLV19P2IB_FD_148628 | JGI IMG/M metagenome (GOLD analysis project Ga0163150, IMG submission 148628) | Freshwater microbial mat bacterial communities from Lake Vanda, McMurdo Dry Valleys, Antarctica - Oligotrophic Lake LV.19.P2.IB | ecosystem: Environmental > Aquatic > Freshwater > Lake >...
ACCATGACCAGCGTCATGCCGCGCGAATCGACTTCCTTCATCATCAGATCGAGGACCCGCAACTTGTTGGTGCCGTCGAGATTCCCGGTTGGTTCGTCCGCCAGGATCAGCGTGGGTTCGGTGACGAGTGCCCGGCAGAGTGCCAGTCGCTGCTGCTCTCCCTGGGACATCCCCGAAGGAAAACTTCTGGCCCTGTCCGAGATGCCGGTTGCGTTCATCAGGGCTCGGGCGCGGGTGCGAACGGCTGCATCGGCACGCAGCGTCGAGTTCAGAAAATACGGCAGCAGGACGTTGTCTTCGGCCCGCAGGTACGGGACCAGCTCAAACTGCTGAAAGACCATGCCGATTTTCGAGATGCGAAAACGCCGGCGGGCACGGTCTCCCAGTTTGTGGACAGCCTGCCCCGCTACATGGATCTCACCCGATTCGGGAGGAATGATCCCGGCCATCAGATTCAGTAACGTCGTTTTGCCGCTGCCGCTGGGGCCAACTACTGCGACCTTTTTCCCGCGTGGCACCGTCAGACTGTCAATCGCCAGGCGAAATCCCGACCGGGGCCATTCGAACCGGAGCCCCCGGATTGTGATTTCATCGTCGGCGGTCATGCTGTTCATTCACCCAGGATGCGAAGGTTGCTGTGTGACAGCCGGAACCGGCGGCTGCCATAGTCACGTGAGAACTCGACGGTTGCCGTCCGTTTGGGTCCCGAACCGCTCAGCTCGACGACCGTACCTTCGCCATAGACCGGATGCTCGACACTGGTTCCCTGTCGGTATTCATCCGGCGATGTGCGGAGGGCAGCAGCTTCGGATTGCTGTTGGTGCAATTGGGCTCCCGTCATGATCGCGGGGAATGGCCGGGACGGAACACCCGGTTCAATTCGTACCGGGGACGGTTTCTGCCCGATTGCAAAAGTGGGGGAGACTTCGCGTGACCGGTCCCAGGGTTCGTCGTCGTCCCCGTCCTGGGAAAATTCTTCGTCCCACGGCTCGTGCCCTTCGCCGGAATGCATTACGTCCATCAGGCCTGGTTCGGAAATGCTCATCGCTTCGCGGGGCAACTCCATCAAAAACCGGCTGGCGATCGTCGGCCAGTAGCTTCCGTTCCGGAAACGGGTCATGCAACGACTCAGCTGCAACCGGTCCATCGCACGGGTAATGCCAACGAACAGAACCCGCCGTTCTTCTTCGATTTCGTCATCGTTGGACTGGCTCCGTTCGTGGGGAAGGATCCCGTCTTCGAGTCCAATGATATATACCGAGGTAAACTCCAGGCCCTTTGCCGAGTGGATGGTCAGCAGCGTGACAAAATCTGATTCCGATTCCCAGCTGTCCGTGTCGCCGACCAGTGCAGCCTGTTCGAGGAACGCTTCCAGCCCGCCGTCGTCCGGATGCTGACGATCGAATTCATCGGCTGCCGCGACCAGTTCGTCGACGTTGTTGGCCCGTTCGTGTCCTTCCTCGGAACCGTCTTCGATCAGCCATTCCCGGTAACCTGTTACTTTCAGGAGGGTCCGGATCATGGTGCCGACATCTTCGTGTTTCGCTTCGCAGACCCGGTCATAAAGAGCAACGAATGCCGAGAGCCGGACCGCAACGGCCTTGCTGATTTTTTCAACCGCGCCCGACATGCGACAGGCGTCCAGCAGGGACCGGCCCGACGATTGCAGGGACCAGTGACGGAGCCGGTCCAGCGTCACTTTGCCAATTTTCCGCGGGGGAACATTGATCACCCGTTCGAGAGCGATCCGGTCCCGTTCGTTATTGACCAGATGCAGCCACGCCACGAGGTCCTTGATTTCACGCCGCTGGTAAAACTCCAGGCCTTTGACGACCTGGTAGGGGATACCGTGCGAGCGGAGTGCATGCTCCAGCGACCGGGACAGAAAATTTGTGCGGTAGAAAATCGCAAAGTCCATCGGGCGTCGCCGGCCGGCGCGGATTTCCAGAGCGATCTGGCTGGCGATATCGTTGGCTTCTTCCTGGGGATTCGGATAGGCGACCATGGCCACCGGCTCCCCTTCGGCACGGGTGGTTTGCAGGGTCTTTTCCTTGCGCCGGACGTTGTTGGAAATCAGCTGGTCAGCGGCATGCAGGATGGGGTGAACGCTGCGGTAGTTCTGTTCCAGCCGGACCACCTGGACTTCCGGATAGTCCCGCTCAAATTCCAGGATGTTTCCGATGTTGGCACCACGCCACCCGTAAATCGACTGGTCGGGATCACCGGTAACTGCGAGATGTCGAAGATCGTGGTTTAACAGCCGGATCAGCTGGTATTGGGCGTGGTTCGTATCCTGGTATTCGTCGACCATCATCCGGCTGAACCGCTGGTCCAGCCCGGCCCGAAGTTCGGGATTGTCGACCAGCAACTGGCCGGCCAACATCAACAGGTCATCGAAATCGACGGCATTGGCATTCTGCAACATCCGCTGGTAGACGGGATAAGTATCGGCGACCAGCGTGTCCAGGTATTTTCCAGGGCGGGGCTGGAACTGGTCTGGCATCACTCCCAGGTTTTTGACGTTGCTGATTTCCGACCCGATAGCATTGGGGGAAAAGTGCCGGACATCGAGTTCGGTGATGGCAATTGCCTGCTTGAGCAGCTTCCGCGAGTCGTCCATGTCGTAGATCGTAAAATTCTCCGACAGGCCAGCTTGGGGAGCATAAATCCGCAACAGCCGGGAGCAGAAGCGATGAAACGTCCCGGCCCAGATGTGCGTGTTGGGGACCAGCGTGGCCAGCCGGTTTCGCATCTCGTCAGCGGCCTTGTTGGTAAAGGTCAGGGCCACGATATCCTGGGGGGCGATTCCCTCGTGGATCATCCACGCGATCCGGTGGGTAATCACCCGCGTTTTTCCACTCCCCGGGCCGGCCAAAATCAAAAGCGGACCGTCAATGCACTGAACCGCCATCCGCTGGGTTTCATTCAGCGGTTCGAGAATTGAATTGGCGGAAGCAGAAAGAGCCATCGACAGTTTTGCTAGCGTTGGGCGTTGGAGGAAGTTGAAAAACGGTAGATGCACCAGGTGGGGCGGGCATGCTGCACTCCGTTTTGCAACCCATCAGTATAGCGTGAAAGAACCGGCCGAATCGTGCGGGAATTTCTGAACCAAACGGGGCATGCATTTCGTTTTGACTATGGTATAGTACGCACCCATGTCGGCAAGGTTCCCCGCAGCCCGAGAACTCGCTGCGGACCGGAACGGTTTGCCAGTTGCGAATCACAGTCACCCAAGGAAGGACGCGATATGGCCCGCACCCGTATTCCCATCAGCCCCCAGGAAGAAGCCCAACGCTCGATGTTGCAGAAACTGGAGTTGAGCACGGCAGAAATTGGACTGGCCGTTCGCACGACCAATTGCCTTGAGGAACGGGGCATCTTTACGGTGCGGGATCTGCTGAATACCACGCGGGCGGAACTGCTCAGCATTTCCAATTTTGGCGAGAAGACGCTGGAAGAAGTTTACCGGGCACTCGAAGCCGTCGGCTTTACACGGGATGGTTTTGAATTAAAGCCCCGTTAGTGGTTCCAGCCTGGCGTTTTCGGGCAACCGCTGTTTTATGCGACGACGGCGATTTCGGGTGCCTCAACCGGTTCAGGACTTTCTTGCGGCTTTCTGACGGGAACAAACATGCTAATTGTCGCCGCGACGGTTATCGCCATCGAAAAAAGGGCGAACCCGGTCAACCAGTTCTGCCGCGAGAGCCATGACTGTTGCTTGACACCATTTTGAAGCAACTCATTCAATTGGTCACCCCGCTTTTGGTCCTTGTAACGGGCGTTGAGTTCATTCACCAAAATCGGCTGAAGTTTGCCCGAGTCACGTCTGGACAAATATTTTGGATTGCCCTTGCCAGGTTCCCAGTGACTGCCGTGGGCAGACGCGAACAGTCCATAACGGAAATGGCTGTCCTGATAATAAAGGTCCGGGACCACCGGCAGGACACGGGTGAAACTGACAAATGTCTGCACGGACTTGTTACGACCGATCGCCCAAACCGGAACAGTAGAAGCAACTTCGGTCGTGGGAACCACTTTGAATCCATCGCCATCACGGGTGATATAGATGGTCGGCCCAAACGCTTCGCTCACAAACAATGGTTCGTCGACCGCAAGTGCCGGACCCAGTGACCAGGCAATGACGACGAACATCAGACAAACGGCTGCCCAACACCATGCAGGCAGAATCAAAAACGTTCGACGCGGATTGAAAGTAAACATTGGATCACCACCCGTATCGCTGAATGCTGTAGTTGCCACCTGAAAAGCGACGAATCGCCCTGACCCGATCCTGCGTATTCTCACTGCGAATGAAACGAAATACAACTCGCCTTGCTCCAGAATTTCCGGAAAAGTCAAGTGGTATTGGCTTGCCGTCGACTGGACCGGGCGGTCACCAGTTCCAGAGGGCAAATCCGGGAGACAAATGCCGGGCAATGACACCCATCCGGATTCCCGGAGACTGGAGATCCAATGGAGACCGGGGAACTCCTGGGCGATCAGGCTTTACATGATGGGTGAATTCGGCCAATTGGACTGGAGCAAGATCGACAGCCTGAGGATTTTGGCACGCCTTCCTGGTGATGTCGAATCGGCAATGAGCGTCGGGATAGAAGGTGGAGATTTGCCATTTTGGTTTTCGATAATGTTTGCAGCTTCCGAAGCTGGTGCACTTCGAGGCCTCCGGGCTGTTATCGAATGGAAGTGTTCGCGTATTGCCCGGGTCCACCAAGGTTGAACCGCTGAGGACCATGCCTACGCCGGCCCTTGGTGAACTGGTAGATTGGCAGCGTTGCCACCTTCTGCCGGTTAAAGTTCCCGAAAAACCGGGCGGAAACGCACGAAAACCCGGCGTGAACCGGGTTTTTCCGTTGTTTTGGTATAATGAACCCGGTCTTGGGCTATTCCGGGCCATTCTTCCAGGTTGAAATAATGTTCACAAAGCCGGAATGGTCCGTCACATGGTCGCAATCCGGGCCATTTATCGGCAAGGATGTTTTGCAGTTTTCAAAAGGAGCCGCATACCGTGAAGTGTACTGACCACATTTTGAGTCGCCGCAACCTGTTGACGGTGGGAGCTGTCGGCGGGTTTTCCCTTTGCAATTTCTTTCGGGTCAAACAGGCCCAGGCGGACCAAAAAAACTACGAGTCAAAAGAAGGGACGGCGAAAAGCGTCATTTTCATCTTCCTGCCCGGTGGAATGTCCGCGCAGGAATCGTTTGATCCAAAGATTTACGCCCCGTTGGAGTACCGGGGACCGATGGGAAGCGTTGATACCGCGCTTCCTGGAGTGCGTTTTTGTGACCAGCTCAGTCGAATGGGCAAAATCGCCGACAAACTGGTGGTCTGCCGATCGATGACCCATGGCGAAGCGGCACACGAGCGTGGAACGCACAACATGTTTACTGGGTACCGCCCCAGCCCGGCCTTGCAGTATCCCAGCATGGGCAGCGTCGTGTCGCACGAGTTTGGACCTCGCCACAATTTGCCCCCTTATGTGATGGTTCCCAACCTGCCCAATCCGTTTGCGGGAACCGGCTATCTGAGCAGTTCGTATGCCGGATTCAGCCTGGGTTCGGATCCGGCCCGGGGCGATTACCAGGTTCGCGATCTGCAGTTGCCGGGTGGAGTGGATACGGCCCGATTCGAGCGCCGACGACGTCTGTTGGATCTGGTCAACGACCATTTTCGCCAGCGGGAGTCATCGGACCAGATTGATGCCGTCGATTCGTTCTACGACCGGGCCTATGGGCTGATCAGCAGCGAAAAAGCACGCGAGGCCTTTGACATTTCCAAAGAACCCGATGCTTTGCGTGATGCCTATGGCCGCAACGAGGCTGGAGCCCGGATGCTGCTCAGTCGCCGGCTGGTAGAAGCGGGTGTCCGGTTCGTCACGATGACTTATGGTGGCTGGGATTTCCATGACAACATTCATGGCAACACCAACAACCTGATGCCCAACCTTGATCAGGGGCTATCGACGCTGATTTCCGATCTCGATTCGCGGGGCTTGCTGGATTCGACGCTGGTTTGCCTGGCAACCGAGTTTGGCAGGACGCCGAAAATCAATGCAACCGCCGGACGAGACCATTGGCCAAAAGTCTTCAATGTTGTGATGGCCGGTGGTGGTCTGAAGCGTGGACTCGTTTACGGCACAAGCGATTCGACAGGAAGCGAACCGGACCAGGATCCGCTGACCGTGGAAGACTGGGCCACGACTATTTACCACATGATGGGGATTGTCGCCGACAAGGAGCTGATGGCTCCTGGTGGTCGCCCCATTGAAATTTGTGACGGTGGCAAAGTGCTGACTGGCCTGTTGGCATAACGCCATGAATTTCGCCGATTCATTTGTTCCTTGTCGCCATGCGACCGGGATTCATTCACAGATATTCAGGGTTGCCTGCCCGGCCGTGTCTGGCCTTTGGGCAGTTGCCGGTTCTGCGACTGGTTTCCGGTTTCCTGGTTTCACGTGTTCCAGACCACTTTGCAGGACCTGATCCCATGCAGCTGTTTTCTTTGCCGGGTTCACGCCAGGTTTCCCGTTTGCTGTTGGCCTTTGTCATTCTGTCGGGCGGGTTTGTTTTCCCGGCCAACTCGTCGGGATCAGACCCCAAATTGACGGTGATCACACCGCGGGGAGTCCAGCGGGGAGCCCAGCACACGATGCGGTTTACCGGGGCCAGGATCGGTGACGCGCAGGAAGTATTTCTGTATCAGCCAGGCGTGACGATCGACGAAATCCGCAAGGTCGATGACAACCAGCTGGATGTGGTTGTGACTGTTGCCGGGGACTGTACGATCGGCGAGCATCTGGCCCAGCTACGAACTCCAAGGGGGATTTCCGATTACCGTTCGTTTTACGTCGGCCTGTTTGCGCCGGTCGAAGAGGTCGAGCCCAACAATACCCAGGATCAGGCGTTGACGATTGGCATGAACGTCACCTGTAGTGGAGTGGTCACGACCGAAGACATCGATGCGTGGACCGTCGAGCTGAAGCAGGGTCAAAAACTCTCGATGGAGATCGAAGCCTTGCGGTTGGGCTTTCTGCTCGACCCGGCCATCAGCGTAATTGATGAGCGGCGTTTCGAAGTGGCCAGCAGTGACGACTCGCCATTGTTCAAACAGGACGGCGTGATTTCATTCCTTGCCCCGGAAGACGGAAAGTACACGATCCTGGTCCGGGATTCGGCTTATGGCGGCAGCGGAAACAGCCATTACCGGTTGCACGTCGGCAATTTTCCGAGACCGACAGCTGTGTTGCCCGCAGGTGGCCCCCCCGGCTCAGAGCTGGACGTCCGTTTTTTGGGCGACCCGTCGGGCGAGTTTGCCCAGAAGATTTCGGTACCGGCAGCGGATTCGCGGACCGACGGGATCTACGTTCAAAAAGGAGATGAGGGGACCACTCCGTCGCTGTTCAATTTTCGCAAAAGCGATTTGCCGAATTACATCGAGCAGGCACAACTGGTCGACTGGCCAGCCGAATCCGCGCTGCCGTTGCCCCAGGCGTTTAACGGTGTGGTTGGGGCCGAACGCGAGGAGGACTGGTATTTGTTCTCCGCAAAAAAAGGAGAAGTTTGGGAGTTTGAGACTTTCGCCCAGCGGCTCGGTTCCGGCTGCGATCCGGTAATTGACATTTTCAAGTCCGACCGTTCGCACGTCGCGGGTAATGATGATTCGCGTGGAGCCGATGCGTGGATGCGTTTTCCGGTGCCGGAGGACGGGAATTACTACCTGCGGGTTCGGGACCACCTTTCCCGGGGCCAGGCAGATTTTTTCTACCGGATCGAAGCTAACCACATTACCCCGGCCCTGACCGTATCGATCCCGCGGATCGACCGGTACAGCCAGACACTGCAGACCATCTGCGTGCCGGCGGGCAACCGGTTTGCGACGGTGATGAACGTGAACCGTGCGGATTTTGGCGGCGTCGTGGAAGTCCTGGCCGACAGTTTGCCGCCTGGGATCACGATGGACGCACGACCGACCGAAGGCAACTTCAACGTCTTGCCGGTGGTGTTTTCGGCAGCTCCGGACGCCGTGACAGCTGGGGCCCTGGTTAATTTGCGGGCAAGGCTGGTTTCCGAAGAGCAGAAAATCGAAGGCCGCTTTTCCAACTTTGCGGACTTCGTCAATGGCGAACCGAACAACGCAGTTTATTACGGCGCGACCGTAGATCAGCTGGCGATGGCGGTGACCAAAGCAGCTCCTTTCAGCATTGAGATCCGGTCGCCGTCGGCGCCTCTGGTTCGTGACGGTTCCTGCAATGTCCACGTCGTTCTGAAGCGGGACGAAGGCTTTACCGCTCCGGTCAACTTGCGTTTTCCATTCAGGCCACCCGGTGTCAGTACCAACTACCAGATAACGATTCCCGAAGGGCAAACGGAAATCGATTACCCGTTAAATGCCAATGGCAATGCCCAAACCGGCAAATGGCCCGTGTTTGTTACCGGTTTTTCCGGAGTCGAAGGTGGTAACCTGTGGGTCTCATCGCAAATGGGCGAGATCCAGGTAGGGGAACCGTTCATGAAAATTACGGCAGGTCGCAGCGCGACCGAGCAGGGGAAAGTTGCCCAGGTCGTTTGCGACATCGAGCAGGTGGTTGCTTTTGAAGGGGATGCGACTGTTCAGCTGTTGGGGCTGCCACCCGGAACCACGGTCGAACAAAAAACCGTCAAGTCAGACGCGACCCAAATCGTTTTTGATGTGACTACCACCGCCGAAACTCCGGTAGGCAATCATAAGTCCCTGTTCTGCCAGGTGACCAATCCGGCTGGTGTTGATTCATCAGTCGCAGTGACAGGCAAGACGGAACTGCAGGTTACCGCTCCCGTACCGGTTGCTGATGCAACGGCGGCACCGGCTGCCCCACCGCCCCCAACAGAGCGGCCGCTCTCAAGGCTGGAACAATTGCGCGCAATGTCCAAAGGATCAGGATCCAACTAGCAATGACTTTCAAAATCAATTCCCACGTAATGGCAAAAGAACCTGGAATGCTTTCAACAACGATCATGCGGGGCGTGCTGTTGAGCGCGGTCTGTTTCCTGCTTGCGGCATCGGCGACACTGGCCCAGGAAACTGGTTCGGCAGCAGACGCTGTTGCAGCTGCCGAAGCACCCGTAGCCGAAATTGTCGACACGGCGATGCCGGGACCGGCAGATCCGGCCGTCGCAAGGCTGGAGATTTTTCCGTCGGGCGTATCTCTTACATCGGCCGGGGACGGCCAGACGTTTGTGGTTCAGCGGATTGAGCCCAATGGAACGACGGTTGACGTGACCGCCGAAGCGACAGTATCTGTCGCCGATGCGGCCATTGCCAGGCTGGACGCGGGAACAGTATTGCCGGTTACCTCCGGCCAAACCCGGTTAGTCGTTGCGGTTGGTGAGTTGACAGCGGAGATTCCCGTTTCGGTTACCGCCCATGACGTTCATCCCCCGATCAGCTTTCGCAACGACATCATGCCGGTGTTTTCGCGAGCGGGTTGCAATTCGGGCAGCTGTCATGGAGCGGCGCGGGGCAAAGACGGTTTTAGGCTTTCACTGTATGGATTTGATCCGGCCGGGGATTTTCACCGTTTGACTCGCGAGATGCCAGGTCGGCGAATCAACCTGGCGACTCCGGAAGAGTGCCTGCTGGTGAACAAGGCGACTGGTTCCGTGACCCATACCGGTGGAACGTTGTTCGAGCGCGACTCCCGTTTGTACGAAGCGATGGTCCAGTGGCTGAAGGACGGTGCTCCGATCGATCCGGGCGAGGTGCCGGCGGTGACCAGCATCGACATTTTTCCCAACGCGGCGGTTCTTGTCGGCACCGATGCAACCCAGAAGCTGTCCGTACGGGCCCATTACGCAGACGGGACCGACCGGGATGTTACGCATTTGGCCTATTTTATGACCAGCAACGACAACAGCGTTTCGGTCGAGCAATCGGGAAAAGCGATTGCGAAGAACCGTGGCGAATCGTTTGTGATGGCCCGGTTTGATACCCACACCGAAGGAATTCCGGTGATCGTGCTTCCGGCTGACGACCAGTTTGAATGGCCAGCCGACGTCACCGGGAGCAACTACATCGATTCGCTGATCCATACCAAACTCAAGAACCTGCATATCGCACCTTCCGGGGTTTGCAGTGACGCCGAGTTTATCCGGCGTGTTTCGATCGATATTTGCGGAGTGGTTCCAACGTCGGCTGAAGTCACGGGATTTGTCGAAGACCCTGCCAGTGACAAACGTGCAAAACTGGTGGATGCACTGCTGGAGCGGAAAGAGTTCGTCGACATCTGGGTTATGAAATGGTCGGAATTGCTGCAGATCCGTTCCACACAGATCGTCAGCTACAAGGCCACGCTGTTGTATTACAACTGGTTGCAGAAGCAGATTCAGGGCAACGTGCCGGTCGACCAGATGGTGCGGGAACTGCTTTCCAGTGAAGGTGGGACGTTCACCAATCCCGCCACGAATTTCTATGAGGCGGAGCGGGATACGCTGAAGCTTTCGGAGAATGTCGCGCAGGTGTTTCTGGGTGCCCGGATCCAGTGTGCCCAGTGCCACAACCACCCCTTCGACCGCTGGACGATGAACGACTATTACCAGTTCGCCGCGTTCTTTTCGCAGATCGGCCGCAAACCCGGTGCGGATCCCCGCGAGCAGGTCGTGTTCAACAGTGGCGGAGGTGAAATGAAGCATCCCGTGACCGGTGCCAACATGCCGCCCAAATTCCTCGGAGGAGAAATGCCCGACGTAGCTGGCAAAGACCGGCGCGCCGAACTGGCCGGATGGCTGGCGTCGCGCGACAATCCGATGTTCGCCCGCAACCTGGCGAACATCGTCTGGGCCCACTTCATGGGACGCGGGATCGTTCACGAAGTTGATGACGTGCGGATAAGCAACCCTCCTTCTAACGGTCCGTTGCTGGAAGAACTGGGTACCCGATTTGCCGGTTACGGGTTCGATTTCAAACAGCTGGTCCGCGACATCTGCAACTCGCGGGTGTATCAGCTGACCACGGTTACCAATCCGACCAACAAACTGGATGAATCAAACTTTTCGCATGCAGCGCTCCGGCGAATCCGGGCGGAAGTGATGCTGGACGTAATCAGCCAGATTACCGAAACGGAAAACAAGTTCCGGGGTCTGCCCTCCGGAGCCAAGGCGGTCGAAATTGCCGACGGCAATACATCGTCCTATTTTCTGACTACGTTTGGCCGTGCCACGCGGGACACCGTCTGTTCCTGTGAAGTAAAGATGGAGCCGAATCTTTCCCAGGCCCTGCACCTGATCAATGGCGAGGCGGTGCACGCCAAGATTACCCAGGGGAATGTGATCGGCAAACTGATCGACCAGGGGCTGGACGATCGGGCAATTATCCGGGAAATCTGGCTTCGATCGCTGGCCCGGGAACCATCGGAGACCGAAATTGCCGGGCTGTTGGCAACGTTTACCGGTGGGGAAGCCCGGAAAGCGGAACTGGAAGACATTTTCTGGGCTGTGCTGAACAGCCGCGAATTTGTCTTCAATCACTGATTTCTGCAATCAGAATGGACCATGCAGAATTGACTGACACAGGATCGGGTAAAGAACATGAAAACTCCGGGAGTCTTTTTGACCGCTTTGGTTGCGGCTATGGCATTTTGCAACCAGGGGATTGGAATCCAGGCCGAAGCCGACAAGGTAACGTTTGAAGACCATGCCCTGGCCGTTTTTCGGGCGCGGTGTGCGAGTTGCCACAATCCCGACAAGAAGAGTTCGGACCTGGACGTCACCACCTATACCGGAATCATGGCCGGTGGAGCTTCGGGTCCGGTGATTGAACCTGGTTCGGCATCGGACAGCTATTTGTACAACCTGATCACGCACAAAGATGAACCGGTCATGCCCCCCGGTGGAACGAAGATTCCGGATGGCGATATCGCGACCATCGAAAAGTGGATTGCGGGAGGTGCACTGGAAACTAAAACCAGCAAGGCACGGGCACCAAAGAAAAAGGTCAGTCTGGCCAGCAGCGCCGGCGCGGCGACCAGACCCGAAGTGGTTGCTACGTTTCCCCGCATGAAACTGGAGCCACTGTTTCAGGGCGTGCGGGCCGGAACCGTGACAGCGATGGCAACCCATCCGTGGGCTCCAGTCATTGCCGTCGCTGCTCCGCAACAGATTCTGGTTTACGACACGAACAGTCTGGAGCTGACCGGCATACTTCCTTTTCCGGAAGGAATGGCCCAGATCATCCGGTTCAGCCGAAGCGGGCAGATTTTGTTGGCTGGCGGCGGAAAGGATGCGGCACTGGGGAAAGTCGTACTGTGGGACGTTGCAGCCGGTTCCCGAATCGCCGAGATCGGAGACGAGCTGGATACGGTCATTACCGCCGACATCAGCAGCGATCATTCGCTGGTGGCGCTCGGCGGACCGCAAAAGGTTGTTCGAGTCTATAAAGTCGCCGACGGATCATTGTTGTACGAAATCAGGAAACATACCGACTGGATCACCTCGCTCGAATTCAGCCCTGACTCCGTGCTGCTGGCAACGGGAGACCGAAATGGCGGGCTGTTTGTCTGGCACGCTCCAACGGGCAATGAATATCTGACCCTCAACGGACATACCGCAGCGATCCATTCCACGACCTGGCGCATGGATTCCAATCTGCTGGTTTCGGCCAGCGAAGACACCACCGTGCGGGCGTGGGAAATGGAAAACGGCGGCACGGTCAAATCGATCAACGCGCATGGAGGCGGTGTGACGATGGCCCAATACGACCGCGATGGAAATCTGACCACGGTTGGCAGGGACCAGACGGTCAAAATGTGGAATCCCGCCGGCGACGCGATTCGAACCTTTACGGGACTGGGTGATATTGGAACCGCTGCTGCAATCACATTGGAAAGTGGCCGGGTGTTCGGGGGCGACTGGCAAGGAAACCTGATCGTTTGGAACGCGGCCGACGGTGTTGAGGCCGGTCGTTTGAACCTGAACCTGCCGACGCTCGCCGACCGGTTGGCGGTTTCAACCAAATCGCGGGATGAATTGAGCCAGACCCATTCGGCTTCGTCGGCCGAACTGGGAGGCCTGCAGCAGCAGTTGGCAACAGTTCGCGCCCAATATGAAAAGGCGGCTGGCGAATCAGCCGAATTCGGCACGGCCGCGATTGCAAAAGACGCCGAGCTGGCGAATTTGGCCGTCGAATTGACCGGCTTGCAAAATTTGCAAAAGGAACTGGAAACCGAGTCGGCATCGATCGCCGCGCTGATTCCGGAACTGACGTCACTTGCCGTTCAGGCCAATAAAGTCGCTGAACTTTCTCCCGGCGACCAGCAACTTGCAGCCGTTGCTCAGCAGATCGGGGAACGGCTCGCCACGTCGAAGAACCGGGCAGCCGAAATTGAAGCGGCCGTCGTGAGTTCAACTGTGCGAATGGGCGAGATCAACACGGGCTCTGCAGAATTGCAGACCTCGATTGCCGACTTCAAGGCGAAACTGGAATCGGCGACCGCTGCCACCGTGTTGCTGCAGGCCGAGATGACTGTGGCCGAAAAGGCTGTTGTCGACGTGGAAACCGTGGTCCAGCAGTTATCGCTGCAACTGGCCGAAGCCGGGTCCAAAGTTCAAAAGTGGAGCGGAGAGATCGCATTTGTATCCGAGTTTGACCGTTTGCAACAACTGATCGCGGCTGCAGATTCCGGGATTGGAGCCGCCGTCGAGGCCCAGGAAGGGGAATTGGCAAAACTGGCTGAGGCCCAGGCGGCGGCCGATCAGGCAGCCGCACTGGTCTCGGCTGCCGAGGCAAAAAAGAATGAGATCCAGCAGCAACTGGACGCGCTTCGCGGTATCGCGCAATAATAGGCGGTCCAACCCTGATCAGGGACATTGCCCTGGCCTGCCGGCTTTCCATTCTTGCTTTCGGTGCGTCGTCATGGTGCACCCGGTTCGAAGGGCTGATTCTTGAGTAACTACCGCGAGTACGACGACTACCGGCATCCCCAACGGCAACGAAGCACCGGTATGACCGGGCTGAAACTGCGATTGCTGATCGCAGTCGCAATAGCCGGTTTTTCGCTAGTCGCCTATTTGAGCAATACCACGGTCAACCCGGTCACGGGAGAGCACCAGAGGGTAGGTGGACTGACCGAGGATGCGGAAGTCCGGTTGGGACTGGAAGCTGCTCCCGAAATGGCCCGCCAGTTTGGCGGACTGTCCGACAATATTCGCAACACCAAGGCCGTCAAACAGATGGGAGCGAGGCTGGTCAATGCGCTTTATCACAAGCTTGCCGATGAAGGCAAGCCAATGCACTATTCGTTTGAATTTCACTTGCTCAAGGACATGAAAACGGTCAACGCATTTGCCTTGCCAGGTGGGCAGGTCTTTGTGACGGAAGCCATTTACAACGCATTTACAGACGAAGGGCAACTGGCCGGCGTGCTGGGTCACGAAATTGGCCATGTGCTCCAGCGGCATGGCGCCCAGCGAATGGCCCAGGGACAGCTGTTGCAGGGAATCAGCGGCGCCGCCGGCGTCGCTGGCGGTGACATCAACTCGGCCCGGATGGCGCAAATGGTCGGAGGCCTGATTACGATGCAATACGGCCGCAACGACGAGCTGGAATCGGATCGTTGGGGAGTCGAGTTGATGGTGATGGCCGGATATCACCCGGCCCATATGCTGGAGGTGATGGATATTCTCGAGGAAGCTTCAGGGGGTGCTGGCGGTCCGCCGGAGTTTCTGAGCACCCATCCCCGCCCGGCCAACCGGCGAGAATACATCAACCAGGTGATCGCCGACCGGTTCCCCTACGGCATCCCGGAAGGGTTGAAGTAGAGACGAGTGGTGCGTGGTGCGTGGTGCGTGGTGCGTGGTGCGTGGTGCGTGGTGCGTGGCGAGTTGCGAGTTGCGAGAGACGGATGGCGGAGTGGCGAGTGGCGCAAGACTTTAACACCCGGTTAGGG
>Ga0163150_10006116_pt1 | contig 14935 bp, 7 predicted proteins | sample OliLakLV19P2IB_FD_148628 | JGI IMG/M metagenome (GOLD analysis project Ga0163150, IMG submission 148628) | Freshwater microbial mat bacterial communities from Lake Vanda, McMurdo Dry Valleys, Antarctica - Oligotrophic Lake LV.19.P2.IB | ecosystem: Environmental > Aquatic > Freshwater > Lake >...
CGTCAGCGGCACGCGCCGGACCGGTGCGTGCCGCTGACGTTTCAGAGAATGGAGTGGTCGATTGGTGGCCGCACGTTTGACATGGGCGCCGTCGCACCGGAAGAAACCGTTGCGGCCGGCTCGACTCGCCTCTGGGAGTTCGTGAACCAGACCAACCCGATGGGCATGGAGGCCGCCCATCCCATTCACATGCACGGCCGCCAGTTTCGTGTCGTCGATCGGACCAATGGAGACGCCACGAACACGCTGCGCTCAGGCATCGTTGACGGCGGGTGGAGGGACACGGTGCTGGTGCTCCCCGGCGAAACCGTTCGCGTACAGGTCACATTCACACGTCATCCCGGCCTGTACCTCTATCACTGCCATATCCTCGAGCACGAAGACATGGGGATGATGCGCAACTTCCGGGTGACGTAGGGCCGGACGGTCAGGCCAAGCAGGATACGATGGGAGCGGTTGTGATGGAGATGGTGACGCCATGAAGCACTGAGCACAGCGATGGGGTACAGGAATACAACGCCTCCGCAGCCTCAACGAGGGCAGCGCTCTCGGAACGCCCCGAGTTGAAGGACCTCATCCGTTTCGCGACGCTCGCGGCGAGCAGCCACAACACCCAGCCGTGGCGGTTCCGACTCGGCGAAGACCGGATCGAGATGGTGCCCGATTTTTCGCGGCGGACCGCGGTTGTGGATCCGGACGACCACCATCTGTTCGCCAGCCTCGGTTGCGCCGCCGAGAACCTGGCTGTGGCGGCCGGGGCGCGCGGCCGTTCAGGCGAATTGCGCTTCAACCCAGCGAACGACGGCTCGGTGGTGTTCGAGTTCGAGAGCGGACCCGAGACACGTTCTCCCCTGTTCGACGCGATTGCGCAGCGCCAATCGACTCGCACCGAGTACGACGGCAGGCCGGTCCGTACCGCCGATTTGGAGACACTGGCGGCTGCGGCTGCGGTTCCCGGCGTCGATCTGGTCCTCATCACGGATCGGCCGCAGATCGAGCGCGTGCGCGATCTGATCGTCGCCGGCAACAGCGCGCAGATGGCCGACGCCGCGTTCGTGCGCGAGCTCAAGACCTGGCTGCGCTTCAACCCGCGCCAGGCGCTCGAAACCGGCGACGGCCTGTTCAGTGCGGCAAGCGGCAACCCGAGCCTGCCGACGTGGCTCGGCCCGCTCGTGTTCGATTGGGTCTTTCGCGCCGAGGCGGAAAACGACAAATACGCGCGGCAGCTGCGCTCTTCGTCAGGCGTCGCTGTCTTCGTCTCAGAGCGAGCCGACCGAGATCACTGGGTCCGGGCGGGGCGTGCGTGCCAGCGCTTCGCGCTGCAGGCGACGGCGCTGGGGCTGAAGCACGCCTTGGTCAATCAGCCCGTCGAAGTGCCGCGCTTGCGTCCGGACCTGGCGTCGCTGGTTGGGATGCCCGGGCGCCGTCCTGACCTCGTGATGCGGTTCGGCTTCGGACCCGCGCTTCCGCTCTCGCCGCGCCGGCCAGTGGAGGCGGTGCTGGCGTAGAAGGCCGCGGGCGGGCAGCAAAGGAACACCATGTGGTGGGTCGCCTTATGGTCTCTCGTCGCAGTCTTCGGCACAATTGGAATGGTCGCCTCGGCCAGCAGCGTTCGATTCGGTCGCCGTGTGACACGTGAGGCGGCCGTACTGCTGACAACAGCGACGGAAGCGCGTCGCATCGCTCATCGCGCGATTGGCGACGTGCCAGCCCCGGTCAGGCGTGATCTCATCAAGGCGGTCGGTCGGCGCAAGCTGGGCATTCGCACCGTCCGGCTTCGGGATGGCGGCACGTTCCGACAGTCGCTCGACGGTGCGTGGCTGCCGATTCGCGGCTCGCAGTACTTCACGGTCAGTCCGCCCGGATTCATCTGGTGGGGTCGCGTGCGCGTGGCGCCAGGCTTGGGCCGCGCCGTCTCGGGTGAGTTCGCCTTCGGACCGGACGATCTGCCCGTCACGTTCACGGCAGAGCGCTATGCAGTCAATCCGCCCGGTGGCGGGTCCCGGGGACCGGGGCCGATACCGGCATCTTCCGTTAACCTGATCCTGACGCTCATTTTCGCGCGCCTGCCGTAGCGCGCGTCAGAGGCAGACGGATCCCACTTCGTGTTGATGGCTGGCGCTACTGGCGTGACCGCGCATGTCTTCACGCTCGACTGCAGGAAGCCGCGACCGACCGGCCAGAGGCGCAGAAGGCGTTCGGGATTCAGGCGCGCAACCTTCACGCGGCCGGAATCAGCGAGAGGGCTGACGCGTAGCCGGCCTTTACGGGGGGACGGATGAGCAGAGGCGGTACGCCGAACTCGGCGACCAGATCGTGCGACGACACGACGCCCGAGCGGTCGAATCCAGAGTGCCGGGGGACCATCCGTCGGCCACGAGTTCGCCAGCCCGGCGGCGAAGACTCAGGAGAGGCGCGCGCCGGGCCACGAGTGTACTTGCGGCGCCAACCCGAGGCGATTCTGTGAAAGGGGCGACGGATCGATCGATTGACCGGTGAGACGGTCTTAGACTATAAAGCTCGCACCCACAACAGATCGGTTCGTACCACTGTGGGCAAGGTGTCCCATGAGACCACTGCTCGTTCCGTTGTCAGCCGCCGCGGTTCTCGTCGCGGTCGTCGTCGTTGTCCCACGAGCGCAACAATCACCGGGATCTGGCGGCGCGTATACACAGGCGCAGGCAGAGGCCGGGCGCACCGCATACGACGTGAGCTGCGCCGGTTGCCATTCCACCAACCTGACCGGGTCGAGTGACGCACCGGCTTTGACGGGCCCGAATTTCAGCAACGCCTGGGCCTCGCGCCCCATCAACGAACTCTTCAGCCACATCATGCAGACGATGCCGCCTGGGAGCGCCGGCTCGCTGGGCGAGGAGGTCACGCTGAACGTCGTGGCGTACCTGCTGCAGCGTATGGGTGGCGCACCCGGTGCTCAGGCGCTCACCATCAAAACGCCGACCACCTTGGGCGCCGCATTGGCGAGTCGCGGAAACGCTCCGCCGTCGATGGCGCTCGGCGCCAGCACAGGCAGCGGCCAGGGGCGTGGAGGCGCGACGTCGCTGCGGGGCGTCACGGTCAGAGGCGAGGTGAAGAACTACGTGCCGGTGACGCCGGAGATGCTGAAGAATCCGCCGGCCGGAGACTGGCTGATCTTTCGGCGCAACTACCACGGGTGGAGCTACAGCCCGCTCGAGCAGATCACGCGCGACAACGTGCACGAACTGAAGTTGGCGTGGGTGTGGGCGATGAACGATACAGGCGCGAATCAAACGACGCCGATCGTGCACAACGGTGTCATCTATCTCGCGAGCCCGAGCAACATCGTCCAGGCGCTCGACGGGAAAACCGGCAACCTCATCTGGGAAACCCGCGTCGGCCCCGATCAGGCGCCGGGGTACGGCGGGATCCGGAGCATCGCGATCGCGCAGGACAAAGTGTTTCTGCCGACGAGCAATGCGCACATGGTGGCGCTCAGCGCACGAACCGGCGACATTCTCTGGGACACCCCGCTTTCGGACGTGCCGCACCCGTCGACCAGCGGTGCGATTGTCATCGGCGACAAGGTGCTGCAGGGGATCACGGGATGCGGACGCAACGCCGCGGATGGCTGTTTCATCAGCGCCATCGATATCAACACGGGGAAGCGTGCGTGGCGGTTCCATACGATCCCGCTCGAGGGCGAACCCGGCTACGACACGTGGGGAACACTTCCGAAGGAGTCCCGGGCCGGGGTCGAGACGTGGATCGCGGGCTCCTACGATCCCGACTTGAATCTGACGTACTGGGGGACCGCACAGTCGAAGCCCTGGTCGTTCCTCAATCGAGGCACGACGCCGTTCGACAAGACGCTCTACGCGAACTCCACGCTGGCGCTGAACGCCGACACGGGGAAGCTGGCGTGGTACTTCCAGCACGCGCCGGGAGAGTCGTTCGATCTGGATGAAGTCTTCGAGCGAGTCCTCGTCGACATCGGCACGCAGAAAGTGTCGTTCAGCGCCGGCAAGGCCGGCGTGCTGTGGAAGCTCGATCGGCGCACGGGACAGTTTCTCGGCTACAAGGAAATGGTGAAGCAGACGATCTGGGAGCGAATCGATCCCAAGACCGGCGCACCCAGCTATCGACCGGACATTCTCGAAATGCAGTTCGACCAGACGCTGAATGTGTGTCCGAGCACGGCGGGCGGCAAGAACTGGGGCGCCATGAGCTATCACCAGCCTACGGGCGTGCTGGTCGTCCCGTTGAGCCAGTCGTGCATGGATTTCACGGTTCGCAAGACCCAGGAGGGCGGCAACGGTGCGGTGCGGCGGTTCCTGCCGATGCCGAACACGAACGACCATCTCGGGAAGCTGGCCGCGTTCGACACAAAGACGATGCAGGAGGTGTGGAGCCACACACAGCGGGCCGCGTACCTGACCGGAGTGGTCTCGACGGCCGGTGGCATCGCGCTCGTGGGCGATATCGATCGCACGGTGCGCGCGCACGATGTCCGAACGGGCAAGGTGCTGTGGGAAACGCGGCTGGGGACCTCGGTTCAGGGCTTTCCGGTCACATACAGTGTCGACGGGAAGCAATATATCGCGGTGGCGGCTGGATTGGGCGGCGGCAGCCCGCGCAACGTGCCGTCCGCCGTGGCGCCGGAGATCAAGATCCCCCAGAGTGGGCAGGCTCTGTACGTGTTCACGCTACCCGATCGCAAATAGAAGAAAGACGGTTGGCCAGACGTTTGGGCAAATCACCGGCAAGGTGACCGGCACGAGCGGAGGCTTTCTCGTGGGAGCCAGCGTCACGGTCACGTTGCCCAGTCTGCTCCCTGGCGTCTGCAGCGTCAGAGTGGACCTTCAGGGCTTTCAAGCCACAATCATCAACGCTTCGATGAAGATCAGACTCAGCGGCACGCCCACGTGATCGGTATCCACACGAAAGGCTCGCCGCCTCCTTCGATGCCGTGCTCGCTGGATTTGCAGTGGCCCGTGGGTTTTTGCGGCTCACGCAATCGCGGGTCTGGACGGCGTCCAATCGTGGTTTAATGGCGGCACTCAAATACAGCACCCCGCAGGCACGCGGCGGCTCGTTCTGGCCCGGTTGTAGGAATTGCAGAAGGGAGAGTTCCATGCGCAGGACGCTCGATTCGCTCGTGGCGATCGGCTTATTGCTGGCAGCGGCATCGCCGGCGCGTGCACAGAACTTCGGGCAAATCACCGGTCGGGTGTCGGACACCAGCGGCGGAGTGCTGGTCGGCGCCTCGATTACGGTCAGCAATCCGCAGACCGGGGTCTCGGCGATCGAGCAGGCCAACAGCGCAGGGATCTACGTCTTCCCGCATCTGCTCCCGGGTGTCTATAACGTGAGAGTGGAGCTGCAGGGATTTCAGAGCGCAGCCCGCAGCAGCGTGGAGTTGCAGACACAGCAGACCATCCGTCTCGATTTCTCGTTGGGGATTGGGACGCTGGCCGAGACGGTGCAGATCGTCGGCAGCGCCCCGATGCTCAACACCGAAGATACGGCGATTGGTACGGTCATCGACAACCGGCGCATCGTCGATCTGCCGCTCAATGGCCGGAATTTTCTACAGTTGGTATCACTGACGCCCAATGTGTCGGCGAGTTTTGCCAACTCGGGCCAGTCCGCGGCCCGTCAGGGCGGCGATCGCTCTGAACAGCAGCTCTCGATCAGCGGCGGCCGGCGCGAGTGGAACTACTTCACACTGGATGGTATGAACAACACCGATGTGAACTTCAATTCTTACATCTTGTTGCCGTCGATCGATGCGCTGCAGGAGTTCAAGATTCAGAGCGGCGTGTATTCGGCGGAATTTGGCCGGGGCATCGGCCAGGTCAACGTCATCACCAAGAGCGGCACGAACACCTTACATGGCACCGCGTGGGAGTTCATCCGCAACAACAGGCTGGACGCCCTCCCCTACGCATTCGGGGGTAACACACCGACGTCGAGCCCGTTCAAGTGGAACCAGTACGGGTTCACGCTCAGCGGGCCGGTCGTGATTCCCAAAGTGATCGATGGCCGGAACAAGCTCTTCTTCATGGCCAACTACGAGGGCTTCCGGTTGCGGAACCAGAGTGCAACGCTGTACAGCGTCCCGTCGGCGGCGATGCGGCGGGGAGACTTTTCGGAGCGCAGCGCGGCGATCCGGGATCCGCTCACCACCGCACCGTTCCCCGGCAATGTCATCCCGCAAAATCGATTGAACGCCGTGTCGTTGGCGCTGCTCGACTACTACCCTCTCCCGAACCAGCCCGGCTCCAGTCTCGCGAACAACTATCTGGCGGTGAACGACAATTGGACTGACAAAGATCAGTTCAACACTCGGATCGACTTCACCGAAAGCAGCAAATCGAGCTGGTATGGCCGTTACGGCTGGACGAAGGAAGGCGTGTACACCGGGGGGATCAAGCTGAACGGCTCTACGGTGGACACCAGAGCACAGCAGGTGCTGGTCGACAATACGCGCGTTCTGAACTCGACGCTCGTCAACGAGATACGCTTCGGGTACAACCGGTTCTACAACGCGGCCGGATCGGAACTGAACAACGTGCTGGACGCAACGAAGGCGGTGGGTATCCCGCTTCCAACGGTGGTGCCGCCCGCAGCATGGGGGCTGCCGTCGATCGGCGTCGCAGGGTTTTCAGGTTTTGGGGCCGACTCCAATTCGCCGTACATCAATCAGAACCAGAACTGGCAGTTTACCGAGAACCTGTCCTGGAATCGCGGCGCCCACTTCGTAAGAGTCGGCGCGGATGTCCGGCTCGATCACTACAACCAGGACGGCAACCAGTTTGCCCGCGGCTCGGCCGGGTTCAACAACAACGTGGCGACGGGGTACGGCGCCGCCGATTTCATGCTCGGCTACCTGGGGACGTGGTCATACGCGTCAGGGTTAGCCGTGGCGAGGCTGAAGGCGTTCAGCCAGTACTACTACATCAGCGATACGTGGAAGGTGAGGGACAACTTCACCGTGAACCTCGGCCTGCGCTACGAATTTACCCCGCCGTGGACCGACACCTCGGAGCGGCAGATTATTGCCGTGATTCCTCTGAATACGCCTCAACCTCAGGTGGCCGACCGGGCCCTGCATCCCGTCCTCGTTCGCGCGGGCACGGGCGACTTCTATGAAGACGCGGGGATTCGTTTCCATCCGGACATCCAGGTCGCGAGGGACGGCCGTCTTGGCAAGCGGCTGGTGAAGTCCGACAAAACAAACTTCGCGCCCCGTCTCGGAGCCGCCTGGAGCGTGACGCCGAAAACAGTCCTGCGCACAGGTGTCGGCAGGTTCTACGTCCAGGACATCGGCAATATCGCCTTCGACATGAACCGGAACCTGCAGGGGCGCCTCACGGTGCAGTCGACCTCGACCAACCTGATTTCGACGTGGGCCGATCCGTTCAATTTCCGCGGCGGCAATCCGTGCAACGCTCCGGCTGGCGTGCTGTGCGTCGTGAGGCCGCTGGTGCTGACGAGCAACATCGATCGCAAGACACCCTACGTCGATCAGTGGGAGGCGAGCGTTCAGCGGGAACTGACGAGCAACATGGCCCTGGAGGTGAGCTTCCTGGGATCGCGCGGGCGCGAGCTGCAGCGCTGGATTAACCTGGCGAACCAGCCGGTTCCCGGGACCACCTCCATCGAGTCGCGCTCTCCCTTCCCGGAGTACGGCTTGTTCCAGGGTGCAGCCAATGTCGGTTATTCCAGCTACCGTTCGCTTGGCATGAAGCTGACCCGACGTTACTCCGCGGGCCTGACCGTGCTTGGCGCTTATACGTTCTCGAAGTCCACTGATAACGGCAGCGGTATCCGCACCCTCGGTACCGATCCCTTGAACCCGCAGAACTCGTACTGCTTGTCCTGCGAGGACGGCCCGTCGGTCTTCGATCAACGACACCGATTCGTGGTTTCGACGGTCTACGACCTGCCCATTGGACCCGGCCGGAAATATCTCAGCGAAGGTGCGTTGGGCCAAGTGATCGGTGGGTGGAAGCTGAATACGATCTTGACAATCGGTTCGGGATTCCCCCTGACCATCGGGGCCGGCGAAGACACCGCCAACATCGGCAACTGCTGTCGACCAAATCGCGTGGCGGGAGAGGACACGGCGCTGGACAATCCGACCGTGGAACGATGGTTCAACACCGCCGCGTTCTCCAGGGCGGCACAGGGCACGTTCGGCAGCGCGGGCCGCGGCGAGGTAATTGGTCCGGGCATCTTCAACTGGGACTTCTCCACGTCGAAGGATTTTCATATCACTGCCACCAACTACATCCAGTTCCGTCTCGAGGCTTTTAACTTCCTCAATCGCCCGAGCTGGGGAGATCCGAATACCACATTCAGCAGCGTCGCTTTCGGCACGATCAATTCGACCCGCAGCGAGATGCGCCGATTGCAGTTTGGGCTGAAATTTGTCTTTTAGAGGGAACCTTTGACGACAAGGAAATACGTCATTGTGGTACTCGCGGCCGCAGCCGCCGTCTCAGGGTGGTCGGCGGCGAGAGCGCAACAAGCTGCTCGTGAGGCCGGACCGTTTACTGAGGCGCAGGCGATAGCCGGTCAGGCGGCATATACGCAAAGCTGCGCCGTATGCCATGGACGAACCCTAACCGGTGCTGCGGAAGCGCCGCCGGTGGCAGGCACACAATTCATGGATTCGTGGGGGATTCGGACGACGCAGGAACTGTTCAGCCTGATACGCACGACCATGCCGCCGGACAATCCGAACAGCCTCGGAACTGACACATACGCGCAGATCGTCGCCTTTCTTCTCAAAGCGAATGGTGCGCAGAGTGGTTCGACGGCGATCACGCCGAACACGACCGTGCCCATCGCATCAATCGCCAGCGGCGAGATGCCGGCCGCTCTGATTGCGTCAGCCGATGCGGGGGGTGGCGGACGCGCTGGACGTGGAGGCCGCGGCGGTGGGCGCTCAGGTCTCACCGTAACCGGCACCGCCAAGAACTATTCGGCGATCACCGAAGACATGTTGGCGCGACCGCCCGACGCGGATTGGCTGATGCACTACCGCAACTACTCGGGGTGGAGCTACAGCCCGCTGAACCAGATCACTCCCCGGAATGTCGGAGGCTTGCAGCTGAAATGGGCGTGGCCGCTCGAAGACGGAATGCGACAGCAGATTACGCCGCTCGTGCATGATGGCGTGATGTTTCTGTCAACGAATATGACCAACACGGTCCAGGCGCTGGACGCCCGGACGGGAGACCTGATCTGGGAGCACCGACTGGGACCGATCGGGACGGCCGGTCAGAATGCGACGCGGACGATGGCGCTGTTCGGCAATTTGTTGTTCTACCCGGCAACCGATGCCACGCTCTACGCGCTCGACGCACGCAGCGGGAACGTCGTCTGGAAGAACAAGGTGTCCGAGAACCCCGACGACAAGATCGGGGGAATCATGATGGCCAAGAACAAGCTGCTCGTCGGCCTGACACGCTGCAACGAGCTGGATGTCCGCGACCATTGCTTCATTGCGGGTTACGAGGCCAGCACCGGAACACTGTTGTGGAAGTTCTACACAGTCGCGCGTAAGGGAATGCCGGGCGGCGATACGTGGGGAGATCTACCCGACGATAGACGATCGGGTGCCGACGCGTGGATTGCCGGCACGTACGATCCTCAGCTCAACCTGGCGTTCTGGGGGACGGGGCAGGCGAAGGGGTCCAGTCGCGATCAACGCGGGCCCGGCGGCGATGCGCTCTACTCGAACACAACGCTGGCGCTCGATCCCGATACCGGGAAACTGAAGTGGTTCTTTCAGAACGCGCCTGGAGAAACGCTGGACCTCGACGAGGTATTCGAGCGCGTGCTCATCGATCACGGCGCGCAAAAAACCGTGATGACGGTCGGCAAGTCAGGGCTGATGTGGAAGCTCGACCGCGTGACCGGCAAGTTCCTCGACGTGACGGAGACCGTGTTTCAGAACGTCTGGGCGGCGATTGACATGAAGACCGGCCGGACGACCTATCGCGACGATATTCTCGAGAAGAAGCCGGGTCAGGCGGTGGCCTCCTGTCCGAGTCCGTCCGGCGGACATAACTGGCAGGCGACGAGCTACGATCCCGTCAACGACTTCCTGCTGCTCCCGCTCAGCCAGAACTGCGTCATGTACGGCGGCGGTCCACAAATGTTTTACGAGATGCCGGGAACCGACGGCAACCTGGGCCGCCTGTCGGCCTACGAGACCGACACCATGCGACCGGTGTGGAGTTTTCAGCAGCGCACGCCGTTCTTGACGGGGGTCATCTCCACTGCGGGAGGTGTCGGGTTCGTCGGCGACTTCAACCGCACATTCCGTGCGTTTGAGGTCAAGACCGGGAAGACCCTTTGGGAAACGCGGCTGCCCACCACGGCCGCGGGCTACCCCGTCACATTCAGCGTCGGCGGCGATCAGTTCGTCGCGGTGCCGACCGGTTACAACGGCGGCAGTCCTCAAGGAAAGCCGAACACGATGTTGCGCGGCGAGATCGAGCGGCCGTCGATCGGTCACGGGGTTTACGTATTCGGGTTGCCAAAGGCAGTTGGCCAATAGGAAGTCGAGGGCTAAGCAGATGATTGACCGTATCAGGCATGTGGGTTGTCTCGGTGGCGTCGCTGGGATGTTGTTACTCGCACCGAACGTGCTCAGTGCGGCTGAGAAGTATCAGGTGTATTTGTCGGCGATGCCATACCTTGATGCGAACCAGCCCCTCATGTCCGGCAAGGGAACCGCCACGGCGACGCTCGACGGTGACACGCTCTCCATCTCGGGATCCTTCGCGGGTTTGTCGGGTCCCGCGACGAACGCACATCTTTCATTGAGCAGGGGGCCTGGAATTCCTGGTACTCCATTCGCTGACTTGACGCTGACTGGCGGGACCGCAGGTAAGGTGACAGGCCAGACGAAGCTCGATCCGAGCCAGCTGGTTGCGCTGAGGAGCAACAAGCTCTACATCCAGATCGACAGTCACACAGTGTCTTCAGGTCATCTGTGGGGATGGCTGCTCGAGGAGCACGACATCGTCGGCCAGGACGTGCCGCAGAAGGGACCGTGGTTCGTGCCGCCGTTCGCAGTGAAAACGAAATAGATTCTCCGGAACTTTCTCCACACTTGAGAGGACAATGCCATGTATCGAACATTCCTTGGGGTCCTGGGTCTCGGCTTGTTGCTCGCGTCTCCAGTCTCATCGTTCGCGCAGACCTTTGGGCAGATCAGCGGGCAGGTGACAGACGCGAGCGGCGGCATTCTCGTAGGGGCGAGCGTCAGCGTCACGAATACCCAAACCAACGCCGTGCGCGAGGCGCAGACCAACACGTCAGGTAGCTACGCCTTCCCCAACCTGCTCCCCGGTGTCTACAGTGTCAAAGTGGACTTGCAGGGTTTTCAGAGCAGAATCCGCAACGGAATCGAGCTGCAGGTACAGCAGACAGCCCGTCTGGATTTCTCCCTGGAGCTTGGCTCGGTGGAGGTGGCGGTCGAAGTGACCGGCAGCGCGCCGATGATCAACACCACGGATGCGACGGTCGGGACCGTCATCGAGAACAGACAGATCCTGGAGTTACCGCTCAACGGTCGCAACTTCATCAATCTTGTGTCGCTGAGTCCGAATGTGAGCTCGGACTACGCAGGCGGCAGCGGCGGCGGCGCCGGGGGCAGGCAGGGAGGCGACCGCGCTTCGCAGAATTTTTCGATCGCCGGGCAGCGCCGCGAATACAACCAGTACACGCTCGACGGGATCGTCAATCAGGACGTCAACTTCAACACGTACGCCTTCCTGCCTTCGATCGACAGCGTCGAGGAATTCAAGGTGCAGACCGGCGTCTACTCGGCCGAATTCGGGCGCGAGGTGGCACAGGTCAACGTCTCGACCAAGAGCGGCACGAACGCCTATCACGGGACGATCTTCGAGTTCCTCCGCAACGATGCGTTCGACGCCCGGCCGTATGCCTTCACGAGCATTCGCCCTGAAAGCACTCCCTTCAAATGGAATCAGTACGGGTTCACGCTGGGAGGGCCGGTCCGGATTCCCGGGCTGTTCGACGGCGCGAACAGGCTGTTCTTCATGTCCAACTTCGAAGGGTTCCGGCTCCGCAACCAGCAGGAGGTTGTGTTCAGCACGCCGAGTGTCGCGATGCGCAACGGCGACTTTTCAGGCGCCCCTGTCACGATACGCGATCCGCTGACGGGCCAGCCGTTCCCCGGCAACGTCATCCCGAGGAACCGACTGGATCCCATCGCCATAAAGCTGCTGGAGTTTTACCCCGAGCCGAACATTCCCGGCACGGGACTGTCCAGGAACTACCTCGCGCTGCAGAACCACCTGACCAACAAAGATCAGTTCACGCAGCGCGTCGACTTTGTCGAAAGCTCGAGGTCGTCCTGGTTCGGCCGCTTCAGCTGGACCAATGAGCTCGTGCTCTCGCCGAACCTCAAGGACAACGGCAGCAAAGTCGAGACGAACGTCAAACAGTTCATGGTGTCCAACACGCGAACGCTGACGCCCACCGTGGTCAACGAGCTCCGCTTCGGCGCGACGAAGTTCTACAACAACCTGGCGCAGGAGCTGCAGTACCAGCGCAACGTCCACCAGGAGGTCGGGCTCGGTCTGTTCATCCCGCCGCCGATCAGCTGGGGTCTTCCCAACATGAGCATCTCCGGGTTCAGTGGTTTCGGCGACAATCCCTCGCTGCCCTTCACCGGCAACAATTCCGTGTTTCAGTTCATCGACAACGTCTCCTGGATTCGCGGCAACCATTCCATGAGGGTGGGAGCCGAGATTCGTCGCGATAACTACAACATGATCGGCACACAGGAAATCCGCGGTTCCCTGAACGTCGACAGACCCGCCACCGGTTACGGCTTCGCCGACTATATGCTCGGCAAGATCTCAGGAACACGGAGCGCCGGCGCGCTCGGTGAAGGGTGGTACCGGGCCATCAGCCAGGCGTACTTCATTCAGGATACGTGGAGGATGCGGCCGAATGTCACGCTCGATCTGGGACTGCGTTACGAATATACGCCACCCTGGCTGGACGTGAAGGGCGAAATGATGAACGTCTGGGTGCCTCCCGGTTTTGGCACGCCGTCCCAGCAGGGCCAACCCTGCCTCATCCGGGTCGGCAGCGGCGATGTGTACGAAGGGGTGGCGACTCGGTTCGATCCGGCAATTTGCGTCGCCCGTGATGGCCGCCTGGGAGATCGATTGATTGCAGCCGACAAGACGAACTTTGCGCCCCGCATCGGCGTGGTGTGGAGTCCATCGCCAAAGACGACCGTGCGAACCGGCTACGGCATTTTCTACGCGCAGGATTCGACCAACCCGGTCTTCGACATGAGCCGAAACATTCAGGGGCGCATTACGGCGCAAAGTTCAGGGTTGACGCTCGCCCAGCCGTACGACGGCGGCGCCACGAACCCGTGCGGTGTTCAGATGCCGCCGCAGGTGTGCGTCACCGCGCCGCAGGTCCTGGGCAATCAATACGATCGCCGCACCCCCTTCGTCGAACAGTACCTCCTCAACTTCCAGCGGGAAGTAGGCGCCGCCACGGCCGTAGAGATCGGGTACTTTGGCAGCCGAGGGCACCGCCTTCAGCGGTTTATCTCGCTGAACCAGCCGGTGCCTGGCACGAGCCTTCCCATCCTTGCCCGCGCTCCCGCACCCGAGCTGGGGAACTGGCAGATGGTGAATGGCGTGGGCCATTCAGACTACAACGCGCTGGCCGCGAAGCTCACGCGTCGGTTATCGAACGGGCTCTCGGGTTTGGTGTCTTACACCTATTCACAGTCCAATGACAACGGCAGCGGGCTTCGCAGCCCGGGCGAACAGCTGAAGCCACAGCAGGGTGATTGCTGGGAGTGCGAATACGGACCGTCCGTCTTCGATGTTCGGCACCGGCTGACCGCGTCGTTCATCTACGAGCTGCCGGTCGGCGCCGGGCGCAAGTATTTGTCGCAGGGCGGCGTGCTCGACGTCCTCGCGGGCGGGTGGCAGCTTGGTGGCATGCTGAGGACGTCGTCGGGATTCCCGCTCACCGTGACAAGCGGCGTCGATCGATCGGTGACGGCGCACGGCTACGATCGTCCCAACGCCGTCGCCGGGGTCAGCCCGGTCCTGGACGAGCCCAGCACCAGCGCCTGGTTCAACGTCGCCGCGTTTCAAATGAACGCGCTCGGGACGTTTGGCGACCTTGGGCGCAACACGCTCACCGGGCCGGGAGTGTTTACGATCGATTTCTCGGCGCTGAAGAACTTCAACTTTGGCAGCAATTACCTTCAGCTTCGGATCGAAGCGTTCAACTTGTTGAACACGCCGAATTTCGCCGATCCCAACACCAACCTTGCTCAAAGCAATTGGAACGCCGCCGGAAGGAATGGCATACCCACTGCGGGTAGCGGCGCCTTCGGCACGATCAATTCGACGAGGGGCACGATCCCAATGCGGCAGTTGCAGTTTGCCCTGAAGTTCGTGTTCTGAGTGTTTGCGGCGGAGAGCCACGGGAGCAGGGACTCTGCTCCCGTGGCATGATCGTCGCACCTGGTTCACATGCGGAGAGCCCTCGCCCTTGTCTCGTTGGTCGCGGGAGCCCTGACGGTCGCTCACACCCAGCCAACCCGCCCGAGTTCGGCGCGCAGTTCATCGGGAAGAGCATTCGCGATCCGTCTATCGTCGAGTCAGGAGCTCTGGCGCTTAACGCGCTCGCCCTACATGGACGGCCGCGCGCGACGGGGCCGCCGAAGGATTTAACCGACATCGACGGTCTGGATTCGAGCCAATGACTCGTATCACGTCGGGGATCGGTTCACCGTCCGGACCGTGATCGCTAGAGCGCTTTCCGATTGTACGTAGTGTCCGCCTTTAGGCGGACCGCGTGAAGTCCGGCTAAAGCCTAATGCCTTTCGGAAATTCGCAGATGCGAGATTTCCCTTGTACATGTC
>Ga0163150_10006117_pt1 | contig 14931 bp, 15 predicted proteins | sample OliLakLV19P2IB_FD_148628 | JGI IMG/M metagenome (GOLD analysis project Ga0163150, IMG submission 148628) | Freshwater microbial mat bacterial communities from Lake Vanda, McMurdo Dry Valleys, Antarctica - Oligotrophic Lake LV.19.P2.IB | ecosystem: Environmental > Aquatic > Freshwater > Lake >...
ACTTTGAATAACTCTTTAATCTCGTTTTCGGTCGTCATATATTATTGTTTGTTTTGATTTATACGGTACAAAAAATGTTATCAAATAAAGCTAAATTATGCAAATTGGTTCATTTTTTAATCTTTCTTCTCTTTTGCGTCCTTTTCTGCTTGCTCAAGACTTTCCACGATATCATCAAGTTTACCAGCTAAAATCACATCTACATTGTGCCAATTTTGTTTTATACGGTGGTCGGTGATTCTGTCTTGAAGAATGTTATATGTTCTAATTTTTTCTGAACGATCTCCACTCCCGATTTGTCCTGCCCTATTAGACGCATATTTTTTCTCCTCTTCTTCTCTTTGTCGCTCTTCGATTTTAGCGGTAAGAATAATCATCGCTTTCTCCCGATTTTTGAGCTGACTGCGTTCGGCCGTTGAGCGGACATCGAGCCCGGTTGGTTTATGGATAACCCTTACGGCTGTTTCCACCTTGTTAACGTTTTGCCCACCAGCACCTCCCGAACGTGAGAATTCAATTTCAATATCAGTAGGCAAAATTACAATTTTTGAATGAGTCTTAATTGGCAAAATAGCCACCGAAGCGGTTGACGTGTGCGTTCGGCCTGATTTTTCCGTTGGCGGTACTCTCTGAATACGATGAACCCCGGTCTCAAATTTAAGTTTTTTGAATGCCTCTTTACCGTCTATTTCAAAAACCCCTTCTTTAAATCCACCGAGAGAGCTTCTTGATTCACTTATCACCTTAACGCTCCAACCTTGTGACAAACAAAAATTTTTGTACATCTCTGAAAGCTTAGCGGCAAATAAAGCGGCCTCCTCCCCCCCTGCTCCTGCCCGTATTTCCATAATCATTTTAGACGGACTATCTTCTTCCACCGTTTCGGCTTCTCCTTTATTTAAAATATCCTCCATTTGCTCTAGCAAGAGTTTTTTTTCAATCTCTATTTGAGCAATTTCAGAATCAGCCATTTCTTTCAAACTATGATCCTTTTCGGCCATCTCTTTGAGCTCCTTTTCTTTTTTTTCTAATTCAACAAAAAGACCAGCGAGATATGCGGTTTTGGAATTTTGGCTGAAGCGAGTTATGTCCATAGACAAACAAAAAGTAGTTAGTACTTAGTAACTTAGTACTTAGAGCTAGTAGCTGTTAATTTTTTCTATTTATCCTATTTAATGTCTAAGTTTATTACTCTTTTTTCTTTGGTCTTTCGTCTTTAATCTTTGTGGCTTTTGCTCTTTTAGCTTTAAACTTTTCTACTCTTCCAGCAGAATCGAGAATTTTTTCTTGACCGGTGTAAAAAGGATGGCAGTTACTGCAGATTTCAACATTGATTTCCTTCATTACTGATCCGACTTTGAATTTATTGCCGCAGGCACAGGTAACTGTGGCATCATTAAAGTACTCTGGATGAATGCTTCCATTGTTTTCCGGAATGGCAACTTTTTCTTTTGGTTCTTTTATTTTAGCCACTTTAGCATGAACGGTCTTTTTGTCAGCTCCTTCAAGAGATTTTTTCTCTGTTTTTATATCTTTTGTCATGTTTTTAGTTTAATTAGAGTTTGCGCTTAACGGCATTTAAAATACCATAAAACCAATTAAATGCAAACAATGAGACAGTCAGTAGTTGGTAGTCTGTAGTTAGTAGGAAATGCAAAAACTATAATTCCTAGAACCTAGCATCGGGTGCTGTTTCAACATATTAAAAATATACTGAAACTAACATACACGCATTATGCACGATCGTACAAAATACATGTATGCAGTGAGAAAAGAAAATTACGATTTTAATATAAAAAAATGACCCTCGGCCTGCCGAAGCAAACCAAGGGTCAGAATGTCCAATGAACTAATGGTCAGCATGCGACCCTTCCTGGTGAGGTCTTGAAACTACTTGTACTGTCCGAACAAAGGGCCAGAAACACTAGAGATACCCGTGATGTCCTTGCCAGCCATCCTTCTGCCCTCTTCGCAGATTTGCTTTTCTGTCTCCTTGGAACCGGCACCACTATGGAGCACCCACAGACCGCCAAAGTCGTCGACATACCCCGTACCACTTTCTCCCGCCCGAGCACTACGGTTGATGAGGACGAAGACAGCGCCTGTCTCTTCCTTACCACGACGGGCATAGCCAACCGTTTCAACGTATTCACCCGACACCAGAGAACGCAATCTTGAGATATGCTTTCCTTCTATCACAACATCGGCCCAGAAATTCTGGGCTATCTCGCTATACACGAAGTTAGAATACGGCTTGATGACGGTGGAATGAAGATCGATCGTCGCAATGACGATGTCTCTCTCCTGGCCGCTGCCGAGCTCCTTCCCCGTCGCGACGATACTCCCGATGTATGCCATAGGGGCTCCATGATGCCGCGCAAAGCCCTGACACTCATGATCTGATTTGACCGGATATCGGTCCTGAAGATATGCTCCGCCGTGATGATCTGAGGATTACCCTTGGAATCTGGGCAAAGCGTACCGACACAACAGAACTGTTCTTTTGACATGTCCGGCCGCCGATAGTAGATGGCTGCCGGTACCAAACCTGGAGCCACATCTTCTTGCGTGAGCTTCGACCGCACATAGGTTTCAATATCGACCTCAGGTCGAGACTGCCATTGAACAAAATAGAGTGTATAGAGAATGCCGAGAATGAGCGCCACTAGGGCCACACTTACCACTGTGAACTTGTTATCTTTCATAGCGTGTCCTTTTTGGTTGTGAGCGAGCCTCAAAAGAGGCATGTCCAGTTTTTGGTTTATCAATCAAAGAACTAACTGTTTAAATAATAGCAAATTATGAGATGTTTGTCAAGGACAAGTTGTATTTTTCTTTCTATCTTCTTTTATTCTGCGTTCCCATTCTTTATTCGATATTCAGTATTCTATATTCTTCTCTTCGTTATCTTAACTCCTATCCTCATCTTACATCTTGCTCCTTAAATCTCTTGTATATAATTGGATCAAAAATTTAACGGGTCGATCATGGTCTCCTGTATACGTCGTGCATGCCCAAGTACACTATCAGCATATCCGAGTCCCCTAGTCGCCCATCCTCCTCCTGCGTAATATCTTGCAGCCGCTTCCCGCTCGGCACTATATCCACCGCTCCCCGCACCTAAGTCTGCTAGGAATAGTCCGGAAGCGAAAAAGGCATGCTGTGGCTCCCAAGGATTTGGTACAGAGGCGCCAACTGCCGTAGCAACTTTTGATTCGTACATCACCCAAGTGGATGGAATGAACTGCGATGGTCCCATAGCACCGCCATAACCCCCAGGTTGGGGACAAGAAACCGGCTGGGTTGTAGCATCGAAACCAAGGCGACTTGAGAGCGCGAGAAATACTGGCACGTCTCTTCCGGGATGCATTACCCCTGCAAAAAACGTACCGGTATTTTTACCAATACCATCGCCATTTGTCGTATTCTTCACAAAACATTGTCCGATATTTTGCCCGAGGTTTGATTCTTGAGTTAGAATTCCAAGCAAAAATGCGGCTCGAACGCCGGTTCTACTCTCAACCAATCTTGCGTATTCAAGCGCAGTGCCGAAAGGAATAGCCGCGGTATCTCGCAAGGCAAACAATGCCGCTCTGATTCCAGCCGCTTTTCTTTCTCTGTCTATAATTACCTGTTCATAAGATCTCTCTTCTCCACGACTCAAAGCAAGGAGTCTTTTTTGTTCGGCCTCATTAGCTTCAACTCTTCTTCTTTCCGCTTCAGTCGCAACTTTTATATCAGTTTCTTTGTTTATTTTAATTCCCAATTCTTGTTTCTCAATTTCCAGCTGCTGTTTAGCTTCTCTGATCTCTACAAATGAAGAATGGAGTGCTTTGTTGACCGAATCAAAAGTATCGAGATCAACCAGAAATTCTGAAAGCTCCTCTTGACTTAAAACTGTTTCGACCAAAGAAAATGATTCGGTTTCATTGGTTCGCCTAATGAGCTGGGCCAAAGATTCTTTTCCCCGTCCGATTTTTGCATCAAGAGCTCCTATATTGCTCCGCTTCAGATCTATTTCTTTAGATAATTGTTCAATTTTTAACTGGCCAGCTTTGATAGTTGCCTGAGCCTCTTTTATCTTGGCATTCAAAATCGCCACGTCTCTCGCAAAAGATGCCGACTGGCCTTGTTTGGTTCGAAGTTCGGCTTGCCAAATCAGTATTTCTTTTTCCGTTTGCACCAACTCTGCTCGAAGCCTTACTTCTCTTTCATCCACAGTCTCTGCTCTAATAGAGCCGGTCTGTAGTATAAATGATGCAAAAATTAAAAAAATTGCAGCAATTAGAATTCTTTTGCGTCTAAACATCCTCTAATTATAGCCCGAAGAAACAAAAGCCCAAAACAGATATAACAAAAAACACAAACAAGTGAATCGTTTGTGTTTTTTTGTATAGATTGCAATCTGTGAAAGTGAATTATTTTGTAGGATTCTGAGGAGCTTTCTTCTTAGGTTCCGCTTTTTCTGGAGCAGAAGCGGCTGCACCAGCTTCACCCTCAACCTCTTTCTTTCCCTTCTTCTCTACCTCAATAGCTGACAAATCAACAGGAACTGCTACCTCTTCAACTATTTCTTTAATTTCTTCAACCAAAACAACTGCTTCATCTGGTTTCTCAATCAATTTTACTCCGTGAGGTAATTTTATATCTTTAGCCAAAATCTGACTTTTAAAATCAACGAGAATGCTAATATCAACTTCAATTTCTTTCGGCAAATCTTTAGGCATAGCAGAAATACTGAGCTCGTGTAAAACTTTTACTAGAGTACCGCCCAAGTCTTTTACCGCAGGAGAAACACCAATAAAATTTATAGGAATATTAACTTCGAGAACATGTCCTTCTTCGAAAACATAAAAATCAGCATGTCTTGGAACATCAGTTAGTGGGTCCAGATCAACATCATAAACGAGTGCATCTTTTTCACCAATATCGCCCTTCAGAGTTATAACTGCTGATTCACCAGCCTGTTTCCAAACTTTTAGAAAATCACCCAAAGCAACTGTAATTGGAGTAGATTTATCTTTTTTACCATAGAAAACAGCTGGCATTTTGCCGCTTTTTCGTAGTTTCAGCATTTTCTCTTTCTTGTCACGAGTTTTTACATTCAAAGTAATCATCGGGCTATTATATTAAAAACGGTAAAAAAGTAAACCCCCTCCCAGGTAGAAACAAAAAACCCTCGCGCCAGTTCACACTGTGCGAGGATTTGAGGGGTGACCACATAGACGACTCACACAGCGAGAAAACGGATACTACAGAGTCAGGAGAACGCTGCCTGTGCCTAGCAATCCTGCCATTCATCATATGGAATGCCAAACAGAAATTGATGACTGAACAGGCCGCTTTGGAGAATCGCGCCCTTTGGAAAAGCTATGCCTCCCGCCTCCAGAACTTGCTCATTACCACAAGATTCTGTAAGAACAACGTACGGAGCAGCATTCATGCTCCCGGAAGTGCTTTCGTTCACACCCAATCTCCATACATGAAAAGAACATGCCCAACCACTCGTAGGCCTTTTCCGGAAGCTGCCGGAAACAGTTGCAAGAGAATCTTGCTGATCCGTTACTATGCTACCAGATGGCTCTTGATTTGTCAAAGAACATCTTTTGTTGCATAGAATTAAAATTATTGAACTACATTAGGGGGTGTCTTCCCATCAAAATAAGCGATCAAGTTGAGCGCAGCAATTTCTGCCATTTTAGAACGAGTCTCAATTGTCGCTGAAGCAATGTGTGGAGTGAGAATCACATTATCTAATTTTTCAAGGCCAGGATAAACTTTTGGCTCATTTTCAAAAACATCGAGCGCCGCTCCACGGATTACACCGTCTCGGAGTGCTTCGAAAAGGGCTTTTTCATCAATCACCGGCCCACGCGAGGTATTAACAAGATAAGCAGTCCTTTTCATCTTTGACAGACGCTCTTTATTTATCAAATGCTTTGTGGAGTCGAGTAAGGGCACATGCACCGAAACAAAATCAGAAATCGCCAGAAGTTCATCCGGAGATGAGTAATATTTAGCGCCACACTCCTTTTCAAAATCTTTATTTGGAGCAATATCATAGTAAGCAATCTGCATATCGAATCCTCGACTCGCATGATAAGCCACCCGACTACCAATCCTTCCCGCGCCCAGGATTCCCAAGACCTTGCCTTTCAAGTCGTTACCGAGCATTAATTCCGGCGCCCAGCCAATATATTTTCCGTCACGTACAAAACGATCGGCCGCCACCAAACGAGTAGCAATCGCGATAAGTAGAGCAAAGGTATGTTCGGCTACAGTGTCAGTCAAAACTCCTGGAGTATTAGTGATTGTAATCCCCCGTTTCTTAGCTTCTGCGACATCAATATTATTAAAACCCACTGCGTAGTTGGCAAAGACTTTGGCAGTTCCCACCGCATCGTATATTTCGGAAGTAATGTTATCAGTCAAGAGACACAAAACTCCGTCGTAAGGTTTGCGTTTAAGTTCATTTATGAGTTCATCCTTTGTTAAAACTCCATCTTTCTCACTTATATCAATCTCGTATTTTTTCTTTCGGAGGAGATTCAAGCCTGATTCAGGAATCTTTCTAGTGACATATATTTTTTTGACTGATGGCATAGGCTTAATTTATAAATTATTAAATAGCTTCAATCTCTCTGACACAACTTTTTCCATGGCAATAAGAGCAGGCTTCAAAAACTTATAAGGCGCAATTTCATCCGGATTTTCCTGTAGGGTAATTTTAAGTTGCTGGCGATAAGCCAAACGAATTTCAGTGTTTATGTGAACTATTGAAATTCCAGATTTTATAGCTTCAACAAAATCCTCACTCGAAGTCCCCGATCCACCGTGCAAAACCAAGGGCACCCCCGCTGATTTTCGAATAAGTTTTATTCTTTCGGTATCAATTTTAGGATCATGGCCACCTCTAAGCATTCCATGAATATTGCCAACAGCCGGTGCCAAGAGATCGATGCCAGTCTCGTGCACAAACGTGGCGGCCATTTCTGGTTTGGTTAGAAATTCCGCATCCACCCTAACTCCTTCTGGCAGACCATCTAGAATTTTTGATGATTGGCCAATATTGCCTAATTCGGCTTCGACAATAATTTCTGGATTAACCCCCCTTGCATATTCCACACATTGTTTGGTTATTTTAGTATTTTCTTCCAAAGTAATTTGGGCTCCATCAAAAATTATTGCGTCGAACCCAGCATCAACAGCTTCTTTAACCCCTTCGAAAGAATAGGTATGATCGGCATTCAAAAAAATTGGGTAGGCCTCTCCTTTATTGTTTGGGTCAGGGTATTCTTCGCGGAGACTTTTAACTAAAGCGGCAATCTGTTTGACTCCAATAAATTTTCTCTCCCCTTCTGAAACCCCGATAATAACGGGTAATTTTAATTTATATGCAGCGCTCCAAACTGCCCAAAAAGCGGTTGAATCAGAAACATTAAAATGACCAATGGCCACTTTTTTCTCTTCTGCCTGTTTGATGCAATCACGTAAAGTCATAGAATAATTTTATCACATAACAAACAAAATGAAGAACTCCAAACAGATGATCTAATCTACTTCGGTAAGATATGATAAAATGTTTAGAAATACGTTTAACTTTAAATTATTAAACAATGTCAAAACAAATAGATTTTCTGGCAATTGGCGATATCACTACAGACGCTTTTATTAGAATCAAAGACGCCACGGTTAACTGCGATATAAACAAAGACAATTGTAAGCTCTGTGTTTCATTTGGTGACAAAATTCCTTATGAATTTGTGAAGGTAGTGAAAGCGGTAGGAAACAGCGCCAATGCCGCGGTTTGTGCTAGTCGCCTTGGATTGCAATCCGGTTTGGTCACCGATATTGGCGGCGACTTAAATGGCAAAGAATGTTTAGCTAACTTAGAAAAAGAAGGGATCAATATAAAATACGTCTCAACCCACAAAGAGATGGAGACAAATTACCATTATGTTCTGTGGTACGAAGAAGAAAGAACAATTTTCATTAAACACCAGGAATATAATTATGATCTGCCGAAAATAAAACCAGCTCCAAAGTGGTTATACTTTAGTTCAGTGGCTCCCAACTCTCTGCCTTACCATTCCCAGATCGCCGACTACGTCAGAAAAAACAAAGAAACGACTAAACTTGTTTTCCAACCAGGAACATTTCAAATAAAATTGGGTGCCGAAAAATTAAAAGACCTATACTCATTGACTCACCTCTTTTTCTGTAACGTCGAGGAAGCCAAGAAAATTACTGGGAAACAAACTGCGGAAATTAAAGAACTTCTTAAAGGAATCCATGATCTGGGACCAAAAATTGTGGTCATTACCGACGGCCCGAAAGGCGCCTACTCTTTTGATGGGGTAGAGGCGTGGTTTATGCCAATGTATCCTGATCCAAAGCCCCCTCATGAAAGAACCGGCGCCGGTGACGCCTTTTCCTCCACCTTTACTGTCGCGCTGGCGCTAGGCAAATCGATAGCAGAAGCTTTAACTTGGGGACCGATTAACTCAATGTCAGTAGTGCAATACGTCGGCGCTCAAGAAGGATTATTAAACCGAGAAAAACTTGAAGAGTATTTGGCTAAAGCGCCTGCGGACTACAAACCGAAAAATATTTAGGACCTGCCTTATAGTTGGCAAAGACTCCCACCGCCAACTACCAAAAAATTAAGATACTTCTCTTTATACAAAAATAAAGTATTTGTTTTTGTATAAAAATCAATACTGCACCGATAATTAGCGGTCGCTAATTATCGGTGCAGTATTGATGTATGGGTATAAATTATATTTAAAGCGTACTCTACAGCTAAAACCAGAGATTTTTAGTGTTAAAAAAAATCGGCGCCATCCACAGTTGGATGACGCCGAGAAGTTCACGCGCCTGCCTGCGCAGGCAGGAGTTCAAGAATCAAAAGAAAGAACTCAAAAGATCCGAGGATTCAAGGTGCAAGGATCACAGCTCTGAACCGAACGCGGACACGGTGCCAAAGCGGTCGCTGGCATCGTCCGCCCAGTGCGAGCCGAACTCGAGCTCGCCGCCGCTCCAGCCGAAGGTCGGCGCGCTCGAGAAGCCGCCATCGGCGCCCGGAGAGTACTCATCACCAGAGCAGTCGACGCAGAGGTCTTCGTACTTGGTGAAGCGTTCCGGATGCGTCAGGATCATGATCCCGACCGCGAATGCTCCGAGGCCGAACTCATTGGCCTGGAAGACCTCACGAGCACGACGAGCGGACCGTCCGCGATGACGCAGACCGAACTGCGCGGGAACCACAAGGAAGTCGTGATCCGGCTGTTCGACGGAGAGCTTCTCGAGGAAGCCGACCGAACGCTTGTGCTGCCGGAGGTACTCGCTACCGAGCTTACCTGCGCGGTAGTTGTAGAAGCCGTCCTTGCGGGACTTCGCGAGCGCCTCCAGCACCTTCTCGACGGCCTCGTTGTAGGTCGGCGCGATGGTCTGCCACTTCGGGATGGCGAACCATCCTTCGGCGTGCTGCGGGAGTTCCGCTTCGGCGAACTTCTCTTGGGCGTTGCCGACACCTGGGAAGAGCTGGCGCAGAATGTTGGTCTGCTCCGTGATCCCTTTGACCTTGTAGCCCTCGGGATAGGCATAGCTCGACCGCACTTCTTCGTCGGCGAAGCGGTTAGACACCGAGAGCTCCCTGATGGCGGTGATGATGCAAGTTTGAAACTCGTCACCCCTCTCGATGAGCTTCTGGATGCCGTCCTTGTCCAGGCTGACTTCCTTCAGCGCCTTCTCCGCCGCGTCTTCGACGAAACGGAGATACTGCTTCTTTTGTCCATCCGTGATGGACATGATCGACTGTGTCGTCATCGTCAACCTCCTGTGGTTTTGGTAACTTACCTGAATCGCTCATGAGAGCGGCTTTCCCTCTATGTTGAGGTGAGCGCAATTGGCACAAATCATTTTCTGCTCATTGCGCTCACCTCAACCATTACAAACACTCTTCTACAGAAAGCATAGCAAAGGTATACTAACTTGTCAAGTAGTTGGGTTTCATGACATATATTTCGTATATAATATAAAGTGAGTATGGGCTGCACGGCCGTCCAAGGATCGCCGTCGCCGAACTCTATCGCTTCAACGATAGCAACCAGAGTCATGGAAGCTACGGTTTCCACGAGCGCGTTGTGTTGAGAGATACTGCTTGTCTCCGTCTAAGAAGGGTTCTGCTCACTACCTCATGCCAAGGTGACACCTTGGTATTTTCAAAAGGTTATTTTATCTGAGATAACAGTTGAATATTTTGACTTGTTTCTGAGACCAAAAAAGAAATGCGTCCGATAATCTGGCCACTTAGAGTTTTTACATTGACCCTCCATTTTCCGGGAGTGATATTGGTTTTCTCTGAATACTCTCTATAACCCTCCTTTCTTCCACCAATTATTTCAAAGGCAACGGTACCCAAATTCTGCCATTTGCCATTTTGCGGATCTTTGTATTGCCATTCATGGAAAATCTGAAGATTGAGTTTAGCTGGCGCAAAAACTGAACTAAGAACGTAGGCTGACTGTCCACTCGAATTTATCTGATATTTAGCGCGAGGAAATAAAAAATCTTGCCATGGTTGCTTTTCAGATAGGACATTATAATTTCCGTTCGAGGTTTTCTCCACAGAGTGATAAACCCCGATGTCCTGAAGAGAAAGTGGAAATGGCGGAATGATATTGGTAAAATAAAAAAAATTCATTAAACCAAAAACTAGCAGGATGCTAACCAAAATAAGATTTATCTGCTTCAGAATTTGCGAAAACTTTATTTGAAGTAAATATATAAAAATGCTAATTATCACTAGACTTATTACACCACTTGAAACAAAAATTAATGAACCCAATCGGTTCATTGTATAAGGCACAATAAGTAGAATAAAAGAAAAAATCGCAAAAAAATAAACACTTAAAACAAAAATTGGTTTAGTATAATATTTTTTTAAAATTTCGTTGGAGATCATTAGCAATACCAAAACAAAAATGAACGGCCAACTTGAGCTTAATGATCCGCTATAAGAATAAAAAATCACCGAGGCACTAAAAACAGAACCTAAAGCATACTGCAAAATAAGTGGGGAAAAAACTCGGGCATAAGAAAAGAAACGACTTCGGATTTCCTGAATTTCAAAAAAACTAAAGAAGATACTTACGCCAGCCAAAAATAGTTGGATCAAAAGAATTGTGAGGGCCGTTTCAAAATTAATGAAGTGGAATGTCGCAATATCAGAAATAAAACCAGCTGTTAAGGCCGCCGGCATGAGATATCTCTCGTAGGTAGCATACCACTGCTTCAATTTCTGAATTCCGAGAAAACTCTTTATGTGTTCTAGGGGCATTTAATAAAAAAGTAGTTAGTAGGCTAGTAGATAGTACTTAGATTGATTGTATTTATTTTCTTTTGATTACTTTCTTTACTGCGCTTACGATATCAACAACTTCCATCCCGTAATGAGCCAAAAGTTCTTCAGGCGTTCCAGATTGCCCAAACTTATCATCCACACCGATAAACTCCATCGGAACTGGAGTATTTTTCGCCAAACATTCTGCCACAGCACTTCCCATACCACCCCTAACCTGATGCTCTTCAACAGTCACAATCGCCCCAGTCTCTTTTGCGAGATTATTAACCGCTTCTTCATCGAGTGGTTTGATTGTGGCCAAATTCAAAACTTTTACTCGAATTCCCTTCTCTCCCAATTCTTTGGCGGCAACAATAGCTTTATGAACCAATGCTCCAGTTGCGATAATCCCGACTTCTGGATTTTCCGGAGAAAAGAATATTTGAGCTTGTCCTATTTCAAATGGAGTGTCTTCAGTTGTCATAATAGGTGTTTTTTCACGGGCCAGACGAATATAAACTGGAGTATCATTTTTAGCCGCCTCAATAGTTGCCTTTTTTGCCTCAATTGAGTCGCAAGGAGAAATTACAACCATTTTGGGAATTACTCTCATAATGGCAATGTCTTCAACTGCTTGGTGTGTCCCACCATCCGGACCAACGGAAATTCCAGCATGCGAACCAGCAATTATTACTGGACGATCGTTATAACAAATCGTCGTTCTGATTTGTTCCCAATTTCTTCCCGGAGAAAACATGGCGTAGGAAGTAATGAAAGGGATTTTACCCATAGCCGCCATTCCACTTGCAACTGTTGCCAGATTTTGTTCAGCAACTCCGATTTCCACAAATCTTTCTGGAAATTTTTTCTTAAAAAGATGCATTTGGGTGGATTCGGTGAGATCAGCACAAAGCCCGACTACACGCTTATCCGCTTCCCCGGCAGCCAAAAGTCCTTCGCCAAACCCTTTGCGAATTGGCACTTGCTCGACATCCTTATCAAAAATTTTTGGATTAAGTTTTGCGTCTTTTTTTATCATTGTTTTAATTTAATCACTCAAGCGAACTTTTTCTTTTTAAAAACATTGCGTTTTTTACCACCAGAGCGAACATCTTCTTTCTGAAAGCCTTGGTAGGCGTGGCGACGCCGGACAGAGAAAATTTTTAGCAAAAAATTTTCGTGCTTTCAGAAAGAAGATGTGAGCGGTCTCTTATTGATGTTCTGACGTAATCTTCCCTTGAAGTGTTCGCAATTCTTCGAGAGCAATTCGGACCTGATCTTCCTTAGGTGGATCTCCCGGAACATCTTTCTTTCCAAAAGGATCTCCGTGCCAACGATAATCCCTCTCTGCGAATGACACTCCTTTTCCGGCAATTGTATGCGCAATGATAACAATCGGCTTATTAAAAATAGTTTTGGCTTGCTCTACCGCATTCACAATTTCTTCAAAATTATGACCGTCGATATCGATCACATTGAAGTTCCAAGCCTCCCATTTAGCGCGTAAGGGTTCTAGCGGCATTATATCTTCTGTTACGCCGTCAATCTGAATATTATTTCGATCAATTATCGCAATTAAATTATAAAGTTTTTCTTTTCCTGCAAGCATCGCTCCTTCCCAGGTATTTCCCGCATCAAGTTCCCCATCACTCAAAAGACAGTAAAAAAATCGGCCAGATGAACTTCCATTATCTATCCTGTCGGCCAAAGCCATTCCCACCGCCTGCGAAAGACCAGAACCAAGAGGTCCCGAGCTTGTTTCAAGAGCTTTTAAATATTCACGGTGAGGATGCCCTTGGAGACGACTGCCGAATTTTCGTAAAGTCTTAAGCTCTGAGAGTGGAAAATATCCAGCGTGACCCATTGCAGCATAAAGCACGGGGCAAATATGGCCATTTGAAAGAATGACTCTGTCCCTCCCTTCCCAATCAGGTTTTTTGGGGTCGTGTTTAAGTAAATGAAAATAAAGCGCGGTAAAAATATCTGCCATACCAAGCGGGCCAGCCGTGTGTCCAGACCCCGCTTCGAGCAACATTTCAATAATTGACTGCCTTATCTTATTGGCAGTTATCGCGAGTTCGTCTTTTTTTTCATCAGTTAATTTTCTCATTTTTTTATACCAATTTTATGCTCAATATTTTCCACTCGGAGTGAGAGAATTTTCATTTCTTCTCTTGTTGTTCGATTTAATGCCAAATCATCGATCCTGTTTGATAGCCCGTTTATTTTATGAGTAAGTGAGGCTTCCACATCAACAATTTTCTGTGTTAGAGAAGATTCTAGATCAACAAATTTTTGGTCAACCCCCTCAAACCTTTGGTCAATTCGGTCAAATTTTTTATTCATATCAGAAAAACCTCCAGCAACCATTCGAGCAAGATCTTCATTTGAAATATCTTTTTTGGTTTTTTTCACCATAGATAATCTGTGCTTAGAAAAATTACTGCACCAATTGATTAAATATTATAACATCCTTTTTTAACTACTAACTACTGACTTCCCATACTCTTAAACTCCTCTATTGTCTGTTTAATGTCCTGACTCTTAAATATTGCTGATCCTGATACGAGCCTATTCGCCCCAGCTTTGATTAAATAGGGCGCGGTATCTAAATTGACTCCACCGTCCACACTTATTTGTACCTTGGTATATTGATTTTTAAAATCTTTTATTTTTTGCAAAACTCTTTCATCAAAAGGCTGTCCCTGAAAACCAATTTTTTCAATTCCCATGAACTGAACAAAATCAATATTTTCCAAATGCGGATAAATCCTGTCATTGGGAGTATTTATATCAATCGCAAGTCCCACTTCAATATAGAGTACAGATTCTTTGGATACTAGTTTCCGCTTAGCCTCCTCTAGGAGTTCTTTAAGCTTTTCTGTAGATTCATAGTGAAAAATTACTCTCTTAGCTCCGGCAATAATCCAATCAAACCAGATATTCTCTGGATTTTTTACCATCAAGTCAACCTCAAAATTAATTTCTTCCAAAGCAGGAAATTCTCTTTCCTCAAGTTTTATGGAAATAAAATCTGGATCTTCTTGTGAGTTTAAATATGGCCAAGAAGCTTCGGGAGTAAGTTTTCCATCCATAATGTCGATCTGGGCTAGAGGTAGGAGACCAGCAACAGCCTCTAGATTCCTTTCGAGGTCTTTGAAATTTTTTGGGATAATTGCTGGAATAATTTCGATCATATATAGACTCTAGTTTACAAAAATAGTTTATGGTTCCCAGTAGCACCCAGTGGTACTAACAGTGTTGAACGCGTATGTAAATCCTTCCGAGTTTCCACTGCTTCCTACGCAGTAATAATTGGGTGAAGACGATGATAATGCCCAAAGTGTTACCATAATAGAATATTTATTATCGGGATCTTCTAGTGATCCGTGTGCCATAAGAAATTGATAATCGGGATCAATTGATGGAGCAGTAGCAATTATTTTTTCGCATAGAGCAATTGCTTGATCACGATAATTACCACCATATCCGCCAGCAATTTCTAGTTTATTACATGCCCCTTGGTCTGGAACTATAAAATATTTTTGTAAATTATTGTAACTTCCACTATCTGCATACTCTAACTC
>Ga0163150_10006119_pt1 | contig 14922 bp, 17 predicted proteins | sample OliLakLV19P2IB_FD_148628 | JGI IMG/M metagenome (GOLD analysis project Ga0163150, IMG submission 148628) | Freshwater microbial mat bacterial communities from Lake Vanda, McMurdo Dry Valleys, Antarctica - Oligotrophic Lake LV.19.P2.IB | ecosystem: Environmental > Aquatic > Freshwater > Lake >...
GAGCAGGGAGTGCGTGGCGCCGAAGATCCTCGACGAGCCGGCCGCGGCGGCGCTTACTGCGACGTAGATTTGTCGAAATTCTTGATCGGGGTGCCGGCATACAGGATCTTGGCCTGCCGCTCCGTGATCTCGTGATGCTGCGCAACGGCGGCGGGGGAGAGCTCGCTCTCGGGCGCGGTCTCGTGATCGAAGTGCTTGTACTCGTCGATCCCCCGCACCAGCGTGGCGCTGTCCTTGGGGCCGACGGTCTGGCGCACGGTCGTGGGGATATAGCGGATCGCGAATCCAATGCGCCGATCCGAAGCGCGGTTGGGCTCCGAGCCGTGGATCAACCGCACGTGGTGCAGCGACATCTCGCCGGGTTCGAGCAAAAGGTCCACGGCGTCGGCCCCGTCAACGTCGACCATGACTTCCTGGCCGCGCGTGAGCAGGTTGCCTTCCTTGAAGGTGTCGCGGTGGGCGACTTGCCCCGCGTGCGAACGAGGAACGACGCGCATCGCGCCGGACTCGAGCGTGCTCGAACTGAGCGCCACCCACGCGGTCACCACGTCGGGTGAAGAAAGGCCCCAATAGGTGGAGTCCTGGTGCCACGAGACGAACGCCGGATCGCGCGCCTCCTTGATGAAGAAGCTCGACGACCAGCACAGCAGGTTCGGGCCGAGCAGGTCCTCGACCGGGTCGAGGATGCCGCGGTGATGGACAAGATCCCAGAGCCAGGGGAAGAGCAGGTGCGACTTGTGGCGAAGCGCCCCCTTGAGCGGCCCGCCCGCACGCTTCTCATGCGCCTCGAGCTTGGTGCGGATGGCGATCGCCTCGCTCGCAGGCATCGCCCGGATCGGGGAATAGAACCCGTCACGCTGGAACTGCGCCACCGCTTCGGCAGAGAGCTTGTTGAGGGGCCGGGGATTGGCCTTGAGAGCCGCGTTCGCCATCTTTGCCTCGCATGACTGACAGTGTGATGATTCTAGCCGCCGTCTGCGGCAAGCGCCTGAGGAGTTTCAAAAGCCCGCTGCATAAGGATCTGCTGCAACGCAACAGTTGCTTGTAAGAAGTATGAAAGTTCGACTTTATACTTTCAATGCCTAGTATCCATAAGGCCAAGACGGCAATTGAATTTCCTGTTTTGGAAACTCTGCTGCTGATCGAAACTGGGGAAAAAGCACCACGCCTATAATCGTCGGGTCATGAGCACCCTTTCCTATACGGTCGATGCGGAGGTTTTCCGCAAGTATCCCGGCTACGTTCGCGGCGTGCTGATCGCGCTTGACCTCGTCAATCCCGCGTCGCCGCCGGAACTCGTGCAGCTGCTGAGAGATGCGGAAGCGTCGGTGCGCGAGCGCCTCACCGTGGAGACCATTGCCGAGGCGCCGCGCATCCGCGTCTGGCGCGAGGCGTACCGGGCGTTCGGCGCCAAGCCTGCCGAGCACCGCTCGTCCATCGAAGCGCTTTCGCGTCGGGCCCTCAAGGGCGATCCGCTGCCTTCGATTTCGGCGCTTGTCGATATCGGCAACATCGTCTCGCAGCGCCATCTGGTGCCCGCGGGCGCCCATGCGATCGATCGGCTGAAGCACGACATCGCATTGCGCCCGGCCACCGGAAGCGAAGACTTCGTCGCATTCGGCTCGGAGAAGCTCGAGCACCCGCTCACCGGGGAGATCGTTTTCGTCGAGGGCAACACGGTGCTCACGCGCCGCTGGACCTGGCGGCAGGCGAAGCACACGCTGGTGGAGCCTTCCACCACAGCCATTGTATTCAATGTCGATTGCCTGCTGCCGGTAATGGCCGACGAGGCCGCGCAGGCCTGTACCGAGGCGGAAGGATTGATCGCGCGGTTCTGCGGCGGGCGCTTCCGCCGCGGGATTCTCAGCGCGTCTTCGCCGAGGATCGAGCTCGCCGTCTAGGTGCCGCGAGCGCAGGCGCCCTCGCTTTCACAGAGCTGCGGCTGCCTACTTCAGCGGCTTGATCCTGCTGCTGAACGCGTTGGTGTAGACGTCCTCGGCCTTGACCGGCTTGTCCGGCTTGGCGTTCGCGAACGTGATCTCCAGCGTCTTGGCCATCAACGCCGGCTCGATCCAGCCGATGCCGTTTTTGCGCGAGCGGTCGGTGATGCACAGGTCGAGAATCTGCGGCATCGTGTTGAGCAGCGTGTCGCGGTCCAGGCCCGGCACCGCCGCGGCCATCGCGTCGATCGCCTCGGCCGGCGCCATCTGCGTGTCGCGCCAGCCCTTGTGCACGGCGCGCAGGAAACGCTCGATGAGCTTCGGGTTCTTGGTGATGGTCTCGGTGTTGACGAAATAGGTGTGCCCGTAGATCGGCAAGCCGTAGTCGGCCCACAGCAGGTTGCCGACCTGTCCCTTGCCGAGCACTTTCTCCCAGATCGCGTAGCTCGTGTAGAGGTCGAAAGACGCGTCGACCTCCCCCGCCGCGACGATGGCCTGCTTGCCCTCGGGCTTCACGTTGACCATCGTGACTTTGTCGGCCGGGATGTTGTTCAGCGCGGCGAAAGCCGGCCACAGCACGCGATGCGAGTCGGCAGGCGGCGCGGCGATTTTCTTGCCGATCAGGTCCGCGGGCTTGGTGATGCCGGCGCTCTTTTTGAAAAAGATGTTGTTGCCGGCCTTGTCGAACACCACGGCGACGATCTTGAGGTCGGCGCCCTTGCTGATCGCGGTGATGATCGTCGGCGCATCCGAGATGCCGATATCGGCCTGCTTGAGGTCGATCTTCTTGGCGCTGTCGGCCGAGCCGGCGCCGCGCACGACCGTGAGGTCGATCTTCTCCTCGGCGAAATAGCCTTTCTTGAGCGCCATATAGATCGGGGCGTGGTCGGCCAGATGGAACCAGTTGAGCTGCAGGGTCATCTTTTCCTGCGCTTGCGCGGGCAGTGTGACGAGCAATGCTGCGAACACCGCTATGAGCGCGGCAAACAGTTGGCGGATATACATGGAAGTCTCCTCGGTTGTTATGTGTGCGGCTTTTATGTTGCTTACTTTGCCGCGTCTTCCCGGACAGCCCAGGGCGCGACGATGTTCTCGACCGCGACGACTGCGCCATAGAGTATCAGTCCCAGGGCCGAGATCAGCATGAGCGAGGCGAAGATCGACGGGGTCTGCAGCGTTACGCCGCCGGTGATGATCAACGAGCCCAGGCCGCGCTCGGAGGCGACGAACTCGCCGACGATTGCGCCGGTGACCGACATGGTGGCGTTGAGCTTGAGGCCGGTGAAAATGTAGGGCACCGCATTCGGGAAGCGGATCTTGCGGTAGATCTGCCAGCGGCTGGCGTTCAGCGAGCGCACGAGGTCGAGCATCTCGGGTTCGGCGGAGGCGAGGCCCACGGCCGTGTTCACCACCATCGGGAAAAAAGCGATCGTCGTGCCGATGACGATGTTGGGCCAGATCCCGTAGCCCAGCCAGATGACGAAAAGGGGCGCCAGCGCGATCTTGGGCAGCGTGTTGAAGAGCACCAGCACCGGCATCACGGTGCGCAGCAGGAGCTGGTTCCAGACAATGACGACGGCAAGCGCCACGCCGAGGATCGCCGAGAGCACGAAAGCGCCGATCACCGCGTAGAAGGTTGTGAGGAAATTCGATACCCACTGGTAGTTCGCCTGCTGCAGTGTCTTCAGGGACGCCCAGGGCGTGGGCAGGATGTATTCCTTGACGTTCAGCGCGACGACCGCGACCTGCCAAAGCACGACCAGTCCGAGGATCACCAGCGCGCTCGGCGCATACCACGCGGCAGCCGAGTTGAAGCGCTGCAATATTCCGGAATGCGGAGCGCTGCTGCCTTGACTCGGCATCGTGCCTCCAACGACAATTAACGAGTTGGTTAAATCATAGCAAACTTATGCAGCCCTTCATCCATCTCTCCGGCGTATCCAAGACCTATGGGCGCGGCCGCAGCGAGCATCTCGCGATCTCGGATGCGACGTTCGACGTCATGCCGGGCGAGCTGGTTTCGCTCGTCGGGCCTTCGGGCTGCGGCAAGTCGACGTTGCTCAAAATCCTCGCGGGGTTGCACCCGCACGACAAAGGCGAGGTGAGAATCGGCTCGGAGAGCCACGCGTTCGATCCTTCGCGCGACATCGGCATGGTGTTCCAGGCGCCGCTGCTGCTCAAGTGGCGGCGCATCCTCGAGAACGTGCTGCTGCCGGCCGAGATCCTCGGCCTGCCGATGGCGCAAAGCCGCGAGCGCGCCAAGGGCTTGCTCAACCTCGTGGGCCTGACCGGTTTCGAGGATAAGTACCCGTACGAGCTCTCGGGCGGCATGCAGCAGCGCGCGGCAATCGCGCGCTCGCTGATCCACGATCCCAAGCTCGTGCTCATGGACGAGCCTTTCGGTGCGCTCGACGCGCTCACGCGCGAGAAGATGAATCTCGAGCTGCTGCGCATCTGGAAGGAATCCGGCAAGACCATCGTGTTCGTCACGCACGGCATCTCCGAGGCCGTCTTTCTCGGCACGCGCGTGGTGGTGTTCACGGCCGGTCCCGCGCGCATGGCCGACAACTTCGAGATCGACCTGCCCCGGCCGCGCACGCTCGACATGAAGACGCATGAGCGCTTCGGCGAGTACACGCGGCGCATCTACAAGCTGCTGGGGATGGAGTAACCGCGATGGCCACGCCCGCGCGTTTGTCGATAGCGGCCATCGAGCTTTTCGAGCGCGACGTGAAGCTGCGCATGCCCTTCAGGTTCGGCGTGGTGACGCTGACCGAATCGCCGCAGGCCTTCGCGCGCGTGCGCATCCGGATGGAAGACGGGCGCGAGTCCACCGGCGCCGCAGCAGAATTGCTGGCGCCAAAGTGGTTCGACAAGAACCCGGCGCTTAGCAACGGGGACAACTTCGACCAGCTCCGCCTCGCGCTCTCGCTCGCACGCGAGGCCTACCTCTCGGGTGGATCCAACACGGCCTTCGGGCACAACCGCGCCCACTACAAGGCTCAGATCGAAGCCGGCGCGGCGCGCGGCCTGAACAGCCTCGTGTCCTGCTACGGGCCGGCCCTGATCGACCGTGCAGTGCTCGATGCGCTCTGCCGCGCCGACGGCGTGTCTTTCTACGAGGCCATGCAATCGAACCTGCCGGGCCTCGCCGAGTTCGAAGGCATGGACTTGGCGTCGTTTGCTGCCGGGCTCAAGCCGGCTGCGACGATCGCCGCGCGCCACACGGTCGGCCTGGTCGATCCGATCACCGCCGCGGACAGCAAGACGCCGGTCAACGACGGCCTGCCCGAGACGCTCGAAGAGGTCGTCGAGCGCTACGGCCATCGCTATTTCAAGCTCAAGGTCGGCGGCAATATCGCTTCGGACCTCGAGCGACTTGCGTCCATCGCCTCGGTCATCGATCGCATCGGGCCGGCATACTTCGCGTCGCTCGACGGCAACGAGCAGTACGAGGATGTCGAAGGCGTGGCCGAGCTCTGGGCCAGGATGAAAGAAGATCCGCGCCTCGAGCGCATGGTCGGGAGCGTCATCTTCATCGAGCAGCCGATCAAACGGCAGAACGCGTTTGCAAAGAGCGTTGCGAAACTTTCCGCCGAGAAACCCGTGATCATCGACGAGTCCGACGACTCGCTCGACGCTTTCCCGCGCGCCAAGGCGCTCGGCTATCGCGGCGTGTCCTCGAAGACCTGCAAGGGCTTGTACAAGTCGCTCGTCAACCGCGCGCGTTGCGCCAAGTGGGAAAGCGAAGGCGCCGGGAGCTTCCTCATGTCCGGCGAGGACCTCACGATCCAGGCGGGTCTCGCGATCCAGCAGGACCTGGCGCTGGTCTCGCTGCTTGGCCTCACGCACGTCGAGCGCAACGGCCACCACTATGTCAACGGCATGGCGAGCCTGTCCGAACAGGAACAGGCCGCTTTCCTTGCCGCGCATCCGGATCTATACGAGCGCAGCCACGGTGCGGTGCGCGTAGCGATCAAGGACGGGATGCTCAAGATCGGCAGCCTCGGCTGCAAAGGCTTCGCCAGCGATGCGATGCCCGATTGGAATTCAATGAGGAGGATGACATGAAGGCAAAAGGATGGAAGTTCCTGCTGGCGCTGGCGTGCCTTGCGGCTCCGCTGGCTGCATTTGCACAGGCTTTCCCCGCCAAGCCGGTGACGCTGTTGATTACCTTCCCGGCGGGAGGGCCCACCGACGTGGCCGGGCGCGCATTGGCCGAAGCAACCTCCAAGTATCTCGGGCAGCCGGTCGTAGTGGAAAACCGCCCCGGCGCAACGGGAACGCTCGGCGCTGCGGCGCTGGTCAACGCAAAGCCCGACGGCTATACGGTCAGCATGGTGCCGATCACCGTGCTGCGCCTGCCGCACATGGAGAACGTCGCCTACGATGCAATCAAGGACATCCAGTACCTGATGGGCGTCTCGGGCTACGTCTTCGCTGTCATCGTGCGCGCCGATTCACCGTACAAGACGATGGCCGAGCTCGTCGCGGGCGCCAAGGCCAACGCCGGCAAGATCAGCTATGGCTCGCACGGCATCGGCGGCTCGGTACACCTCGCGATGGAAGAGTTGTCCACCGCGCAGAACGTGAAGTTCAACCACATCCCCTTCAAGGGCAGCGCCGACATGCTGACCGCAATGCTCGGAGGCCATCTCGACGTGGCGGTCGACTCGACCGGCGCCGTGCCGCATGTGGCGGCCGGCAAGGCGCGCGTGCTCGCGGTGCTCACCGAGAAGCGCGTACCGGTGTGGCCTGATGTTCCGACGCTCACCGAGCTTGGCTACGGCATCGTGTCGACCAGCCCTTACGGCATCGGCGTGCCCGCGGCCACGCCGCCCGCGGTGGTCAGGATCCTGCACGACGCCTTCAAGAAAGGCCTCGAGGATCCGATCCACACCCGGACGCTCGAAAAGTACAACCAGCCGGTCTGGTACCAGTCGACCGAGGACTACACGCGTTTCGCGCGCGAGCAGTACGAGCGCGAGCGCAAGCTCATCGACCGCATCGGCCTGACCAAGAAAAAATAGGACCAAAGCTCATGGCACAGCTCATGAATCAAAAGCGCATCGGCATCATCATGAACGGCGTCACCGGGCGCATGGGCACCAACCAGCACCTCGTGCGCTCGATCGTGGCGATCAGGAAGGAGGGCGGCGTGCGGCTCTCCGACGGCACGCGCCTCATGCCCGACCCGATCCTCGTCGGGCGCAACGCGGACAAGGTCTCTGCTCTTGCCAAGGCGCACAACATCGAGCGCTGGACGACCGACCTACCCAAGGCGCTCAAGGACCCGAACGACACCGTGTTCTTCGACGCGGCCTCCACCCAGCTGCGCCCCAAACTTCTCAAGCAGGCGATCGCGGCGGGCAAGCACGTGTATTGCGAGAAACCCGTCGCGACCAACCTCGCCGAGGCGCTCGAGCTCTACAAGGCCGCCAAAAAAGCCGGCATCAAGCACGGCGTGGTGCAGGACAAGCTCTGGCTGCCGGGCCTGCTCAAACTGAAGATGCTCAGGGATTCCGGGTTCTTCGGCAGGATCCTTTCCGTGCGTGGCGAGTTCGGCTACTGGGTGTTCGAAGGCGATTGGCAGGAGGCGCAGCGCCCGAGCTGGAACTACCGTACCGCCGACGGCGGCGGGATCATCCTCGACATGCTCTGCCACTGGCGCTATGTGCTGGACAACCTGTTCGGCGAGGTCAAGGCCGTGTCTTGCCTTGGCGCTACTCACATTCCCGACCGCTGGGACGAGGAAGGCAAGAAGTACAAGGCAACTGCGGATGACGCGGCCTATGCGACTTTCGAGCTCGAGGGCGGCGTGATCGCGCACTTCAACAGCTCGTGGGCGGTGCGCGTTCGCCGCGACGATCTCCTCACGCTGCAGGTCGATGGCACGCACGGCTCCGCAGTCGCGGGCCTGCGCCGCTGCTTCACGCAATCGCGCGTCAATACGCCCAAGCCCGTGTGGAACCCGGATATTGCGCAGCCGATCGATTTCCTTGCCGGCTGGCAGGAGGTGCCGGACAACAACCCCACGGAGAACGCCTTCAAGGCCGAGTGGGAGCTGTTCCTCAAGCATGTCGCGGGCGAGGGCGACTTCCGCTGGGACCTCATGGAAGGTGCGCGCGGCGTGCAGCTCGCCGAACTCGGGCTCAAAAGCTGGAAGGAGCGAAAATGGCTGGATGTTCCAAAACTAAAGTAGCGAGGCGCCTCCTTGCAAGCTTGGCAGCGGCGCTGGCGGCTTCGGTCGCGCTGGCGCAGTACCCCGCCAAGCCGGTGCGCGTGATCGTGCCTTTTCCGCCGGGCGGGCCGACCGACGTGGTTGGACGGCTGCTCGCGCAGAAAATGGCCGACTCGACCGGCCAGGGCTTCGTGGTCGAGAACCGCGCCGGCGGCAACGCGACGATCGGCGCCCACGAAGTGGCCAAGAGCCCCGCCGACGGCTACACGCTGCTCTTCAACGCGAACATCTTCACGATCACGCCGCTGATCTCGAAGAGCGTGCCTTATGACGTCCAGAAGGATTTCACCGCGGTGGCGCTGGTTGCAAAGGGCCCGATCGCGGTTGGTGTGACGGCTTCCCTACCCGCAAAGTCTGTCGCCGAACTGATAGCCCACGCCAAAGCCAATCCCGGAAAGCTCGCTTTCGCCATCGGCTCGAACGGCTCGGCCGGCCATCTGGCGACCGAGATGCTCAAGCGCGCCGCCGGCATCGACGTGCTGATCGTGCCGTACAAAGGCTCGACGCCCGCGTACCAGGACCTGATCGGCGGGCAGATCCACGGCTTCATGGACCCAGTGCTTGGCGCGCAGCCGCACTGGAAGAGCGGCCGCGTAAAGGTACTCGCGGTCACGTCCTTGCGACGGCTGCCTTCCGCACCCGATACGCCCACGGTCGCGGAGACGCTGCCCGGCTACGAGATCTACGCGTGGTACGGGCTTTGGGGCCCGGCCAACCTGCCGAGGGATGTGACGCTGAAGCTCAATGCCGAGGTCAACAAGGCGCTGGGCACCGACCTGCGCCAGCGCCTGGTCGAACAGGGGTACGAGCTGTCGCCCGCTTCGCCCGAAGACTTCGCGAAGTTCCAGCGCGAAGACATCGCGCGCTCGGCAAAGATCGTCGCGGACGCGGCCATCCGGGCGGAATAGCGCATGGCCGACCGCGCCGTCGGGATCGTGGGCCTTGGCCTCGTCGGCCGAGCGATCGCTGCGCGACTCAGCGGCGCGGGATTCGAGACGGTCGGCTATGACATCGACCCCGCTGCGCTCGCTTCCTTTGGCGGACGCAAGGCCGACTCGCCCGAGGCCGTGGCTGCGCAGGCCCGGCGCATCGTCCTCGCGGTCTATGACACGCCCGATGTCGAAGCCGTCGCGGCGCGCGCGCGGCCTGACCTCTTCATCGATTGCACCACCGGCGATCCGGTCCGCATCGAAGCGCTTGCAAAGCGGCTCGCGGAAAAAGGGGTTGGCTATGTCGAGGCCCCGCTTTCCGGCTCTTCGCAGTCGATCGAGCGCGGCGAAGCGGCGATGTTCGTCGGTGGCGATGCTTCGGGTTGCGAGGACATCCTTTCGGCCATCTCAACTCAACGCCACGCGGTCGGTGCAGTCGGCATGGGGGCGCGCGCAAAGCTCGCCACGAACCTCGTGCTCGGCCTCAATCGGGCAGCGCTGGCCGAGGGCATGGCGTTCGCCGAAAGGCTCGGAATCGGCCGCACGGCGTTCTTGGCCCTTGTCAGTAATTCGCCTGCAAAGTCGCATGCAGCCTTGGCCAAGGGGCCAAAGATGGCAGCATTGGACTGGGCGCCGGAGTCGCGCATCCGCCAGCACCTGAAGGACGTTGGCCACATGCTGGCGCTCGCGCGGGAGAAGGATTTGCGCATGCCCCTGACCGAGGCCCATTCGGTATTGCTCGCCGAAGCCGTGGCTGACGGCGACGGCGACCTGGACAACGCGGCGATCATCCGCCGCTGGGAGAAATCATGAAACGCGATCAAATCCTGACGATCAAATTACCGGCGGCCAGCGGCCGGCTCGAGGATTATTCGGTGCGCGAGCCGAGAGTTTTCGCCAAGCCTTCGAAAGCGTTCACACGCAAGGCGCTGGGCGCTGCGCACGTGGTGGCCGACCCGCTTTCTGCGAAGGAGCCGTGGCTGGATGCGGCCATCGACTGGGACAAGACCATCGAATACCGGCGCCATCTGTGGTCGTACGGCCTCGGTGTGGCCGAAGCCATGGACACCTCGCAGCGCGGCATGGGCCTGGACTGGCCCAATGCGCTGGAGCTGATCCGCCGCTCGGTGGATGCCGCGCGCGACTTTCCGGGCGCGGTGGTTGCGAGCGGCGCGGGCACCGACCATCTGGCCCCTCACGCCGGCCTTGCGATCGCCGACGTCATCGCCGCGTACGAAGAGCAATGCACGGCGATCGAAAAACTCGGCGGCCGCATCATCCTCATGGCCAGCCGCGCGTTGGCCGCGTGCGCCAAATCGCCGGAAGACTACGGCCGCGTCTACGACCGCATCCTGTCCCAATCGAAGGAGCCCGTGATCATCCACTGGCTCGGCGAGATGTTCGATCCCGCGCTCGAAGGCTATTGGGGCAGTAAGGACCACTACGCCGCGATGGATGTGTGCCTGGAGGTGCTCAAGCGGAACGCGTCCAAAGTCGACGGCATCAAGATCTCGCTGCTCGACAAGGACAAGGAAATCGCCATGCGCCGGCGCCTGCCCGAGGGCGTGGCGATGTACACCGGCGACGACTTCAATTTCGCCGAGCTCATCGAAGGCGATGCGCAAGGCCACTCCGAGGCGCTGCTCGGCATCTTCGATTCGATCGCGCCGGCCGCTTCCGCCGCACTGGGGGCGCTCGCCGCGGGCGACAAGGCGGCTTATCACGAGATCCTCGCGCCGACGGTGCCGCTGTCGCGCCATATCTTCTGCGCGCCTACGCGGTTCTACAAAACCGGCGTCGTCTTCATGGCCTGGCTAAACGGCCACCAGGACCACTTCGTCATGGTCGGCGGGCAGCAGAGCGCGCGCTCGATCCTGCATTTCGCCGAGCTGTTTCGGTTGGCCGATGCGGCGGGGTTGCTCGCCGATCCGCCGCTCGCCACCGCGCGCATGAAGTCGCTCCTTGCGGTGCACGGGATCGGCTGACATGCTCCGGTTGCGCCCGCTGGGCGAGCGGTTTGGTCTCGAGGCGGCCGGCGTCGACTTGTCGCAGCCCCTGTCGGACGCGCAGTTCCGCGAGATCGAGGACGCATTTTTCGCAGGCCAGGTGTTGGTCTTCCGCGCGCAGAAACTCACTGCACGCCAGTTTCTCGATTTCGCCCGGCGTTTCGGCCCGCCCGAGCCGCATGTAATCGACCAGTTCCATCACCCCGAGCATGCGGACATCCTCATCCTGTCGAACCGCCGCAGGGACGGCAAACCGGTCGGCCTGCAGGACGCCGGGACCTATTTCCACACCGACTACTCCTACCTGCAGGTGCCCGCGCGGGCGACGCTGCTGTACTCGATCGAAGTCCCGCAAAAAGGCGGCGACACCTTGTTCGCTGACCAGTACTCGGCCTATGTCGATCTTCCCGACTCAACCCGGGCTCGCGTCGAAGACCTCGTCGGCTTGCACCATTACGGCAATCGAGACGACGTCGACCTGAAATCGCGCACGGTCGCATCGATCCTGACGGACGAGCAAGAAAAAAAGCTGGCCTGGGTGCGCCACCTCGTCGCACGCCCGCATCCGGTCACCGGGCGCAAAGCGCTGTATTCGGTTTCAGGCAGCTCTTTCGGCATCGAAGGCATGGAAGAGGCCGAGGCCGTCCGGCTGCTGGACGATCTCAAGCGGCACTCCACGCAGGAGAAGTACCAGCTTCGCCTCAAGTACGGCGTGGGCGACCTCGTGATCTGGGACAACGCTTCCTTGCTTCATTCGGCAACGCTCACCGACATCGACGATCCGCGCACGCTTTGGCGGGTCACGGTTAAGGAGCGGGTGGCTGGGATTCCTCGCGGCTAGAAACGTCTGCGAGTAACATGTATTTTTGACGCCGGAGAGCGGTTCACGCATCGACCCGATTGAAGGATGACCGAATGAGTTACAAGTTGACGCCTCGCAAAACGGCTTTTGGGCCACTGACTTCACGTTAGGGTTTGCCCATGAAGACGGTCCGCTACGGCTCATCTGCCGCAACAGCATCTCCGGCGTCCGGAGTCACCGGATTCCTGCTGAAGCAAATGGATGGGTCGTTCTTTTTTCGCGTCTATTCCGCGAACGGTGATTTCACCGACTACGATATCCGGCACGATGATCTAGAAGTGACGATCGCTCCAGATGCTCTCGCGTCCTTTTACCAAGTCGGTGAGCAGCGGCTTCTTGACCACAGCCCTGAAGTGCTCGGCTTGGCGAGCTTCCTCGATGAGCACAAGCCATAACTCGAGCTGGCGCGGACGGGGCATGAAGCCGCGCGTCACTGAACAGCGACGCTAAGCGCTATATGCACCGCCCATAGCAAAGATGCCGACAGTCCTCCGACCACGCCGCCTCTACATCGGTTTGCGGACACCTCAGCCGGGCAGCGCCGCCTCATACATGCGCTGGAACAGGGGAATAGCCGCCTGCCAGTTCTTTAGCATGGCCTCACCGGCAACCCACTCGTACTCCGGTCCCGGTCGAGGGCGAAGGCGCAAGAACGCCGGCAGGCCGTAACGCAACGCGATGCAGTTGACCAGGATGCGCGCGGTCCGGCCATTGCCGTTGGGAAATGGATGCATGCGCACCCATTCGCCGTGCGCCCATGCGCAGAGGATGATCACGGCGTTGATATTGTCCTCAGCGCCATCTTCGGTGAGACGACCGCTCGGGATGGTGCGATCCAGTTCATCGAGCTGCTGGGCCAGCGTCCGATCGAACGCTGCCAGTTCGGCACGAACCAGTTCCGCGCGCGTGCCGGGGTGCGGACCGATCTGGACGTCATATTCTTCAACGCTGGCTTCGCCGCGAAAAGCGCCGTGCGGCTCGCCATCCGTGGACTCGAGACCCTGCATGATGTCCCTCTGCCATGTCCGAATGGCCTCGCTCGAAACCGGGTCGCGAGCGCGGGCCGCCGCGGCGACCTTGCGGCCGAGCTCAAGAAGGTTGCGCAACAACTCAGGGCTGTTGGCGTCCCAGTCAGCCACTCAGGGCATCTAGCATGCGAGCAGATGCCGGCCCCGTCGCGCGCTCGAGCGCGATACGTACGCCCTGGGCCGGGTCATGCTCCACGGCGGCCTCGGCCTGCATGGCCGCTTCCATGGATCTTTCTCCCGATGGATCGCTGGCCGGGAAAACCCTCAGGCGGTCCAACGTGGCGCCGAGGTCAACCGCAACTTCCTGGGTTCGCTTGTCCAGCCATTCACGCACGGCTTCGTTGACGAGTTGGTTCTGCGGCCGCCCCTCTACCTCGCTGCGCAAGGCCAAGCCGGCCTGCACGGCCGGATCGAGTCGGAAAGTGGTTGCCGTCGGATCGACGGCTTCGCCCGCCGCTTTGCCGGCCAGTCCTCCAATTATTGCACCCGCGGCAGCTCCAACCAGCGTTCCTACCGGCCCGGCAACCGTGCCGGCAGCGACCCCTGCGGCCATTCCGCCTGCGGCAGCCCCGAGGCCTGTGCCGAAGGGATGAGACCCGGGAGCGCCCGTTATGGGATCGCGACTTGCGGCGCTGTCATCGGTGCGTGTTGTCTTCATAGGTAATTCTCCTTTGATGCGCGATCACGTTGTCGCCATGCAGGTTTGCGGTTTGTCCTTCAAAAGAGGACAGGCGAAGCTCAATATTGACGAGGTCGTCTTTAACTTGCCCAAGGTGGCCGCGAATTGCATGCAGGAGTTCGAGAATCAGGTTTTCCGGTTTGTCAGTCATATTTCTGGCTCGTGTTTCAAAAGTATACACGCCCACTAGTGCGCGGCGCTCGGCGGGAATCCCAATGCCTTGAAACGCGCCTGCCGTTTTCAACGGAAGAAGGAAGCAGGATGTCGATGTCTTCGGTACTGCGCAGAAACCGTTCAGGCGTACTCGTGCCCGCCCACCTGGATATCTCACGCCCTCTTGCTGAAATCGCGGCAGCAGATTCAGCAGCGCGTTAGCGGATGTATCCACCCCGCTAGCGAGATCACACCGAATTGTCTCGCCTGGAGAGTCTTCGCGGCCCTTGACCGCGTTCGCTGTCCGGCTGGCGCGTTTGCGTGTGGATGGGGCCGCGCTGCACAGAGGGACAGGGACGAGGAACTGCAGGCGCCGCCGCGGCTGCACGCGCCGTACAGTACCGCCCACGCCGTCCGCGCGCGAGTGCGCTCTGGCAATGTGCAAAGCGCCACGCCAGGGAGCTGAAGGCCGCCGGGCGCTCTCGCCGCGCGCTCTAGTCACAGGTGATCGGGTGTTTACATGCTGCGGGCGCCGATGTCCCTTGAGAAGATGTCTTACGACGCGGCCACCGGCAGCGTCATCTACCGCTCCAAGATGCACCTGGGCCTGAAGCGCAACTTCCAAGTGATGCCCAATCCCCCGGCGAACCCGGACGCGCGCGGGAGCGCAGTGTCCTCCAAAGGTCCCTTGGCGCGCGCCGTTTGCCGGCGACGCTAAGCGCTATATGCACCGCCCATAGCAAAGATGCCGACAGTCCTCCGACATGGGCCGTACCGCCTCTTCTTTTACGCCAGCGATCGGGATGAACCGTCCCACGTTCATGTTGAACGCGACGATAATGTCGCCAAGTTCCGGCTAGACCCCGTCCGTCTACAAATCAGTGGCGGGTTCTCACGTGCGCAGATTGGCCAGATCGAAAGGCTGGTGACCGAAAACCAGCACACGCTGTCGGAGGCTTGGAATGAGTATTTCCGCGATTGAGATTGAAATACCCCAGGCTCGGTTGGTCAGGGTCACGAGTGACACTTTGCACGTAGACCTGTCCGATGGCCGCACGATTTCGGTGCCGGTCGGATGGTATCC
>Ga0163150_10006120_pt1 | contig 14920 bp, 9 predicted proteins | sample OliLakLV19P2IB_FD_148628 | JGI IMG/M metagenome (GOLD analysis project Ga0163150, IMG submission 148628) | Freshwater microbial mat bacterial communities from Lake Vanda, McMurdo Dry Valleys, Antarctica - Oligotrophic Lake LV.19.P2.IB | ecosystem: Environmental > Aquatic > Freshwater > Lake >...
CCGCCCCCGACGCGCTCGAGGAGCACGTCGCAACCGAGCTCGGCGTGCGCTACGCGATCCGCGCGCGCCACCGCGGCCAGGATCCGTGGCTCTTCCTCGACCTGCGCGCCGGACGTCGCGCGCTGGCGCGGCTGGCGCCGGGGGCGTCGGTGTTGAACCTCTTCGCGTACACGGGCTCGGCCGGGATCTGCGCCGCGGCGCACGGCGCGCGCGAGGTCTGGAACGTCGACTTCGCGCGTTCGAGCCTGGACGTTGCGCCGCGCCACGCCGCGCTGAACGACGTGCCGCCCGGCGTCGTGCGCGACGTGCACGAGGACTGCCTGCCCGTGCTGCGCCAGCTCGCCGGCCTGCCCGTCAAGGGCCGCGGCGCCGCGCGCGCGTACCTGCGCCTCGAGCGGCGGCACTTCGACGTCGTGGTGCTCGACCCGCCGGCCTGGTCGACCGGTCCGTTCGGCGCGGTCGACGTCGAGCGCGACTACCCGAGCCTGTTCAAGCCGGCCTTGCTCGTCGCCGCGCCGGGTGGGCACGTCGTGGCGACGAACCACGCGCCGGCGGTGACGGCCGAACGATTCCGCGAGACGCTCCTGCGCTGCGCGGAGAAGGCCGGTCGCGATCTGGCCTCGCTCGATCTCCTCGTGCCCGACGCGGATTTTCCGGACTCGACGCTCAAGATCGCGGTCGCGCGCGTGGGGGGCTGAGAGGCCGAGAGAGAATCGATCGTACGGCCTCTCATACCCTGTTGGCGCCGCGCGGAATCACGCGCGGCGCGCAGCGCGATGCTGCTACGCGCGCGCGTCGGGTAGTCTCGGGGAATGTCGTCCGCGCCCGAGTCACCGGAACCCGTCGCAGCGCGCGTCGCGGCGATCCGGCGCCGCCTCGACCTGGCCGCGACGCTCGGTTTCTGCACGCTGATCGCGCTGCCGACGGCGGACCAGCTCCTGCGTCCGGCCAGCGCGCGCGACGCGCGGCAGGAGAACCGCGAGCCGGTGGCCATGCCCGGCATCCCGCGGTCGTTGAGCGAGGCCGCGCGCTGGCCGACCCTCTTCGAGAAGCACCACAGCGACAGCTTCGGCGGGCGCGACCTGCTGCTCGGCGCGCGCAACGACCTCCTCCTGCGCGCGCACCTCGCCCCGAACGAGATCCTCGACGTCGGCCCGACCGGTTGGATCTTCTACCGCGACGACCAGGAGTTCGAGCAGCACCGCGGCGTGCGCACGCTGACCGGCGCGGAGATGGATCGCTGGATCCTGAGCCTGCAGGACCGCAAGGACCGGCTTGCGCGGCGCGGCGCGCGCTTCCTGTTCGCGCTCGCGCCCGACAAGGAGACGATCTACCCCGAGAAGCAGCCGGCCGACTGGGAACCCGTCGGGCCGACGTTGTCCGAGCGATTCCTGGCCGAGGTCGCGGCGCGCACGGACGTCGAGGTCGTCGATCTGCGTCCAGCGCTGATCGCCGAGAAGGCGTTCGACCGGCCCGAGGAGGACGACTTCGTCTACTTCCCGCGTGGCACGCACTGGACGTCGCGCGGCGCGCGAGCGGCCACGAACGCGATCCTGGCCGCGATCCAGCGCACGCAGCCCGCGGTCGTTCTGTTCGACCGCAATGCCTTTCGCATGCACGCGACCGCCGCGGCGGACGAGGACTCGTGGGCGCGCAATCTGTACACGCCCTGGCTCATGCGTCCGGCCTTCGTCGTGGCCCCGACGAATGGTTGGGTGGTCCCGCCCCCCGAGGGCGCTTCGACCGTGAACACCGTGGCGATCGCCGAGAACCCCGACACGACGCTGCCGAGCCTGTTCTTCCTGCACGACTCCTACGGCCCGTTCGTGCACCCCTTCCTGGTGCAGCGCTCGCGCCGCTTGCGCGGCGAATGGCGCACCTTCGTGAACGAGGCCGTCGTCGAGCTCGAGCGGCCCGACATCGTGTTCATGCTGAAGGCCGAGCGCATGCTCGTCTACCCGCCCGAGAGGGACATCTCCGGGAGCGGCTCGGACGTGCGGCGCGAGCTCGGTCCGGCGACCCTGCGCTGGTCGCTGCGCAGCGCGAATCCGCCGCCGACCGTGCATGGCGACGCGCAGCTCGGCGCGGACGGATCGTGGACGACGAGCTCGTGGAGCGACCGGCTGGAAGTCGAGACGGGCGCGTTGCTCGGGCCGGACGAGCTGGGCGTGGTCCACCTGGATGTCATCGCACCGAAGGACGGCGTGCTCGAGCTGTGGTCGAGCACGCCGGGGCAGTTGGGCTGGTTCAAGGACCGTCGCACGGTGGTGGGGCTCGTGCGCGGCCGCAACGACCGCTCGATCGCGCTGCCGTTCCCGGGGCACGGCGGGAGGCTGATGGTGCGCATGGGGCCCAAGGGGATGTGGCGCATCCGCACGTTCGAGTTCCACGTGCTGCCCCACTGACGCAGCAGCGCAAACACGAGAAACTCCCAAGAATACGTACCGGTAGTGCCGCGAGTCGGCGCGACACTCCGCTACGCGAGCTCAACCTCACGCGCCCGTTCGCGATTCCCGTTGCGCGAGCGCGCCAGCGCCGCCGCGACGAACCCGCGGAAGATCGGATGCGGCCCGAGCGGCGTCGTGCGGAACTCCGGGTGGAACTGCACGCCGATGAAGAACGGATGGTCCTGCAGCTCGACGATCTCGACCAGGTCGCGCTCGGGGTTGATGCCCGAGAGACGCATGCGCGAGGCCTGGAACGCGTCGCGGTAGTCGTTGTTGAACTCGTACCGGTGGCGGTGCCGCTCGTGCACCAGCGTCGTGGCGTACAGGCGGTGCGCCAGCGAGCCCGTCTGGATGCGACACGGCTGCGCGCCCAGGCGCATCGTGCCGCCCAGGTTCGCGAGGCCGCGCTGCTCGGCCATCGGCGCGATCACCGGGTGCTGCGTGTGCGGCGAGTGCTCCAGCGTGTGCGCGCCCTCCAGGCCCAGGACATTGCGCGCGTACTCGATCACGGCGCACTGCATCCCGAGGCAGATGCCGAAGAAGGGGATGCCGCGCTCGCGCGCGTGCCGGATCGCCAGGATCTTGCCCTCGATGCCGCGGTCGCCGAAGCCGCCCGGCACGAGGATGCCGTGCACGCCGTCGAGCAGCGCGAGCCCGGCCGGGCCGAGCACGTCCTCGGCGCGCACCTTGCGCAGCTTGACGCGGCAATGGCTGGCGATTCCGGCGTGCGACAGCGCCTCGTAGATCGACTTGTAGGCGTCGTGCAGCTCGACGTACTTGCCGACGATCGCGATCTCGACCTGGTCGGTCGTCGTGCGGATGTCCTCGAGCATCGCGCGCCAGTCGTCGAAGCTGGTCTCGCTCGAGGCCGGCAGGCCCAGGCGCTCGACGATCAGCTTGTCGAGGCCGGCCGCGACGAGGTTCGTCGGCAGCTCGTAGATCGAGAAGTCGACGTCGCGCTCCTCGATCACGGCCTCGGCGCGTACGTTGCAGAAGAGCGAGATCTTCTGGCCCATCTCGCGCGTCATCGGCTGCTCGGTGCGGCAGATCAGGATGTCGGGCTGGATGCCGATCTCGCGCAGCAGCGCGACCGACTGCTGCGTGGGCTTCGTCTTCATCTCGCCCGACGCGCGCAGGTAGGGGAGGAGCGTCAGGTGCACGAACAACACGTCGCCTCGCGGCTTCTCGAGCGCGAACTGCCGCGCCGCTTCCAGGAACGGGAGCGATTCGATGTCGCCGACCGTGCCACCGATCTCGGTCAGCGCCACGTCGACCGGGCGGCCGTCGGGAGACACCACGCCTTCGTGAATCGCCTCTTTGATCGCATCGGTGATGTGCGGGATCACCTGCACGGTGCGCCCCAGGTAGTCGCCGCGGCGCTCGCGCGCGATCACCTGCGAATAGATCTTGCCAGTCGTGAAGTTGCTCGACTTGGTCAGCTTGGCGTGCGTGAAGCGCTCGTAGTGGCCCAGGTCGAGGTCGGTCTCGGCGCCGTCGTCGGTGACGTAGACCTCGCCGTGCTGGAACGGGCTCATCGTGCCCGGGTCGACGTTGATGTACGGGTCGAGCTTCTGCATCGACACGACGAGCCCGCGGCGTTCCAGGATCATCCCGATCCCGGCCGAGGTGAGCCCCTTGCCGAGGCTCGAAACGACGCCACCCGTGACGAAGATGTGCTTGGTCATCCCGCTCGTGCCTCCGTCAGCCCGCTGCGTGCCCCGTCTTCGCCGCTCCGCCCGAATCCCGCGCGTCCACCTGCATCGCCGTCGACGACACGCTTCGTGCGCTGCACGAAATCGCGGTAGTCCTCGAGCGTGTCGATGCCACGCGGCGCGCGCGCCGCATCGACCACACGCAGCTTCTCGCCGGCTTCGAGCCAGCGCAATTGCTCGAGCGATTCGCGCTGCTCCAATCGTCCGCGCGGCATCTGCGCGAAGCGCGTCAGCGCCGCCGGCCGGTAGGCGTACACGCCCACGTGCCGCAGGGGCAGCTCTCCGTCGTCGCCGCCGTGCCCGCGGGCCGGGATCGGCGCGCGCGAGAAGTAGAGCGCGTCGCCGCGCGCATCGCGCACGACCTTGACGACGCTCGACAGCAGGAACGCGGCCGGATCCTCGAGGGGCGCGGCCAGCGTCGCCAGCATCACGGCCGGATCGGCGAAGGCCGCGACGAGGCGCGCCAGGTCGGCCGGGTCCAGGTCGGGCTCGTCGCCCTGCACGCCGACGAGCACGTCGGCGCGCTCGCCCGCAGCCTGCAGCGCGAGCCAGGCTTCGTGCACGCGGTCGGTGCCGCTTTGGTGCTCGACGCGCGTCGGCACGCTCTCGAGGCCGTGCGCGCGCACCGCCGACGCGACCTCCGTGTCGTCGACCGCCACGACGACGCGCGCGAACACGCCGCTCGCCGCGACGGCCTGCGCCGTATGCACGACGAGCGGCCGGCCCGTCTCGGCCAGGAGCATCTTGCGCGCCAGGCGCGTGCTCGCGAGACGCGCGGGGATCAGCGCGATGGCGCGCAGACCCTGGCTCGCGCCGCGCAGGTCCTGGCCCGCGCCGCGCGGGTCCAGTGGCGCGCCGCGCGGGTCCAGTGGCGCGCCGCGCAGATCCAGTGCCGCGCCTCGCAGGCTCGGTGCGGACGCCTGGGAGGGACCCTGGGCCAAGCTCAGCCTCCCTTGCGCGGCTGGAGGCCTGGCGTCAGCGATTTCCCGTCTTGCGCCTTCCAGTCCGGCGTCTGGTCGACGGACTGGAGCTGCATCGTCGCGTTGTACACGTCGAAGAACGCCTTGGCGCAGGTCTGGAAGCAGCGCGCCTGCTCGGTCGACGCGCCCGGCCGCAGCGTCAGGTGCATGGCGCCCGCGGGCGTCGTCACGCCCAGGACCTGCGTCGTCCCCGGCGGCAGCTTCACGGGGATCCCGCCGGGCTGCGCGAGCTCGAAGAAATCCTGCTCGCGAAAGTAATCGACGACCGCGTCGAGCACCTCGTCGGGGCTGACCTTCGTCGAGGCGGCGTCGATCGGCAACCGCGACGAGTAGAGCTCCGTGCGCGAAGTGTGCGACTCGTTCACGAGCCCGAAGTTCGCGTTCTTCGCGACCGCGTGATAGCGGATCTCGACCGGCCGTCCGGTCTTCGGGCTCGGCCCCTCAGCCCCTTGGGCCGCGCCGGGCGAGGAGCAGCCGCTCAGCAGCGTCGTGCCGAGCAGTACGGTGCCGAGCAGTACGGTCCCGAGCCGTACGGTGCCGAACAGTGCGGTCCCGAGCCATACGGTGCCGAGCAGTGCGGTGCCGAACAGTGCGGTCCCGAGCCATACGGTGCCGAGCAGTGCGGTCCCGAGCCGTACGGTGCCGAGCAGTGCGGTCCCGAGCCGTACGGTGCCCGTGATCGCCGACCGCAGAGTCCCGAGGCCGCGGGGTCGGGCATCCCGCCGGCTGCCCAGCAAGGTTCGCGGTGAGGTCTCGCGGTCGTGCGCGCGAACCCAGTCCATGCCGATGCGCATGGAGCCGCAGGATATCTGCACGCAAAGGCGCGCTCAAGGATCGACCCGACTCCGTCAGTCCGGAACAGGCTTTCCGTCGTCGGGCAGTCTCGCGGCCGGGATGACCGGGAGGAGCAGGCCGCGGATGCGCGTCAGGCCGTCCCCGCTGAACTGCACGCCCGCGGGCGTCTCGAGTTCGGTCGACCCGATCGGTCGCAGCGGCTCCCGCGCGCCCGGGCGCACCGCGACCAGCTCGCGGGCCACCCGCGGCATGCCGCCGTCGGGCGGCGGACGCCCGTAGATGCGTACGCCCATCCACAGCCGCACGGGCAGCAGGTCGCCGCGCCGGTACGAGTCGCCGATCGGCCGCAGGCGCGCGCCGCCGCGGTAGGGCTCGGCGGCCGGGATCAGCAGATAACCCTCGGACACGATCGAGCCTGCCTCCCACTCGGTCGTCGGCAGCGCTCCGTAGCCGCCGTGGTGCCCGTTGTCCCACACGTGGCGCTCGTCGTACGACGTGATGCGGTCGATCAGCATCCAGTCGCGGCCAGGCTTCTTGGCCGTGTACCAGTGGTACGTGATCCACAGGAAGTCGTAGGGCGGGACCGTCTGCACCTCGACGCCCAGGAGCTCGAGCCGCTCGATCGCGGGGTCGCGCGGGTGGATGAAGTCCATCGCGCCGCGCAGGTGGCGCTCGGCCTGGAACGCGCGCGGGTCGACGCCGTGCCGCTCGACCAGGAATCGCCGCGCGCGCGCGTCGGGCGTGACCTTCTCGAGTGCCAGGATCGGACCCAGGCCGCCGTAGGTCTTCTGGTCGTAGAAGGCCCCGGCGATCTCGAAGTGCTGCGCGACCCAACGCAGGAGCTCGGGGTTCTCGGTCAGGATCGGCAGGTGCACGAGGAGCACGTCGAGCTCCTCGATCGCGGCCATGTTGTCGACGTGCTCGACCACGTGCCCGCTCGGGCCGGGCTGGTACGTCTTCCACAGGTTGAGCTGCGCAGGCAGCTTGACGTCGTCGATCTGCGGCACGTTGCGCTGGAACACGGCCCAGTGGTAGGCGGCCGCGACGCGCAGTGGCTCGGGTTCGGCGAGGCCGCGCGAGCGGGCGGCGGCCGCGCGCGCGGGCAGCGTCCGCGCCGCGCGCGCGTTGACCCAGTCCATCGCCTCCCAGTAGCCGCCGAATTGCCGGGTCTCGAGCTCGGTCAGCTCGCGCAGGGACAGGATCGCGATCGAGGTCACGAGCGCGGCCGAAACCGCCGGGCGCAGGAGCGCGATGCGCGCCAGCACGACCTCGACGACGAAGGCCCAGCCCAGGGCCACGATCGGCATCAGGAACGGCAGGAGGGGCAGCCAGAGCCGGAATTCCTTCTGGCCCTTGTTGCTCATCGCGACGACGTTCGCCACGAGCACGCAGAGCAGGATCAGCGCTGCGACGTTGCGCTTCCAGAGAGCGCGCACGACGCCCAGCGCGAGCAGCGCGATCGCCGGCCATGGAATCATGCGCGGCAGTTCCGTGACGTAGAACAGGGGGGGCATCTTCCCGAACACGCCTCCCTGGGTCAGATCGGACCGGGCCTCGTCCGTCATGTCCCCGCGGACGTCGTAGAGGTTTTCGGCCAGGTTGAGGGCCCAGTTTCGCGGCTGCTGATTCAGGGGCAGACCTGGAACAGCGTAGAACTGCTCGTGGATCTTGATGAAGATCGAGGTCAGCACGCTGCCGGTGTTCGCCGCGATGTAGTTCAGGATGCTGGCGCCGAACACGCCGTACATGAGCCAGTCCAACGCGCTCTGCACGACGAGCGCGATGAAGAGGCCGAGCGCAGCTGCGAGCCAGACCTCCCGGTAACGCCAGCGATCGCGCAGGCCGAGAAGCAGGATCAGCGCGCCCGAGACGAGCAGCGTCTTGTAGGCGACGAGGAACGCCGCGCCGAGCCACAACCCCCCGACGGCTGCGCGCCGGAACACGACGGAGCGCGGCGTGCCGCTGCGCATCCACGCGCCCGCGTCGAGCAGGCGCTCCAGCGCCAGCGCGAGGCACACGCCGGCCGGGATGCCCGACTCGGGTTGCGTCGAATACTGCAGGAAAACAGGGTTCATCGCGACCAGGAAGCCGGCCGCGATCCCGCACGCGCGACCGCCGATGCGCGTGCCGATGCGCGCCGTCAGCACGACGAGCAGGCAGCCCAGCGCGATCTCCATCACCGTGATCGACCACACGACGGCGCGCGGATCGCGCAGCTGCATCCAGTCGGCGATCGCGAAGAAGGGCACCAAAACGCCGGAAAAACCGAACGGCCGCATCGCGCCCGTGTCGACGCGCTCCTCGCCGCGCACGAACGAGCGCGCGATTTCCATGTATTCCACGGAGTCCGCGATTTGATAGCCCTCGATGCGCGACCAGGCGAACAGCTGCGCTGCGAGCGTGAAGAGGACGAGCGCGCGCACCCATCCGTCGCGCCAGCTCGGCAGGGATGGACCGCTCAGATCGCGCTCGAGCGAAGCGCGGGTCGCGGCGGCGGTCGGGGCTGTCATGGGCGCATCCTGGTTTCTATTCGGCCGGCGGTTCCGGCGCGAGAACCGCTCGCTCCAGCATTGCGGATTGATTGATCCGAAATATGGGAAACGACCCACTCGGCTGCGTCATGACCGTCCCCAGACACCGTGGGTGGGGGTCAGGAGTGCAGTTTCCTTTTGACTCCCCCCTTGCAAGCCCCTACGACAGCCCAGGGTTGGCGCAGCCGTCCGGTCGCGCCCAAACGCACCCGTTCAGCACTCCCGCATCCGCCGCGGCCGGCGCAGGCGCCGCGTGACATCCATGGGCAAGGTCGAAAAGGTCATCGTTCTCTCCGTCCTGTTCCTCGTCGCGTTGATCCTGGTCGTGACCGTCACGGTCGACGATCCGCTCGACAAGGCGAAGGTCGTCGAAGCTGGCGGCAAGCAGGGCACTCCGAGCGTGGCGCAGGCACCCACGACGCCGCCGCCGAGCGCGCAGCCGATGCTGTCGACGACGATCGCGTCGAACCAGCCGGCCGCTGCGGCGACGCCGTCTTCGGCCACGCAGCCCGGTGCGCAAGCGCCCGTCACGCCGCCGGCCGCGCAACCGTTGGCGGGCGCGCCGAACGCCGCCGCCGCGCCGCCGGTCGCCACGCTGCCGCCCGGAGCGCTGCTCAAGAAGACGGACGGCCTGCAGGACTCGTGGTTCAGCGACCTGAAGCTCTACACCTGGAAGGAAGGCGACACGTGGCGCGGCCTCGCACACACGTACTACGGCGACTGGCAGCGCCTCGACGTGCTCAAGCGGCACAACGAGGGGCGCATGAACGTGGCGACGGGCGAGACGGTGTTCATCCCGGTGTTCGCCGACGAGCGCGGCAAGGCCGCCGAAGCTGCGCGGGTGGCCAACGCGGGTGCCGTCGGTACGCTCCTGAACATCGACGCCACGCCTGCGAAGTCGACGTCGGCCAAGTCGTCGCCGGTGATGGCCGCCGCTTCCCCGAGCGCCGCCCCTGTCGGCGGCAAGAAGCTGCACGTCGTCGCGAACGGCGAGAGCCTGTGGAAGATCGCGAAGTCGGAGCTCGGCGACGGCAACCGCTGGAAGGAGATCTACGACGCGAACCGCGACGTGCTCGACAAGCCCGAGTCGATCCGCAAGGGGATGCGCCTGCGCATCCCGTAAAACCGCGCCCGACCGCGTCCCGCGCGTTCCTCGCCCTCGCCGCCCGGCGGGTGCGAGGAACGCGCGTTCCGAGAGGGCAGAATGAGCGTCATGCGGATCCTGCTCGCGCTGATCGTGCTCGCGGTGGCGGTGATCGCAGCACTCCTCTTCCTGCCGGCTCGCGATGGACCGGGCGTGGCCGGGCCGGACACGGCGCAGCGCGCGGGTTCGTCGAACTCGGCGCTCGGCTCACTCGGTCCCGCGTCGAACTGCGTCGAGCTCGACGCCGCGGACCGCGTTCCGGCGAGCGCCGATCTGCCCTCGTCGCAACCCGACCCTTCCGACGACGCGGTGCGGGAGGCCGAGCCCGGCTGCCGCGTGGAAATCGTGCTGCTCGGCAGCCTGGGCCTGCTGGACGAGGCGGTCTACATCGAGTGCACGGATCGGTTGGGCGCCGCGCTGCGGCCCGTCGCGACCAGCGTGAGCAGTTGGGTGATCGCGGACGTGGAGCCCGGCGAGTACCACGTCGCGTCGGTGCCACGCGGGTACCAGGCGCTCGACGCGGACCCGGCCGTGTCGCGCTTGCGCTCCACGCCGCCCTTCGTCACCGGGCGGTTCCAAGTGGCGCCGGGCGAACGCTCGAAACGCGTGGAGCTGACGCTGCGCAACGCCCGCGAGTTGCGCGTACGCTGGCAAGCGACGGACGGCCGTCCGATCGACGTCGCGTTGCGCGAGCTGGGCACGCTGCGGTTCGCGACGTCCCTGCACCTCTTCGTCACGCGCCAGCGCCTGGATCCTGGGGATCCGGTCTCGACGCTGCAACCGGCGTGGACCCGGTTCGCGTCGCGCGATTCGCAGCGCAACGAGGATCCGGCGTGGCCGGATGCACCCGCCGACGGATTCGCGAGCATCCAGATGCCCGAGGAGGGGATCTGGTTCGTGCACGCGTGCGTCGAGCGGAACGTCGTCGAGAGCGTCGCCGTCGATCCGGGCACCGCCGAGATCCTCGTGCGCACGGACGTCGACGCCGTGCGTCGCTGGAAGACTCGACTGCGCTTCTGCGTCGTCGCCGCCGAGACGCGGCAGCCCGTCTCCGGAGCGTTCTACGCGGTGGGCCCGTACGACTCGACGCCGTCCGACGCGGGACCCGACGGCTGCGTCGTGGAGAAACGCTTCCTCCCGGGCCCGTGGACGCTCAGGGTCCAGGCTCCAGGGCGCGCGCCGCACGTGCGCGAGATCACGTTGCCCCTCGACGGTGAGCTCGACCTCGGCACGATCACGCTGGGGAAGAGCTGTTCCGTCCTCGTGAACGTCCTCGCGCCGGACGGGACGCCGGCGTCGGGCGTCGATCTCGAGTTCGTGCCGGTCGCGCGCTTCGCCGCGGGGCGCGGTGCACAGCGCGTGATGTGGCGCGACCAGAGGTCGGTCTTCGCGATGACGGACGAGGATCACGTGCTCGTCGCCGAGCACGCGACGTGGGCGGCGCGGCCGCTCCTGATCACGCCGTGCGGATCGGAAGGCGACAACCAGGAGGTGACGCTCCGGCTCGAAGAGGGCGTCGCCGTCGCGCTCGATTACGGTCCGGTCCCGAGCCCGGAGTCGCAGGTCCTGGTCACGACGGCCGAGGGTCTGCCGGTCGGCCGCCGCACGATCGGCGCAACGGGGCTCGCGCGGATCCGCCTGCTTCCGGGCGATTACCTCGCCACGCGGCCGGGCGTCGCCGGAAGCCGGACGTTCCGCGTGGGAACGGAGAGCCTCAGCGTCGATCTGCGCTGAGGGTGCTCGCGCGGCCGGGATTTGTGTCGGACACCCTCGTCCGTGTTCCTCGGCGTTCGCGAGCGCAGAATGGCGAGCATGCGCATCCTGCTCGCGCTGGCGCTCCTCGTGGCAGCGGTCGTCGTGCTGCTCGCCCTGCTGCCGTCGCGCAGCTCCCCGTCGACCGTCGAGCCCGTCGCCGTCGGGCCGGTCGAGCCTGCGCCGAGCGCGCCGCTCGACCTCGTGCCGTCGGAAACGCGCACGCAGCGCGCGGATCCCACGGTCGATGCCGCTCGCGATCCGGATGCGACCAGCGCGTCGATCCCGACATGCCGCGTCGAGATCGCGCTCGTGTCGGTTGAAGGCGTCTACCTGGCACCGACCGACGTGCACTGCTTCGACGGTGCGGGCGCGACGCTCCGCGCGGACAAGGTCGACACGACGAGCTGGATCGTGCCGGAGGCGAACCCCGGCGACTTCCATGTCGAAGTGCGTCCACTCGTCGACTGGATTCCCGCCGGCACGAGCTTCGTCATCGCGCCGGGCGAGACCTCGAAGCGTGTCGAAGTCCGGCTGCGCCCCGCTCACGCGCTGCGCGTGCGCTGGCAGGCCACCGACGGGCGGCCGATCGTCACGGCCCTGCGCGACGCCGGCGTTCTCGACTCCCCGGCGATCTTGTCGCTCGTGCTGGACACGGAACCGGTGAGCGCGGGCGAGCCCAGGCCGCCATCGTCGAGTTTCTTCACCCTGACCGTGGATCCGGACGAGGTGGCGTCCGAGGACGACTCGGCGGAGGCGATCTGGACGGACGCACCGGCCGATGCCTTCGCGCTGCTGTCGCTGCCGGTCGACCCGCCCTGCGCGGTTCACGCCTGCATCGGTGGCCTCGTGGTCGAGAGCGCGAGCGTCCTGCCCGGCACGCGCGAGATCGTGTTCCGCACGGACCTCGATGCGGTGCGGGGATTCAGCACGACCGTCCGCTTCTGCCTCGTCGCGTCCGAGACGCGCGCGGCGTTCGGGGGGGCCGGTTTCAGCGCCGCGTCGGAGTGGGGGGCGACGTTCGACCGGATCCACCTCGGTGCGGACGGCTGCCGCGTGGAGACGCGGTTGCCGCCCGGCGAATGGACGCTCCTGTTCGACCACCCCGGTCGTGCGCCTCACGCGCACAAGATTGCGCTGGCACCCGGCGCTGATCTCGATCTGGGCCAGATTGCGCTGGCACCGGATTGTCCGCTGAGCGTGCGCCTGCTCCATCCCGACGGCAGCGCCGCGTCGGATCTCATCGCGCTGCTCCAGCCGCTCGACGGACCTCGGCGAACCGATGCCATGTCGGGGGCAAATGAGAGGAAGGGAGTCTTCACCTTCGCTAACGTGCCGGACGAGCCACTCGTGCTCGTGCTCCTCGAGAACCCCGAATGGTCCGCCGCTCCGCTCCTGGTCGAGCCGTGCGGCGCGAGCGGGTCGCGCGCGGAGATCACCCTGCAGCTCGAGACCGCCACTGCGGTCGTGCTCGATTTCGGCCCGACGACGCCGCTCGCCCCGCCGATCCTCGTGACCGACGCGAACGGCCTGCCCGCGGCGCGCCGCGAGATCGGCCTGGCCGGCGCGGTGCGCCTGCGCCTGGTTCCAGGCGAGTACCGCGTCGCGCGTCCAGGGATCCCGGGCGCCCACGCATTCACGGTCGGGCGGGAGAGCGTCGTGATCGAGATCCGCTAAGAACGAGGCAGAATGGCGCGGTGCGCATCCTCCTCGCGCTGGCGATCCTCGTCGCGACGGTCCTCGTGCTGATCGCCCTGCTGCCCGCGCGCGGGACGCCCGCCAGCGTGGGGCCGGTCGCGGTCGCGCCGACCGAGGCCGTGCCGCGCGGTCCGGTCGACCTCGTCTCGACCGAAGCGAGCGCGGAACCTCGTCGCGCTACGAACGCCGAGCCGCCCCCCGGCGCGCGCGCACACGCCGGCGGGGCGTGCCAGGTGGAGATCGTCGCGCTGCTGCAGGTCGAGCCGATCGAAACGCGGATCGACATCGAATGCGTCGACGCCTTGGGACGTCCCGTCACATGCAAGCCGGAGGATTCGACGAGATGGCTCGTGCCCGACGCGGAGCCGGGCGAATACCACGTGAGTTTGCGACCGCGCGGGAACCTGCTGCCGGCCGGCGTGCGCTTCGTCGTCGCGCCGGAAGAGCGCACGAAACGCGTCGAAGTGTCCCTCGCTCCGTTGCACGCGCTGCGCGTGCGCTGGCAGACGACCGACGGGCAGCCGATCGCGGACGGGCTGCGACAACCCGGCGTGGTCGAGGACTCGGCGCTGCTGCGCGTCGTGCCCGGGGAGGAACGCCTGCCGGTCGGGTCACGCGCTCCCGTCTGGTCGCAGTCGCTCATCGAGAACGTGCGACCGCGCGTCGCCCGGGTCCAGACGGACGGCGAGCAGCCCGCCGACCACGTGCGCAGTCCCCCGTGGCCTGACGCTCCCCCGGATGCGTTCGGCGTCCTGATCCTGCCGGTCGTGCCACCGTGCGCCGTGCACGCCTGCATCGGCGGCTTCGTCGTGGAGAGCCTCGAGGTCGCGCCGGACACGACCGAGGTCGTCTTCAGCACCAACCTGGAGGACGTGCGCCGGTCGAGGACCACGCTGCGCTTCTGTGTCATCGCGGCCGAAAGCGGCGATCCCGTCGCGGACGCGAACTACACGATCAACACCTCGGGGATCGGACACCCGACGGTGCACCTCGGTCCCGACGGATGCCAGGTCGACTTCCGCGTGCTGCCCGGCGCGTGGACGCTCACGATCGGAGCCCGCGATCGCTCCAGTCATTGGCGTGAAATCGAGCTCGCTCCCGGCGCTACGCTCGATCTCGGCGCGATCGCCTTGAAGAAGTCCTGTCGTGTGCGCGCGCGGCTGCGGCTACCGGACGGCAGCCCGGCCGTCGGAATTCGCGCCGAGCTCCTGGCCGTCCGACGCTTCGGCCTGGGTCACACGGCCCGGGGCGCTTCCGGGATCGACGGTCTCGTGTCGTTCACCGTGCCCGACGAACGCCACGCCATCGTCGTGCAGGACGAACGCTGGGTCGCGGCGTCCGCGCTGGTCGACCCGTGCGGCACCGACGGCGTTCACGCGGAGCTCACGTTGCAGTTGGAGACCGGCGTCGAGATCGCGCTCGATTTCGGCCCGACTTCGCCGCTGGCGCAGCCGGTGCTCGTCTACGACGCGCAAGGGCTCCCCGCCGCGCGTCGCTCGATCGGGCTGACGGGGCTGGTGCCGCTGAGGCTCGTGCCCGGCGAGTACCAGGTCGAGCGTCCCGAGCGGCCGGGCGCGCACGAGTTTCGGGTCGGGAGCGAGAGCGTCGTGATCGACGTGCGCGAATGAACAGCCGGAAGCTGTCCCCGTCGGTTGTTCCTTTTTGCTGCAAACAGCGCGGGTCCGGCACCTGGCCATCGCGCTGCGAGCCCCCTCAGGCTGATCGCGGGATCACCGCCTTCCACTGCAGCAGCTCGCGCGCCGTGAGCCGCCTGCGCGCCACGCCCTCCGCTGAAGCGGAAGACCTCGTCTTGTCGTAGTTCGTGATCTCACGCACGTAGTTGCGGTATAGGATCCAGACC